>Ga0187844_10001402_pt1 | contig 18366 bp, 17 predicted proteins | sample SpaLakP09_SKY_50_FD_134517 | JGI IMG/M metagenome (GOLD analysis project Ga0187844, IMG submission 134517) | Oligotrophic lake water microbial communities from Sparkling Lake, Wisconsin, USA - SP09_SKY_50 | ecosystem: Environmental > Aquatic > Freshwater > Lake | place: USA: Sparkling Lake...
GGTTGCCTATGCAGCAAAAGCAGCCGGGCGCAATCCGGCTAATGTGTAGCAGGTCGGTGGCTTGCAGGATATCTTGCCCATCAGGCAAGCCTTCGAGGATGACGACATTCTTGTCAGTCGCAGCGCTATTGCCATCTAAACGGGCAAGGGAGGCTGCAATTGCCGCCTCCCTCTGGGTATAACTTGCGCCGTGTACCAGGTGTAATTGCGCTTTTGCTGCACTCACATGGTACTCACATTGCGCTGTGCTGCAATATTACTCGCCACGCTTCGCGTACTTCATGGACTCAACGCCCAGTTGCTTCAGCTTGCGGTACAGGTGCGTGCGTTCAAGGCCGGTTTTTTCTGCCACCCTGGTCATGCTGCCACCTTCGCGGTTCAAGTGGTATTCAAAGTAGATGCGCTCGAAGGCATCTCTGGCTTCACGCAGGGGCAAGTCAAACGACAGGCTGGCAAACTGATTATTTGGTGCCGCAGCGACAGGCTGGGCAGCAGAAAAATGCCTGGCTTCGTAAGACGGTGCAGTATTGCCAAAACTGCCGGATGTATTGGCGCTGACGGAATTGTCATTGCTGATCACGCGCAAGGCCGGGGCAGCCGGTTTTGGTGCCTCCGTGCTGCGTGTCAGGCCTTGCTGTACTGCTTTCAGCAATTTTTGCAGGGCGATGGGTTTTTCCAGGAAATTCAAGGCTCCTATCCGGGTCGCTTCGACCGCAGTATCTATCGTGGCATGACCTGACATCATGATCACGGGCATGGTCAGCAAACCATCGCGCTGCCATTCTTTAAGCAAAGTAACGCCATCTGTGTCCGGCATCCAGATGTCGAGCAAGACCAGGTCTGGCCTGGCTTCTTGCCTGGACTGACGCGCCTGCTGAGCATTTTCAGCGAGCTGAACGACATGACCTTCATCGCCGAGAATTTCTGACAACAATTCCCGGATACCCATTTCATCATCTACGACCAATATATTTGCCATAAATCTACCCTATTACCGCCTCTATGTTTTTTTGGGTGCTTCTTACCGTTCGATGTTCAAGCTGGCTTATTGCTTACTCCAGTCTGGCTGGTGAAAACGATATGCTTGTGCTGAATGACAATTTCAAAGTGCCCCTTCTGCTTTTATCCGTATTCCTCTTTTGGGAACATCAGAACAACTACCTGCTACAGAACTGCTACCGCAAGTACGGCGAACTTATACCGTATTTGCATCCGGTGCTAACTTTAACAGCAAAATCGCTACTTTTGCACCGTTTGTATCGCTGCGATTTTGAATATCGATCCTGCCACCATGTTCATCAATGATTTTCTTTACCATTGCCAGTCCCAGACCTGTACCACGTGGCTTGGAAGTGGCATAGGGTTCAAAGGCCCGCGCCAGGATTTTGCTGGAAAATCCCGGGCCGTTATCGATAATTGACAGGCGTACCGCAGAGTGAGCAATCTGGTCAGTGCCAGTGTAGCGCACGACATCAGTGATGACATCAATCCGTGGCACAAAACCCGGAGTGGTATTGTCTGCCACGGCATCCTGGGCGTTTTGTAAAAGATTGTGAATTACCTGGCGCATCTGGGTGGCGTCACCCATGACCTTGGGTAAACCTGCCGCCATGGTCAACTTGATGGCATCCCTGCCATCACCGGCAATATACAAATGCAGCACTTCATCAATCAGGCCAGCCAGATTCAATGGCATCAAAACAGCAGGCGGTGTACGCGCATAATCGCGGAAATCATCGACCATGCGTTTCATTGACGTGACCTGGTTGACGATGGTGGTCGTGCTTTTATTGAGTATCAGCACATCGGTTTCGCTGAGCTTGTCCTGCAATTTCATTTGCAGGCGCTCTGCTGACAATTGTATAGGTGTCAGCGGGTTCTTGATTTCATGTGCCAGGCGGCGCGCCACTTCACCCCAGGCGATAGAGCGTTGGGCGGAAATGATATTGCTGATGTCATCGAACACCACTACATAGCCGCTACCTGAGGCCACCGGCAAGTGCGAGCCACGCGCCAGCAGGGTAATACTCTGTTCATCTTCAGCGACCACCACTTCGCCAGGAGCTGCAGAGGTGACGCCTTTTTTACCGACATTTGGACGAGGCACTTCAATTTGCTGTTGCCAGTGTTGTTCGCGTTCGTTTTCACCACCAGCAGCTGACTGTGCATGCTGCTCTGAAAAAGCTTTGGAAATAGCAAAGGCAAAAGCCTGCATGCCATCAATATCTGCCAGGGGTTTATTGATTTCGCTTTCCAGCCGGCGCTGCAAGATACGTTCTACCGACTCATTACAGGTCACCAGATTGCCATTTTGATCCAGCACCATCACTCCAGCCGACATGTTGGCCAGCACTGATTCCAGATAGGCTTTGGCGTTTTCCAGTTCATTACGGTTTTTCTCCACTGCCGCACGGGCGTCAAATAACTGCCTGGTCATGGTATTGAAAGACTTGGTCAGGCTACCGAGCTCATCAGTGCTGGTAACGATAGGGCGAGGCGAGAAATTACCTTCGGTCACGGCCTTGGTACCTTCTGCCAGCAGCAGCAACGGTCTCGCCAGTTCGCCCGAAATCAAAAAGGCACTGGTAATGGCGGCGACAATTGCCAGCAATAGCGTCAGTGTCAGTGTGATGATGTACATCTTTTTCAGGTTCACCCGGCCTATCGAGCGCACCTGGTATTCTCGCGATGCATTGCTCAGTGCTTCAGCATGCATGGCCAGGTTGATGGGGACGGGTTGTATCAATTGCAGGTACAAAGCTTCATTTTGCAGGGATATCCAGCCTGTGCTCATACGCAAAGGCACGATCACGCGGGAACGCAGTATGCGAGCAGGTTCTGGTGCCAGTGCCGGACGGGTTGCTCCACGGGTTTCAGTGCTAGTGCTGGCATTATTTGCGGCACTGGCTGAAGCAGTAGCCGGTTCGCCATCACTGCCAGGAGCAGGGACGAGTTTTTCATCCCTGGCGGCATAAAAACGTGACAACTTGACTTGTCTCAGCATGTCCGGGGTTGGCAACTCTGGCAGCAGGCTGTTGACGTTTTCATTGGCAGAAGCAATCAGGCGGCCTTTGCTATTGACGATGGTGGCTTCCTGTACCTGCATACGTGCGCGCAGGCGTGACAGGTGGATGGACATCGAACTTTCAGACGGATCAGACAATTCCGAAGCCATGTCCTTGGCCTTGGACTGTAAATCTGCCAGCAAGAAATCCAGTGCGGTCAGGCCCATGTTCTTGCCGGAATCGAGGGCAGATTCAACCTTGACATCAAACCAGGATTCGATAGAAAGGGAAACAAAGCGCACCGACACCACATAAATCACCGTTCCTGGCAAGATGCCTACCAGGGCAAACAGCACCACCAGACGGGTCATCAGTTTGGAGCCAAATTCCCTGGCACGGTAGCGGCGGAACAGCCGCCACACCAGGGTCAGTACCAGGATCAGCAGGGCCAGGGCGACAATGGCATTGGCATCCAGCAGCCATTCGTAATAACGCTCAAAGCGCGAAGAGTTTTCGGAGACTGTAGTCAGGAAAAACAGCAGGATGCTCATCAGAGCACCACCGATAATCAGTGCATACCGCAAAAATCTTGTCACTTGTCTTCAGCCTTGAAGGAAAAACGCTTCCACTCGGTTTTCTGACTCCAGTGACTGTCGTTGAAGCTGGGTATTTGCAAATGCATGGAGATCTTGCTCAAACCCATGCGCAATTGCACTGCTGCGTTGTAGGTGGCTCCGGCAGTTAACTGGGATTTATCTGCTATCAGCCAGCGATTTGGCCGTGTCACCAGATTGAGCGCGGTATCGAGAGAGGCAAAATTCTGTTGCAAGCCATTATTAATAGTGACGTTGTATTGCTGCGTCCATTCATTATAAGAAATTCTGACCAGATATTCACTACGCACCACCTTCTCGTCTACCCAATACCAGCGTGAGCGGGTCAGTTCTACTTCTGTGGTGAATGAGACCGGGATGCCATCCCGGATAGCCTTGCGCAAGCTGTCACTGAGATCCAGGGAAAAAGTAGCAGCCAGGCGGTAGCCCTCGTCGCTGGCTTCTATCCTGGCCGTTTTGACTTCCACGTCGGCGGCCTGAACCACAGGTGCCGCCGCCATTGCCAGCAGCACCAACATCAAAGTCAGCGATATCTGGCGCAGCAGGGAGGTAAAACGTCTGAACATGCAATCAATACGAAATCAAAAGTCTGCTAATGATAGCTTGAACTTGTTGGCATTCGTTAATTTTGCATTGGTTTTTGAAACAAAGCATAGAACAAACCGTCATGTTCGTTGTTGCTTTCGGACGTCTTGGTCAAGCTGGGCAGTAATTGCCCCGGTGCATCAAGGCGTTGCGCGCCATTACGTGTAGCAAAAGCGGCAGCCTGAGCTTCGGATTCCAGCGGCCAGATCGAGCAGGTGACCATCAACATCTTGCCACCCGGTTTCAGCATACGCCACAGATTATCGAGTATGCGGGCTGACAAGGCCGCCAACTGGGCAGCATCGGTCTTGCGGCGCAACCAGCGGCTGTCCGGGTGACGCCTGACCACGCCAGAGGCAGTGCAGGGCACATCTGCCAGGATGCGGTCATAGGGCTGGCTATCCCACCAGTTGTTGCGGCAGGCATCGCCTTCCTTGATTGTCGCAAATAACTTCAAACGCGCCAGATTTTCATGGATACGCTGGATACGGGCCGGGTCAGTATCAACCGCTGTCAGTTCTATATCAGCCAGTTCCAGCAAATGGCCAGTCTTGCCACCGGGGGCGGCGCAAGCATCCAATACCCGCATGCCTGTCTGTACATCCAGTAAAGGCGCTGCCAACTGGGCGGCGGCATCCTGCACCGACACGACACCCGCTTCAAAGCCAGGGATGCTGAGCACTGGCAGGGGCCGGTGCAGGCGCACAGCAAACGGGCCTATCTGGCTGGCACCGATCTGCTGGCTGGCCAATAACTCCAGATAAGCAGCGACCGTGCTGACACGTTGATTCACACGCAAAGTCAAAGGCGGGGCATGGTTGCCGCAGCTCAGTATCGCTTGCCAGTCTTGTGGATAAGCTGTTTTACACTGGTCTACCCACCATTGCGGATAATTCCAGGCAGCTGCCGGCTGTTTCATGACCAGTTTTAACAATTCTTCTTTTTCACGCAGATAGCGGCGCAGCACGGCATTCACCATACCTTTGGCAAAAACCATATGCGGGCTGGAAGTGGCGGCTGTCACTGCCTGGTCCACCACGACAAACTCTTCATAGGCCTTTTCATCATCACCTTCATTACCAACCAGCAGGGTAAGTGCACAGCACAGCAAGCCATATAACAAGGCCGGTTCCGGCGTCTTGTTGGTCATGATTTTGAGCAGGGCATCCACCCGGCCAACCTGGCGCATGGTGCGGTAGGCGATATCCTGGATTGCCCCGCGCGCCTGTGGCAAGGCATTGGTTTGCGTAAACACTTTGGTCAGCGCTTGCGGCAAGGCTGTACCTTCCAGCACATAGGCGACAGCCTGTGCTGCACCTACAAGGCTGAATGCCAGGGAATCTGCCTTGATTTCTATGGTTTCAAACTCCACCTGTGGCTTGCTGAGCACGCGGGATGTGCTGCCCGTAGTGGCGCTGCGGGCAGGTTTGGCTGGTCGGCCCAGGGTTTTTCTTGGTTGATCTTGCATATTTCCGGATAATTTTGCTTATTGCAGTAAATTGCATTTTCAGCAATTTAACATGGTCAGCCTGATAAGGCGAGAGGGCGCTAGTGTAACAGCCTTGCTGGCTGCTTCCGCTTTCTGTAGCACGCCACCACTTCAGACGATGCTGTTTTATTCTATCCAACTTCAGAAAATTTGCTGCTTCAGGCCGCTTCTTGTATCTGTTCCAAAGGGGTGAATTGCTGGAGTTCCAGCCAGGTTCGCAAGTCATCGAATACCCTGGTGGCATCCAGTTCATTGAATATTTCGTGATAAAAGTCGGCATAAAAATGCGCGCTAAGCTGGTCATTTCCCAGCTTTTCCAGGAAGCGGCGGCTACCTGCCGGGTCGACCAAATGATCGTCATCCGCCACCATCATCAACAGGGGCATGCTTAATTCTGCGGCATGTGCATGGCAATAATCCATGGCCTGCAACATACTGGTCAGCAGGCGCGCACTCAGGCGTGAGTGCACCAGGGCATCATTTTCATAGGCGAGTACCACTTCGCCATCGTGAGACAGATAGCGGGTTTGCAAGCCGTTCGGCAAACCCACACCAGGTATCAGGTTGGATGCAACCTTCAACAAACCATGCTGCAAGCTGGACATGCGTATTGCCAGCGCGGGGGAGGACAAGATCAGGGCGCGCAGCGGTGTCAATTGCTCAAGTGCATAGCGGGCAGCAAACAAGCCACCCATGCTATGTCCTAGTAATATGGGCGGCCCCGCCAGTTGCTGGCTAAAGTCGCTAATGACCATGTGCGCATCACGCAAGATGCACATGGAGTCTGGAACATCACCGCTGCCACCGTCAGATTGTCCATGGCCGCGATGGTCATAGGTGCGCACGACAAAACCCAGGGCGTTGAAGAACCTGGCGACATGGGCATACCGCCCGCAGTGCTCACCCAGACCATGCATGATGACTATACCTTGCTGTGGTTGAGCCATGACTGCATCCGCCAGCGGCCAGTCGCGCACAAAAATTGCCTTGCCATCTGCGGTCCGGAGTTCGAATTCCCTGGTATTTTCTACGTGGGAGGTCATGGTTTTATACGCCCCACATGACTTCGCGCTGCATCTTGTGGGCGGCGTGCAACATTTCAAGCACGGGGAAAGCTCTGGTAGCAAAGCTTACTGGCTCTGGTGTTTCGTGCTCATTATCATCACCATTTTCATTGTGATGGGCGTTCACATCGCGGCTGACTTCTTCAGAAATTGGGTGAGCCTTGCTTTCGGCAACCGCAGCTTCGATTTTTTGTATGGCTTGTGGCAATTCGGGAGGGGTAATGATGCCGCGCTCCACATCCTTGTGCAGCAGTTCCAGGATGCGGCGTGCATGCTCTTTGTACATGGTTATTTCTGTAGCCGCTTTGGATTTGAATGTGATCAGCATGGACACGTCTCCTATTTTTCTATGATGTGCGAAGATAAAGCGGCTAAACACCAGAAGTGCGCTAGCGTCACTGATCTGGCCGCGCTCACTCATATAATAATCCCAAATTGGCCGATTGTCGTTTCAGATTGTTTTCAGATTGTTGCTTCAGTTGGATTTGAAAGACGTCATATAGGTGTCGATGACCTCCTGCTTCATGTCTTTTTCCTGCCCCAGCATGATAATTTGATACACCCAGGGGCCACGTATCAAAAAGCGGGCCAGCATCACGATGGGTTGGCCATTGCGCAATTTGCCACGCACTTCCAGCATATCTGCGCCTTTACTGGTGGTGGTTTCCGGCGTTCCCTGAATATTCATGAGCATGCCTTTTTTCATGGCTTCCATGACCAGCCCGGTCTTGCCGGGATCGTCTACTTTGGTGCTGCCAACCGCAAAACTGATGCCGCCAGCTTCCCCGGCCAGCATGTCCATTTTTACAGTGATGCCTTCCAGCTGCATGTCCTTGCTGTCACCCAATGGTTTGCCCGGCATTAATATGGAGAACGGTGCATTACTGCCGCGCGCATCGCGCCAGTCAAATTTAGGGCTGCATGCAATCAGCAGTATCAGAGAGGCAAGCAGTAAAAAGCGATGGATGGTGGATTTCATGGAAATTGAATCGATAAGATTGCGGAATTGCATTCATGTTTACAGCTTTCTTGCCGTCAACAATACGCATGGACAAGTGCTACATGATAAGTCCTTTGGTCAAATTGCGTCTGTTTTTGCACTAGAACGCCCCTTGCCTGGAAAATATGCTCGTGTTTCCATCCCTGTCCTGAGCAACAAGGCATTTTGTCCAGCCATACACTGGGTTATCATAAACAGATCTACCTGAACGTTTTCACTTATTTTTTGGTGCTGTGATGTCACTTTCCAAGTTTTCCGGGATTTTTTTGCTGATGCTGACGTCCTTGACTGCCTGCGACCGCCTGGGTCTGCCTGATCCAGCCAAGGACGCAGCAGCGCGCGAGTCGGATGCCCGTGCGACTGGCAGTGCCTGCCGCCACGCTGGCCGCGCCATTGAAGACTGCTATGCCCTCAATCCCGATGCTGCCAGGGCGGCAGTGTATGCGGGGTGGAAGGAAATGAATGACTATATGCGTGAAAACAAGATCGACGTTGTCAAGCCAGAGCTGGCAAAGCCAGACGCGTCGGCCAGTGCCGAAGAAGGCAGCGCCAGTGCCAAGGCCACGAAATAGCTGTATATGACAGTGTTGCTGCGTGCCATGCAGACCGCGGATCTGGCGGCGGTTTATCAGATACAGGCCAAGGCTTATGTGGCTGAGATGGTGGAGGCACCAGCCTTGCTGGCAGCCCGCCTGGCCACCGCACCCGATTGCGCCTGGGTTGCGGCGCAGGATCGTCAGGTGCTTGCCTATCTGGCCGCTTATCCTACGGTCAAAGGACGAATTTCTGCTTTGGGACAGGACTTTCAAGTAGCTGAGCCTGCCAATGCCCTGTATCTGCATGACATGGCAGTTGCACGGGATCACACTGGCAAGGGTTTGGCACGAGCCATGCTTGAATTCGCCCTGGCACATGCCAGGCGACAGGGCTGGCAATATGCCTGCCTGGTGTCAGTGCAAAGTACCAGGTCATACTGGCAGGGTCTGGGTTTTATTGAGCAGACTGATTTGAGTGCGGAGCAAAAAGCCAAATTGGCAAGTTATGCTGGACAGGCTCATTACATGCTGATGAACTTGTAAGAATCAGTTCACGATCTTACTGCGCGTGCGCAACCTGAGTACCCGCGGGGCTCATGTGCTGCTCAAATTGCTCATGTACTCAAGTACATTCCGCTTTTTGCGCTGCTCCTCTCCTCCGCTGACGCTCGCTCTCTACGGGTCGTGACCAGACTCTAGGCGGCAAAAAGAAAAGCGAATCTTGCCTGTTTTTTGCATGCAGGCAGATCCGCTTTGCAGTGTAGTAGCAGGCTTATTCTTCAGCCTTGCTGATCGCCTTTTCTTTTTTGTAAATGATCTTTTTCTTGCCACCTTCGCAGCTACCGACGACTCTGTACTTGGTTTCGGTATCCCTGGAAACGACTTGCAAGCTGTAATTGTTGACTCATTTGCGTTCCAGTTTTGCTGCTACTTTGTCTTTAATGGTTTCACAAGACGTTATCTCGGCCCACGCCGGGGCGCTGCTGAGCAAGAAACTGATGACCAAACCTTTGACCAAAACGCTTTTACTCATTTTGTTTGCTCCCTTTCTGTTTTAGCTTGGTTACTAATTGATGGCAAGCTTGTCGTCACATGGACACTCACTTAGCTGTATAAAACCGTAACATCCCCCCGGTGTTTTTGATAGAAATAAATAGTTACTTCCGTGAAAGCGTGGTAAATCGTCTGCAAACTTGCTGTCTTCAGAGTAATTCTTTCGATTTTTCCTAGTTGGCCAACGCTAGGATAGAATGTGTTTTAGTTTGCTTTACTTTATCATTCTGGTAAGTTTGCTATATCTGACAATACGACTTTAAATTCGGGCGACATGCAGTTGCAATCAACTTGCCAGACTTGAGCACAAGGATGAGCTTTGAGCAAGACCGGACCAAATGAAATGAAGCCAGCAGGATTGCCTACCAGTCGTTTAGCTATTGCGCTGGCAGCCAGCCTGGTGCTGGCCATTATCGTCGGTGCCGCGACGGCGATCTGGATGCTGCGTATCCAGGAAATTGGCAAGTGGGAAAAGCAGACTGAAACCTTCAGCATCGTGCTGGCCGAAACCGTCAGCCAGCAAATGGACTTTGCCTACACGGCACTCGACAGCATTGCCGAGCGCATACAAGACCGCTGGAGTGTCAGCGCCGAATACCTGAGTGGTAAATTATCTACGCATGATTTTCATCAGTTCCTGCGAGAAAAGGCTTCGCTGTCACCTGCTGTAGAAGTGATTTCCGTGCTCGATGTCGATGGCAATGTCATTAATACCTCGCGTAATTTTCCCGCGCCTACCTACAGCCTGGCAGACCGCGATTACTTCATTGCGCAACGCGATAATCCAGTACAAGGTATTTACCTGAGCTCTTCCGTGCGCAGTAAGACCACGGGGAAATGGATGTTTTTCCTCAGCCACAGGCTGACAGGCAGTGACGGGGAATTCATTGGCGTGGTCATACTTGGCATGTCTCCCTCGTTTTATTCTCAGTTTTATGAAAAACTCAGTGCCGACGGCCATGCCTCTATAGGCTTACTGCGCAATGATTTCACTTATTTGGCACGCTGGCCAGAACGCGGCGATGTCATGGGCAAGCGTAACCTGACAGGAAGCACCTATGAACTGGTGCACAGGCACAATAAAAAATCAGGCGTCATCATTGGCAATAATCCGCGCATGGCCGAGGGTGGCAAACAAATCACCCGTATGGCTGCCATACAGTCGCTGGAAAAATACCCGCTGATCGTCAATTTTTCTGTGGATGAAGACTTGTATCTGGCTGACTGGCGCAAAATCAGTACCGGCATCGTCGTTATCGCCATGAGTGGTATCCTCGCTATCGTGGCGGCTTTTAGCGTGTTGGTTAATTTGCTGGAAAGACGAGAGCAGGATTTGCTGGTGACCACTGAGCTCAAGCAACAGGCGGAAGTCATCAACCGCAATCAGGCCCACCTGCTGAAAAACCTGACGGAGCAGCAGATCGCTTTGAAAGATTCTTCAGACAGACTGCAGGCCATTTTCCAGAACGCGGCGGACGGCATCATCATGATCGATGACACTGGCAAGATTGAGGCACTGAATCCGGCTGCCGTGGCCATTTATGGTCATCCAGCCAATGAAGTGGTTGGCAAGAATGGTAAATTTTTCTCCCCGCCAGGACAACCCGATTTGCTGGGGCTGGCCATGAGCCGCAGGGAGTTTCTGGAAACCGGTTGCCTGCGCACTGAGGCCGAGCGCATGCGCAAGGATGGCAGCCTGTTCCCCGCAGAGCTGGCGATTACCGAGTATTACCATGCTGGAAGGCGCAAACTTATCGTCATCGTGCGCGATATTTCAGAGCGGCGCAGAATGGAACGCATGAAGAGTGAATTCATCTCCACCGTCAGCCACGAATTGCGCACGCCATTGACAGCCATCCGTGGTGCCCTGGGGCTGGTGGTCGGCGGGGCCATGGGCCTGGTGCCGGAAAAAATCTCTGCCCTACTGGGCATGGCGCACAAGAATAGTGAAAGCCTGACCCGCCTCATCAATGACTTGCTGGATATTCAAAAAATAGAAGCCGGCAAGATGGATTTTGTTTTTGAGCGACTGAATTTGCAAAGCCTCTTGCAGACGGCAGTGAATAATAATCAGGCTTTTGCGCAAAGCATGGATACTGAAATCGCGATGGGCAAACTGGCAGATCAGACAGAAGTCATGGTCGATGCCGGACGTTTCCAGCAAGTCATGGCTAATCTCTTGTCGAATGCCTGCAAGTATACGCCCGGAGGGGAGACCGTCAGGGTTATCAGCACGGTCAGGGACGAAAACATGGTGCGTGTAGAAGTGATCGATCAGGGCACAGGCATACCGGAAAGTTTCCGTGAACGTCTGTTCCAGAAGTTTTCCCAGGCAGATTCTTCAGACACACGTGCCAAAGGTGGTACTGGCCTGGGTTTGGCAATATCGCAGGCCATCATCCGGCAAATGCATGGCGACATTGGTTATTATATGAGTGAAGATCCGGCGCAACCAGGTACACATTTCTATATAGACCTGCCTTTGCACCGGGAAGGCCAGACTGGTCTGGAAGCGATTACAGCAAGGCCAGATCACGTGCTTTGACACCAGCAAACACCTGTTCTACCTGGCCAGCATTCAAACCATACAGACGGCTGAACAAGCCACCGAGCACTGCGCGATATTCGTTCAGCACCGGGTAGTCACGGTTCTGGAATAATTTGCCAGCTTCCAGCGCAATTTGTTCCCCGACGATTTGCCCGCCTTTTATACCGCCACCCAAGACCCAGTACACCGTGCCATGGCCATGGTCAGTACCGCGCTTGCCATTTTCGCGAAAGGTACGGCCAAATTCACTGATCACCACCACCGTGGTATTGCGCCAGGCACTGCCCATTTCAGTACGGTAAGCGGCCAGCCCGCGACCGAGTTCTTCAAACTTGACGGCCAGTGTGCCTGTTGCCCCGCCCTGATTAACATGCGTGTCCCAGCCACCGACATCAATAAAACCTAGTGCGTATTTATCGCGCATCAGTTTGGCGATACGTTGGGCTTCCAGCTCAAAACCTTTGGTCGAGATCGCATTGCGATTGGCACTATTCATTTCTTCTGCCATTTCACGCGCCACTTCATCGCGCATGGCAAAGCCATCCTTGACGGCTTGCGACAGATTTGTATTGGCATACATTTGCATGATCAACTCACGCTGGCGCTGATCAACATTGGCCTTGCTGACATTACGCAATGCGGTGTTGGCAATGTGGGCCTGGCCCTGCATGGCCAGTGGTAACTGGTCAGTGAAAGCCATCGCACTGACTTTGCCGTTATTCCCCAACACCTTCGCCAGGCGATTCAAGAAACCAGAATGGAAATCCCGGCTGGCATTCAGGGGCTGGCCCATTTCTATACTGTCCTGGGTTTCAAAATGGCTACGCGATAATCATCTGTTCCAGCAAAGGGGATGAATGCTGCTTCACCCTGCTGGAACATGGGATAAATAGTGTCACGCAAGACCGGATGAAGGCCCCAGTCTGCATTCAGTGCCAGTGCCGCATCCGGTATGGAACCCGGTCTGGCAATGGCAATATTTGGCCTGGCTTCATAATAGAAGTTGCTGGAAGTAGGCACCAGTAAATTGCTGGCATCATAGCCGCCGCGCAAAAACACCAGCAGCAAACGATTTTGAGTGGCTGGTGCCGCCATCACCTGGCTGCTCATTCCCAGCAAGGCAGACGATGGCAGCAGGGCCATTGCTTTCAATAAATCTCTACGGTTCATGGTAGACCTTTCCGTAATAATTGGCAGACGTTCAGTTAGCGACGCATCATTTCAGGCGAGGCCAGGAACAAAGTGTTCCATTCCTGTGGCGTGCGTGTTTGATTCAAGACGGTCTGGGTAGCAGGGCTGAATTGTGTACTCCATTTTTTTACATAGGGCGATGCAGCCAGTGCAGGTGGCTGCGGCTTTTCTTGTGTGCCTGGCACTGTTGCAGGTGCAGTCTGCGCTGGCACGGAAGTTTGCATGCCTTGCATGGCTTGCGCAGCTTGTGGAGTTTGATTCTCCGCCCGAAACAGGGCCGGGTTGCCACCCGCAATTGACCGGGCAATATCAAAGCGCACCGTCATCTGACCAGAACTGGCCCATGAACTTTCATTGAGTGCATAACCATCCGGTGTCTGGCGGCCATTCAATTGCTGGCCCATCATGTTCAGCCAGTTCAGCATGGGGCCGGTATTAACGATAGTGTTGCCGTCATAAGCCAGACGCACCGAAGCCAGCATAAAGTGCAACGGATCTTTGAATTTTTTTCCCAGCGAAGCAATAAATTCCTGGCTATTAAACATGGTACGCAAAGTGGCTGCGATATCGCCATCGGTTTGCAGGAAACGCTGCGCCATTTTATCGGTCAGGTCTTTTGAGGGCGTATCAGAGACAAAAAAAGTCGCCAGCTTCTGGCTGACAAAACTGGCTGTAGCCGGTTGTCGGGACAGCAGTACCAGCACCTCATCGAGTTCGGCCATACCTCGGCCCTTGATGGTCTTGCCCAACACCAGCTTGTCACCAAAATCATGACGTTGCGGGTTGAATTCAAACAAGCCTTGCCTGAGATAGATTTTCTCCAGCTCAGGCTTCATGCGCGGCGCATCCTTGCTCAAATTAATGCCCACGCCGGTCAGCACCCTTGCCAGTTCCTGTACATCTTTCTGGCTATAGCCGCCATTCACCCACATGGTATGTAATTCCATCAACTCACGCGCATAGTTCTCATTGATGCGGTTGGCTGCATTATGTTCATTATCCAGATACCTGAGCATGGCAGGGTGCGTCACAGTGGCACGCAGCAAGTCACGGAAATTACCCAGGGCATACGGGCGTATTGCCTGTTCTTCAAAATCTCCCAGCATGGCACGTACATTGGCCTTGCCATTATGGATATTGAAGTGATTCATCCAGAACAAGCTCATTTGTTCCTGCAACTGATTCGGCGAATAAATGTCACGCAAAAGTGCGCGGGTAGACGCTTCCCTGGCCAGTCGTGTCAATTCTTGCTGATATTCCTTGCGTAGCGTGTCATCTGTGCCTTTTTGCTGCTCAGAGGCAAGGCGGCGAGCTTCAAGGTCACGCATGAGTTCAGGCAATGGCTGGCGCGAAATGGTCATCGCATCAATCTGGCTTTGTATCGCTGGTGGCAAGACGGTACTACGCGCGCGCAATTGCTGGTCCAGGTAGCGGTCTGGGCCAACGGCTTGCAAGACCTGCAGGCTGGAGGGATTGCTACCCCAGGTCAAACGGTTCAGCAATTGCTCTGGCACTAGCGCAGCCTGTGCCAGCGTCTTGCCTGGCTGGCTGCTGTTATCTGCATGTTGCTGGGGTAGGTTGCTGCATGCTGCCAGCAAGACCAGCAGGCTGGCGCCCAGCACTTGCTGCAGCTTGGATTGAATTTTCATGCTCGCCCTCACTTGTGTATCTGTCTACAAGGTGTCTGACAGTGGATTGTGATAGCAAGTTTAGGCTTATTTTGCGAAATTTTCGTAACGTGCTGTAACAGTGAGGAAAAACTATGTAACTGCTTCCAAGCTAAAAAAACAGCAAGTGTCTTCACTGGTCTCTCAGCGCCCGCCTGTACTGTATGGCTTCCGCCACGTGTGGTGTTGCTATGTGTGCTGAACCAGCCAGGTCAGCAATCGTGCGGGCGACCTTTAATACGCGGTGGTAGGCGCGGGCTGACCAGTTGAGCTTGTTCATTGCATTGCGCAAGAGCAGCCCTGCCTGTTCATCCGGTTTGCAGTGCAGATCAATTTCAGTCGTGGACAAGAGATTGTTCGCCTTGCCCTGACGCTGCTGTTGCCGCTCAAAGGCAGCTTCTACTCGCGCATGGATAGCGGTGCTGCGTTCACCATCGGCCTGCTTGAGCAAATCGGTATGTGGCAAGGCCCCCACCTGTATCTGCATGTCTATGCGGTCCAGCAAAGGGCCGGATATCTTGTCCTGATAGCGGGCGATAATGTCTATGAACATACATAAGATAAGTATAAAAAACGACCGTTTTTGACCATAATTTTACATAAGTGAGTATAAAAATTACACAAGTTGGAGATAATTATATGCTTTAATACATAAGTAAAGTATAAACTTCTGGAACCCCGTTCTATGATTACTTCTCCCGCTCGTAAAATACCCCGGCGCTACAACGGAGTGTCAGGCCTTTTCCCCAGCAAGAAGAATGATGGCAAAATGGTTCCATATGAATCCTTGCTGGAACGCAACTATATGCTGTTGCTAGAGTTTGACGACACCGTCGATCGCTATGTCGGGCAGCCAGTTACGATACCTTATCAGTTAAGCAATGAAAGTGGGTCGCGCAAGTCGAGGTACACGCCTGATTTCATCGTTTATTTCCGTACAGACGCAGACGGCGTCATACCTCCGCCAGCCTTGATAGAGATCAAGGAAAAAAAAGAGCTAGAGAAAAATAAAGAAACGTACGAACAAAAATTTGCTGCCGCTAAGCTGTATAGCCATAAGCAACGCTGGGCCTTCTCGGTTAAGACACAGGACGATATTCAAGGACATTTCTTTGAGAACGCAGATTTCCTTTATACATACCTGAACGTACCCCGAACTTCCCAAGAGCAGGAGGTTATCAAATTCATTGACGCCCAGGGCGGTGCAATGACCGGGACACAAATCTTTCAGCATTTCGCAGCTGATGCATCAGGATTGGCCACTTTTCCAGCCATTTTTTGGGCCATGGTCGCCAATAAGGAGTTGATGACCGACTGGAATCAACCAATCAATTTAAATGCCTCATTCTTCACAGAGAATTAAATGACGAAGATTGAGAACTCAGAAATCAAGGCGGACTCCGTACTCAGTCTTTTGGAAGGAAGTGAAGTTTTTTATGGCAACAAGGTTTGGGTTATTCTGAGATTTAATAACCTGGTCGAAGTCCTTATACGGTCTTTACATGGGGAGCGCCGGGAGACCAAAGTCGTCAATGTATCTGAGTTGGCTAGCATTCCCAAGGAACAGCCACAGGAAACAATCCTTACTCCAGACGTCGACCTCGACGTTGTCTCAGATTCTGACTGGGATACTGCCAGATTGAGACTAAAGCTGGTCAAGCTACTGCTATCCACCACAAGAAACAGAACAGCGGTCGTAACCAAAGCCGCTGCCGAAGCAGGATTCACCGTGGCAATGGTGTATCGGTGGCGCAATGCTTACCTTGTGAATGAGAAGCTATCATCGCTCTTGCCGACTCGTCGACCAGGAGGCCGGGGGCGCGGACGTCTGTATCCAGAGGTTGAAAATATCATTGCCAAAGAGCTCTACGGTCTCCATAGTTTAAGCGAAACGGGAATCACTCAGGTTCATGAATCTGTAAAGGCAATTTGCCATGCGAAGGGGTTGCCGCTACCTTGTCTCCGCACTTTCCAACTAAGGGTTGACTGGGCAGATCAAATGGAGCTTTATAAGGCACGCAAAGGTCGGAAAGCTGCTGAAGCGAGATATGACCACGTCAAAGAAAATACAATCCGTGCGCTTCATCCATTGGCAATTGTGCAGATTGACCATGCTGTTGTCGATGTCATCGTGGTTCATGATATTACACGTGAGCCAATCTACCGTGCTTGGCTGACCTTGGCAATTGATGTGTTTAGCCGTGTCATTGTGGGTTATTACCTGGCACTGGATCATCCTTCGGCCACATCGGTTGGCGCTTGTATTGCGCACGCGATTCTCCCGAAAGAAGACTATCTAAGAAAACTGGATGTCCCTATCCAGTGGCCAGTCTGGGGCGCCATGAAAATAGTCCACACAGACAATGGTGCTGATTTCAGGGGAGATCGGATAAGGAAGTCTTTTGAAGAATACGGCATTGAGCATCAGTTCCGGCCGGTAACCAAACCAAATTATGGCGGCCATATTGAACGTTTAATTGGCACTTTTGCCAAACGATTCCGGATATTGCCTGGCGCGACGACAAACAAGCCAAGTAAGGCAAAAGAATTTAATCCTGAAAAGACGGCTTCGATGACCATGCTTGAATTGGAGCGGTGGTTACTCGAAGAAATTAATAAATACCATCATACTGAACATAATGGCATTGATAAGGATATTCCCTTGCAACGCTATGAAAACGGATTATTGCAGCCTAAAGATGGCATGATCCGAGGTTTGCCCCCAAGAAGAACGGATGTTGAACGCGTTAAGATAGATTTCTTGCCGGAGGAGGAACGGACCATCCAGAATGTCGGCGTCAATATTGATGGTCGAATTTACTGGTCGGATGCTTTATATCCTTGGCTAGGAAGACGAAACAAGGACAATCCCAACAAAAGCCCATTGTATCGATTCAAAGTTGATGACAGGGACATCAGCGCAGTCTATTTTTTTGATCCAGAAGTAAAAAGATGGTTTCGGGTTCCCTCTAAATATACAGCTGCAGTTCTGGCATCCAGAGCACAGTTCAAGGCCGAGAAGAAAGCGCTTCAGAAAAAAAGTGGCATTAACCCGGCGCAGCACGAGGTTTATGACTCTATTAACCGACAGCGCCGCATCATTTCAGATGCAATTCAAAAGACCCAGAGCGTGAAATCTGTGGCACCGGCAAAGAAAAAAGCCTTAAAAAATGATCAAAAGCATAGAGACACAAAACGCCGGACGGCGACGGTGGATGCTGAAATAAAGAGCACTGAAACGAGTGGCTTTAAGCTGCCAGATTTGAATGACTTACCTGACGTTACTGGGAAATTCTAGGATGGAATTAAATCATCTTGTCAGCGAAGGCGCCCGTATAGATGCACTTCAGCCAAACGAGGAACGAATAAGGCAAATTCAGAGAGATCATTGGTATAGTTATCCGCGTGCAGACGCGGTTCTTGCCTATATGGAGCGTTTGTTTCAGCATGCCAGAATTGACCGTATGCCTAACTTGCAAGTCATTGGCGAATCTATGTCAGGGAAGACTCGTCTGTTAAACCGGTTTGCCCAAGAATTGCATCAGCCAGTTATGGATAGCAGGCTGGCGGCCGATTACCGCCCTGTTGTGATGTTTGATGCTCCCGTTAATGCA
>Ga0187844_10001403_pt1 | contig 18356 bp, 15 predicted proteins | sample SpaLakP09_SKY_50_FD_134517 | JGI IMG/M metagenome (GOLD analysis project Ga0187844, IMG submission 134517) | Oligotrophic lake water microbial communities from Sparkling Lake, Wisconsin, USA - SP09_SKY_50 | ecosystem: Environmental > Aquatic > Freshwater > Lake | place: USA: Sparkling Lake...
GCGTGGTGGTGCCGTCCGAGAACATCCCGGTGACGGTGAAGACCTGTACGTCCCCGAGCGGGATCGTGACCGTGAGCGGGTCGATCGTGATCGAGTCGAGCGTCGCGGGCGTGATCGTCAAAGTGGCGGGAGCAGCGTCGATGCCGTTGGCGCGGGCACCGATCTGCGTCGTGCCGGCAATCAGCCCGGTCGCCAGACCATCGCCGTCGATGCTGGCGTTGGTGTTGTCGACGCTCCAGTCGACATTGGTCACCACACGTTCCTGGCTCGTCTCGTCAGAACCCGGGGGCGTGGAATACGTACCGATGGCCTGGAACTGCGCCGTGCCGCCGGTCGGGGCCGTCGCAACCAGCGGAATGATCCGGAGCTGCTGCAGAACCGGCGTGAAGTCGGGACTCGCAACGCCTCCGCAGCCCGATGCGACCAGTGCAATCAGCCCGATCAAGATCGTTTGGAAAAACCTCATGGCCCTGCTCCCCTATCCGATAATTTTGCGAACCGCAGATACGTATACGCGATGTTTCGACTTCAACTTCCACCATCATAAGCTGCATGTGCCGACAACGTGGAATGGCACTTTTGTTTTTCGTGAAGACTCCGCTCATTCGAATCGTTCTCGCGTCGCTCGTTCGTCTCATCATCCGATACCTCGACTGTTTCGTTCGTCCCGCAACCCGTACCCGATGCCCTCTTCCAAAGGCCCCACCGCGATCGGCACTCGTGGCCTGTCGTGCAAAACGCCGACCCGGTTTTCGACGGATGCCGCGGCCGCGAACGAGCGCGAAAACGTTGCCGGACGAAGGCGCGGTCGTCCTCGTCCGGAGAGGTCGCGCGACCTCTCGCGCGACGAAGAAATTCTGCGGATCGCGGTCGAGGTGGTCTGGCGCAAGGGTTTTTCCGGGACCAAGCTGAGCGACATTGCGGAGGCTGCGGGTATCGCCAAGGGCAGCCTCTACCAGTACTTCGATTCCAAGGAAGAGATCTACACGCGTCTCGGAAACAACGTGCGCAGCCTGTTCGAGACACAGGCCGATCTCGATGCCGGTGGAAGTGCGGTCGAGCGGCTCGAGCAGTTCATTCGATCGCGAGTCGAGGTCATTCTTCAGCATCCGCTCGAGATCGCCCTGCTCAACCGCGACCTCGTGCGCATGAAGGGCACCATCGGCGATTGGGCGCGTGAAGGGCGGAAGAACAATCTCGCCGTCACCCGCAGGATCATCCTGCAGGGACAGAAGGACGGCAGCTTCCGCGCTGCCGACCCCGACCTGATCGCCTCGATGATCCTCGGCGTGCTCGCACACGTTCCCACCTGGCACGAACGTGACCCTCCGGTGCGACCCGGCACCTTGATGTGCGAGGTTCTCGCGTACGTTCTGGGCGGCATTCGGACTCGCGAAGCCTCGACGCCGAGAGCTTGAAAGTCGATCGCGTGGCGATCGTGGCTTCGTCGGGGCCTTTCCTTCGAGCGCTCGTCCCAGAGGCCGTCTCGCTAGGAGCCTTCCCCATTGCGTGCGCGATCCCCGTTGGCAACCATGCGGCAGCGTCGCGTCGAACCGCGGTTCAACCCACTCAGGAATCCGTATGTCCTCACCATCGAGAGTTGCGATCGTCACTGGCGGCTCCTCGGGCATCGGCCGCGCGACCGCCATCGCTTTTGCCGAAGCCGGAATGGATGTTTCGATTGCGGACCTCAACGAGGAGCGCGGGATGCTCGTCGTCGAAGAGATTCTGTCGCGAGGTGTGCGCGCCATCTTCACGAAGACCGATGTGACGCTCGAAGTGGACTGCTCGCGCCTGGTCGACGAGACGATTCGCCAACTGGGGCGTCTCGACGTTGCCTTCAACAATGCGGGCATTCCCGGTGATCCCCGGTTGACCGCGGATTACGGTCTGGCCAACTGGCGCCGGGTGATCGATGTCAACCTGACCGGCGTGTTCAACTGCATGACGTACCAGTTGCCGGCGATGGTCGCGGCAGGTGGCGCGATCGTGAACACGGCCTCCGTTTTCGGGATGGTGGGGTCGTCGGGAAATTCCGCGTATTGCGCGGCCAAGCATGGGGTCATCGGCCTGAGCAAGGTGGCGGCGCTCGAGTACGGCCGCTATCGCATCCGGGTCAACGCAATTTCTCCTGGTTATATCTCGACGGACATGACCGTCGGACCGGGGACCACGTTCACCGAGGACAAGATCAGGAAGAGCGTCTCCAACAACGCGCTGAGGCGGATGGCCTCCCCCGAAGAGGTCGCGAACCTGGTTGTCTGGCTCTGCTCGGACAAGGCCTCGTACGTGTCCGGGGCGAACTATGCGGTCGATGGCGGCTACACCTCCGGCTAGCGCCTGCGCCAATCCGCACGAACAATCGGTCACGATAGGCGCATCTAAACTTTTCTCCCCGACAATGGACCCAATAGCCGCGGCCGAACACGTCGCGTAGCCGTCCCCGCCACCCATGACCCTCACATCCCCTCTGATTTTCGAATGAAGACCGCAGCGCCATTCGCCTTTGCTTTCGCTCTCCTTCTTTCTGCGTGCTCCACCCTGGGATCGTTCCAGGACATGGACGACAACCAAGACGGAGACATCTCCAGGGACGAAGCCAGCCGTTCCGAGCCCCTCGCCGCGCTCTTCAACAGCGCGGACGACAACAAGGACGGGGTCCTCGACGAGGAGGAATACGACATCGTCCATCAGGCCATCCTGGAGAACAGGGGCGCGACCGGCCACGAGCGCCGGAGAATGATGACCGAGAAGGGCGGGCCCTGAACGCTCTGGGGAGTCGCTCGCCGTTGCCTTTCCAACGCGATCTCGTTTCGTTGGATCGACGACGAGGCACGCAAGCCGTCAATCGACCTGCCTTATGAGGACGGTCTGCTCAGGTCTTCGGGCTGCGGTCGAGGCAGAGCCCCTCCTACGGGGTCGGAGACGTGTAGGAGGGGCTCTGCCCCGACAGAAATCGACCCAGAAGATCCCCTGAGGATCCGCTCCTCTCGAGCCGGTCGGTAAAGTCGCCGCATCGACGCTCACGCTTAAGCTCAAGCTCACCGCCCAGGCCTGCCAACGCCTTCATCCCATGAGCAACGCGACCCACATCCTGCCGACACGCGCCCGCATCCTCGTGATCGACGACGTGCCGCTCAACATCGAGATGCTGATCGCGATTCTGCAAGATACCTATGACGTGGCATTCGCCACCGACGGCATCAAAGGCCTGGAACTGGCGCAGGCCGAGCCGGCGCCGGACCTCATCCTGCTCGACGTGTCCATGCCCGCCCCGGACGGTCACGAAGTCTGCAGGCGGCTCAAGGCGCTCGACAGCACCCGCAACATTCCGGTGATGTTCGTCACCTCCCACGACAGCGAGTCCGACGAGACTTTCGGCATCGACCTGGGTGCGGTCGATTACATCACGCGGCCATTGTCGGTCTCGATCCTGCTGGCGCGGGTACGCACCCATGTAAACGTGCGGCGGCAGGCCCTGATGTACGAGCACTTCGCGTCCGTCGACGGACTCACCGGCCTGGCCAACCGGCGCTGTTTCGACCAGACGCTGCAACAGGAGTGGGCCCGCGCACAGCGCACCGGCGAATCCCTGTCCCTGCTGTTTGCGGACATCGATCACTTCAAGCGCTACAACGACACCTATGGTCACGGCTCAGGAGACGAGATCCTCCGCCAGGTCGCACAGCGCGTGCAGCAGGCCGCAACGCGTCCATCCGATCTTGCAGCGCGCTATGGCGGTGAAGAACTCGTGCTCTTGTTGCCGAATACCGGTATCGAGGGCGCGCGGCAGGTCGCAGAAGGACTCCGGTTCGAGGTCGAACGGCTGGGCGCCCAATTTGGCCGCCTGAGCATCAGCATCGGATGCCACGCCTCCGTGCCGACGGTCGGCCTGGACCCTGCCACGCTGGTGGCGCGTGCGGATGCGGAGTTGTACCGGGCCAAGCGGGAAGGACGGAACCGCGTGTGCGTGTCGGGATCCTCCGATCCCTGACGGTCCCCTTGGCGCACCAACAGCGCCGCGAGAAGAGAAGATGAGAAACGCCCCGATGTATCCCCTGCTCTCCCTGCGCCAATGAGCGACGCACAAGCCAACAACCCGTTGCACGGGCTCACGCTCGAAAGCATCGTCGTGAAACTCGTCGAACGCTACGGCTGGGAAGAACTCGCCAAGCGGATCGACATCAATTGCTTCAAGACCGATCCCTCCGTCAAATCGAGCCTGAAATTCCTGCGCAAGATGCCCTGGGCGCGAAAAGAGGTCGAGGATCTGTACGTTTCCACGTTCACCTGATCAGGTACGCGCGCGTCGGTTGCGACCCGCGCATTCGAGCGCTCGGGACAGCTCACTAATCCATGAAGAGCATGGCGGGGTTCTCGAGCAGCGCCTTGACCTTCTGGATGAACGACGCCGCATCGAATCCGTCGACGATGCGGTGATCGAAGGACGATGACAGATTCATCATCGTGCGGACGACGATCTGGCCGTTCCTGACGACCGGCCGCTCCACCATCTTGTTGACGCCCACGATCGCGACTTCCGGTGCGTTGATGATCGGCGTCGTGACGATGCCTCCGAGCGCCCCGAGGCTGGTGATGGTGATCGTGGAACCCGACATTGCGTCGCGTTTGCCCTTCCCTGTTCTCGCGGCTTCCGCCAGGTGCTTGATGTTCGCGGCCCGCTGCCAGAGATCCTGCCGCTGGGCATGGCGCAGCACCGGCACGACCAGCCCGCCGGGCGTCTGGGTGGCGATGCCGACGTGCAGGGCCCGGTAACGGGTGACCACGCCGGCATCGTCGTCGAACGTGGCGTTCACCATCGGACAAGACGGCACCGCGCGCACCAGGGCCTGGATCAGCAGCGGCAGCAGCGTCAGCTTCTGGCGATCCTTGTGCAGCCCGTTGAGGTGGACGCGCAGGGCCTCGAGCTCGGTGACGTCGATCTCTTCGACGTACGCGAAATGCGGAATCCGCTGCGTCGATCGCTGCATCGCCTCGGCAATCTTGCGGCGCAACCCGATGAGCTTGATCGACTCCACCGCGTCGTCGTCGGTCGTCTCCAACTCCGTCTGCGCGTGCGGGATCGCCGGTGCTGCCGCACTGGCAGCCCGCGCGTCGATATCGGCGTGCAGGACACGACCCGACGGACCGCTGCCCTGCACCGTTTTCAGATCGATGCCGAGTTCGCGGGCACGCCGTCGTACCGTCGGGGCGGCCGCGACCTGTTCATTCACGAACACAGGCGCTCCACGCGAAGGCGCCGATACCGCAGCCGGCGGGGCTGGAACCACTGCATCCGGAGGAGTCGGTCGAGCTTGCGGCTCCGCGACGCCCCGCTCCGTTGCAGGGCTCCCCGCTTCTTCAGCAATTCGCAACGTCACCAGCGCGCCGCCGACGGCGATCTTGTCACCGGCCACGCCGTGGAGCTGGATCACGGTCCCCGCGACGGGAGAAGCAATCTCGACCGCCGCCTTGTCGGTGAGCATGTCGACCAGGGGCTGGTCTTCGCCGACGGTATCGCCGACCTCGACCCGCCAGGCCGCGATCTCGGACTCGGCAATGCCTTCGCCGACGTCCGGAAGCTTGAAGAGGTAGTCGGCCATCGTCAGGTCTCCAGGACTTTCCGGAGGGCGGCGATGACGCGCTTCGGCCCGGGGAAGTAATCCCACTCGAAGGCGTGCGGATAAGGCGTGTCCCAGCCCGTGACCCGCTCGATCGGCGCTTCCAGGTGATAGAAGCAGGACTCCTGCACCAGTGCCGACAACTCGGCGCCGAAACCGCCGGTCCGCGTGGCCTCGTGCACGATCACGCAGCGTCCGGTCTTGGTCACCGATTTGACGATGGCCTCCTCGTCGATCGGCAGCAGCGTTCTCAGGTCGATGACCTCGCCGTCGATACCGGCCTCTTCGACGGCCGCCAAGCAGACGTGCACCATGGTGCCGTAGGCCAGCAAGGTCACCTCCTTGCCCGCGCGGGCGATGGCGGCCTTGCCCAGCGGTATCGAGTAGTAGTCTTCGGGCACTTCGCTGGCGGGATGCTTCGACCAGGGAATCAGCGGCCGGTCGTGGTGCCCGTCGAACGGACCGTTGTAGATCCGCTTGGGCTCGAAGAACACGACCGGATCGGGGTCCTCGATTGCCGCGATCAGCAGGCCCTTGGCGTCGTACGGATTCGACGGCATCACCGTCTTGAGCCCGCTGACGTGCGTGAAGATGCCCTCGGGTGACTGCGAATGTGTCTGGCCGCCGTAGATGCCGCCGCCGCAGGGCGAGCGCACCGTGATCGGCGCCGTGAACTCGCCACCGGATCGGTAGCGCAAGCGCGCCGCCTCGCTGACCAGCTGATCGAACGCGGGATAAATGTAGTCCGCGAACTGGATCTCGGCCACGGGCCTGAGGCCATACACGCCCATGCCGATGGCCGTGGCGATGATGCCGCCCTCGGCGATCGGGGTGTCGAACACGCGCGTCTTGCCGTATTTTTTCTGCAGGCCCGCGGTCACGCGGAACACGCCACCGAAATAGCCCACGTCCTCGCCGAACACGACCACGTTGGAATCGCGCTCCAGCATCACATCCATGGCGGAGTTCAGCGCCTGGATCATGTTCATCGCCGGCATGGTCAGAGCCCCCGCATCTGGTCGCGCTGACGCACGAGATGCGCCGGCAGTTCCGCGAAGACGTCGTCGAACATCGAGTCCGGGTTGCCGCGATATTCCGCCAAGGTGCCGTGACTCTCGGCCTCCTTCAGCGACGCGCGCACGTGGGCATCGCACTCGGCGGCGAGCGCCACGTGCTGCTCCTCGCTCCATTCGCCCAGCACGACGAGGTGCTGCTTGAGCCGCTCGATGGGATCGCCGAGCGGCCACTGCGCGGCCTCGTCCTTGGGCCGATAGGCGGAAGGATCGTCACTGGTCGAGTGCGGCGCCGCGCGGTACGTGTACAGCTCGATCATCGTCGGGCCGTGATTCGAACGCGCTCGTTGCGCCGCCCAGTGCGTCGCTGCATGCACCGCGAGAAAATCGTTGCCATCCACGCGCAGGCCCGGCATGCCGTAGCCGATCGCGCGCGACGCGAAGGTCGCTTGTTCGCCGCCGGCGATGCCCTGGAACGAAGAGATCGCCCACTGGTTGTTGACCACATTGAGGATCACCGGCGCCTGGTAGACGGCGCCGAACGTCATCGCGTAGTGGAAGTCCGCCTCGGCGGTGGTGCCGTCTCCGATCCAGCCGGCGGCGATGCGCGTGTCGCCCTTGATCGCCGACGCCATCGCCCAGCCCACGGCCTGCGGAAGCTGAGTACCGAGATTTCCGGAGATCGTGAAGAAGCCCGCCTCCTTCGCCGAATACATGATCGGCAGCTGGCGGCCCTTCAGGCGGTCCTTCGCGTTGCTGAAGATCTGGCACATCATGTCCAGCAGCGGCCAGTCGCGCGCGATCAGCAGTCCCTGCTGGCGATAGCTGGGGAACAGCATGTCGGCACGGTCCAGGGCCATCGCAGCAGCCACGGCCACCGCCTCCTCGCCCGTCGACTTGATGTAGAACGACGTCTTGCCCTGGCGCTGCAAGCGCACCATGCGTTCGTCGAAGGTGCGCGTCATGACCATCGCGCGCAGGCCGCGGCGCAGATGATCGGGCGATAGTTGCGGATCCCACTCGCCGACCGCCCGGCCCTGCTCGTCCAGGACACGGATCAAGCCGTCGGCGAACGGCCTCAGGTCCTCGCACGGCGCCGTCACCGGCGGCCGCGCGAGACTTCCGGCGGGCGGAACCCTGATCGAGCCGAAGTCCGGTGCATCGCCGGGACGCGCCTTGGGCTCGGGAACGTGAAGCGAGAGAGGCATTGCGCTCATGGTTCAGGCCGCCTGCTTAACTAAGAACCGTACGACCGGCCGCGAGTCGAGCCCGCGACATCCGCTCTGCGATGAGCTTGACGTGGATCATGCTGGCCAGCGCGTGCTCGAACAAGCGCTCGAGCGTGGACGTGATGCCCGCGACGCGTGCCGGGATGGCCGAAGGATTCTTCTGTCCCGGGTACTCGAGGCCACTCGTGCCGATGCGGCGCAGACCGGTTGCCTCGCCGAGAAAGCACGTGACCCGCTCGCTCGATTCGAATCCGTCGGTCTCGAACATGATGTCCACCAGGGTTGCCCACCGTCGGGACCAATGTAACGGCGCAGTCTGGAAACGTGGTTCCCAATATGGCGGTCTGTTAGGCTCGTTTCAGAACATCGTTCCGCTAGGGCGCCAATGTCTGCAACGATCGCATTCACGCTCGAACCCATCGATCTGCGCATCCTCGAGATCCTGCAGATCGATGTGACCACCTCCACCGCGGAGATCGCACGCAAGGTCGGCTCGTCGAAGACCGTCGTGTGGCGGCGCATCCAGCGGCTGATGGACTCCGGAATCATCAAGGAGCGCGTCGCGGTCCTCGACCACCGGAAGATGGGGCTGTCGATGATGGTGTTCGCCAGCGTGAAGATGTCGCGACACGGCAAGGACGTATTGCCGAAATTCATGGACGCCGTGAAGGCTTTCCCCCAGGTCCTCGAGTGCCATTGCCTCATGGGTCACGTCGACTTCCTGCTCAAGGTCGTGGTCCGGTCCATCGACGAGTACGAGCACTTCGTCTGGCAGACCTTGTCGCAGATCGACGGCGTGCAGGAAGTGACGTCGGCAATTTCGATGAGCCAGGCCGTCTGTACGACACGCCTGCCGCTTCCGATCGGAAAACCACCCGCCAGGAGCGGTCGCAAGAAGCGGTGACGCGGCAGATCCCTGGCATCGCACCGACACGCGCTCCGGTTCGCATCGCAAGGGGCGGGACGACCTGATCCGCAGCGTGATCCACGGACACAGGTACCGCGAAGAGTCGACGGACAACACGGCGGCGATCCGTTCTGCACCCAGTGAAGGGGATCCGCTTACGCACGAATCCAACGCGATGCCGGCTCGGTCTTCCGGCCCAGGATTCCCCAAGCTTCCAGTCGCTCGAGATTTCCACGGATCAAGGTTTCCCCGATGTCCGTCCGATAGCGAAGGTTCGGAATCACCACGCGTGCGGCCAGTGCATTGGCCTTGCGCTGCGCCTGCCTCAGATCCTCGTCGACGCCGGTGACGACCATCGGGTATCCACGGGTGCCGCCGACCCTGAGTTGTCCCTGCTCGAAGGCCACTTCCGCCAGGTGGACGTGGCGCCAGTCGTCGGCATCGAGCGAGCCGCGAAACAGGATGGGTACGTGGGCACAACGCGGTTCGTCATAAGGGAACGGGGGCGTCGTGAGCACGACCCCGACCGCATACCCCGGCCGTGTATCGAGCGGCTCGCCGTGGCCGTCGACGATCTTGCGCAGCACCGTCCCCCAGTCGTCGTTCTGCAACGTGCCGCAGATCGCCGTTCCGGGATACCCGAAGCGGCAGGTGAATTCGAGAGGCCAGATGCCCTGCGCGTTGACGATGGTGTTGATGTTGAGCCAGCCACGGTAGCCCGACTTCTCCAGCGAGGCTTCCAGCGGAGCCAGCACCCGCTCGAACATCGTTTCGGATCGGCGAAAGCTCACGACGGTGCCCATTTCGCCGGTCAGTTCGCCCAGATCGCCGGGAAAGAACCGCTTGTGCTCCCAGTCGATGCAGGCCGGCCGCAAGAAGCGGTGGCCGTCGAAGTACGCGCCCACGCCGATTTCGATCCCCTCGACATATGCCATGAGGACGAACGCGGGCGGTGCATCGGCAGCGCGTCTTCCTTCGACGTTCAGGATTGCGATGAGATCTGCACCATCCTCGAGTTGGCCGACATAGTTGCGGGTCGACGCCGTGTGGCCGCTGCAGATCTTGTAGACGTAGCGGCCAGGCTGTTGCCGGACGAAGGTGATCGCGGCGGCGTAGTCGACGAACCTGTACGTCGCTGCGGTCTGTAGACCCAACTGCCGCAGCAGCTGTTGTCCGTACTCGCGGTCTTCCTCGAGCCGGTCACCCCACGCACTGCCACCGATGACGCGGTAGCCCTGCGCACGCAATTCGTCCTGGACGGATCCGTGCGAAGCCGTCTCGAACACGACGACGCCTTCGCGTCCCGCTTGCCGGATCCACGGCAATTGAGCAGTCCATTCGTCCGTACGCTCGACCAGGCCAGACAGGATGCCGGCCGAATCGACGCCCCCGCCGCTGACGCGCACGTCGTGGCCCTCCTCCGCCAGCCGCAGGTAGAGCGAGCCCAGGCAAAGATCGTCTCCGACACCCAGGATGCGCATCGGGCTGCTGACCTCAAAAAAAGCGGCACGGCACAGAAGTGCCGGCCGCTTGATTCATGCAAAGGGCGAAATCAGCAAAACGCCTGCCGTTCCACCGCATCGACGTGACGGAATCCGCGTCCGTTATTTCTTGACCTTCTGATCGAGATCCTTGGCCATCGCGCCGTGATGTTCCAGCGCCGGCAAGGTCTTGGCCGCCCACGCCTTGACCTCGGGATCCGGACTGTCGGTCGATGCCTTTGCGAACAGCGTCACGGCCTCCTTGTGCGCCACGACCTGAATGTTCTGGTAGGCGCTGTCGAAATCCTTGCCGGGCTTCTCGTCTTTCAGATGGTCGTACATCTTCTGATGATGCTTCGACATCGTCGTGGGCAGCGTGATGTTCTTGGTCGCGGCCAGGGCTTTGAGTTCCGTGTCGGCCTTGGTGTGATCGGTGACCATTTGTTCGGCGAACTTCTTGACGTCGGCGTTCTGCGTGGTCGCGACCGCGAGCTTCGACGTCTCGATTTCCAGCATTCCCGCTGACGCCGCTGCGGGAAAGAAATCCTTGTTCTGTGCGGACATCACCATCTTGCCCACGGCAGAGGGCTTCATCGGCTCGGCCGGTGCATCGGCGGCCTGCGTGGTCAACGGGGTAACGAGCGCCAGCGCGGCCGCAAGCGGGAGAAACGTCAGACGGTTCATGAGGGTGCCTTTATGAGTGGGATCGCGGGGCGGCACTAGCAATCCGTATGCCTGCCCGCGGCAGCGATTGCGGAGGCTGCGGAAACGGCGGTTCGGCGCCGCTCGCGCGGATCGTATGAAACGGCACACCTGATGCACGGATGACGAAGGGACTATTCCAAGGGCACGCGGTCACCCAAGCGACCCTCCGCAAGCGCGGCGGCGTCGGTGCTCAAGTTGAGCGTCACGTCCGCGATTGGCGTGATCTTCACCGGGACAGGAACGGGTGACGCAGGCCGCGGACTCGGTCCCGTGGCCGTGCGAAGCAGATCGACGAGTTCCTCGTACTGCGGCGGCTTCACGAAGTGCGCGTTGAATCCCGCTTCTTCCGTTCTGCGACGGTCGTCGGATTGACCCCACCCGGTGAGCGCGATGATCAACATCCCGCCTCCGAACGGCGACGCGCGAAGCCGACGGCAGGTTTCGAAGCCGTCCAGACGCGGCATGCCGATATCCAGAATTGCCGCGACAGGATGATGGTGTGCCGCCGCATCCAGCGCCTGTTGCCCGTCGAAGGCCACCACCACGTGGTGCCCCTCCAGTCTCAGCAGTACCGCAAGGCTTTCCGCCGCATCCTCGTTGTCGTCGGCGATCAAGACGCAATGCTGCGACTGCGTCGAGGCTTGTGGGTCTTTGCCTTCCACGGGCATTGCGCGTTGTACGGAAGCAAGCGGCAGGCGCACGCGAAAAACACTGCCCTTGCCGTGGCCAGGACTCATGGCCGTGATGGTTCCGCCGTGAAGCTCGACGATGCTGCGTACCAGCGAGAGCCCGATGCCCAGGCCGCGCCGCGCATTGGGCGCATTGCCCGGTGCCTGCCAGAACAGATCGAACAGCATCGGAATCTGTTCGGGCGTGATTCCCACGCCGCCGTCCTGCACCTCGACCTCGACGTGGAACCCCACCCTGCGCAATCCAACGCGAATGTGCTGTCCGCGCGCGCTGAACTTGGCCGCATTGTTCAAGAGATTGGCGAAGACCTGCGCCAGCCGGAAGAGATCGCCGTGAACTTCAAGCGCCGGATCGGCCCCCTCGATCGTCAATGTTTGACCTGCATTGATGACGAAGGCGTCGACCATCTCATGGGCCAAGCCGATGGCAGTCGACAGGCTCATGCGCTGGCGATTGAGTTCGAGCTTTCCGTGCTGGATTCGCGAGATGTCGAGCAGATCGTCGAGCAGCCGGCTGACGTGGCCGAGTTGCCGATCCATCATCGCCTGCGTTTTCCCCCATCCCGGATCGGGAATGTTCAAGCGTTTGAGCACTTCCAGGCCATTGCGTAGCGGCGCCAAAGGGTTTCGCAACTCGTGCGCGAGCGTGGCCAGAAATGCGTCCTTTCTCAGATCCTCCTCGCGGCGCTGAGCTTCCAGCGCGACCTGACTCGAGATATCCGTGTGCGTGCCGAACCATTGGAGCACCTCGCCTTTCTCGTCGGTCAGCGGAACGACCTTCATCAGGAAGGGCCGGTAGGCGCCATCGCGCCCTCGCATCGAGAACACGAGTTCGATTTCCTGGGTCTGCTGCAGACCCGCGACCCACGTTTGCGTCAGTGCAGCGAGCTGCGCAGGCTCCACCACCAGCTGCCATCCGTTGTCCGAGAATTCGCTCAGCGCAATGCCGGTGTAGTCCAGCCAGCGACGGTTGAACCAGTCCACGGTGCCGTCCTTGCGTGCTGTCCACGCAAGCTGCGGAATCGAGTCCGCCATCTTGTGAAATCGCTGCTCGCTGTCACGCAGGTCGCGCTCGGTCCGTACACGTGCGGTCACATCCAGCGAAAGGCCACCTACCAGCGGCCTGCCACTGGCGTCATGGACCCGAAACTTGTACGACAGCAACGTCCGCTCCCCGCCCCGGGGTCCCATGATCTCGTAGAACTCGGTGGTCTTTCCGCTCGACAGCACCTGCAGATCGTTGACTCGAAAAGCTTCTGCATGCGCCGCATCGAGCAGGTCCGTGTCACGCAGACCGGTGATCTGGTCGGCGCTTCGACCCAGTTGCTGTTCGACTGCCGCGTTGACGAAGAGGTAACGCCCGTCTCCATCCTTGATATAGGCGGCCGCGGGAAAGTGGCGCATGAACGCCTCGAAGCGCTCCTGTATCTCGCGGACCTCCTGTTCGGCCCGGATGCGATCCGAGATATCGACCGCCGACCCGGTCAGATGCCGGGAACCGGTGTCAGGATGCGTGCGAACGTGGGCACGCTCCATCAACCAACGGATGCTGCCGTCGAGAGCCTGGATTCGAAACTGATGTTCATACCCCGCCCCCTTGTCGATTGCATCGCGTACCGCGGTTTCCACGGCTGGGCGATCGTCGGGATGAATCAATTCGAAGAAGCGCTCGACCGGTTCACGGCCAAGTCCATACGATGACTTCGCGCCGAGCGAGCGCACGATCTGATTGGCGCTCAGGTCCCAGTCCCACGCGATCATCCGACCCGACTCGAGCGCGAGCTCGAAACGCTGATGCAGATCGCTCATCGCTTTCTGAGCCTGCTGCGCCTCTGCTGCTCGAAGCCGCTCACGCGCTTGCGCGCGATGCATCGCCGAACAAACGCCGCACACTGCTAGTGCGGGAAGCGAAAACAGCGCCAGGCGGACCGGGTCCATCGGACTCGAGAAGATGGTGTTCTGCAGCGGCACGACGGGCACCCAATGAAAGATGCAGCCGATCAGCAGGCCGGTTACCACGCCGGCTGCGCCGCCGCGCGCCCAGGCCGCTATCAATACTGCCAGCAGGGCGGGAACGAATGTCGGCCGGCTCCCCAATACGGGCAACAAGGCGATGTGGAATGCGATCGACGCCGCAATCGAAACCACGATGACCACCGAGGTGATCAGTCGCGAGCGAGTCCGATCAGGGTCCACCAACGTGCCACCGACAGCGTCGCCCATACGGCGGTTTCCTCAACGAAAGGGTTAGACAGAACTCCGTCGCCGTCATTCTCTGTCCGCCGGATGTGAACAGGCGGTGTTCACGATACTGCCTAAATCCTTCGGCTCGTTCCATTGGTACATGGCCTTGAGGATGGTTTTCGCAGGTCTCCAGGCGGTGCGGTCAGGGCAGATCCGCTCCCACAGGGCCAGCTACTCGAGCAAAATGCAACTTGCGTTCTCGCAGCGTCGCAGTGGCTGCCAGCTCTTGAGCCGGCTCCATCGGTCGCGGAAAAACAGCGCGTCAGCCGCGCTGGCAGCTCACCGGATTTCCCGTTTACGGCCTCAGCTCTCCCTCGGACCGATCAACGGACCCACGCTCGTCGAAGTCGAGGCTGACGGCGTTCTTGCAGAAGGTGAACGGTGCCTCAGGGCGTGAGCACCACCTTGCGACAGTCCTGCTGCTTCTGGTCGAACACCTTGTATCCCTCCGCGGCTTCGGCCAGTGACATGCGGTGGGTAATGATGATCTCGGGCCGCAACTCGCCCGCCTGGATGTGCTCGAGCGACTTGGGCATGTGGTGCTGCGTGTGGGTCTGTCCCATTCGGAAGCTCAATCCCTTTTCGAAGGCATCGCCGATGAGAAAGCCGTGGATGAAGCCCGAATAGAGGCCCGGAATGCTGACGACGCCCCCTCGACGCGTAGCCGCAATTGCCCAGCGCAGTACGGTCCCGGCAGACGCTTCGAGCTTCAGGGTTGCGGCCACGGTTTCGAGCGTGCTTCCCTTGGCTTCGAATCCCACCGCATCGATGCAAGCATCGACACCGTGATTCCTGGTCTGCTCCACGATCAGCGCAGCCGGATCGTCGCACTCGTCGAAATTGATGACATCGCATCCGTACGCGGTTCGTGCGAATTCGAGGCGATACGGATGGTGATCGATCATGAAGATGCGTTCGACACCCAGTAGCCGCGCCGATGCCGCAGCCATCAGCCCAACCGGCCCAGCGCCAAATATCGCCACCGTGCTGCCGGCCCCGACGTTGCCGTTGAGGACCGCTTGATAGCCGGTGGGCAGGATGTCAGAGAGGAAGAGCACCTGTTCGTCGCGTAGCCCGTCGGCAGGCAACTTCAGCGGCCCGACGTTGGCAAACGGCACTCGCACAAACTCAGCCTGCCCGCCCGCGTAACCACCGTACAGATGCGTGTAGCCGAACAGCCCTGCGCCGGGAGCGGTCGTCTTCTTGTTGAGGATGGCGCCCTTCCCGGGGTTGGTGTTCTCGCACGCTGCATACAGATCCGCCTCGCAGAAGAAGCAATGACCGCAGGAAATCGTGAACGGAACCACCACCCGATCGCCGCGCTGAATGTTCGTCACGCGAGAACCCGTCTCTTCGACGATGCCCATGAACTCGTGGCCCATGATGTCGCCGGACTTCATTCCGGGAACCTTGCCGCGATAGAGATGGAGATCGGAGCCGCAGATGGCCGTGGCGGTAACCCGCAGGATGATGTCGTCACTCGCCATGATCATCGGATCGGGCACGGTTTCGACCCGGACGTCCTTGGACCCGTGATAGGTCAGTGCTTTCATTGCAGGTTCCTCTGATGTTGCGGTCGGGGGTGTTTAGGGAAGGTCTGCACAAGTCTTCGGGCGGCGAAGTCGGGGCAACGCCCCTCCTACAAGTTCAGCGACTTTGTAGGACGGGCTCTGCCCCGACAGGACCCTATGCGGACCCCCTTAGCGCTTGTTGCCGACCGCGATTCAGCGATTGCCATGCCCGGCAGCTGCACCAGGCCTCGTCGTGTGCGCGTTCCCCAGCTCAACGCAGAAAGCGATTCTTCACGCAGCGGTACGAACAAGAGTCGGAACGGAAGGTTTGGAATCGGCTCTCGAAGAGGGAGCACCTTCCAGCTGCGAGACCAGGCGCTCCATCTCGTCGAGCAGTTCGCCGTTGTCGTGATTCCAGGGATGGAACCCCGGCTTGAAATATTCCAGCCAAGGTCTGGCCAGGCGACGCACCAGGCCCGAACGGGGAGACAGGAGCACCCTGAGAAACGATCGGACACCCTTGCGGGCAGCGGGTCGTTCGTCGGCCATCATCATTCGGCCCTGACACCACATCACGAGCAGGAGGAATCCGGCCGTGGTGGTCAGCATGCTCGTCGTGCGCAAGGCGTACGCCGGCAGCGAACGGCCGACGGCCGTCTCGTAGACGTCGAACGCAACCGCCTTGTGTTCGATCTCTTCGAGCGCATGCCATCGCCACAGGGCGGCAAGGCGGCGATCCGCTCCCGCGATCAGCCCGGGGTCCCGCAGCAGCGCCTCCGCGACGATCGCCGTGAAATGCTCCTGCGCAATCGTGATCGACAACTGCGCCGCCGGCGGCAGCCACGCCTTCAGAACGTTGAAGAAGCTCGTGACATCCGCCTCGATTTCAGCGGCCGGCAAACCCACCCGATCCAGAAGCGCGTTGTACTCGGCGTGCTCGCGTCCATGCATCGCTTCCTGACCAATGAACGCGGTGACGGCCTGCTGCAGGATCGGATCCTCGACCTGCTTTCGGTAGTGCCGGAGGGTGTGGATGAAGAATCGCTCACCTTCGGGAAACGTCAGCGACATGGCGTTGATGAAGTGCGTGAGAATCGCCCCGCCCTTGTGCCAGTGAGAAGCCGCTTCGATGGGCAGATGGAATTTCAGGTCTCGTCGAGTGGGAATCATGGCGGCCGGCTCCAGGTTGGAATTTGTTGCGTCGCAGCATGCGTGCCGGGCAGCGCTTTTCCCGTTCGATGCGTTCGCGCATGGGAAAATCGGGGCCTCGCGATACCGGCCTCGGCACCTTGGAACCGAAAAGTGCAGGACGAGGCAACTCCCGAGCAGCGTTCTGCAGGCTCGCTGTTTCTTACATGCGCCCCGGTGCACCTATCGGATGGCCACCGAATGCGTCAGCGTTGTTCGAAGTTCTGTCGCGCAGACAACGACGGCGAACCACGGATGCGCACCCTGAGACGAGCGTGAGAAAGAAGATCGTCGGATTTCACGTAGACGAGCATGGCGACTGGGTGGCCCAGCTGGAATGCGGCCACCCACAGCATGTGCGCCACCAACCTCCGTGGATCAATCGTCCCTGGGTCGAAACGGCGGAAGGTCGACGTGCGGCACTCCATGAACATCTCGAATGCGGACGATGCGAACCCGACGGATCATCCGGTAGCGAGACGGCATGAGCATCCGCAGCGTGATCCTGGAACCTGCGGCATCTCGACCGGCAGGAACCTTGCTGGAGCGCCCGATCGTCATTTCTCGTCGACCGAGCGCGCCGCCTCCGGACCGACGCCCAAAAGCGCAATCGCAAAGCTGAGCCCCGATGCCTCCGGAAATCCCCGAATCCGCCGCCTTGCCACCTCGTTCGCGCACCGTCCCGCTGATCGTCGCGTGCGCGCTGTTCATGGAGAACCTCGACGCCACCATCGTCAGTACGGCGCTGCCGGCGATCGCGCGCGACCTGGGCGAGGATCCTCTCCATCTGTCGCTCGCCATCACGTCCTACCTGCTGAGCCTGTCGATCTTCATTCCGCTCTCGGGATGGCTGGCCGACCGCTACGGTGCGCGCGCGGTTTTCCGGAACGCGATCCTGATCTTCGTACTCGGCTCGGTTGCCTGCGCCGCCGCGAACGACGTTGGCGGACTCATCGCGGCCCGAATGCTTCAGGGCCTCGGCGGAGCGCTCATGGTCCCGGTCGGGCGTCTCGTGCTGCTGCGCCAGGTGCCCAAGGCCGAACTGCTGGCCGCAATGTCGTTCGTGACCGTCCCTGCCCTCACCGCTCCGATCTTCGGTCCGCCGTTGGGAGGACTGATCGTCACCTACTCGTCGTGGAAGTGGATCTTCCTGATCAACGTCCCGATCGGAGCGCTCGGCTGGTTTCTCGTGACGCGCTACATCCGCGACACGCGCGAAGAACTTCGGTCTCCGCTCGATCTCGCCGGCTGGTGGCTGCTCGGCGGCGCGATGGCGGGGCTCGTCTTTGGTCTCGAAAGTCTGGGCAAGCACGTGGTCAGTCGGGGCGTGACGTACCTGTCGCTGTCGATCGGCGTGTTGCTGCTGCTCCTGTATGTCCGCCATGCGCGGGATGACGATGCGCCGATCCTGCGGCTGTCCTTGTTGCGCGTCCCCAGCTTCCGCGCCTCGGTGACCGGAGGCTCGCTGTTTCGCATCGGCCTGGGCGGATCGACCCTCCTGCTCCCGATGATGCTGCAGCTGGGCTACGGCCTGTCGCCCTTGCATTCGGGCCTGCTGACGTTTGCGACGGCAGTGGGCGCGCTGTCGATGAAAGTGGTGGCGCCCGGCATCACCCGGCGCTTCGGTTTCCGCTCGATCCTGGTCTTCAACACGGCGGTGTGCGCGCTGGGGCTGCTGGTCTGCGGTTGGCTGTCGCCGGCCTGGCCGGTCGGCATCGCGTTGTCGGTGCTGTTGCTCACCGGCTTCTTCCGTTCGCTTCAGTTCACC
>Ga0187844_10001404_pt1 | contig 18348 bp, 17 predicted proteins | sample SpaLakP09_SKY_50_FD_134517 | JGI IMG/M metagenome (GOLD analysis project Ga0187844, IMG submission 134517) | Oligotrophic lake water microbial communities from Sparkling Lake, Wisconsin, USA - SP09_SKY_50 | ecosystem: Environmental > Aquatic > Freshwater > Lake | place: USA: Sparkling Lake...
ACCATCGACAATTGCATCTGACAACCCATAAATATCGGTGCCGATGCTAGGAATTCCGCAGGCGGCTGCTTCGATCACTACAGATCCGAATCCTTCTCGATAGCTCGGTAAAACCAGAAAGTCTGATGCGGCCATATATTTCTCAGGCTTATCCGTGAATCCCACCCAGTGCAGTTTCTTTGATACCTTGGCCAGTACGCCTCGAACGTACTTCTCCATGTTAGCCTCGTCTGGACCAACTAGAATTAAGTTAAGTTGCGGACATGATTCTGTAGCCGCAAGAAAGGCAGCACACAATTCCCTAATCCCTTTTTCAGGCTGCATTCTGCCCACAAAAAGAGCAATCGTAGCATGATCTGGAATTCCATGCCGTGCTCGAATCCGATTCCGAGTCTTTACATCAGGATGAAACCGAAGGACGTCGACTCCACTTGTCGACCCACTAACAAGTACCTGTAATTTACGCCTTGATAATACTTTCTCGTTAATAAGAAAGTGCGCTTGTGACTGACTATCCGACAGCAAGTGATTCGCACAGCGTGAAGTGATCTGATCCATTGTTTTAAGCAAGAAACGCATCAATCCGCGTTTTGTTGCCCAAACTTGCCCCGTGAACCAGTGAATCCTCACAGGCACACCAGCCAGAAACCCCGCAACCGAGGCCAGTAGGCCGGCCTTGGGAGACATTGAGTGGATAACATCAAAACGCTCCCGCCTAAAAAGATTCCATAAAGAGATGAGGGCAATAAGATCGCAGAAAGGCGCGATTCCCCTTACTATGCAGAACCTGTGAATTTGGGTTTGCCTAAGCTCCGGTCGAAGGTCCTGAGTTGCTCCGTTTAAAGCAATTGCGACCCGGTACTTACGCGCCAGAGCCAAAATGTGCGGAGCCAAGAATACGTTCGCGGTGTATGGCACAGCAACCACGAAGCAAATTCGGGGGGTTTTGATGGAACCACGCTCGCTCAAAGTGAAGCCCTGACCACATCCTCAATTCCATCTGGCATTGGTTTGGCAAAAGAGAATCCGAGCTCTTGGACAATTCGATCAGATAGATATCGTGATCTATTGGTAAGTGATGCCACTCGCCCACTGGTTAGTAGCAGTCCCACGCGCCCGTCCAGAGCTCCTATTACGAGCCCCAAGGGTGCTGCGGGGATCCGAATACGAGGCGATCGAACACCAATTAGCGAAGCGATACGCTCGATCAGCGCGAGACGCAACCTCTTCACAAAAGCTTCGTCAGGTACTATCATTGAGCATTAACACACATATTCACGTTTGGCTAAGATATGAGGTGCAACATGCTTTACTGAACAATTATAAAGGGGTTCGAGCTAGCATGGCCTCAAGCCTATTCGAGAGGCCAATCTGGTCTCGGAATTCCTAGGAGTTTCAAGTTATGTCGATTTTATGCATGACCCAATACATTTGAGGCTTAATCATTTGTATTTTATATGCGCAAACTTCAAAGCATTTTGAATGAATTTTGAGCACATGATTGATTGCTTTTTGTAAGCGCAAAAGGTCGGGATATCGCTTTGACCATGCTAATAAATAATCCTAAAAACCACTGTAGCCTAAAACCCATTAGTCCAGCATAGACCTGCGATGCTGCCATGGCTGCATAGGCACTACGAGCCTTCCTCGCGGTTCCGGCGGAATTCGCACGATAGCCCAGACAAACATCCGGTATATTGGCAAATTTATTCTGGCAGTCAACGGCGAGGCGAAGCCAAAGATCATAATCTTGGGCATGAATAAATCCGAGGTACCCACCGACGGATATCACGGCAGAACGTCGAAGCATGACTGTTGGGTGACACATTGGATTTCGATAGGGAAGCACTCTTCGAATTTCCAGATCCAATAGAGGTGGCATGACTAATTGCAGTTTATGTCCAGAAGAGTCAATCAGATCGTAAGCAGTACCAAGAACTACGACTGCTGGGTTGTTTTCCATAAATTTGACCTGCAAAGACAGTCTATTTCGGTAGGAAATATCGTCGCTGTCCATTCGGGCTATCAGCTCTGAACGGGCGTAGTGCAGGCCAAGGGAAATACTGAAATTTAAGTTCTGGATTTCGGTTTTGAATATCCGCAAACGTGGTTCATTGGGGAACCACACTCCAATTTCTAGCTCCACTTCTGAAGCACGCTTGCCATTCGCTACTACAATTAATTCGAAGTCCTCGAAAGTTTGACTTAGACATGAATCAATAGCTATCCGTAGTCGCTCATCGGCAATATTTGAACACAGAATCCACGTAACCTTCGGGGTATGTTTGTTCAAATCAAAACCCACCTCTTTTTGCTTCATTCATAACTGAGTTAATTTCTAAGGTCACCTTTAATCCTCTATTAAAGTAATTCAAGCACAAGCTACATGAGCACCCATTCAGGCGGACAAGGGTTATGCAACCGTTTGTGGTTTGCAAACCACTTCCGTGGACCAATCACAATTTTTTCTCGATCTTGATTTAGCCAAGCACCCCACCAACTAAAGGAACTGTTAGTAATTATGTGGTGTCGACATTGACTCATAAGTTGCATATCAAAAAAACTGCATGAGCCCACGTTGTTTTCAATATAGTCCGTCGGAAAGCCAGTATGGAGGTTCGACTTTGCCCAAGGCATGTCATCTGAGAAAACGAAAAAACGTGGGGAAGCTACTTTTTTTGTAATATAGGCAATAGCCGACTTGAAGTAACTCATTGGAGCTGTTCCTAATTCGCGCTTTGCCTTCCGATTAGTAATATAATCTCCACGGCGAACGTGTACACTTATTGAATCGCCGTTTGAAATATGATTAGAAATCTCTTGGTTTCGGCCATCCATTGCAGGGCGGAAGTCGAATATCCTGCGAATCTCATGCGAATAATCTTTGAAGTATTTTTCGTTTTGCCAATATCCTTTTATATAACTGGGAGCTTTTAGGTTGATCCCATCTTCTGGCTTATATCGGTCGATAAGGACATGTTGATTATACAAATAGCTTAACGTTACAATTTTAATGCGTTTTAGAATACCTTTCCTTGCATTGCGGCCGATGACGTTGTCTAACTCTTGTGGAGAGGGGCGCTTAATCGCGCAATTGAAAACTTTTGAAATTTCTAAGCCATTGTGTATTTTGTACTTCGCAAAGTCGGAAATATCGCATCTAAGGGATGCGTTTAGGCGCCTAGACAATGCGTATCCAGCAGCATATTGGAACATTTGGTTTCCGAGTCCACCAATCAAATTTGTAATTACGATGTTCATGTGTACTTATTTATAGTGAAACAGAGTAATGCACACGCCACAGCTCAAATTGCACCAATGCAAATAGGCGCTCGCTATTCGACCTCCCGGAGGCTTGACCACGCAATAACCCATCCACGACGTCTTCATTAAATATACACGATGAATCGAGTAAGATGGAATTGAACAAGTCTTGAAATGGCCCGCCTTTGAGCCATTCATCGAGAGGAATTGAAAAGCCCTGCTTGCGCCGCTGACAATCAAATTCAGGCGGCATTATGCGCTTAAATAAGCGTTTAAACAATATCTTCTTCTCTGTTGAAGTAGCCTTTAGCCGCGAAGGCACTTTGCCAAATGCAAATTCGATCAAACGGCAATCCAGCAATGGTGAGCGCATTTCCAACGAGCTTAACATACTAGCACGATCCACCTTTACTAAAATGTCTTCCGCTAAGTAATTGGAAAAATCCATACGAGTAGCGCGTTGTAACAGGTCGGAGTGGGCTGGTACACGGTTGCCCAGCATGCCTTCAGCCGCCAAGGAAAAAGTTGTTTTCGTATTCATCAAACGCTGTCGCGTGGTGGCATCAAAGCAGTAAGCAATTAACGGTAAATCATGGTTTAAATCCACGCCAAAACTTTGCAACCAGTTGCGCCCCTTAAAGCCAACTGGTAAGCCTTTTTCGGCGGCCATGCTAATGGCTTTGCGCATTAAGAGCGGTACGAAGCCGAGCTTTTGCTCGATCCACTGCAAGCGGCTGTAATGAGCGTAACCACCAAACAACTCATCGCCACCATCACCACCTAGGGCCACCGTGCAGTGCTGTCTGACTAATTGGCTCACCAAAAAAGTAGGAAGCATGGACGAATCCACCACGGGCTCATCGAACTGCAACGCCAGTTGCGGTAGTAACTCCGAAGTTGCAGGGGGACATTCTAATTCAATATGTTCTGTTTGGAGGTATTGCGCAATGAGTCGAGCATATCTTGTTTCATCATGATTGGCATGCCCAGGAAATGTAATAGTAAATGTCTTTATTTTGCTTGATGCGCGAACAGCCATAGCCGTCACCAAACTTGAATCCACACCACCACTCAGCAAAATACCAACAGGAACATCCGCCACCAATTGCCTACGCACCGAATCTTCAAGAAGATGTTCAAGTTCATCAAGCAGGGCTGGTTCATCAAGATCACCTTTGGCCACTTCTAATTCAGGAAGTTGCCAGTATTTCCACAGTTTAGATTGGCCAGTTTGCAGATTAAACAATAACGCATGTGCAGGTGGTAGTTTCTGAAAGCCCTGCAAAATGCAGTAATTGCCTGGTATATATCCAATCGCTAAATAGCAATCAAGCGCTTCAGGATTTATTCGCCTAGGCAGGGCAGGGTCTGCAAGCAACGCCTTCAGCTCCGAAGCAAAGCGAAGTTGGCCGTTGGCCTGATGATAGAACAGTGGCTTCTCACCCGCGCGATCACGCGCAAGAAAGACAGTTTTTTGCCGCGCATCATAAAGGGCAAAAGCAAACATGCCATTCAAGTGGGACAAGCACTCGGTTCCCCACTCGCGATAGGCCGCCAGAAGAACTTCTGTGTCAGAAACGGAAAGGAACTGGTGGCCCTTAACCGTCAGTTGCGCACGCAAATCCTTAAAATTATAAATCTCACCATTAAATATAATGCTGAGCATGCCAGAAGGATCGTGCATTGGTTGATGCCCAGCGGGTGAGAGGTCAATGATCGCGAGGCGCCGATGAGCTAAACCAACACGACCGTCCGTCGACCACCATTCACCAGCACTATCGGGACCGCGATAAGTCATTGTGTCGCGACCAAGGGAAAGCCAGTCTCGCTTTGAAATATTCGCCGAAGAAACTATACCTACGATTGCGCACATATGATATTAATGCGTCTTGGATGCAAGAACGTGCCAACCAAAGCACGCAAGCTCGTAACTCTGATTGCGATTTCTTGGAAGCAAAAAGTAAAGAAATGCTATGCCGGAAAGAATGTAAGTAAATGGACGCAGAGTGATGTGATAATCCGAGGCTACGCGTGGCAATCGCATAAGTTCTTGTCTTAATAAAGAGAACCAATCACCATTGGCTTTGAGTTCGTCAATCTGAAAGCTGCGCAATGGCAAGTGGTGTTCGTACCAGTAGCGACTAAATCCTGTTGCAAAATGATAAGGCGCAAAGTGAACTAGAGATGAGAATGGTGCAGTGAGAATCAGATGCCCGCCGGGCTTTAGCAGTCTAGAAAATTCATTAAGCGCCTTGAGTGGGTCTGGCAGATGCTCAAATACTTCGCTACAAAGAATAATGTCGAACGAGCAATCAGGCTCAGGAATATTTGATATATCACAAACTAAATCAATAGCATCGGTATTCCAAGTCCCCGTTTGCAGACCTTTTGTGTCACCAGTTCCTTTGTATTCGCAAATGTCTTGCGATACGTAATCAAGATGTTTGCACAGGGCCTTGTTGCGAAGTTCGCCGGCGCCAGCATCTAAAATGCGCGAACCAGAGGGAAGTTGCGATAGGGTTTTTGCAAGCCAAGCTTGACGCAAGTTTTCATTAGTAGTTAATCCACTAATATGAAGCAGGGCTTTTTTAAGTTTGGACATGTTGTAAGATGACGTTGCTGGACCTGTAAGGTATTAAGTTTTAAGAAAATAAAACATCCCGCAACCATACTGTAATTTTTTAGCAAACTCTAGGCAAACATTATCATGGAAGTTTCCTTGATCGTCGACGCACGAAAATGAAATGAGTTTGAGATTAGGAAACCACTCGCAAATAGTATCAGGCGCAAAGACACGGTGTGCATTAAAGCACACTCGCTCCTTTCCAACTGGTGTTGAAATGTATAGCGAGCCACCAGTTTTTAGAGCACGCTGTAGCTCCCTAGCTGCCTTAAGGCTACCCAAAGGGTCAAGCGGATCACCGTAACGACCAAGTCCGATGTGTTCAATTACATGGAGACAGGATAGTGATTGAATTGTTTCACTTTCCAATGGCAAATCAAGTATGTCGCCAGGGCGACAGACAAGACCTGGCAATGTGACCTGTAGAGGCCTGAAGTCGATAAATGTTGTATTCACAAACCCGCTTAAAACGCTGATGGCCATGACACTAGATCCTACGTCAACATGATCTGTGGGTATATTTAAAGAAATTTTTCTAGCTAGCCAAGCCCCTTGAAAAAAATAATGAGGATCGAAAGGCGTGCCGGGCAAACGATCTGATAAACAAGGGTGCATGTCAAGCAAGCCATTTGGAACGAGTTTGATTCTCTCTAAGGCGAGGAATTTAAAGTAGTCATAAAAATAACGGGGCAGATATATTAGTGCATAAAATGGAATGGGATAAAGAAGGGCGCGCAGCCAAGCAATGCAGCATGTTTTAAAATTAGTAATTCTATCAATTTTTTTGTTATTCATGTTTTGATTGATTCCAACGAAGTACGACTACAGTTGTTCGCAGAATTGAAATGATTAATAAAACTAACGGATACTCCAATTAAAATAAAAAGTCGGTTCATTGTTAAAGTAGTGCCTAGTACTTGCAAGTATAATAGAATATAAATAAGAAGTGACACTAACATTGTCGCATATTGCCTTGTTATATCGCTAGCAAGTTTTATTATGCTCAACAATTCATATATGATTTTTGAGCATATTAATATTAATATTGCACCTGCAAACAACCCATGCTCAAAAATAACTTGCAAAAACGCATTGTGTGGAAGAGGCAGCCGAACTGGTCCATAACCTAGAAGGATATTTTCTGAGAATACAACAAGACACGAACGAATTATTAAAAGACGTGTGCCCAGTGTACTACCTTCGGAATCTATAAATTCAGAATCAACAGTTAAATTATCTTGAGAATTGAGTGGTGTCGTCAAGGCATAAATGAGTTCAGCTGAACTTTCCGTTTGGTTAAATTCCTTCATGTTTTTGGGCTCAACAAGCTGTAAAATCAGGAGGGTCGCACATGCGAAAAACAACATGCAAAACTTTTTTTGCGTGGAAATCGTTTTAATATTTGATAAATATATAAGTAGCACTAATGCGCTGGAGATAATTGCAGTCCTTGCACAGGATAATAAAAGAATTGTTTCCGCCAGCATCGCTAAAAGTAGTACGAGAAATTTAACTTTGGCGCCTTTTATTAACGGCAGCAGGTTAATCGCCAAAACAAGGCAAAGTCCCATGTCGGCACCAAGCGCACTAAGTGAAGCGCCAGTCCCAAATAATGTTGGTCTTAAATTACTGCTCTGCCAGTCTTGATAAATTGAAGGCAGATTTAAAAGACCGTACGCGAGGATTTGAATTAGTGCAAAGAATAAAACCCAAAAGAACCTAGACAGCTCTGTGAATCTAAGGTGGCGCGCAAGTAAATAGTTTAAGACCAAATATAACAAAATGAATACTAATTCTTTAGCAATGCCAAGGCTTGTAACATAACCCGCCGCAATGATTACAATTAATATGCCAATCCAAATATCTAAGTAATTTACTTTAAATCCCATTCTGCCACTTAATAGTATAGAAGCAAGTGCCCAGCTATAGGCTGTGCATAAATATATTATAGTTACAATAGAATTTTGATCTAATTCCAAATAATATGAGATCGCGATATAATTTATGTAGCTGCATGCTATTATTGCCAAAGCAGTAGGCAGTGAAAAAAAACTTTGGTGACCTATAAATTTTTTTCTGCTGTTGCAATTTTTATTAATATTATTATACCCCATTGCCGGCTTTAAGGTATCTGGCATCAAGACCAAAAAGATTGCTTTTAATTTGGCTATTTTTTGTCTTAGCCCTTATTGTTAATCCAATTCTAGCAATTCCTAACTCAACAAAATTTATTTTTGAATTGCACTCGTGCTTGCGAATTAGTTTTTTCTCAGCTCTGTATTTAGATATTTCTGATGAGAGTTGCCCGCTATGCCAACGAAAGCAGGATACTATCTCTGGTATGTATCTGACCTCAGATTTTTGAAACACACGCAAAAAAAAGTCATAATCACCAGCATGTTTGTATTTACAAGATATTTTTCCACAACGATTATATGCATCTCTCGTCCAAAAGCATGCATCTTGTAGTGGAGTCCATCCCGCCCTAATTGATGCCATTACATTCCATACGTTTCCCCGTGATCTTTGAATAACCTGCGATTTTTCACTTATATATAAATTATCAAAATATAAAAGTTCGGCATTTGTTCTTGTAAAAGCATCGCGCACATGATTTAGTGCGTTTTGAAGATAGATGTCGGAAGCATTAAGCCACGCCATAATTGGTTTATCGGATTGTTCAAATCCAGTTGCAATCGCGTCATACATTCCACCACCTGAATCGCGGAGAAAGCGTACGGATTTCGGTAGAATTTTTTGCGCTCTTTCTATACTTCCGTCTGTTGAGCCTCCGTCAACAATAATGTATTCATCTCCCTCCTTCAGATTTTCAACTACAGACCGAGACGTTTCATCAAGCATTATCCCCGAATTTAACGTTGGCGTTACTATAACGAAACTCTTTCTTTTATTGTTTGATTTATCCCAAGCCATAAATTCTTTTTTTCAATTTGTGCAAAAACTTTGCTTCATTAGGGCCATATTTATCTTTTAAATTGTCTCAATTTCTTTAACTCATTTCCAGCGCGTTGAACTTACCCGTATAGTTAGCACGAGAAGATAAAAGCAAATGCTTCTTTATAATTCATAGATGCACTTATTATATTTTGGTGAAAAGGAACTAGGGCCGAAAAAATAAAGAGCATATCGTCTTATTTTGACTGTTTGCGGACCTGCACGGTATTTTTTGCAGCTGTTAACCGACTATATTTCAAGTGAATTTAGAAGTGTTAGATTATAAAACCATAAAAAACCTACCGAAAAAAAACAGCATCTACTTGTAACATTTTCCCATTTCTTGTGTCCACGAATCCTGGCTGGATTCCCCAAATTGCGAACCCTTCAAACTCCAATCGATCGATAATGTCACGCCAGAGGCGTTGTCCCGTGTAGAGTGGAACGAGCGACAATTCGACCATTAGGCCACGACTACGCGCAAGTGTCTCCGGCGCTCCATTGAGGACCTGCCACTCAAATCCCTGAGTATCAATTTTAATGAAAGGGTTTTTCGACTTTGCAAGATGTTCGGTGGATACAGTATCCAGTCGGCGTACCGGTGTCGTCTCGCTACTGACATAAGCCGCTCCGACTACCGCAGAACTGTGAGACTGAAGCATGGGAAGTACTGATGAAGAAACAGAGTTAGCTGCTATGTTAATTTCCATCGATGCATCCGACTCACCTATGGCGCAGCGATCGAAAACAATCCAATTACGGTCGCCCGACGCGGCAAGCCTCAGCTGAGCGTGGGCCTGAGATAATGGTTCGAAACTAACAATACTTTCTTCGTACCCCACATCTCGCAAGGATTTTGCAAATTGGCCAACATTCGCTCCAACATCAAAGATAAGATCTATATTGTGAGCTCGCAGGCCATGAGCGAACCTATGAGAGGGTCTTGATTCTGGATGATATCTAATTATATCAAGGCCGCTTGAGCGCAGAATTCTTTTAACTAGTTGTTTCATAGAACTTTAACAAAAGATCTTATCTGGAAATAACACTTTTAACTAATTTGAAGCTATTCCTTATAATGTTTTGGGCAATCGACGGCGGTTTCCTGATAATTCTGCAAGCTTCTTTTGAGGCCTCGTAGACATTCGATAAAGGGCTGCAAATGGACCCTGTTGTTGAGCAAACGGTTAATTGCCCAAACTTTGATCGACAAATGTCTAGAAGCAGATGCGGAGCAAGCCGACTAGTGGATTCAACAGATCTTGGTATTACAAGATTATGAAGATCACAAAACTTTTTCACCCAACAAGAGATATTTTCCCTAGATTTGGCTGCTTCCATAAGAATAAGTTTAATTTGCCTTTGAGGATTTGCGTTTGAATCACGATGTGTTGCTAACGGAAGTGATTGTAGATAGCTTTCATATACGTAGATTTGAAGACATTTTGGCATTATTTCGCTTTTCGGTACGAAGATTTCTGGATGATATGAAATATTAGCCTCTGATACAAAGAGTTTCATAGGTTTTTCATGGCTCTCTCCCTTTAAAGTAAAATGGGCTGTCCCACTGCTGTGTATTGACGCGCCGTTGACCGCAAGTGGTTCATGGCAGTAGACATATTTGTTAATCATGTGTGCGATTGCGAATCCAGAATATATATCAGGTATCCTAGATAAATATAGCGCTCCCGTAATGCGCTTGATTGCTTGCAGTACGGAAATATTAACAAACCCGCCATTATAAAGCATGGGGAGTTCTTTATAATTATTTTGACCATTGACAACTTTTGAAATCCAATAATTTGAATTTCGCACTTCGTATCCACAACCTGAAGAAATATTTAATTGCCCACATTGCTTTTCTCTAATTGACGGCCAGGAATATTGACAAGTGCTTGATCGAATCGCTTTTACGCCTGTTTTTTTGGCAATATGTAAAACTTTCTGGACCGCTCCTTGAAGAATCGCATCATCATCACCTAAGATTGTGACCCATCCCTCGCTTATATGTGATAATGCAAATTCCCAGTTGTGGGACATCGAGACTCGCTTGCCCGTATTGATGTATCGAATTCGATTGTCGCTGAACTGTTTGACAATCTCTTCTGTGTTGTCTTGGCTGAAGTTGTCAGAAACCAGTATTTCCAAGTTTGGATAATCCTGAGCGCATGCAGATTTTAGACAGTAATAAAGCACGTCTGCACGCTCGCGAGTGGGGATTACAATTGTGAATTTTGGTTCCATTGACATAATGTTCGAGAGTATGAATTAGAACGGCTTATACTTCGTTACAAGGTTCAAAGTTTGTCTTCGTACTAGAGGTGCTACCAAAGCGCCACCTGCAAGCGTTACTACTGAAGTTAAGGCAATTAACCCGACTCCCAACAGCCTTTCAAAGTTTGCTGGAAAAATTAAGCTTGCAAGAAATGCAATCGCGCTAGCAGCAGAAAGTGGCATGATTACATCCTGAATATACCAAGCCCATTTTTCTGTCTTTAAAATTCGTCGATACATAAAGTGAACGCCAATCAAGCAGTGACACCCATTCAGTACCACCCAGATCCATGCTGCCGCAATTGGGCCATAGATTGGAACCATTACAAAGATTGCAGGAAGCAATATTGCGACGGCGATTGAGGCAATGATGACCGTGAGTGATGTCCATCCATAAGCGAGCTGCATTTGGTAGGGAAGACAATAAAGGCAGTTTAAAAATGTGCCCAACGCCAGCACCGCCATAATTGGGGCGACTTTGTGGCTTAAGTCAGGATTGCTTGTCCACAAAAATAATATTCTTTCAGAGAAGAAAAACAGTACGGCAGTTGCGGAACCCACAATGACTGTGACCAGCTGCGCAGATTGATGATATGCCGAGTGAATGCCCGCTGTGTCCCCCATAACAATGAGTTGGTTAAAATGTGGGTAATAAGATGCAGTGATTGGCCCAACAATCATGGCAAGTGATCCAGCGACTGAGCTGGCGAGAGCGTAGTAACCAAATGATTCCAATGTGAGCATGCGCGAAAGTAGGGCTTTATCAACTTGTGTCAGCAGTAAAGCCAAGATAGTTATAACAAGCATGCCTGACGCAAAGCGCCAAACATTAAGTAGTGCCACTTTCGAAAAACGAGCGGGCTTGGGCGGAGACGGAAGTGACTGGTAGACCACGTTTGCACACACAAGCAAACTCATGCACGAACAGATTGCCTGCCATATAAAAAATGCTTGGGTAGTTGGTGAAACCCAAACGAGTACGCCGACCGCTCCCAAGCCTCGAATGGTTGCCATGGAACAAATAATGACATTTTGTATCACTTGTCGCTGCAGTCCTGCCAAACTACTTGAATATATGCTTTCGAAAAATTGCAGCGCGGCTACCAACCCCATAATTGTGAATGCTTGTGCAACAACAGGGGTCGGTAGTGTCTGTGCCTTTACCCAACTGGTAGCTAGCCAGCCTGATATTAGCCAAATGACTAAGGCAACAGTTATCACAATCACAATGGAAATAATTTCTATACTGCGTAGCAGATTCCAGATTGGCTGTTCACTGTTCGTACCAACTGAATATCGGGCCATTTCACGCGCTAGAGCCGGCTTCAGTCCTATATCAAACAAGCCAAGAGCGGACATTAAAATTACGAAAATTCCGATCAATCCATAGGCCTCTATTCCTAAGTACTTGATGTAAATAGGAACGAATGCTATCGACATAACGGCCCGACTGCCTTGACCTAAATAGTTGGCGATGATGTTGCGTCTGAGCATACAAAATTAGTTTGGTTAAGAATTCGGTGACCTTATAAAAGAATTTTCACGCCCTTTTGCAGCGGCCGATTGTGCAATCTAATGAGTAGTCTTTGGCAACTTCTACTTTTGGCTTTTACTTTTTGCAATGATGACAGGTTTCGATTTTTATTTGCAGCGTTGTCAAACTAGCAATTCATTAAGATTTGACTATTAACCCCTGTCCTGTTGGGAGAGAAAGAACAGAAACACCTTTTTTTATGGCAAAAGAGTCAATTGCAAGTTTTTGATTAATGTAGCCTGTCTGATTTGCAGAAAACCCGTAATCATCTAGAACAATCAACGCACCAGCTACCAATTTATCCCAGAAGAATTCTAGTGCTTGAAGTTCTGGAAATGCGCAATTCATATCGATGGACAGATAGCATACCTTTTCTATTCGTGCTTGGGCTAGCGAATCTGGAACCACTCCCTGAATTAAGACGGCATTATCAAATTCACTAAACGTTTTCTTGACTTGCTCGTAGATATCATGATTATATAACTCATTATTTTTATCTTTGATTCCGAGTCCAATCTCTGATTCAGATAGTTGCTCGACCGGAATTCCACGGAAGGTGTCAAAAAGGTAGAATCTACGATCATTCATCGCCTTAAAGTCGATGTAGTTCATTACTGCACGCGATAGAAAACCAGAATTAACTCCACATTCTACAAAGTCCCCGCTAAGGTTTTTTGCAACTTCGGCTGCCCAGCAACAAATGTATACTCGCCATTCACCGTACCGGAAGTTTTGCGCTTTTTTTGAGTTAAATATTGAAAGCGTTCGCGCGCCCAAATCGTATGAGGCCAAAAAGTGAGGATCAGCGCAAAAATCACAATTAGTCCAAGTTACTAATCCATCCTTTTCGTAAGTAAATGGACCTTTCATTAATAAAAGCCCAAAGGGCAGCTTAATAGATTTCAAAAGCCTTAAAATTATTCTTTTAATTTCTATTAGCTTGATTTTTTTGAAGGTGAACAATCTTATTTGGGCTGTTTTCATTTTTCGTGCCTTTTAGTTGAGCATCATTCTACTTGTTATTGCCTCACACAAATCGGGAAGGCTTGGTCTGTTTTTATTTTATGTTGCAAGTAAATGGACTCTTGTTTTCACGGGCTCGACCGTTATATTAACGAACTTTCCTCAAATATCCATCTGGCGCGACGGTGATGAGCAATTTGTCTTTAATACTTTTGTCAATTTGAAATTCTGGATGCACTTTTAGGTATTCCAAGACGGCTGTCTTTGGATTATTGCCAGGGGCCCAAGGCCGATCAGGAAACATCTCGGCGGGCATATCTTCAATGATGGTATCGAATACTACGCAGTAACTTCCGACACTCGTCAGCGGGGCGTAGGCGTTTAGTTCTGCCAGTACGTGCTCATGAGTATGATTCGAGTCTAGGCAGACTAGGACTCGCGAATAGTTGGCCGCAACTGCGTGCACCTTTACAATGATTTCTGGATCAATGCTCGAACCTTGAATCATCTGGATGCGGGAGGCCATGGGATGCGTTTCAATAGCAGTCTTGTTGTGCGGACGGATATCTATATCGATTCCCAGAACCTTGCGCTTTGACTTGTTCGGCTCGATCGTAGTTCCCGAGTCAATTCCATCGCACAGATCGAGCACGGCCAGCATGGAAGCACTCATGATGAGTGAGCCGCCGTGCGCAATTCCTGTCTCAATGATAAGATCTGGTTTTATTTTCCAGACAAGTTCCTGCATCGCAACCATGTCTTGCGGGTATTGAATCACCGGCCGTCCCAGCCATGAAAAGTTGTAGGAGTATTTCGAAAGAATTGTTTCTGCTTTGAATGAGTTCGCGGCAGCTAAAAGGGCGTTATTCCGAGGCACTTCTTCGATTCTCTTGCTTACCTCTTTTTCGAATTCACTCATGATCAATAGAAATTAGCCTGTTTTTGCCATTTGTATATTGATGGATTTCATCCATGTAATTCGAATTCATCACATAGATCGTGTCCGTGGGTTTGATCTCTTTCATTCCTTCTTCCGGCGAGCAAACCTTTAACCCCGAGCCGGGCAAATATTTTCCCTGCTTGGCAGGGTTTATGTCGATGGCAAATCGAAAGGTTTTCCCTTGGCGCATTTTTAAAGTGGAAAATATGACTCCTTTGGAGGCACCGCCCCAGATAACCGAGTCATGTGAGTCAGCCGAATCAATTCTTGATCGATCAAAATCTTTGGGAAATTCAACTTTATCATCTTTATTTAGGACGGGATCCCTTAGTTTTTTCAAATCAGCAAGTATATAAAAATACTGGCCGCCAAAGAAGTGCTCACTTTCAATGAGCCCTTCAAAGATTCTTTCAAAATCACTGACCCGAAAATAATTCACGTGCTCATAAAATATGTCGTACCACGCTCGTCTTCGACATATCCACTCAAAACATGGTACTTCTATGTAAATAAGGCCTTGTCCATCGTTCGCATTTGCGATCTGTCTAAGAAAGCCTACGGGATCCGAAATATGCTCAAGGACATGACGCAGAATGATCCCTTTAGCTTTTTCTGTGATTCCGGGTTCAAAGTATCTTTTAATGATTCTGGGGTTTCCCCCCTCATATGCTGGGTCTATCCCCGCCACCTCCACGCCAAGATCAACCAGCATTTCAAGAAATAAGCCCTTTCCGCATCCGATTTCCACCAAGTCTTTGCTCCCCAACTTGGACTTCACGATTTGTGCAACCTGAGTTAAATGGGATTGGAATGATCGGCTGATTCCTTGCTCGTTATTATAATTCTTATTATAAACCACTTTATTTGGATCGAAGTCTGCGTTGTAAACTAAGCCGGTATTTTGGTCTTCCACAATTCGGATATTCCCAGTTGCGCATCCCAGGGCTTTTTCATGGGTTTCATACACGCAGTTTTGGAGCACTGGAAAGTTTAGCTGGGAGTAAAGTTCCTTGTGCATTTTAATCTACAGGCCTTTGATTGCGCATGGGCTCCCCATACACACAAGGGGGATCATTTATGTTTTCAGCTTTTTTGCCAAATGAAAGCAGGTCGAGGCGCCCATATTCTTTCGCGATCTTCTCTGCAAGCTCACGAACGGTCATCGCCAATCCGGAACAGATATTAACGGGCCCCAGTTCCGTCCCAAGAGCTACCTCTGCGATCTGATTTCCTGCCTGGGACACATCCAAGTAGTCCCTTATTTGATTGCCTTCAGTAAGCTCTGCTGTCTCACCCTTGGATATTTTGCCTCGTACATACGGCACAAGTCGACGCTCGTCCTCGCCTTCTCCATAAAGATAAAACAGACGAACCCAAACAAAATCAGTGCCTCGAGCGGGCAAATAGGTAGAGCCGAAAGTAAAGAGGGATGTTTTGGCGGCTGCATAGGTAGTTAATGGCTTTAAGGGTGTTTGAATCGAAAGCCTTGATTCTGAAAGTTCATATTCAAAGCATGTTCCCACCCCAATAAATCTTGCCACCTTGGCGCAAGCGGCACCTCGAACGAGTTCAAGGGACCCAATCAGGCAATCCACATTTTTTTCGGATTCAAGATATTGTCCCGGCTCGACGTGCCAAGCAGCATGAATCACTATGTCGATTCCTTTACATGCGTTTGCCCACCAATGCCGGTTTTCAACAAAGATATCTTGAGAGGTAATTATTTTTTTTACACGAGCAATATCCTTAACAGCGTTTTCCTTGCCGTTTCTAACAACTAAGGTCATTTCTACATCCTTTTTCGAAAGTGAACGCACAACCTGCCGCCCGACAAAACCCGTCCCCCCTGTGATTAGAATCTTTTTCACAGGATTCTTATTTCTGGAATTGCTATCACGAAACGTACTCCTCTTTTTTCTATATCAAGATTCTGTTGGCGAATTTCCTCCGCAATATTCCAAGGCAGGATTAGTATCCAGTCAGGACTGTCTTTTCGCATCTCGTCCTGAGGGCGAATGGGGATTCTGCTTCCTGGCATAAACTTCTGCTGCTTCGAAGGCGCCGCATCATAAACGGCAGCCAGAAGGTTGGTTTTGACCTCCGCGAAGTTCAGCAAAGTGTTGCCCTTGGCAGCGGCTCCATACCCCAGCACTTTTTTCCCTGCCTGCTTTTGCCTTACTAAAAACCCATGCAGGTCTTGTTTGATTTTTTCCGCACGTCTTTGGAAATCTTGATAAATGATCAGACCCTGAAGTCCATGTTTGTTTTCTTTTTCTTGTAGTTTCAGTATAGACGGTTCTGTTTTTCTTGGTTCATCCTTGTGGCACCCATAGATTCTTATGCTGCCTCCGTGGGTCGGAAGCTCCTCCACATGCCAGACCCTCAGTCCTACACTTTCAAAGATACGACAGGTTGTGTGCATGGAAAGATACGAGAAATGCTCATGATACACTGTGTCAAACTGACAGTGCTCAAGGAGTTGCATGAGGTGCGGAAATTCAAGCGTGATCACTCCTCCTTGCTTGAGCAAGGCTTTCAGCCCTTTTGCAAAATCATTAATATCTGGCACATGGGCAAAGACATTGTTTCCTATAATCAGATCCGCCTGCTTGCCTTCTGCTGCTAAGGCCTGGCCCAATTTTTCGCCAAAGAACTCCCGCATGACCGAAATGCCCAGCGCTTCGGCTATGGCTGCCGTGCTGGCCGTTGGCTCAATTCCCATACATGGAATGCCAGCACCCAGGAAATTTCTCAGCAGGTATCCATCGTTCGACGCAATCTCCACGACAAGGCTCTTGGACCCGAGACTCAAGCGGGGAACAATCTTCTCGCAATAATCGGCCGCATGCTCCAACCAGCTTTTCGATGTCGATGAAAAATAGGCATAGTCCGAGGTGAATAGTTCATCCCTTCCCACAAAGTCCTCAGTCTGCACTAGCCAACAATTTGTGCAGACCAAAAGTCTTAATGGATGCTTGGGCTCTGGCTTTTCAAGATCTTCCTTTGAGAGATAAGCATTGGATGGGGGCATGACTCCTAGATCGAGAAACTTTTCCCTCAGCTCCTTTTCGCAATGCCGGCATTTCAAAGGGAAACTCCCTTATATTTGTCCGTCAAAATCGGAAACCCGCGATCCCGGTCCGACATCTCCGCGATCGGCAGCGGCCACGGAATCGATAGCCTCGGATCCAAAGGGGAAAGGCCATCCTCCATTTGCGGAGCATATTGCTCAGAATGAAGATAAAGGAGTTCCGATTCCTTCTCCAAAACCTGAAAGCCATGTGCAAAACCGTCCGGAATCAACAATACCTTGTTGTTTTCTGCTGATAGCTCTTCCGCATGCCACGAAAGAAAAGTTTCAGAGCTCGACCGAAGATCCACCGCCACATCCCATACCCTACCCCGCAGGCACAGAACCATCTTCCTTTCGGCTTTGGGCGGTTTCTGATAGTGCAAACCTCGGACTGATCCGACCATATCGGTTTTAGAGTGATTAATTTGCACCACCGGGGTTGTCCAGCCCGCTGCCGATAGCTCTTCGGAGCAGAAAACCCGTGTAAATTGCCCCCGCGAATCCTTCCGAGGATTGCGCTGGACCACTTTTAATCCCTGAAGAGGAGTTTCCTCGCTTTGAAAATGGCTCATCGAGCCACCTGCTTTTCGTAGTCTTGGATATCTTGAAGACAGAGCCTTTTGGCGTCGCCCCCTTTGGATTGGTCGGCGTACCAATCGAAAGTTCGCCCGACAGCCTGTCGAAATCCCCAAACCGGATGAAACCCAAGAAGCTTTTTGGCT
>Ga0187844_10001409_pt1 | contig 18330 bp, 17 predicted proteins | sample SpaLakP09_SKY_50_FD_134517 | JGI IMG/M metagenome (GOLD analysis project Ga0187844, IMG submission 134517) | Oligotrophic lake water microbial communities from Sparkling Lake, Wisconsin, USA - SP09_SKY_50 | ecosystem: Environmental > Aquatic > Freshwater > Lake | place: USA: Sparkling Lake...
ACAACCGCCACATTCCACAACGCGCCATCGGCAGTAAAACGCCTATTCTCGCACTCAAAGAATGGCAGCAGAAGCGGCCAGAATTATTCGTCAAACGTGTTTACGATCAAACGGGACTGGACACTTAAGTTTCGCAACGAATCTTCTTGGACTGCCTAATGCTTACTTTTGGTGCTCCCGGTCGGAGTCGAACGGTACACCATCGCCGGGACAGGATTACCATGATTGATACCGCCGACACCAATTATGTACCGCGCTTTCCGCGCGCCGCCTCTTCCGCCTTGCGCGCCGCCTTCTCGGCCGCGATGCGCGCCTTTTCTTCCATCTCGATGCGGTGACGCTCCAGCGCCTCGGCGCGGGTCTGCGGGGTTTCCAGGCTGATGCGGCCCAGCGCGCCCTGGCGGTAGTCCTGCAGCAGCACGTGCGCCGCCTTTTCGTAGTCGTAGTCGCCGCCGCGCACGCGGAATGCGCGGCGCTGGGCGACGCCTTCGATCACGCCGAAGCCGTCCAGCCCTTCCGTCTTGATGCCGTAGCGGGCGCTCAAGAGTTGCGGGTAGCGCTGCAGCAGCAGGCTGCCCAGGTATTCCGCCACCTCTTCCTCGATGACGGCGTTCGTGCCGATCGCGTGGCTGGCTGCCAGCATCAGGCCGTCGCTTTCCATTGCGATCTTCGGCCACAGCATGCCCGGGGTGTCGACCAGCACCGTGAACTTGTCGAGGTAGAGCTTTTGCTGGGATTTCGTCACGGCCGGTTCGTCGCCGACCTTGGCCACGCGCTTTTTCAGCAGCGCGTTCATCAGTGTCGATTTGCCCACGTTCGGGATGCCCATGATCATGATGCGCAGCGGCTTCGTCGGCACGCCGCGGTGCGGGGCCAGCGCCTTGCACAGGTCGGGGATCTTCGCCACGTCCGACGGCTTCTTGGTCGTCATCGGATACGCGGTCACGCCGTCCTGGGCGTCATACCACGCGGCCCAGGCCGCTGTGGCGACGGGGTCGGCGAGGTCGGTCTTGTTCAGCACCTTCAGGCAGGGGCGCTGGCGGAACTTGCGCAACTCTTCGACCATCGGGTTGCTGCTCGCCTGCGGCAGGCGGGCGTCCAGGACCTCGATGACCACATCGGTGTTTTCCAGCTGCTCCGCGGCCTGCTTGCGGGCGGCGGCCATGTGGCCCGGGAACCATTGAATCGACATGCTCTACCTTCAAAAATTTGCGTGCAACCGGGTATTTTACCTTAGTCCACGCAAATCGCCCTACCGTGTTGCAGGCATGCACTCGCTCGGCGGCAACGGCGCGGCCGGGTCGAATGCCGCCAGGCGGGCCCGCGCCTCGCGCAGGTCCTTGCCGAATTCCGTGAGATAACGCGACCGTTCCTCGCTCTGCCACTCGTCGTCCGAATAGCTTTTCGGCGAGTGGGACGCCGCCGTCAGGACCTTCCCTTGCAGGCGCGGCACCAGCGCCCGGTCGGGATCCGTGTTTTCCTTGAGCAGGTAGCCGTCGACGTCGCGCAGCGTGAGGGGCGCGGCGGGTGTCTGGTCGCGCAGCAGCTTGCCGAACATCGTCAGCTTGATGTCGTTCGGACCGGGGCCCAGCACCTCGTTGAAGGTCAGCAGCGCGACGGCATGGCCGCGGGCGTCGTCGACGCGGCCGTTCACGATGTAGCGGCCGGGCATGCGCACGTCGAGCGGCAGGTGGAACACGAGCGAGCCTTCCTCGACGGCTTCGCGCGGCGCGCCCGTCCACACGGCCGGCAGTTCGGGCGTGTAGATGACGTCGAACTGCACGACGCCCGTCTTGCCGCCGACGTTGTAGCGCACCTCGGTGCGGATGGTGCCGTTGAATGCGGCGAGGCCCGACTGCGCAGGCGCCAGCACGCCGGCGAAGGCGCCGTCGTTCGGCACCGGGTCGGCGCCCGTGCCGTCGTCGGCGAACGGGATGCTGACCTGCGGCGTCTGGCGCGTGCCGGCATACGTGATGCCTTGCGCGAGGGCGCGCGTGATCACGAGGGGCAGCGTCTTGCCGTCGGCGTCGACGGCGCGCAGCGAGAACGCCACCGATTCGCCGGACGCCATGTAGACGCGCGACTGCGATGTCTGCAGTTGCACACCGGTGTCGGCCCCACCGCTGTCCAGGCGCATCGGGTTCGTCGACGCGACGGGGTCGTTGGGGCGATTCTGGTCGGGGTTGTCCGTCATCGGGCGCGACCCGACCGGGTACTGGCTGGACGTGCGGTAGCTGCAATACGTGTGGTCGGCCAGCTGGACGTTTTCGACCAGTTGCCGGCGCCGGTTGTTGCGATCGTCCGGCAGCGGCAGGTCGGTCGCCTGGACCTGGCCAAAGAACTGCGGTCCGCGCGGGGCCGGGGCCTGGGCGACCGTGGCTGCGGGCGCCGGTGCGCCGTGATCCATGGCGCTCCACACGAGCAACCCGATCACGGCGACGGCGGCCGCCGCCAGCGCCAGGCGGCGCAGGTGCGGCTTCGGCGCCGCAGCCGGGCGCCGTTTCGGCTTGTCGTTACGATTGCGGCTAGAGGGCACTGTTCACCATTGCATTGCGTACGACCGACACGATGCCCTGCCAGTTCCCGCTCGTGTAATGGTTGTAGGCCTCGCTGTCGTCGCGGAACGATACGGAGTGGTAGCTCCACTTCGCACTGCCGCCCTCGTTCGCGGCCGTGCCGAGCGTCAGGTCATTGCAGAACCAGTCGCTGGGGTTGCAGTACGATCCGCCGGAACTGCCGGCCACGCCGCCCGAGCTGTGGTAGGCGACGGCCTCGTCGTCCTGGCCGGGCAGGATGCCGGAATACGCGGTGCCCTTGGCGCCCGCGTACATGTAGAACCAGATGCCGCGCGTGTCGTTGTGGTTGTACATGGCGCGCGCGGTCGCCGTCTTGAGGTCCTTCGTCAACGGGTCGGACACGGCCCACGAGCCGTAATCGGCCAGCTCGGAACCGCCGCCGGCGCCGGATGCGGCCCGCACCCACTTGATGTTCCAGCCGGTCTGCGACGTCCCATCGCTGTTGCCGCACACGCCCGACGAGTTCGGCGTCGCGTTTTTCTTCATGCGGGCGGAACCGCCATAGTTCGCGAGTGTGTAGCCCATCATGAGGTCGCCCGCGCTGTGCGTCGCGATGTAGCACCAGTTGCTGCCGGTGCAGAAGCAGTCGAGCGCGTCGCGGATGTGGTAGCTCTGCGAGGCGATGCTGTTGTAGCCGTCCCAGTTGACGGCCTTCTTGTTGACGCCCGCGGCCGTCGACGACGGGCCCCAGTACGTGAAGCTGTTGTAGTCGCCGATCGTACCGCCGCCCGTGCGGCCGTTGATCCACAGCGTGTAATTCGTCGCCGATGCGAACCCGGTCATGCCGAGCAGGCACAGCGCCGTCAGCCAGCGCATCAATTTCATCTCCACTCCTCCATGTCGTCGTCGTTGGATGGTGCGCCGTATGCCGGTCTGGTGCCGATGAGCTTACGGCCGAGTCGACTGTAGAGGGGGTCTTTACGAATGTCAATTGCCGTGCGAGCCAGATCGATGGCTCGCACATCCACGGTCAATGCCTACTTAGCGCGCATTCGCCGCGACCGCCGCCCGCATGACGGCGACGATGCCGCCCCACTGCCCGCCCGTGTAGTGGTTGTAGTGTTCGCCGTCGTCGCGGAAGGCGACCCAGTGGTTGGCCCACTTGGCATGGCCACCCTCGGCCGGGCCGGATCCCAGGGTCAGCACGTTACAAAACCAGTCCTGCGGGTTGCAATAGGATCCGCCCGACGAGCCGGCGACGCCTCCCGCGCTGTGGTAGGCCTGGACGCCGTCGTCCTGGCCCGGCAGGAAGACCGACGTCGGGCCGCCGTCGGCACCCGCGTACATCCAGAACCAGATGCCGCGCGTCTCGTTGTGGTTGTACATCGCGCGCGCCGTCCTCACACGCAGGTCCTGGACGAGCGGTTCCGACGTGGTCCAGGCGCCGATGTCGGCCAGTTCCGAGCCGCCGCCCGAACCGGCGGCGGATGCGATCCACTTGATGTTCCATCCCGTCTGCGATGAACCACCGGCATTGCCGCACACGCCCGACGCGTTCGGCTGCGCGTTCTTCTTCACGCGCGTGGAACCACCGTAGTTCGCGAGCGTGTAGGCGATGAGCAGGTCGCCGGCGCTGTGCGTGGCGATGTAGCACCAGTTGGTCCCGGTGCAGAAGCAGTCGAGGGCGTTGCGGATGGTCCCGCTCTGCGAGGCGATGCTGCTGCGGCCGTCCCAGTTGACGGCCTTCTTGTTGACGCCGGCGTCGATCGACGCCGGGCCCCAGTAGGAAAAATCGGCGTAGTTGCCGATCGTGGCGCCGCCCGTGCGACCGTGGATCCACAGGGTGTAATTGGTTGCGGACACGAGTCCGGAGACCAGGAGCAGGCACAGCATCAAGGGCAGACGCAACAGCGGGCGCGGCAGTTTCATCGAGTCCTCCACTCATCGATATGTGGAGGTTGGATACGGCCGCGCTGCGCGAAGTTCGACGGTTCAGTCGAGTTCCGCGAGCGCCTTGACGTGGGCCACGACACTGCGTCCTAGCGCCGACAGCGCGTAGCCGCCCTCCAGGCAGCTGACGATGCGTCCGCCCGCGTACCGCCGCGCGATGTCGGCGATCTGGTGCGTAATCCACGCATAGTCTGCCTCGACGAGGGCCATGCCGCCCATGTCGTCTTCCTTGTGCGCGTCGAAGCCGGCCGAGATGAAGATCATCTGCGGGCGGAACGCGTGCAGTGCGGGCAGCCATTGCTCGGCGACGAGCTTGCGGACGACGTCGCCTCCAGTGTAGGCCGGCACCGGCACATTGATACTGGTTGCAGTGATAGGTTCCGGTTCCGTGTACGGATAGAACGGATGCTGGAAGAAGCTGGCCATCAGCACGCGCGGATCGTCCTTGAACGACTCCGCCGTGCCGTTGCCGTGGTGGACGTCGAAGTCGACGATGGCGACGCGCTCCAGGCCGTGCACGTCGAGCGCGCGGCGCGCGGCGATGGCCACGTTGTTGAAGAGGCAGAAGCCCATCGGCTCCGTCGGCCGCGCGTGGTGGCCCGGCGGGCGGACGGCGCAGAACGCATTGTCGATGGTGCCCGCGATGACGGCGTCCGTCGCGGCCACGGCGGCACCGGCCGCGCGCAGGGCGGCGCGGTAGCTGTCCTTGCACAGCAGGGTGTCGCCGTCGAGCGGGTAGTGTTCGCCGGGGACGGCCGGCAGGTTCTCGCGCACGAGGTCGAGCGCACCCTGCGTATGGTTGCGCAGGATGTCCGCTTCGTCGGCCAGCGGCGCGCTGACGTGTTCGACGAGGCCCTCCAGGCGCGCGAGGATCAACTGGTCCTCGATGGCGCGCAGGCGCTCGGGCGTTTCGGGATGCCAGCTGCCCATCTCGTGCAGGGCGCAGTCCGGGTGGCTGTAAATGGCTGTGCTCATGATTCCTGGTTGGTGCTCGTCGATACCGCAAGTCCCGCCGTTCTCGCATAGAATCGATGGGAAACGTTAATCTACCATGCCTGGGTACCCGCCGCCCCGGAACGACCATCGGAAGCCATCCATGTTCAACAAATTGCACGCTAGCGCCCGCCAGGTCAGCCAGATCGTGGTCGGCAAGGACCAGCAGGTCCGCCTCGCGCTGACCTGCCTGCTGGCCGGCGGCCATCTGCTCATCGACGACGTGCCCGGCGTCGGCAAGACCACCCTCGCCCATGCGCTCGCGCTGGCGCTGGGCCTGAAGTTCAACCGCGTCCAGTTCACGAGCGACCTGCTGCCGGCCGACGTCGCCGGCATCTCCGTCTACGAGCGCGAAAAGAACGGCTTCGTCTTCCACCCCGGCCCGATCTTCACGCAGGTGCTGCTGGCGGACGAGATCAACCGCGCCACGCCGAAGACGCAATCCGGCCTGCTGGAAGCGATGGAAGAGCGGCAGGTCACGGCCGACGGCGTCACCCGCGCGCTGCCGGAACCGTTCTTCGTCATCGCGACCCAGAATCCCGCGCACCAGGTCGGCACGTTCCCCCTGCCCGAGTCCCAGCTCGACCGCTTTTTGATGTGCCTGTCGCTCGGCTACCCGGACGCCGCCGCCGAGCGCGCCCTGCTGATGGGCGAGGACCGGCGCGCGATGCTCAAGACCATCGCCCCCGTGATGCGGCCGGAAGAACTGCTGGATGCACAACGTTCCCTACGGGCGATCCACGCGTCCGACAAGCTCATCGACTACCTGCAGGCGCTCGCACAGGCGTCGCGCTCGGGCAGGCTGTTCGCGGAAGGCTTGTCGCCGCGGGCCCTATTGGCGCTGCTGCAGGCCGCGCGCGCATGGGCCGCGCTGGAAGGCCGCGACCACGTGATCCCGGAAGACGTCCAGGCACTGCTGGTGCCGGTCTGCGCACACCGGTTGCGGCCGCTGCGCTCCGCGCAGGGCGTGGCGATGGCCAGCCGCGACCTCGTGCTGCAGCTGCAGAAATCGGTCCCCCTCTGACATGGCGAACGCGGCCGGCACGATGTCCCAACCGCGCCGCTGGCCGCATCGTTGGCTCGCGCGCAGGCGTGCCCAGTGGCGCAAGAAAGCGACGGCCCGCGACAAGGGCAGCGTGCTCCTGAGCCAGCGGCGCGTCTACATCCTGCCCACGCGCGCGGGCCTCGGCTTTTGCGCGCTGCTGCTGATCCTCCTGATCGGCTCGATCAACTACAACCTGGGCCTCGGCTTCGGCCTCACGTTCGTCGCGGGCGCCTGCGCCATCGTCGACATGGTGCAGACGACGCGCAACCTGGCCGGCCTCGTATTGAGCCCCGGCCGCGCGCCCGACGCGTACGCGGGCGAGGACGCGCCGTTCGAGCTGCGCGTCGAGAACCCGACGCGCCTCGCCCGCTACGCCGTCTGGATCGACGTCGAGCACGTGCCCGAGCCGCGGCAAGCCATCGACGTACCGGCCGGCGGCAGCACCGCGCTCGTGCTGCGCGCGGCAACCGTCACGCGCGGGTGGATGCGCCCGCCGCGCGTGCGCCTGTCGACGCATTTCCCGCTCGGCCTGTTCCGCGCGTGGAGCTGGTGGCGGCCGGACAGCCGCGCCCTCGTCTATCCCTTCCCCGAGCAGGACGCGCCGCCGCTGCCGATGCTGGGCCGTCCCAGCCCCGACGGCGCGGGCGGCGCCGGCAGCGACGATTTTGGCGGCGTGCGCAGCTACCAGCCCGGCGATCCGCTGCGCCACCTCGCATGGCGCCAGATCGCGCGCCTCGATCCGGAACTGGGCGGCCAGCTCGTCACCAAGCAGTTCGAAGGCGGCACGGTCGACGAACTGGTCCTCGACTTCGACGCGCTGCCGCCCCGGCTCGACGTCGAGCTGCGCCTCGCGCGCATGACCCGCTGGGTGCTGGAAGCGGAGCAGCGCGCCCTGCCCTACGGCTTCATCCTCGGCCGCGTCCGCTACGACGCGGCCCTCGGCGCGGCGCACCAGGCAGCGTGCCTGCGCGCGCTGGCCCTGTACGGCCTGCCGGAGGAGCCTGCTTGAAGACGCCACGTTTCACAGGTCCAATTGCGCGGGACAAGCAGGACACGCTGCTGCTGATCGCCAGCAGCCTGCTCGTGCTGGCACCGCATGCGGCCCACCTGCCCGTGTGGGTGAGCCTGCTGTGCGGCGCCACGCTGGCCTGGCGCGCCGCGGTCACCTTGCTGGGCCGGCGCATGCCGCCGAACATCATCCTCGTGCCCATCGCGGCAGCGGCCATGGTCGGCGTACTGCAGAGTTATCACACGCTGCTGGGGCGCGATGCGGGCGTCGCCATGCTCGTGCTCCTCGTCGCCTTCAAGATGCTGGAGATGCACGCGCGGCGCGACCTGTTTGTCGTCGTGTTCCTGTGCTACTTCCTGGTACTCACCAATTTCTTTTATTCGCAGACGATCCCGACCGCGCTGCTGATGCTGGCCTCGCTCGTCGCGCTGCTGGCCACGCAGCTGTCGTTCCAGCTGACGGGTGCCGTGCCCCCGCTGCGCACGCGCCTGTGGATGGGTGCGAAGCTGCTCGGGCTGGCGCTGCCGCTGGCGGGCGCCGCGTTCGTCCTGTTCCCGCGCATCGAAGGGCCGCTGTGGGGCATGCCGGACGAGAGCCGCAGCGCGAAGACGGGCCTGTCCGACACGATGGCGCCCGGCCAGATGTCGAACCTGGCGCAGTCGGAAGACGTCGCGTTCCGCGTCAAATTCGACGGGCCGGTGCCGCCGCAGCCGCAACTGTACTGGCGCGGCCCCGTGCTGGGCAGCTACGACGGCCGCACCTGGACCCGCGTGCGCCCGGCGCGCGCGTCGCACCGTTCGGCCCCGCAGCCGCTGGCGCTGACCGTGGGCGGCACACCGGTCGGGTACCAGGTCACGCTGGAACCGTCGAACACGCGCTGGCTGTTCGCGCTCGAGATGCCGCGCGCCATCCCCGCGCTGCCGGGGCACGACGTGACCTTGTCCGGCGAGCTGGAGTTCGAGTCGCGCGACCCGATCGGCGAGCGCGTGCGCTACGACCTCGTCTCGTTCGTGCGATACAGGCTGCAGCCGGACGCGTCGCCCGTCGACGGGCAGTGGCTGATGCTGCCCTACGGCGTGAATCCGCGCGCACGCGCGGCCGGCCAGGCGCTGGCGGCGGCCGAGCCGGACCCGATGCGCCGCATGGCGGCCGTGCTGCGCCTGTTTGCCGAAGGCGGATTCGTCTACACGCTGCAGCCGCCCCTGCTGCCCGGACGCGACTCGGTCGACGACTTCCTGTACGGCACGCGCGCCGGCTTTTGCGAGCATTACGCGGGCGCCTTCGTGTTCCTGATACGCTCGGCCGGCGTGCCGGCGCGCGTCGTCACGGGCTACCAGGGCGGCGAACTGAATCCGATCGACGGCTACGTCACCGTGCGCCAGTCGGACGCGCACGCATGGGCCGAAGTGTGGCAGCCGCAGCGCGGCTGGGTGCGCATCGACCCGACGGCCGCCGTCGCGCCGGAACGCGTGCAGCGCAGCCTGGCGCGCGCGCTGCCGCCGCCGGCGCCGTTCGGCCTCGAAAGCCTGGGCCGGCTGTTGCAGCCCGCTCCGGATTCGCTGCTCGGCCAGGTGCGCTATGCCATCGGCGCCGTCAACAACGGCTGGAACCAGTGGGTGCTGAACTACACGCCGCAGCGCCAGCAGCGACTCGTGCAACGCTTACAAGAAGGATTGTCCCATTGGCAAAGCCTGGCGTTGATTGCCATGCTCTGCGCCCTGTTGTTCCTGGTTAAAAAATTCTCGCAAAGGCGAAAAGCCGATCCCGTCGATGCGCTATACTCGATCCTGTGCCAGCGCCTCGGCCAGCTTGGCCTGCCGCGTGCGGCGGACGAAGGGCCAACCGCGTACGCACAGCGCATCGAAGCTGCCGGCCTGGCCCCCGAGACTGGCGCGGCCGCGACCGAATTCCTGCGCCGCTACAGCGCCTACCGCTACGGACCGCAGCGTCCGGGCACCGGCCTCGTTCCCATCCTGAGAGATTTGCTGTCCCGAGTTCGATGAGATCCTTCGTTCCCCTGCTGCTTGCCCTGGTCGTCGGCGCCGGGCCGGTGGCGGATGCCCTCGCCGCATCCTCGCTCCATCACACCATCGCCACGACCAAGTCCGCCAAGGCGGCCAAAAAGGCCGGCAAGAAGGCGAAAGCCGTCGCGCCCGCCCGTCCCGCCATCGATTACGACGGCGAGGCCGTCAATTTCAGCGACTGGCAGGCCGTGCGCGACTTCGAAGACGACATCGTCGCCCGCAACGGTTTCGACCGCGCACAGGTCCAGGATGTGATCAAGCGGGCACGCCTCATCGATTCCGCCGTCCAGCTCGTGAAACCGGCGCCGCCCGGCAAGCCGAAGAACTGGCAGGCGTACAGCGACCGCTTCATCGAGCCGATCCGCATCAACGCCGGCGTGCGCTTCTGGAACGAGAACGCCGACCTCCTTGCACGCGCGGAGGCGACCTATGGCGTGCCGGCCGAGATCATCGTAGGCATCCTCGGCGTAGAGACGATCTATGGCCGCGACACGGGCCGCTTCCGCATCGTCGACGTGCTGACCACCCTCGCCTTCGCTTATCCGGAAGCGCCGAACCGCGCCGAGCGCATGGCGTTCTTCCGCGGCGAGCTGGAAAGCACGCTGCTGCTGGCGCGCAAGGAACACATCGACCCGTTCTCGCTGCTGGGCTCGTTCGCGGGCGCTGTCGGCATGCCGCAATTCATGCCGAGCAATATCCTGAAACTTGGCGTGGACTTCGACGGCGACGGCATCGTCGACCTGCGCGGCTCGGCTGCGGATGCGATCGGCAGCGTGGCCAACTTCCTCATCCAGCACGGCTGGGATCGCAACAACACGGGACCGGCCGTGTTCCCGGCCGACGTGGCGCCCAGTCTCGCCTGGCAACCGCTGCTGGGCGGCCTGGAGGCACGCTACCGCCCGGACGAGCTGGGGGGCGCCGGCGTCGCGACGCGGTCGGCCCTGCCGGATGGCCGCCTGTACGGCCTCGTCGATTTACAAAATGGGGCGGACCCGACGGAGTATTGGGTAGCAAACGCTAACTTTTTTGCTATCACTAAATACAATCGCAGTTATTTTTATGCCATGTCCGTGGTCGAATTGGGCCGCGCGGTACGGTTGGCACGCGGGATCTAGTACCTCTGCGGCAACAACTTTGTATCAGTTTGTAACAGGATTGTCATAAATACGGCTGAGTCATGCCGGCTTGACAACCTTATACCCCCGGGGGTATGCTTATTTCTCTTTAGCAGTTCTCCTGAGAAACACAGGCTTACCCCCAATACCCCCTCTCAAGTTGTCATTCCACTACTCAATTCCTAATTGTGCGGCAGCGCATCGTTAATTGCTCTACACTTAAGTTTAAATAAAAAACAATTATGTTCTCAGTGAGTTTGTGAGAGAATTGCATTGCGGCTATTGTTGCGATGAGACAACGAACTCAACGAAAGCCACTGATCTTTATTGCTCTTAAGTACTAAATTGGAAATTAGTTGTATAATTTAGTAGAAACTTTCATATCCCTGGGACGTGGAAGTTCGCCGCGAGCTCTGACAAACCCTCATAGGAATAGTGAATCATGACGAACCAAGTCGGTATCGATATGAACAGCGATTCGGAAAACGACGAACTGCTGCAATACAACCCGAATCGCCTGCTCGACACCCTGATCGAGAACCTGCGCCTGAAGAACGATGCCGCCCTGTCGCGCGCTCTCGAAGTGGCGCCGCCGGTGATCTCGAAGATCCGCCACCACCGCCTGCCGGTCGGCGCTTCGCTGCTGATCCGCATGCACGAAGTCTCCGATCTGTCGATCCGCGACCTGCGTTACCTGATGGGCGACCGCCGTGCCAAGTTCCGCATCAGCGACAAGCAGTTCAAGCCGAAAGACAAGGACAACTCCGCAGGCGGCGCCGAGTGAGAATGGCACGCACCGGACCGGACGGCGGCCATTGATGCCGCCGCACCGCCCGACATTGCTGGATCAGACGTAGTTTTCCCCGCAGCAGATGCGGGATGGGGATGTCCCAGCGCCGAGAACCCGCGCCGGGCAAGCAGGACAATCAGGCGGGGAACACACCCGTCGACAGATAACGATCACCGCGGTCGCAGACGATGAACACGATCGTCGCATTTTCCACCGTCTGCGAGATACGCAACGCGATTTCGCAGGCACCGGCCGCGGAAATACCGCAGAAAATACCCTCTTCGGCCGCCAGGCGGCGCGCCATCTGTTCCGCAGCGGCCTGCGTCACGCTCTCGACCTGGTCGATGCGCGATTTATCGAAGATCTTCGGCAGATAGGCTTCGGGCCATTTGCGGATCCCGGGGATCGACGATCCTTCCTCCGGTTGCGCGCCGATGATGCGCACGGCCTCGTTCTGTTCCTTCAGGTAGCGCGACACGCCCATGATGGTGCCGGTGGTACCCATCGCACTGACGAAGTGGGTGACGCGGCCTGCCGTGTCGCGCCAGATTTCCGGACCCGTCGTCTCGTAGTGGGCGCGCGGGTTGTCCTGGTTGCCGAACTGGTCGAGGATGATGCCCTGGCCATCCTTCTGCATCTGCTCGGCCAGGTCGCGCGCGTATTCCATGCCGCCCGTCTTCGGCGTCAGGATGATCTGCGCACCGTACGCGGCCATGCTCTGGCGGCGTTCGATGGACAGGTTGTCCGGCATGACCAGTACCATCTTGTAGCCGCGGATCGCGGCCGCCATGGACAGCGCGATGCCCGTGTTGCCGCTCGTCGCTTCGATCAGCGTGTCGCCAGGCTTGATCTGGCCGCGCGCCTCGGCCCCGCGCAGCATCGACATCGCCGCCCGGTCCTTCACGGAACCCGCAGGGTTGTTGCCTTCCAGCTTGCCGAGGATGATGTTGTTGCGGGCCGCCGCTTCCGGCCCGGGGATGCGCACCAGTTGCACCAGCGGGGTATTGCCGATCGTGTCTTCGATGGTCTTGTATGCCATTGCCTACTCTTTTGCGAACGCGAAACCGACATTCTAATCCGAGACGGGGCGGCACGTACGGGACCGGGGCAGCGAGCGGGTTCGCGCCAAAGAAAAACCCCGCGCGCGGCGGGGTTCCGATCGGGCATCCGGCGGATCAGGCGGCCGGTTTGGCGGCTTCCGGCTTGGCCTTCATATCGGCCGGCTTGGCGCCTGCTTTTGCGGGCTTGGCCGCGGCATCGGCCTTGGCGTCCGTCTTGGCGGCCGCCGTTGCCGTCATCGGTGCGCCGTCCTTCGATTTGCCGTCGACCTGCAGGCCCGCCTTCGACAGCTGTGCGGCGCGCTTGTCGGCCACGCCCTTCACGCGCTTCTGGAAGTCGGCCCAGTCCTTGAACGGCCCGGACTTGGTGCGCTCGTCGATGATTGCCTTCGACATGGCCGGACCGACGCCCTTGACCGAGTCCAGCGCGGCGGCATCGGCCTTGTTGACGTCCACCTGGGCGAACGCAAAGCCCATCGACGCCACCAGCGTGGCGACTGCAAGCATCAGCTTCTTGATCATCGTATTCTCCGTTATCGTTGGCTTGGATGGCGGCCGGAGTGGCCGCCTGTTGCCATAACGGATCAATACGCCGGTGGGTTGACGCCGCGGTTTGCGGCCACGCAATCAAGCGTGGCTGTCGTCCTTGCGCCGCTGCGCGAACAGCTCGTCGCGCGTGACGGTCGCGGTGCCCAGCTTGCCGACGACGATGCCGCCGGCGCGGTTCGCCGTCGCCAGCGCTTCCGGCAGCGATACGCCGGCACCCAGCATGGCGGCCATCGTCGCGATGACGGTGTCGCCGGCGCCGGAGACGTCGAACACCTCGCGCGCATCCGCGTGCACGTGCAGGACCTCGTTCGCCGTGTACAGGCTCATGCCCTCTTCCGAACGCGTGAGCAGCAGCGCTTCCAGGCCGAGGTCCGTGCGCAGCTTCTGCGCCTTTTCCGTCAGCTGCTCTTCCGTCTTCCAGCTGCCGACGATGCGCTTGAGTTCCGACTTGTTCGGCGTGAGCATCGTGGCGCCCGCGTACGGCGTGAAATCGTCGCCCTTCGGGTCGACCATGACGGTCTTGCCGGCCGCGCGCGCGGCGCGGATCATCTCGGCCACGTTCACGAGGCTGCCCTTGTTGTAGTCGGACAGGATGATCACGTCGTAGTCCGGCAGCAGCGCCTTGAACTGCGTGAGCTTGTCGCGCAGGATCGTCTCGGTCGGCGCATCTTCGAAGTCGATGCGCACCATCTGCTGCTGGCGGCCGATCACGCGCAGCTTGATGATCGTGGAGATCGCCTCGTCGCGCTTGAGGTAGCTGTGGATGCTCGATTCGCGCAGGATGCGTTCGACGTGGTCGCCCGCCTCGTCGGCACCGACGACGCCCAGCAGGCCGCAATGCGTGCCCAGGGCCGCGGCATTGCGCGCCACGTTGGCGGCGCCGCCCAGGCGCTCTTCGCGGCGCTCGATGCGCACGACGGGCACCGGCGCTTCCGGAGAAATGCGTGAGACGTCGCCGAACCAGTAGCGGTCGAGCATGACATCGCCGACGACGAGCAGGCGCACGCTTTCCAGCGGCGGCGCCTCGGCCTGGCGGTAGCTGTCGGTCGGCAGCAGGCGGCTGGCGGTAGTGCTGGTCATGAGCGCCTCACTTGCCCGTCAGGACCGAACGGCCGATGCCGTGGTATTCGATGCCCAGGCCCGTCATCAGCGGCGGTTCGAACAGGTTGCGGCCGTCGATGATCACCGGGTGCTTCAGGCGTGCCTTGATCTGCTCGAAGTCCGGGCTGCGGAACGCCTTCCATTCGGTGACGATGACGAGCGCCTCGGCGCCGTCCAGCGCTTCCATCGGAGCGGCCTTGAACTCGACGCGCGCGCGTTCGGCGTCGGTGAGGTCCAGTGCAAGCACGCGTTTAGCCTCTTCCATCGCGACGGGATCGTGCACGGCGACGGTGGCGCCCCGCTCGATCAGTTCCTTCAGCAGCACGCGCGACGGCGCTTCGCGCATGTCGTCCGTGTTCGGCTTGAACGCGAGGCCCCAGACGGCGAAGGTCATGCCCGTCAGGTCTTCGCCGAAACGCTGCACGACCTTGCGGCCCAGCACCTGCTTCTGGCGGTCGTTGACGGCTTCCACGGCGCGCAGAATGAGCAGTTCCTGGTCGTACTGGCGCGCGGTGCGCTCGAGCGCCTGCACGTCTTTCGGGAAGCACGAGCCGCCGTAGCCGGCGCCCGCGTACAGGAAGCTGTGGCCGATGCGCGGGTCGGAACCGATGCCGTGGCGGACGGCCTCGATGTCGGCGCCCACCTGGTCGGCCAGGTTCGCCAGTTCGTTCATGAACGAGATGCGGGTCGCGAGCATGGCGTTGGCCGCGTACTTCGTGAACTCGGCCGAGCGCACGTCCATCCAGTAGACGCGCTCGTGGTTGCGGTTGAACGGCGCGTAAAGCAGCTTCATGAGGTCGCGCGCACGCTGGCCCGCTGGGCTGTCGTCGTGGCCGATGACGATGCGGTCCGGACGCATGAAGTCGTCGACGGCGGCGCCTTCCTTCAGGAATTCCGGGTTCGAGACGACGGCGAATTCCATGCTCTCCTCGCCGCGGTTGCGCAGCTCTTCGCGCAGCGCCGCGGCGACGCGGTCGGCCGTCCCGACAGGCACCGTGGACTTGTCGACGATGACCTTGTAGCCATCCATGTGGCGGCCGATGTTGCGGGCGGCGGCCAGCACGTACTGCAGGTCGGCGGAACCGTCTTCGTCCGGCGGCGTGCCGACGGCGATGAACTGGAGCTGGCCGTGCGCGACGCTGGCGGCGACGTCGGTCGAGAACTGCAGGCGGCCGCTCGCGCGGTTGCGCGCGACGACTTCTTCCAGGCCCGGTTCGTGGATCGGGATGCCGCCGTTGTTCAGCAGGTCGATCTTGCGTTGGTCGACGTCGAGGCAAAAGACGTCGTTGCCGAGTTCCGCCAGGCAGGCGCCGGTCACGAGGCCGACGTAGCCGGTGCCGATAATCGTAATCTTCATGGTTGGGCTCTACTTAGTTCATCACGTTCAGTTCTTCGGTGCGGCGCGGCGGGTAGGTCTCCCACTTGCTGCACCCCGGGCATTGCCAGTAATACTGGCGCGCCTTGAAACCACAATGGCTGCACTGGTAACGCGCCAGCTTCTGCGTGTACCCGTGCACCAGGTTCTTCACCATCGACAGCTCTTCCCACACGTTCGCCGGCGCATCCATCAGGCGCGCTTCCAGCAGCTTGTCGAGACCGAGCAGGGTCGGATTGCGGCGCAGCTCTTCCACGACCAGCTGTTTGGCAGCGTCCACACCGTTGAGTTCAATGACGGCCTTGAAGACGACCTCGATCAGGTCAATCGACGACGCTTCTTCGAGGTAGGAACGCAGCAGGTTGACGCCTTCCTGCGGGCGGCCGACGGCGCGGTAGCCATCCATCAGGCGCGTGGCGACGAGGGCCGCGTGCGGCACGCTCTGCTGCTCCACGCGGCGCCACGTCTTCAGCGCGCCTTCGATATCGCCTTCGGCCTTGAGGGCGTCGCCGCACAACATCGTCGCGCGCACGCTCTTGCGGTCGGTCTGCAGGGCCTTGTCCAGCAGCGCCTTCGCTTCGTCCGAGTGCATGTGCACGAGGGCGTCCTGCGCCAGTTCGCAATAGAACTGGGCGATTTCCTTGTGATACGCGCCGGCACCGGATTCCATCAGGCCTTCGGCGGCGGCGATCGCGCGGCGCCATTCCTTTTCGCGCTGGAAGATCTCCAGCAGCGCGCGGCGCGCCTGCACGCCGTATTGCGTGTCGACGAGCAGGTTGAACGTCTCTTCGGCGCGGTCCAGCAGGCCCGCCTTCAGGTAGTCCATCCCGAGTTCGTATTGCGCGTGGACCTGTTGCTCGATCGGCAGGTCGGGACGCGAGAGCAGGTTCTGGTGGACACGGATGGCGCGCTCCGTCTCGCCGCGGCGGCGGAACAGGTTACCCAGCGCGAAATGCATGTCGGCCGTTTCCGGATCGAGCTTGACGATCTCGATGAACGCGTCGATGGCCTTGTCCGGCTGTTCGTTGAGGAGGAAGTTCAGGCCCTTGAAATAGCCGCGCGGGAGACTGCGCGATTCGGAGACCAGTTGCTTGATGTCGACGCGGGCGGCGATCCAGCCGAGGGCAAAAAAGACGGGGATGCCGAGCAGCCACCAGATTTCAAATTCCATATGTTGTTCTTATGATTACTAAAACACTTCAGACGCGCGGCGCGACGCTGTCCGGCTGCGGCGCGTTGGCGGCGGTACCGGCCGCGCTCTGCAGGGCCTGGATCGTATGCTTGTGCTGCGAACTTTCGCGCCGGTGCCGGAACACGGTCGGCGTCACGGCCAGGATGCCGAAGGCGGCGCCGGCACAGAAAAATGCGAGCAGCATCAGCACCAGCGGTCCGCGCACCTCGTAATTCAGGAAGAAATGCAGGTCGACCTGATGCGTGTTCTTCAAGGCGAAACTGAAGAACAGGACGAACAGCAGGCATCCGACGATGGTGGAGACGAGTTTCATCAGCAGGTCCCGAGTGGTAAGACGGCAAAGGCGCAGTGTCGCATATTTGAAACGATATTCCTAGGACGGCCGGGCTGGCCGTTGTGCGCGTGCGGCGTGATTATACGTGGGTTGCACGGATGGCATCGGGGATGCAATGCGTGGTTACATTTGTTGGCCCATGAACGTCGTTCCCGCGCAGGCGGGAACCCAAGTTCCTTTGAGCAGGCACTCACTCAACGATGACGACTCCGGTAGAGAAATTGGGCCCCTGCCTCCGCAGGGGCGACGTGCGGCGGGCGCGGGACATAAAAAAACGGCGCCCTCGCGGACGCCGTTTTGTGAGTCTGTCGCAGACGGATCAGTCTTCGATGATCGGTTGCCCGACCATCGCATCCACCCGCTCGCGCAACTGCTTGCCCGGTTTGAAGTGGGGCACCCGTTTTTCGGGCACCATCACCTTGTCGCCGGACTTCGGGTTGCGGCCGATGCGGGGCGGCCGGCTGTTCAGGGCAAAGCTGCCGAAACCCCGGATCTCGATGCGCTGGCCGCTCGCGAGAGCGTTGGTCATCGCATCGAGGATGGTCTTGACGGCGAACTCGGCGTCTTTTGCCACCAGCTGAGAATAGCGCTCGGCCAGGCGGTTGATCAGCTAGGACTTGGTCATCTGCTCACTCTAAGGTTAATTAACCTTTGCTTAGTTCTTGTTATCGAACTTGGCCTTCAGCAACGCGCCCAGCGACGTGGTGCCGGTTGCTGCGCTGTTGTCCGAAGCCAGCTTCTGCATGGCTTCCTGGGTGTCGGCGTTGTCCTTGGCCTTGATCGACAGCTGGATGCTGCGTGCCTTGCGGTCGATGTTGATGACCAGGGCTTCGACCTTGTCGCCCACTTTCAGGTGGGTGCCGGCATCTTCCACGCGGTCGCGGGCGATTTCCGAAGCGCGCAGGTAGCCTTCGACTTCGTCGTTCAGCGCGATCACGGCGCCTTTCGGCTCAACCGACTTCACGGTGCCGGTGACCAGGGTGCCCTTGTCGTTCAGCGAAGCGAAGTTGTTGAACGGGTCGCCTTCCAGCTGCTTGACGCCCAGCGAGACACGCTCGCGCTCGACGTCGATCGCCAGAACGACGGCTTCCAGCTCGTCGCCCTTCTTGAAGCGGCGGACGGCTTCTTCGCCGGCTTCCGTCCACGACAGGTCGGACAGGTGCACCAGACCGTCGATGTTGCCCGGCAGGCCGATGAACACGCCGAAGTCGGTGATCGACTTGATCAGACCTTTGACCTTGTCGCCCTTCTTGTGGGTCATGCCGAAGTCGTCCCACGG
>Ga0187844_10001410_pt1 | contig 18330 bp, 14 predicted proteins | sample SpaLakP09_SKY_50_FD_134517 | JGI IMG/M metagenome (GOLD analysis project Ga0187844, IMG submission 134517) | Oligotrophic lake water microbial communities from Sparkling Lake, Wisconsin, USA - SP09_SKY_50 | ecosystem: Environmental > Aquatic > Freshwater > Lake | place: USA: Sparkling Lake...
CAGGGTCACGCCCTCGGTGGCCAGCAGGGCCTGGTACTGCTTGACCAGACTGGCATGGGTGCTGGTCAGGATGGCCTCGAAGTCATCGACCGACAGCGAGCCCAGCTCGACGCGGATCGGAAAGCGCCCCTGCAGCTCCGGGATCAGATCGCTGGGCTTGGCCAGGTGGAAGGCGCCCGAGGCGATGAACAGGATGTGGTCGGTCTTGACCATGCCGTACTTGGTGTTGACCGTCGTGCCCTCGACCAGGGGCAGCAGATCGCGTTGCACGCCCTGGCGCGAGACTTCGGCGCCATTGCCCTCGCTGCGCGAGGCGACCTTGTCGATCTCGTCAATGAAGACGATGCCGTTCTGTTCGGCGTTGTGCAGGGCCGTGGTCTTGATCTCGTCCTCGTTGACGAGCTTGCCGGCTTCTTCTTCGACCAGCAGCTTCATCGCCTCGGCGATCTTCACCTTGCGCGTCTTGCGCTTGCCCGCGCCCATCTGCGAGAACATGCCCTTGAGCTGCTCGGCCATCTCTTCCATGCCTTGCGGGCCCATGATCTCCAGCGCCGGCCGGGCTTCGGCCAGGTCGACCTCGATCTCCTTGTCGTCCAGCGCGCCCTCGCGCAGGCGCTTGCGCATCACCTGGCGGGCCGTGCTTTCATTCGCAGCAGCGGGGCCAGGTATTGCTGCCGGGGCCGGCGCGGCAAAGCCGAAGTCGCTCCCGCTCGACGCGCCACGGGGCGGCGGCACCAGGATGTCGAGCACGCGCTCCTCGGCGGCGTCCTCGGCGCGGGTGCGCTGGCGGCGCATCTGCGTCTCGCGTTCCTGCTTGACGGCCATGTCCACCAGGTCGCGGATGATGCTGTCCACATCCTTGCCGACATAGCCGACCTCGGTGAACTTGGTCGCCTCGACCTTGATGAAGGGGGCGTCGGCCAGCTTGGCCAGGCGGCGTGCGATCTCGGTCTTGCCCACGCCGGTGGGGCCGATCATCAGGATGTTCTTCGGCGTGATCTCGCCGCGCAGCTTTTCGTCGACCTGCTGGCGGCGCCAACGGTTGCGCATGGCGATGGCCACGGCGCGCTTGGCGGCCTGCTGGCCGACGATGTGGCGGTCCAGTTCGGAGACGATTTCTTGAGGGGTCATGGACATGGCGCTTATGCCTTGGCCGCCGGACCATCGAGGGTCTCGATGATGTGGCTCTGGTTGGTGTAGATGCAGATGTCGCCGGCAATCTCCAGCGAGCGTTTGACCACCTCGGCCGGGGCCAGCTCGGTGTGCTGTATCAGCGCCCGTGCCGCGGCCTGGGCGTAGGCGCCGCCGGAGCCGATGGCGACGATGCCATGCTCGGGCTCCAGCACGTCGCCATTGCCGGTGATGATCAGCGAGGCCTCGCGGTCCGCCACGGCCAGCATGGCCTCCAGCCGGCGCAGCACGCGGTCGGTGCGCCAGTCGCGGGTCAGCTCGATAGCCGCACGGACCAGATGGCCCTGGTGCTTCTCGAGCTTCGATTCGAAGCGCTCGAACAAGGTGAAGGCATCGGCCGTGGCGCCGGCAAAACCGGCCAGAACCTGGTCTCGGTACAGCTTGCGCACCTTGCGCGCGCTGGATTTGACGATGATGGTGCCCAGGGTGACCTGGCCGTCGCCGCCGATGGCGACCTGGTTGCCGCGCCGGACGCTGAGGATGGTGGTGCCGTGATAGGAGTCCATGGAGCTTTTGCGTTGTGGGACAGACCTTGAGATCCATGCGGAGCATGGCCGAAAGCTCTGTCCCCAACTGACTGGATGAAATTGGAGTTGAGCAAGTGGCGCTGGTAGCCCAAAAATCAAGACAACCAGTCAGTTGGTGTCAGAGCTTTCGGCCGCGCAAAGCGCGGGTCTCAAGGTCTGACACTCAAGGTCTTTAGACGGCGTGCACCTTCACCTTGGCATGCTCATTGATCCCCATCGCGCCGAAGAACAGCGCCACCAGCCGGTGTGCCTCGGAGAAGGTGACGGCGCGGTTTTCGCCGCGGCGGCTCAAGACCCAGTTCAGCAAGTCCCCGGCGGCAATGAAATCCACCCTTATCAGCCGCGTGCAGGACACATTCACCTGCGTCGAATTGCCCAGCTCGGCATTCATGCGCTTCAAGGTGTCGCTGATGTCGCCGACCAACTGGCCCGAGAGCTCGAACTGGGCCACCTGCACCATGCCGGCCTGGTCGAGAATCTGCGACTCCATGAAGCTGGTGCTGGCCTCGGTGACGATGGAGGTCGGCGGAGCGACCGTTGATTGCGTGGCGCCGCTGATGCGGGCGCGACAGGTCACCCGCTCCCAGGACGGCGGCGAAACCTCGTAGGTCACGCAATAGTCGATGGCGGTCTCGTCGAACTGGTCGGGGCGGTTGGCCACGCGCAGCGCGTCCAGGCGCAGCATCCAGTAGGCGGGGTCGGCATCGCGCACGCCGGTGGGCGAGGCTTCCTTCAACACGTTGAAGAAATGCTCGCCAGACAACCAGCGCAGATCCAGCGGCTGGATCGCCCATTGGCGCATCAGCTCGCTCAGCCGGGCACAGGCCTCCACCTCGACCTGGCGAAGCGGGCCCCAGTCAAACACCCAGGGCAGGGGCATCTGCAGGGTCTGCGAGCGCAACCGGGAGACGGCCTCCAGGTCCAGCACCTCGGGCGAGACCCAGCCGATGTCGCCGCGGTCCTGACTGGGCTTGGGCGGCTCGGCGCTGGCTGCGGCGGCCACCAGCTTGGGCAGCGAGAACCACTGCGGCGAGGACAGCGCGAACTGCTGTGCGTAGTTCAGCGCCAGTGCCTCGAACTTGTCCTGCTGGCCGGTGGCGCGGTAGAGGTCGAACAGCACCAACCAGGTTTCGCTTTGCAAATTGCGCGGGCCACCTGGCTGTGTCATGTTGAGCAACGCGCGCTCGCACTGCTCGAAATCGGCATTGGCAAAGGCGATCACCGCCTCGTCGAGTTCGGGATCGTGCACCACCTCGCTGACCTCGATGACCGGCAGCACCGTGCGGTCATTGAGGAAGTCCAGCGCCACCAGAGAAATTTCGGCCGGCTTGTTGGGTTCGCTCAGCGGCGGCATGCTCTGCTTCATCGTCGCGGCGGCGGGCGGCGGTGTCAGCTCCAGGCGCTCCAGCTCCTCGGCGCTGGCGGCATCGGCCACGCTGGGGCTGGGCTCGCGTTCCAGCCGCACCGGGCGGGTGTTCGCCGGGCGGGCCACGGCCGGAGGGCCACCCGGATGCTCGGGCGCTGATGGCGGTGGGGGCGGGGAGAAGTGGGCCGGTTGGGTGGCGGTGTCGTAAAACGACGGTGGCCGGGGGCGGTTGCCGCCGATCACGTTCTCGCTGACCATCTGCTGTTCGATCGCGTCGATCTTGGCTTTGACGCCCTTCTCGGGACGGCCGGAGGCGGGCTCGCTGTGGCGGCCCGAGTCCTCCATGCGCGAGCTGGCGCTGCCCAGGGCGGCCAGCTGCTCGTTGGTCAGGCCCTCGCGGCGCACGCGGCGCAGCATGTCCAGCTCGTTTTTGCGCACGAAGTCGTTGCGGCGCTTGCGCTCAATCATCGACTTGAGCTCGCTCTTGGCGAGATCGTCTTCGAGATTGCTGTCCTGCTTGGTGCTCAGCTCTGCCCAGTCCGTGGCCGGGTTGGCCACGAAGCGCACAACCTTGCGGAAGAAGCTCTCGCCGTCTTTCGGATCTGTCATGAGGCTTCTGCGAGGGGGGCTGCCGAGGGCCGGGGGGCGAATCAGTCGCCGAACATCTTCTGCTTCATCTCGCGGCGCTGCTGGGCTTCCAGCGACAGCGTGGCGGTCGGGCGGGCGATCAAGCGGCCCAGGCCGATAGGCTCGCCGGTCTCGTCACAGTAACCGTACTCGCCGGTGTCGAGGCGGGCCAGCGACTGTGTGATCTTCTTCAGCAGCTTGCGTTCGCGGTCGCGGGTGCGCAGTTCCAACGCATGCTCTTCCTCGATGGTGGCGCGGTCGGCCGGATCGGGGACGATGGAGGTGTCTTCGCGCAGATGCTCGGTGGTTTCGCCGGCATTGGACAGCAGGTCTTCCTTCAGTTCCTGCAGCTTGCCGCGGAAGAAGTCGAGCTGCTTGTCGTTCATGTACTCGGTGTCGGGCATGGCGAAGATCTCTGCTTCGCTCATCTCGCGGCCGGACTTGGTCTTCCAGGCATTGGCCAGTTTGGGGTCCGGCTTGGCGGCGATTCGGGGGGTATCAATCACAGGGCTGTTCATTTGTCGCGTTGGCGGCTTAGGGGGAGCAAAACGGTCCGCGAACCGGCTGGAGCCAACCAGCGGCGCATGCACCATGGCCGGACCCGTATCCACTTTGGACGCCGCCGCCTTGGCGGAGGATTTACCCGCGGGCTTGGGGGCCGGGGCTTGAAGCGTTGACTTGGTGCTCATGGTGTCCATTGCTGTATCGCCCGATTTCGGGCTGGCCGCCTTAGTTGCGACCTTCGCTGCTGGCTTTGCTTCGGCCACTGCGGCCGCGTGCTTGGCCTTGGCTGGGGCATGGGCGGCAGCCGGGGCTGCCGCGGCGGTCACTGCTGTTTTGGCGGATGCCTTGATCGGACTGGATGCTGGGGCCGGGGTCTTGCTCACGTCTGTCTCCTCGCATCGGCAGTTATACCTGCTCTGTGGGTCGGCTGTGGGTCACATCTGCATTCCCTGCCACTTCGGGCGCCGCGGATTGTAGCCACGTTGCGAGAATGCCAACGCTTTGACGACAAATTTAAACCAGGCAGCCTTCCAAACCCTGTAACAAGATATCTTTTGGCAGGTCTATGCCGATGAAGACCATCTTGCTGGTCTTGGTCTCGCCTGGCGCCCATTTGGGGCCCAGATCGCTGCCCATCAGCTGGTGCACGCCCTGGAAGATGACCTTGCGGTCCGAGCCCTTCATATTCAGCACGCCCTTGTAGCGCAGCATCTTGGGTCCGTAGACTTGGACGATGGCGCCCAGGAAGTCTTCCAGCTTGGCCGGATTGAAGGCCTTGTTGGACTTGAAGACGAAGGACTTCACGTCATCGTCATGGGCATGGTGGTGCGGGTGGTCGCAATCCTCGCCATGTTCGTGATCGTGCTTGTGCTCGTGCTTGTGGCCGTGGGGCTCATCGGCCTTCAGGAAATCGGGGTCGATGTCCAGCTTGGCATTCAGATTGAAGCCGCGCAGATCGAACACTTCTGAAATCGGCACCTCGCCAAAATGCACCCGGCGTTGTGGCGCGCGCGGGTTCATGTGCTTGATGCGGTGGCTCAGATCTTCCAGCTTGGCGGCATCCGCCAGGTCGCTCTTGCTGATGAAGATCTGGTCGGCAAAGCCGATCTGGCGGCGTGCTTCCTGGCGCTCGTTGAGCTGGGCGTCGCCGTGGACGGCATCGACCAGGGTCAACACCGAGTCGAGCAGATAGCTTTCGGCGATCTCGTCGTCCATGAAGAAGGTCTGGGCCACCGGGCCGGGATCGGCCAGGCCGGTGGTCTCGATGACGACGCGGTCGAACTGCAGTTCACCCTTGCGGCGCTTTTCGGCCAGATCGTTCAAGGTGGTGCGCAGATCCTCGCGGATGGTGCAGCAGACGCAGCCATTGTTCATCTGGATGATCTGCTCGGTGGTGTCCGAGACGAGGATCTCGTTGTCGATGTTCTCCTCGCCGAACTCGTTCTCGATCACGGCGATCTTCTGGCCATGGGCCTCGGAGAGCACCCGCTTGAGCAGGGTGGTTTTGCCCGAGCCGAGAAAGCCGGTCAGGATGGTGGCGGGGATCAGAGCGGTAGACATGGTGGCAACTTTATAAAGCGAATTTGACGAGAGCGTTGCCCGGTCAAATGGGGGCCGCAGACTGTGGTTCAAGGGCGGGCGGCTGTCAATGGGGTATTCTGTGCTTTCCGCAACTCCCTCGCGCCTGCGCGATGTCCGAGCCTTCACCCAGGACCAGCCCGAAACCGGGCGCCCGCCACCCCGCCGCTGCCGATCGACGCACCGTGTTCGAGCGCGTGCTCGAATTCCTGCATCCGGGGCCGGATTCCAAGCTTGAACTGATCGCCACCCTGGCCGATGCGGAGCAGCGCGAGCTGATCGAGCCCGAGTCGCGGCTGATGCTCGAGGGCGTGCTGCGCATGGCAGAGCTGAGCGCCGGCGATGCGATGGTGGCCGCCCCGCGCATGGACCTGCTGGACATCGACGCCCCCTACGACGACCTGCTGGCCGCGGTAATAGACACCGGCCACTCGCGCTTTCCGGTGTTCGAGGGGCAGAAAGACAACATCATCGGCATCCTGCTGGCCAAGGATCTGCTGAAGCTGCAACGCGCGCCCGAGATCAATCTGCGCATCCTCTTGCGGCCGACCGTGTTCGTGCCCGAATCCAAGGGCCTGAACGAACTGTTGCGCGACTTCCGCTCGAACCGCAACCATCTGGCCATCGTCATCGACGAATTCGGCAACACGGCCGGTCTGATCACGATCGAGGACGTGCTGGAAGAGATCGTCGGCGAGATCGAGGACGAGTTCGACGACAAGGATGGCGACAGCAGCATCTACACCCTTGCCGATGGCAGCCAGCGGGTGGCCGGCGACGCCGACATCAGCGCCGTCAACGAGGCCTTCTCGGTGCAGCTGCCGGAGGACGATTTCGACACCATCGGCGGCCTGATCGCCCAGGAGATGGGCCGCGTGCCCCGGCGCGGCGAGATCGTCGAGCTGGCCGGCCTGAGCTTCAACGTGATGCTGGCGCGCGGCGGTGCGGTGCGCTGGTTCAAGGTCACCCGCGCGCCCGAGGGCAAGACGGAAGCCGACGGGGCACCCGCCGCGTGAAGCTGCTCGCCCGTGCGCGCAGCTGGCTCGCCAGCGCGCCGGCCATGCTCCTGGCCGGCCTGGGCCAGACCCTGTCGTTCGCGCCGTTTGAGGCATGGTGGCTGCAACCGCTGTCGTTGGCTCTGCTGGCCTTTGCCACCCTGCAGGCCGTGCCAAGGCGTGCGGCCTTTCTGGGCTGGCTGTTTGGCGTCGCATGGCTGGTCTCGGGCCTGTGGTGGCTCTATATCAGCATGCATGACTTCGGCGGCATGCCGGCATGGTTGGCAGCGCTGGCCGTGGTGGCGTTGGCGGCGGCGCTGTCGCTCTACTACGCGGCGGCGATGGCGATGTTCGCCAAGCTTCGCGGCAAGAACGGCTATCTGAATGCCTTGCTGTGGGCGGCCTGCTGGCTGCTAGCCGAGCTGGCGCGGGCCGTGTTGTGGACCGGCTTTCCCTGGATCGCCTCCGGCTATGCGCACAGCGTCGGACTGCTGAGTGCCTGGGCACCTTGGATCGGTGTTTATGGTCTTTGCGCGTTGGGGGCGGGGCTGGCCTTTGTGCTCGCCTCGATGCTGGGCCCAACACCGCGGCGTCAGAAACTGGGTCTGGCCGCTGCGGCCCTGGCCGTGCTGGTTTCCGGACCGCTGCTGCCAAGCGTTTTCACCCAGGACGCAGGCACTCTGAAGGTCAGCCTGCTGCAGCCCAATGTGGCGCAGAACCTGAAGTTCGACCCGAACCGGCTGGAGGCCAATCTGCAGCTGCTGCTGCGCCAGATCGCCACGGCCAAGGGCGACCTGGTGGTGACGCCGGAGTCGGTCGTGCCGCTGACCCGCGCTGAGCTGAGTCCGGGCTTCTGGGCCGATCTACAGGCGCCGTTTGCGGCCCAGGACCGGGGCCTCCTGATCGGCATCTTCACCGGCAGCGAGGCCGAGGGCTATGTCAATTCGGTGCTGGGCCTGCCGGGGCCGGGCGGCGCCGACTATGTCTATGGCAAGCGCCATCTGCTGCCCTTTGGCGAGTTCATACCGCCGGGCTTTCGCTGGTTCGTGGCCCTGCTGCAGATTCCGCTGGGCGACCAGGCCAGCGGCCGCAGCGAGGCCGCCTACGAGGTGGCGGGCCAGCGCGTGCGCCCGCTGATCTGCTACGAGGATTTGTTCGGCGAGGATGTGGTCAGCAGCGTGGTCGGTTCGCGGCCGGCCACGCTGTTCGTCAACGTCAGCAATCTGGCCTGGTTCGGTGAGGTGCTGGTGCAGGACCAGCACCTGCAGTTCTCACAGATGCGGGCGCTGGAGTTCCAGCGCGCGGTGGTGCGCTCGACGAATACCGGCGCGACGGCGGTGGTTGATCACCGTGGCCACATCGGCCCGCGCCTGCCGGCGCTGACCGAGGGCATTCTGGAGGCCCAGGTGCAGGGGCGGGTGGGCGCCACGCCCTATGCCCGCTGGCTGTCGGTGCTGGGCCTTTGGCCGCTGTTCGGGCTGGCGGTGGGCGTGCTGGGCTGGGCCTGGCGCCGGCGCTAGGCGCCCATCCGAACCAATCTGCCCGGGCGCTCTGCGGTGATTTCGCCATCGCGCTGCACGCAGCGCCCGGCCACCCAGGTGGCCCGATAGCCCTTGGCCTTTTGCAGGAAGCGCTGGCCGCCGGCCGGCAGATCGCGCACCAGGCGCGGCACGCCGACCGATAGCGACGCGGGGTCGATCAGGTTCAGGTCGGCGCGCAGGCCCACGGCGATGCGGCCGCGGTCCGCCAGACCCAGGTACTCGGCATTGCGCTGCGTCAGCATCTGCACCGCGGTCTCCAGCGGCAGCCGGTCCCTGGCCCGGTCGCGCACCCAGTGGGTCAGCATGAAGGTGCTGAAGCTGGCGTCACAGACCGTGCCCACGTGGGCGCCGGCGTCGCTGAGGCCCAGCAGCGCGCGTGGATGGTCCAGCATCTGCCGCACCGCCTCCAGCGAGCCCTGGTTGTAGTTGAAGATAGGGAAATAAATCAGATTGCCGCCGTCGCCCCCGGCCAGATGGTCGTACAGCGCCTCCAGCGCGCTGCAGCCCCGCTGTTTGGCACGGACCAGAAAGCTCTGCATCACCGAAGGCTCGTAGTCCGGCTCGACGCCCTCGGTCGATGACAGCGGGAACATGCGGCCACTGATCAGCTCGATGCGGGCCAGGAGGATGTCCACCAGCGGCGGGATGGCCGTGCCGTCGCCGGCCAGGCGGTCCGACTTCTCTCTCAGGATGCGGGCCTTGCGCGCCGGCTCGCGCAGCGCCGCCGCTCGCTCGGCCAGCGGCAGATCGGCCACCTCCTTGTAGCCGGGGAAGCCCATGAAAGGATGAAAACTCGCGTCCAGCCCGTTGATCACGCCGATGCCGCGCGCGGCTGTCTGCAGATACAGCGGCAGGCCCTTGACCACCGCTGCCTCGACACGTGCCGCGATGGCCTTGTACTGCTCGCCGCCGGGGTCGCGCTGCAGCCAGGTCATCGACAGCTTTCGGCCGCTGGCTTCGGCCAGGTGCTCAAGCAGATCGAACTCGGCATCGAAGCGCTCTGCGCCACGCAGCAGATCGAAGTCGCTGACCATCTGCACCACGCCATGCTGCAGGCCGTCGAAGGCCCGGGCCAGGCCCATCAGCTCGGCAGCGCTGGCCTCGGAGGCCGGCGTCTCATGGCCCTCGGCGGTGCGGTGGTTGTCGCTGCGACCGGTCGAGAAGCCCGCCGCGCCGGCCTGCAGCGCCTCGCGCAGCAAGGCGCGCATCTGCGCGATGTCGTCGTCGGTCGCTGCCTCTTGCGCCACCGCTCGCTCGCCCATCACGAACATGCGCAGCGGGTCGTGGGGCACCTGGACCAGATAGTCCAGGCTGCGCGGCCGGGCTGCCAGCGCATCCATGTACTGCGGGAAGCTCTGCCAAGTGAAATCGATGCCCTCGGCCAGTGCCACGCCTGGAATGTCTTCCACGCCCTGCATCAGGCTGATCAGCCGCTGCTGCTCGCCGCTGCGCAGCGGCGCGAAGCCGACGCCGCAATTGCCCATCACCAGGGTCGTCACGCCATGGTGGATGCTGGGCGAGAAGGTCGCGTCCCAGCTGGCCTGGCCGTCGTAGTGGGTGTGTATGTCGACGAAGCCCGGGGTCAGCCAGGCGCCATCGGCCTGCACGGTCTCGATTGCGGCCTCGGTGATCTTGCCCACGGCGACGATCAGGCCATCACGCACGCCCACGTCGGCCACAAAGGCCGGCGCGCCCGTGCCGTCAACCACGGTGGCGCCCTCAATGAGCAAGTCCAGCATCACGCTTCCTCCAGAAAATCGCCAGGCTCATGCCCGACACGATGTGCCAGATGCCCCACAGGCTGGCGATGATCACCATGCCCAGGTCGGCATGGAACTGCACGGCGATGATGCCCAGGGCCAGGCCCGAGTTCTGCATGCCGCCCTCGATCATCACCGCCCGTTTGTCGGGCTCGCTCATGCCCATCGCCTTGGACGTGAGCCAGCCCAACAGAAGGCCGGCGGCGTTGTGCAGCACCACGATCGCCAGCATCGGCAGGATGGCGGCGTTCAGCAGATGGCGCTGCGCCACCAGGCCCAGCGCAATGAAGGCCAGCAGGGCCAGCAGGCTGAAGTTGCCCAGGGGCTTGCGTATGCGTTCGGCAAAGTGCGGCCGGTGGTGGCTCAAAGTGAGGCCCAGGGCCATCGGTACGGCCAGCATCAGCGCCAGGCTGATCCAGATGTCGTTCGGATTGATGGCGATTTCGCGCAGCCAGGCAGCGGTGGCCGGGTTGGCCGCCATCATCCAGCCGAAGTTGAACGGCGTCAGCACCAGGGCCATCAGGCTGGCCACGGCCGACACGCTGACCGACAGTGCCGTGTTGCCGCGGCCGTAGTGGGTGACGAAATTGCTCAGCGAGCCGCCCGGGCAGGCGGCCACCAGCATCATCGCCGCCTCCACATTGGCAGGCAGGTCCAGCGCCAGGGTGGCGGCCCAGGTGGCCACCGGCAGCAGCAGGAATTGCGGAATCAGGCCGCAGATCACGCTGCGCGGCATCTTCGCGACGCGGTGGAAATCCTCCACCTTCAACTCCAGCGCCACCGAAAACACCATGGTGGCCAGCACCAGGCTCAGTATCAGTTGTTGTGTGCTCACACGCGTCTCCTCGCGATTCGGAGCGTAGCGGCTGTCATCCCCCGTAAAATCAATGGTTTACGCTAAGTCAAAGCCGAGCCTGCCATGCTGACCTTCCAGCAAATCATCCTGAAATTGCAAGACTATTGGGACCAACAGGGCTGTGCCCTGCTGCAGCCCTACGACATGGAAGTCGGCGCGGGCACCAGCCATACCGCCACCTTTCTGCGCGCCATCGGCCCCGAGCCCTGGAAGGCCGCCTATGTGCAGCCCAGCCGCCGCCCCAAGGACGGCCGCTATGGCGAGAACCCGAACCGCCTGCAGCACTACTACCAGTACCAGGTCGTGCTCAAGCCGGCACCGGCCAATATCCTGGAGCTGTATCTGGGCTCGCTGGAGGCGCTGGGCTTCGATCTGAAGAAGAACGATGTGCGCTTCGTCGAGGACGATTGGGAAAACCCGACCCTGGGCTGCTGGGGCCTGGGCTGGGAGGTCTGGCTCAATGGCATGGAGGTGACCCAGTTCACCTACTTCCAGCAGGTCGGCGGCCTGGATTGCAAGCCCATCACCGGCGAGATCACCTACGGCCTGGAGCGGCTGGCGATGTATCTGCAGGGTGTCGAAAGCGTCTATGACCTGGTCTATGCGCCAGGCATCAGCTATGGCGACGTCTATCACCAGAACGAGGTCGAGCAGAGCACCTACAACTTCGAGCATTCGGATGTGGACTTTTTGCTCGGCGCCTTTGCCAGCCACGAGCAGCAGTCCAAGTACCTGATGGAGCAAAACCTGGCCCTGCCGGCCTACGAGCAGCTGCTCAAGGCCGCGCACAGCTTCAATATGCTGGACGCCCGCGGCGCCATCAGCGTGACCGAGCGCGCCGCCTACATCGGCCGCATCCGTGACATCGCACGCAAGGTTGCCAAGAGCTATTTCGACAGCCGCGCGCGGCTGGGTTTCCCGATGGCGCAGAAGGAGCGCGCCGACGAGGTGCTGGCCCTGATACTGAAGAACGAGAAGAAGGCTGCCTGATATGAGCATGCAAAACTTGCTGGTGGAGTTGTTTGTTGAAGAGCTGCCGCCGAAGGCGCTGCGTAAGCTGGGCGATGCGTTTTCATCGGTGCTGGCCGTGAGCCTGAAGGCCCAGGGACTGGCCTCCGAGGCATCGGCCGTGACCTCATTTGCCTCGCCGCGCCGTCTGGCCGTGCACGTCACGCAAGTCGCCGCCAAGGCCTCCGACCGCTCGGTGCAGCAAAAGCTGATGCCCGTCGCCGTGGCGCTGGACGCCAGCGGCAATGCCACGCCGGCCCTGCTGAAGAAGCTGGCCGCGCTGGGGGCCGATGCCTCCGCAGTGCCGACTCTGAAGCGCGCGCCCGATGGCAAGGCCGAGGCGCTGTTCCTCGACTCGATGGTGGCCGGCGCCACGCTGGCCGAGGGCCTGCAGAAGGCGCTGGATGAGTCGCTGGCCAAGCTGCCGATTCCGAAGCTGATGACCTATCAGCTGGGCGATGGCTGGAGCGACGTCAAGTTCGTGCGCCCGGCCCATGGCCTGGTGGCCCTGCATGGCAGCGAGGTCGTCGCGATCTCGGCCCTGGGCCTGACGGCCGGCCGCAACACCACCGGCCACCGCTTTGAGGCCAGCGTCTCGCCCATAGCTCTGGTCGATGCCGACAGCTATGCCAAGCAATTGGCCGAGCAGGGCGCCGTGATCGCCAGCTTCGACGCCCGCCGCGCCGAGATCGTGCGCCAGCTGCAGGCGGCTGCCGCGCCGCTGGGCCTGATGCCAATCGACGACGAGGCCTTGCTGGACGAAGTCACGGCCCTGGTCGAGCGCCCGAACGTGCTGCTGTGCCAGTTCGAGCCCGAGTTCCTGGGCGTGCCGCAGGAATGCCTGATCCTGACGATGAAGGCCAATCAGAAGTACTTCCCGCTGCTGGATGCCAAGGGCCGGCTGACGCACCAGTTCCTGATCGTCAGCAATATCAGCCCGGCCGACGCCAGCGCGGTGGTTCAGGGCAATGAGCGTGTCGTGCGGCCCCGCCTGTCCGACGCCAAGTTCTTCTTCGACCAGGACCGCAAGAAGACCCTGGAGTCGCGGGTGCCAGGTCTTGACAAGGTGGTCTATCACGGCAAGCTGGGCACCCAGGGCGAGCGCAGCGAGCGCGTGCGCGCCATCGCCCACGCCATCGTCAACCAGCTGCGCATGGCAACCGTGCCCTACACGGCCGAGGCCAAGGACGAGTTCGAGGTGCTGGACTCCAAGGCCCAGCAGGCGGCGCGCCTGGCCAAGACCGATCTGCTGACCGATATGGTCGGCGAGTTCCCCGAACTGCAGGGCATCATGGGTGGCTACTACGCCCGTCATGAGGGCCTGCGTGATGGCGTGGCCATCGCCATCGAAGACCATTACAAGCCCCGCTTTGCCGGCGACGCGCTGCCGCGCAACCACACCGGTACCGTGGTGGCCCTGGCCGACAAGCTGGAGACCCTGGTCGGCCTGTTCGGCATCGGCCAGCTGCCCACCGGCGACAAGGACCCGTTCGCGCTGCGCCGTCACGCGCTGGGCGTGATACGCATCCTGGTCGAGAAGAACCTGCCGCTGGACCTGGCCGCCTTGGTCGAGTCAGCGCTGCCGGCCTTTGGCGAGCTGATCAGCAACCCGGCCGAGGCCCTGCTGGTCTTCATGCAGGACCGGCTGGCCGTGACCCTGCGCGACCAGGGCTACAGCGCCCAGGAGGTCGATGCCGTGCTGGCCCTGGCGCCGCAACGCCTGGGCGATGTGCCGCGCCGCCTGGAGGCCGTGCGCGCCTTCGCGGCGCTGCCGGAAGCGGCCTCGCTGGCCGCGGCCAACAAGCGCGTCTCCAACATCCTGAAGAAGGTCGAAGGCGAGCTGCCCTCGGCGGTGGACGCCGGCCTGTTGAAGGAAGCGGCGGAGCAGCAGCTGAATGCCGCGCTGGCGCAGATCCGCCCGCAGGCCGACAGCCTGTTCGAGCAGCACGACTACGCGGGCTCGCTGCGCGCGCTGGCGGCGCTAAAAGCCCCGGTCGATGCCTTCTTCGACGGCGTGATGGTCAACGCCGACGAACCAGCGCTGCGCGCCAACCGTCTGGGCCTGCTGAAGAACCTGCACGAGGCGATGAACCGGGTCGCCGATCTGTCAAGATTGGCGGCATGAGTCACGGCCGCCGGGGAACACGATGCGCATAGATCACGCCCACGCCATCAAGCTCGTGATACTCGGGCGCGATGGCACGATCAACGAGTTCCGCGACGACCATGTCAAGGCGCCCGAGGAGTTGTTGCCCATCCCCGGCGCACTGGAGGCGGTGGCCCGGCTCAACCATGCCGGCTGGCACACGGTGCTGGCCACCAACCAGCCCGGCATCGGTCGCGGCCTTTTGGACATGGCCTCGCTGAACACCGTGCATCTGCGTCTGAACCAGATGCTGGCCGAGAAGGGCGGGCGCATCGACGCCGCCTTCTTCTGCCCGCACACGCCGGAAGAGGGTTGCCTGTGCCGCAAGCCGCTGCCGGGTCTGATCGAGCAGATCGGCGAGCGCTTTGGCGTCGATCTGAGCCAGGTGCACATGGTCGGAGCCAGCCTGCGCGACATCCAGACGGCCAAGGCCGCCGGTTGTGTGCCGCACCTGGTGCGCACCGGCAAGCTGGCCGGCCTCAGCGACGAGCAGGTGGCCGAGCAACTGGCCCTGGTGCCGGGCGCCCAGGTGCATGACGACCTGGCCGACTTTGCCGATGATTTGATCCAACGCGAACGCCGCGCCCGAGCCGACGCCCGCGGTGAAGCGCTGGCGCCCAGCACCGCTCCCGGAGCCTTGATTTGATGCTGTCTGCGATACGTTCCCTGCTGTTCGTTTTGTACATGGCGGTCACCGTGGTGCCCTGGGCGCTGGGTGTGCTGCTGTTGTCGATCTTTGTGCGTGGCAATGCGATCTACTGGGCCTGCACCGGCTGGTTGAAGCTGGTGATCTGGGGCGCCAAGGTGATTTGCGGCGTCAAGTACCGTGTCACCGGCATGGAAAACGTGCCGGCCCAGGCGGATGCCAAGTCGGCCGTGGTGCTGCTGTCCAAGCATCTCTCCACCTGGGAGACCTTTGCCTTCCCGGCCCTGATGTCGCACCCGCTGTGCTATGTGTTCAAACGCGAGCTGCTCTATATCCCCTTCTTCGGCTGGGCGATGGCGCGCATGGACATGATCCACATCGACCGCAGCAAGCGCTCGCAGGCCTGGGCCAAGGTGGCCGAGCAGGGCAAGCGCCTGATGGGCCAGGGCAACTGGGTCATCATGTTTCCCGAGGGCACGCGCGCCCCGCGCGGTGGCAAGGGCGAGTACAAGGCCGGCGGCACGCGGCTGGCGATCGCCGTCGGCGTGCCGGTGGTGCCCATCGCCGTCAGTTCGGCCAAATGCTGGCAGCGCAAGAGCTTTCTGCTCAAGCCGGGGCTGATCGATGTGGTCATCGGCAAACCCATCCCCTCGGTGGGCCGCCAGCCCGATGAACTGATGCGCGAGGTCGAGCACTGGATCGAGGCCGAGATGCGCCGCATCGATCCCGAGGCCTATCTGAGCACGCCGCACACCGGCGGCGCGGCCGCTGCGCTGTGACCTAAACTGACGGTCCATGCAGCCCGCCGCGACCGTCACCGCACAGCTCTCGCTCTTCGATATGGACATGCACCCGGTGCAGAGCTCACCGCCGGCGTACCCCGGGCCCAAGACGGCCTCCCCAGCGCCAGAGACTCCCCTCAGCTACCACCATCCGCGCGCCCATCACGAGGTGCGCCTGGGCGAACACCTGGTCGGCTACGAGCTGCGGCGCGCCAAGCGGCGCAGCATCGGTTTCACGATCGACGACGAAGGCCTGCGCGTGAGCGCGCCCAAGTGGGTGCCGCTGGGTGACATCAACCAGGCTCTGCAGTCCAAGCATGCCTGGATCCTGCGCAAGCTGCATGAGCAGCGCGAGCGGGCCAGGCGATTGCAATCGGCCCGGGTCGAATGGCGCGACGGCGTCAGCATTCCCTATCTGGGCGAGGCCATGGTGGTGGTGCTCGACCCACGCGCCGCCTGCGCACCGGGAGCGGCACGGCTCAGCGGCGGCGACGATGGCCACCAGGCCGGCCTGGTATCGGGCCTGACCCTGCATGTCGGCCTGCCGCAGACCGCCACGCCCGAGCAGGTCCGCGACATCGTGCAGAGTTGGCTGCAGCGCCAGGCACGCCAGCTGTTCCTGCAGCGCTGCCAGCACTTCGCGGCGCAATTGGGCGTGCGCATGAGCAAGCTGTCGCTGAGCTCGGCGCAGACCCGCTGGGGCAGCGCCAGCGCCGATGGCTCGATACGGCTGAACTGGCGCCTGATCCACTTTGCCCAGGCCACCATCGACTATGTCGTGGCCCATGAGCTGGCGCACCTGCGCGAGATGAACCACAGCCCGCGTTTCTGGGATGTGGTGCGCTCGGTGGTGCCCGATTACCAGCAGCTGCGCGGCTCGCTGAGGCGCGAGCACGCGCCAATACTTGACTGAGTTTTTAGCGTTACTGCGCTTTGCGCAATTGATTAACTTCGGCAATCAATTTTATCCCCCTTTAGGGGGGGGTTGTTCCCCCCAACCTGCCTGGGCACACTGCCCGCACTGCTGTCATCACAGCAAGCCAAACGGCCCCAGCGGCCGGGAGGCGATCGGTGAGTGTGTGGGGAGGAGAGCTCGCGGCGGGCCAGGGAGCCAGTCCGCGACTGAGAGGGGCCGTACGCATCGGGTCTACGCTTGGGAGGGCGGTTCCCGATGCACCCGATCAGATCGAAAAGGCGCTTGAGAGCCGGGTTTCCCGGCACTCTCAAGCGCCTTTTTTCTTTCCTCTCGCTATAGGCCAAAGCGGATGATGCCGTCTTGATCCCGCCTGCGCCTGACCCGCCCGGCCAGCCACAGCGTGTGCAGATGGGCGACCGACTCGCCCATCGCGAAGGTGGTCTGGTGCAGATCAAGCTTGCGCTTGAACAGCAGGTCCAGCAGCTCGGCGGCGCAGCGCGGCGCGCTCTGGCAGGCCTCCAGCACCTCGGCCAGGCGTTCCTCATGGTGCTCGTGCAACTGGGCCACGCGCTGATGCAGGCCGATGAAGGGTTTGCCATGCGAGGGCAGCACCAGGGTGTCGGCCGGCAACTCGCCAAGGCGGCTGATCGAGGTCAGATAGAGCGACAGCGGATCAGCCTCGGGCTCCACATCGACGACGCTGACATTGGTCGAGATGCGCGGCAGCACCATGTCTCCCGAGATCAGGATCTTGTGGTCCGGCGAATACAGGGCCATGTGCTCGGGCGCATGGCCATAACCGACGATGCAGCGCCAGTCATGGCCGCCTATGTTCACCTGCAGCCCTTCCATCAAGCGCCGGAAGCTCGAGGGCACGGCCGGCACCATGCTCGGGAAGTAGTTGGCACGGCCGCGTATCTTCTCCAGCGACTCGGGGTCCGTCAGGCCATGGCTGCCAAAGAAGCGCGCGGCCGCCTCGCCACCCATGCCGACGGTGCTCTGGCTGGCCATGCGGCCGACGTTGTAGTCGGTGGCGCTGATCCACATCCGGCAGTTCCAGCGCTCGGTCAGCCAGTGGGCCAGGCCCATATGGTCGGGGTGGAAGTGGGTGACGATGACGCGCAGCACCGGCAGGCCGTCGAGGTGATTCGCAAACACCTGCTCCCAGGCGGCGCGGGTCGCGTCATTGCTGACGCCGCAGTCCACGATGGTCCAGCCGGGGGCTCCGTCCAGCTCGTCACGCAGCAGCCAGAGATTGATGTGGTCCAGCGCGAACGGCAGGCTCATGCGCAGCCAGCGCACGCCCGGTGCCAGCTCCAGCACCTCGCCGGAGTCGGGCAGGGCATCGCCCAGGGGGTAATGCAATTCAGCTTCTTTGGGATTGGCCATGTTTCTCCGCCGCCAGTAGACTCACGTTTACGTTAACGTCAATGTGAGCCCAGTGTAGCCATGAGCATCGAAACCCGCACGAGCAAGGAAGGTGCCAATCGCACCTTCACCATCACAGAGCTGGCGGCCGAGTTCGACGTCACGCCGCGGGCCATCCGTTTTTATGAGGACATGGGCTTGCTGGAGCCGGCCCGTGCCGGCCGCAATCGTGTCTACACCCACCGTGACCGCACCCGGCTGAAACTGACCCTGCGCGGCAAGCGACTGGGCCTGAGCCTGCAGGAGATCAAGCAACTGGTCGACATGTATGACTCGTCGGGTGACACCACCCAGCAGCTGAAAGCCTTTCTGGTGGTGCTGAATGCCCACCGCGAGCAGCTGGCGCGCCAGCTGGAAGACATCGAGATCACCCTGACCGAGATCACCCAGCACGAGGAGCGCTGCAAGAGCCTGCTCAGCGAGGCCCAGCGCGCCGAGCGCAAGGCCAGGCCGACGCCC
>Ga0187844_10001411_pt1 | contig 18326 bp, 15 predicted proteins | sample SpaLakP09_SKY_50_FD_134517 | JGI IMG/M metagenome (GOLD analysis project Ga0187844, IMG submission 134517) | Oligotrophic lake water microbial communities from Sparkling Lake, Wisconsin, USA - SP09_SKY_50 | ecosystem: Environmental > Aquatic > Freshwater > Lake | place: USA: Sparkling Lake...
AGTGCTCTGGTTTTCTGTCAGCAAGATTTCTTCTTCACCTCGCGTGACCAGCGCTGTGCCCTTGACCACAATCCAATGCTCTGCGCGGTGATGGTGCATTTGCAAGCTGAGCTTGGCGCCGGGGCGAACTGTTATTCGTTTAACTTGGTGCCGCGCACCTACATCCACACTGTCGTAAGTGCCCCAAGGGCGCGCTACTTTGCGGTGCTGGATGGATTGCGAAATGTTGTCTACATCTAGACGAGCCACCACCTGCTTGACCTGTTCCACATGGTCTTTGTGCGCCACCAACAAAGCGTCTGGGGTGTCGATGACAAGCAAGTCTTGTGTACCCAAGACTACCACAGGCCGATGCGGCGCGTGCACATAAGTGTTGCTGGCATTCAACGCAAAACCTTGTCCGTCGATTCGGTTCCCATGCGTGTCAGCAACCGTGAGTTCAGCCACAGCATTCCAACTGCCCACATCACTCCAAGCGCTGTGAAAAGGAAGCACCGCCACGTTGGGATGGTGTTCCATGACTGCGTAGTCGATACTCTCTGATCGACACGCTTCAAAAGCAGCTTTTTGTGGCCGAACAAAGTGCCCGTCGACTTCTGCTGCTTGCATGGCATGCTGGCAAGACGTCAAAATATCCGGCGCATGCTGCTGCAAGGACTGCAATAAAGTTTGCGCACTGCACAAAAAGATGCCCGCGTTCCAAAGCGCTTTGCCCGACAGCACAAGTTCTTGAGCCTTGTCTTGGGCTGGTTTTTCGATGAACCGCTCCACCTTGTAACTGCCGTCTGCCCGCGCATCCCCTTGACATATATAACCATAAGCAGTGCTCGGGAAGGTAGGCGATATACCCAAGGTCACAATGGCCCCTGTAAGTGCTGCAGCAACGCCTTGCTGCACCACTTTCAGAAAAGCGTCTGTATCTGGAATATGGTGATCCGAGGGACAAAACAAAAGCAAATCCTCAGGTTTTGCAGTTAAAGAGGCAATGGCCATGGCTGCAGCTGTGTTGCGAGGGGCCGGTTCGAGCAACACTTGCCCCTCCACTTTGGCGTCCTTTATCGCCTGATCCACCAAAAACCGATGCTCGTCAGATGCGACGCAAATAATATTTTTACTGAGGATTGCCACTCGCTCTAGCGTGAGTTGGAGCAGGCTTTTGTTACCGATGAGTGGCACGAACTGCTTGGGAAAGCTCTTGCGACTCAGCGGCCACAGTCGTGTGCCGGAACCGCCGCACAAAATGACAGAGGTGATGGGGTTCATGGTGGTGTGTGTTTGATCATTTGCGCAGTATTGGCTGTTTCCGGACGAACAATTTCAGCCTGCAAGCCTTCAATCTCCCCCTTTAACGCCTCGTATTCGTATAACTTGCGCTTAAGAAAGCGACTGGTTAGCGTCAGCTTCTCGCTCAATCCTTGGGGGGTAAGCACATAGATGTAACCAAACTTGTTCTTGGACTGGCTGAAGTTGTGAACTTTGACCCAACCCTTGTCAATCAAAGCTTTCAAGCAATAGTTCAAACCACTGGTACTCAAGCCCAGCATTTCGGCGATCTCACGCTGGGTCAGATCAGGGTTAGCTTCCAAAAGGCGAAGAACCCGAAAGTAGGTATCTTCTTGGAGTTGAGAGCGGCGACTGGTCATTAAAGGGGGTTGTTCCACGCTACCGCCACTGGGCTTCGAACGAGCTCTGGCGGATGTACAAAGATGTCCCTTAGCTGGGTTTGTACGGATTCGGATGATTCTATCCAATCAAAGCAAATTATGAGTTTCTAAGCTCATCAAACTGATTTTGTAGATTGCGGCCTGTGTTGTGCAATCGAAAATTTTGACATCTTTGCCAAATGGTGATGGATCAAGCAGGATAGCGAAGGTGCTCTATTCTTGTCAATCAGGACTAAAGCTGTCCGCATAGTGATGCCTCATACTTGACTTCTGTTGGTCTTTGTAAAGCAAGCAATTGCCAACTGCCAATACGTCAATATCAGTTCCCATGAAGCATCGAAAAGCATCTTCCGGTGTATTCACTATGGGCTCCCCTCTTACATTAAAAGAAGTGTTCACCAGTACTGAGCAGCCTGTTTGCAATTTAAATTCTGTAATTAATGCGTGATACAGAGAGTTAGTGTCAGCGTGCACGGTCTGAATCCGGGCAGAATAATCCACATGAGTCACTGCAGGAATTTCAGATCGTTGGATATTCAACTTGGATATTCCTGATAACGCCCCCATTTCTTGGCTTATTGGCAGACGCCTGTTGTTCGCGACATTTGCCACCATAAGCATGTATGGGCTGTCAACGTCAATCTCGAACCAATCTGAAACGTCTTCCCTCAAAATACTGGGCGCGAAAGGGCGAAATGATTCTCTGAATTTAATTTTAAGGTTCAGCTGTTTCTGGGTATAGGGGGATCGCGGATCCGCGATGATGGATCTCGCTCCTAGGGCTCGGGGACCAAACTCCATTCGTCCTTGGTGCCATCCAACAGCCTTTCCCTCAGCTAAGGCCAATGCGGTTTTAGAGATGAGCTCATCATCGGAAACGGTGGAATAAACTGCCCCTGCAACCTGAAGACTTTGTTCAATATCTGACTGTGAATAGGAAGGCCCTAGATAGGAACCATTCATAGAGTCTTTTGAATTTGCTTTTCTAGGATTATTCAGCATGAGGTGATAAACAGCCAATGCAGCTCCAACGGCCCCACCCGCGTCACCGGCTGCTGGTTGAATCCAGATCTGATCAAAAATCTTTTCTCGATGAAGCTTTCCATTGGCAACGCAATTGAGTGCTACGCCTCCAGCCAAGCATAGGTTTTTCTGTCCGGTGGATCTGCGAATATCGCGAGCCATTTTGATAACCACCTCTTCAGTCACCATTTGAATAGATGCGGCTATATTCATTTCTTTCTGAGTCAAAGGCGATTCGCTGACTCTGGGAACGCCGCCAAAAAGTTCATTGAATCGTGAACTGGTCATAGTCAGACCTGTGCAATAGTCAAAGTAGCTCATATTGAGCTGAAATGATCCATCATCCTTTATATCTATCAGGTGATCCTTGATCAGTTGAACATATGTAGGTTCACCATAAGGTGCAAGGCCCATGAGCTTATATTCGCCAGAATTGACCTTGAAGCCGGTGTAGTAAGTGAAAGCAGAATAAAGCAAACCAAGCGAGTTAGGGAAGCAAATTTCCTTTTGTATGGAAATAGTATTCCCAGAGCCTATGGCAAGCGAGGTAGTAGCCCACTCACCGACGCCATCCATGGTCAATACAGCAGCGTCCTGAAATGGAGAAGGAAAAAATGCAGAGGCTGCGTGACTCAGATGATGCTCAGAAAAGCGCAGACGAGTAGACCAATCAACCGCCTTCCCCAATTCAGTTTCCAATGCCTTAATGATCAGCGTTTTCTGAAACAGCTTTTCTTTAAGCCAAACTGGCAATGACTTTGCGAAACTGGCGAAACCACGGGGTGCAAAAGCCAGATACGTTTCAAAGATACGTTCAAACTTCGGAAATGGCTTGTCGTAGAAAACAACGAAATCCAGGTCCATCGCGCTGATGCCCGCTTCTTGTAGGCAATACCTAATAGCATTTCCGGGAAAAGCGGGATCATGCTTTATTCGGGTAAATCTTTCTTCCTGAGCCGCTGCAATGATATTGCCGTCAGTTACCAAACAGGCAGCCGCGTCATGGTAGTAAGCCGAGATACCGAGAATATTCACGATTCAGAACAGCGTGTATATAAATGGAGCCATTACAGAACCTTGTGCTGCTATCAAGAGACTTCCAATCAAAACAAGGACAAGGATGACAGGAGCCAACCAGAGTTTTTTTCTGAATCTAAGAAAGCGCAAAAGTTCTTTAATAAAGTCCACGTGTATCTCAATACTGATTTTTAAAGGATTCGGGGGTAACTTCTGCCTGCTCACGAGGAACCCAACACGAGCCGACCTTCTGTTTACGAAGGCGCAACTCATCGCGACCAAACAATCTCAACAACAAACCAATCGGGGTTAACAAGAAAAAGAAAATAACCAACAATACCAATGGACTTACAACACGCGCCAATATTTCGCCCAATAGAAACCAAGCACGGTTTAAAGGGCGCAAGACTTTAGGCGCAGCAAAAGTCATTGCCAGCAATAAAAGTCCTGACAGAAAAAAAATCAACCAGAGGCTTGATCCGTGACTGGTGAGAAAAACGTAAAGGCCAGCAAAGGTTGAAACGGCCGATGCAAAAAAACCAAACGAGCGATCTGAAGGCATCATATTCATAATGCGGCACTCAAGTTGTTTGAAGCCTCAAAAGAATTCATAATTCTAAAATAAGAATTGACATTGAACGAACGAAATATAAACGTGTTGTAATTTTGAATCGTGATTCGTGTCGGCGGCAACTGCTATCAAGAAAATCATAGATAGTATCTCCACCTATACCGTTGAACATCGTTGTACTTTCATATTAACTCAGTTGTTCGATAACGAGGACTGCGACTAACGTTGCAATTCAGTGGCAATCAAATTGGTACAACGTGGTAGGGGATGCACCCAATCCCTGAAGTCAGTATTCTTGCAACCGATTACAGTTGGGTTATAGGATCCCACGATAGGAATCTGATGATCGCTGGCATATTTGCGGTAGGTTGACTCGGCCAAGATGAAGCCTCTACTGTCATTTTCCGACTTCCATTTTTCGTATGAGAACGGATGAACAGGGATAAGTACATAGGTCACAGTGGCGCCTTTACTTACGTAAAAATCAGTAATCTGCTGGAGCAGTACCAATGCATTGCCGTCAATCGACTTCAAAGGAACCAATCCATCATCAATCGTTCTGACGATATTTTCCACCTTTGGTGAGTCGTATTCCTCTACCAATGGCCACGGTACGCTGCCATCACTGCAAAATATATAGGCAGACTGTTTCGCAACATGCAAGCAATCTTGCTTTGCTTCAATCTTGGAGCCTGCAGATCCTACGTTAACCTGAAATAGATTTTTAAGACTTTGCTGAAAATACGCAGGAGACAACATCTCTTTTGCTATTGGGATGTATTTCCGATAATGACTAGGTCTGAGGAAGTCCCGACAGTTTAACCACCCCTTGAAAGGTTTCGCATCAGGGTTGTCGCACTTTACTAGAACTGAAAAATTCTTTGCATTGTATTTTTGCGCCCCAGCACGACGGACAGTCGCACCCTCATTGTTGGCATGCGCCATTTCCAGAGTGATGACATCGCCAGCCTTAGCTTCGAGTTGACTGGTGACAACCGTTCTGGATTCGTGAGCAGAGGGGGAGCCTTGGAGGTTATCCATGTAGTTACCCTCATCCGCCGTAGCGCCATTTACCAAAACTCTCCACGCCCAGTTGTGAGTCCCGGTATCGATCCATCCGTCGAAGCTAATCTGAAGTATTCCTCCAAATGGAAGTTTGCCAATAGCTACTTCACTGTAATCCCCGGTTATTTGGTTGCGATTGATGACATCTGCCATAGGTATGCGCATTTGACTTTTTGCATTTCCAGCTAGATTTTTATAAATCTTGGTGCTGCCGGCTGGAAGGCTCAATTGAAAATGTTCAACAGCTTGGACAAAGGCATCTGGGTAGGATATCTGGGCAAGGCGCACATAACTATTGGCCTGCTCAATCATCCACGGATCAAGAGCAATATAAATCTTCTTTGGTAACTGTTGGTACTTATCGCGTAGGTAAGTGAGAACTGCCAGGTCCTCTAAAGTGGAAGCATTCATTGCGTCAACAAAATGCGTCTCGTTATTCAATGCCTTTTTTGAGAAATACCTCACTCGTGAACTACCAAAAATCACGCTACTGTCAGTCTTAGACCTCTGCTCAAAGAACATTTGTCTTGCTACCCTTTCGTCAAAACCAATTTTTTCACTGGGCACCACTGCCTGCTGATTTGCAAGCAATATTCCTGCAATCCGCGCCTCATCACTTTGGCGGGCGTCAGGCTTAAGAAGGTGTCCCGGGTCGATACTCAGGTTTATGCCGAGGATGATGCAAACGATTGATATGCATATAAAAGACAGTTTTTTCATAATTTCTGAGCGCTCAGAATTGGAAATAAATAAATGCGGAACGACCAAAATTCCCTGCAACCAGCGTAATCAGCAACAATAAATAAAGCGCAATAAACCCACTGCGGCGCATGTGTTCATTGCTAAGGATGCGACCACCGTCGTTTCGGGAAATAAAATTTTCCCATGCGAACATGAACAGGGCTGCACCGAAACCAATAGCCAAACTAATGGAGTTCGGCGTAATCGCATTACTACCCGCGGTTATCGCACCCGACGACCCGAGCAAAGTATTAAAAAGAGTCTTCAAAATGTAGAACCCATCACCAACATTTTTTGCGCGAAAGAACACCCAGCCAGCCATGACAATGCACATCGTCACCGCCCATTGCATGATGGATACCAGTCCTAAGTGCACCGGCTCATCAGGTCGTACAGTGCCGCTCACTTTCTCCAAGACCAGAAAAAAGAGATGGATCAAGGCCCAAGTAATGAATGAAAAGTTAGCACCATGCCAAATACCACTGAGGAGAAAAACGGCAGAAAGGCCAAAGTACATACGCACAACACCACTTCGACTGCCCCCTATCGGCAAATAGACATAATCACGAAACCATGTCGACAGCGAGATATGCCACCGGCGCCAAAAATTAGTTATCGAAATGGCGAAATACGGATTGTTGAAATTTATTGACAACCGAATGCCCATCATTCTTGCAACGCCTGTTGCGATATCCGTGTATCCGGAAAAATCACAATAGATCTGGATAGTAAAAGCAAGCACCGCAACAGCCAGAGATGCCGCATTGAAGTTTTGTGGATTTGCAAAAACCGGATCAACAATAGTTGTCAGGTTGTCCGCGATGACAAGTTTCTTAAAGAATCCCCAAGCCATAAGTGAAAAGCCGGCGTACAGATCGGCATCGGTGGCGCGAAAGTCTTTTTTTAACTGCGGCAACAGGGTAGTAACCCGCTCAATCGGACCCGCCACCAGTTGGGGGAAGAACGATTTGAAATTGGCGAAATAAAGCAGATTTCGTTCGCAACGGGTACGACCGAAATAAACATCGACTATATAACTGATGGCTTGAAGTGTATAGAACGAAATACCAAGGGGAAGCACCTGAGAATAGGTCTCGATATAGCTGGTGGGGTCGCACCGATTGCTGGACATCTTGATTAAGCAAATGATAAATGCTTGGTATTTGAAATAAATCAATGGAGCGCTGACCAACATAACCGTAGCGGCAAGAAATACCAGCTCCCCCTGGCGCCTGCCCCTAAAGCGCTCGATCAGTATTCCGGCCAAGTAACTGGTGGCAATGACGTAAAGCATAAAAAACGTATGCTGGGTCCCCAGTACTTGAAGAAAGATGATATTTCCTGCCAGCAGGATAGAAAGTTTCAGCCATCCATCTGTCCAGCGCAGAAGCATCAAAATGACAGGAAAAAATAATGCGAACTGCAAGCTGTTAAACGACATGAGAGGCCTTGTAGCTATTGAAATTCAGCAGTTTTGTCAGCTCCTGACCTAGGCGCTCGCCAAAACTTTGGTTCGGCGATTCGTGCTCTGGCCTTGGAGCTTGGTGCAACTGCCTATGCAGGCGTTCGCGAGCAACGACCAGTTCGGCAAGAAATTGTGCGTAGCTGGTTACGTGTCGTACGCCTTCAACGGCAGAGTTGAACCACAGGTTGTAGCGGTAAACATCGTAGTCAATGACATCCAAGCCCACATACCGAGCCCAGCGCGCAGTACTTGAACAATCAACCACATACAAATCAGCTACCGCTAGCAATTCTTCCAAAGGACGCTGCAGTATTTTCCCCCCTGTTTTTTCCATAAATGCAACGTCAAATGGCTTGGTCAAGGGATGCAGCGAATAAACCAAATTGCAGTCTAGGCCCTGGACGAGCGCAGATGACCACTTCTCAAGCAGTGAATGGTAATTCTGAAATTCGATCTCGTTCGACCTTTGAGACACCTTGTTGGGTGGTACTGAGGCAATGACAAAAGGTTTATCTGGATGGAATCCAAAACTCGAACATAACTGGTCCCGCAGTTTGCTCCTTTGGGAGAACATTTCATCAAGCTTATCCATATAGGGGGCCCCGACCACGACCAACTGATCAGGTAGCGCACCACTCTGCAAGAACAGTTGCCTGTCCTCCTCCGTTTCCAAAAAAATTCGGTCACACAAACTGTTGTTATAGCCCCAAGGGTTTGGCGGAGCAAGGTTGAGTTTTTCGACGGCGTAGACTGTTGACGGTTCTACGAGTAGAAGGGCTTCTGAATGATGGAAATAAACCCAAGATGGAAATTTTTTTGCAACTTCTTTAGCTGACTGTGATGTGATAGCGTGAGCAGGTTGCCCTACTCGATCTTTGGCCAGAGTCTCTGAGTCCGCACGGTCATAAGGTATAACAACACTGAAAATACCGAGGTTTCGGGCAGCTTTGATAAATGTCGTAGTAGAGTAGTAAGCAGAGTCCTTGGCCAGAATAATGCCGTCTGGAGCCAGTTCAGCAAAAAATCGACTGGCTGCATCTACATACCCTGTGAGGCGACTTACCTCATGGGCCGCTCTCATATTCAAGTAGTATTCAGATATCCAAGGAGTTGCATACCAACCAGACTTTAAAGCAAATGAAATAGCCTTGAGCCTTTTATAGAGTTTAGGGTGTTTCGATCTAAGAAAACGTATAAATGTTTTCCTTGGAATTTGATACCAAAATGACCTCAGCACTGCGACATTCTTTCTAAGCCAATCATGAATTCTGGGGTGGTTCAAGCGTAGAAACTGCTTTAGCTTTTGATTCACTTTACGAACAGCATTCATCATTCCATACTTCAAGATCCAAGGAATGAATCGTGCAAGCAACGAGACGATAAAAAGTGCTGCCCAAATGAATGGGAAAAATATACGCACAAAAGGGCGTCTGTTTTTTTGCTCCCGCAACCACTCAATTAACCAAACATCATATTTATTGAGGACTGGTATCGGTTCGTTGTTGCTATAGTCGCCATAAAACTGCCACTCGGAATTGGCGTAAAAACCAATACCTAGGGCATCAAAATCGGCCACTATGGGGTTGTCTTTGGCCAGTTCATGCAGAATCAAAAAATTACAGTCCCAATCTCCCGAACCCGAGAGTATCCTTGCGGCCCGAGAAAGAAATGCAGTTTCGGATTCTGAGAAGCTAACCAACAGCAGACGATTTTTTTTCGACAATGCTCCACCGGGTTCCTGAAAATTGTGGTCGGGAATTGGCATTTAGGTCCACTGCAATCTTGGACTGATATATCCCGGCGGGGTCAATCCGTAGTCGGACCTCGCACTGTCACCGTCCAAAGGGTCAATGACCTGGAAATAGAGTGCCTCGTTCTCCGTTAAATAACTGTTGCGCGGTGCAAGGGAGGACAGTGATGTGTTTACAGAATACCGACCTTCATTCAAAGTGTTGCCCTCCACCCAACCAGTGGATGTATACAACCCCAGCTCACGCGGAGTATGGCCCCATTCAGTCCGGTTTTCGATGGATGTGAAAAGGATATCGCCCGCTGCATTCACAAGCTGGAATTCAGGCAGCACAACCCGACCAAGTTGCAAAATTTCAAAGCAAACTTCAACACCAAACCGTTGCCGAACGTCGACAATTTCAATTGGCTCAAGTTCGGCGTTCACAATTCGGACTGAAAGAAGCCTGACCAAGCCCTCGGCACAGGGAGCCATTGCGGCATGCCAAATCTTGGTGGCCCGCGTATGCACTGTGTTCCCTAGGTATAGCCCGGTAATCTGCTCGACCGAGCCGCTAGCGACGATTGAGCCACCGGCGATAAATATAGCCCGATCGCAAAGTCGGGCCACTGCGGTCGCACTGTGGCTAACTAAAACAACGGTACGTCCACTCTTAGCCACGCTTTCCATCTTATGCATAGACTTTTGAGAAAACTCGGCATCGCCGACCGAAAGAACTTCGTCAAGTAGAAGAATATCTGGATCCAAATGAGCCGCAACAGAAAATGCGAGCCGAACAGTCATACCACTGGAATAACGCTTGACCGGGGTATCGATAAACCGCTCTACACCAGAAAAGTCGACAATTTCATCGAAAACTTTGTCGATCTGGGCGCGTCGCATCCCCAAAATCGACCCATTGAGGTAGATATTTTCTCGGCCTGTAAGTTCACCATTAAAGCCTGTCCCAACTTCCAATAGGCTAGAAAGAGTTCCTTCATAGCGGAACTCGCCACTGGTTGGCGTAATGATGCGGGAGAGTATTTTGAGAAGAGTGCTTTTACCTGCTCCGTTCGCACCCATGATACCCAACACTTCACCACGGCGCACCTCAAAAGAAACATCCTTCAACGCCCAGATTACATCGTGCTCGGAATCTTTGTCGTCGAAATTCGACAGTCTGCGAATTTTCTTAAACCGCTGCACTGGCTGCGTGATGAAATTCAGCAATTGAGCAGTTCCGGACAATTGGCTCTTTGAACGGGAACCGATTCGGTACCGTTTGGACAGGCCGCTGGCTTGCAAAATTACTTGGTGATCAGCCATGGTCATCCCACATCTGCAAACTTAGCTTCTGCCGCTTTGAAATAGATAACACCTAGTAAGAGACTGCATAAGGCGACTGATGCCGAAATTGCTATCAGATCCCAAGGCATCGGGCGCGTTGCCAGCAACGCAGAGCGAAAGCCCTCGATAACACCAACCATCGGATTTAAGCTGTAAATGTAACGATATTCAGCAGGCACTAAGCTCACCGGATATACAACCGGAGACGCGTACATGAGCGCCATGGACACATAACCCATGATGTGCAGAACATCGCGAAAATGCACTGCCACTGCCGCTGCAAGCATTCCGAACCCAAGTACTGCAATCATAATAATCAGTACTAAGAACGGCAAAAAAAGGACGCTGATACTGAAGGACGCGCCGGAGAAAGCCAACAAAATAAGCAACAAGCAAAAAGAGATTAGAAAATCAAAAAACTTATCAAACATTGCGGCAATTGGAAGTATCAGACGAGGGAAATATATTTTTTGAAGGAAGGGGCCTGCACCGTAGACCGATGATGAGACTGCATTGAGTGCCTGTGAAAAAAACAGCCATGGAACTACACCTGTAAGAGCAAACAACGCATAAGGGGCACCATCGGAATCAATACGCACGAGTTTGCCAAATACCATTGTGTATATCAAAACTTGGGAAAGCATAGGAAACAAGGACCAAGAAACCCCGAGCGCAGATTGCGCGTACCTAACCTTGATATCACGCCATATCCAAAGCATAAGCATTTCTCGGGAGTCCCATAACTCTCGAAAGGAAGCCAGCGAAAGCTGGCCAGACCTCGAATTGATGACAGTTAACTTCTTCATTGCTTAAACCACATAGCCTGCTATTTCACTGTAAATTCTTGCATTCACAAGCTGGGCCTCTACAGTGCAAAAATAGCTTTCGTCTTGTGTGAGGAACGCTAGTGTTTGTCGGTAAAGACCCGGCTTAAAGCGGGTATCAAGTTCATCATCGAGTTGCACTTTCTCCACTGTAACTGATGCGAGAGAGGTAACCTGTAATTGCTCCATGGGCCGGAAAATAAGTCGCCGTTTACGAGTGAGAACCTCCACCGACCAACGTCCTGGTGCCTCCCAATCTGCGTGGTAAGAAAACACGACATCCTTGTCTGTGATTCCAGCACCTGCAAATCTAGCTGCGACCTCATGCCAGGCCATGCTTCCAGAATGCCACCCTCTCCATTCGCGGGGCAGTCCACACAGGTGAAACGCGAGATCGATAACGTGCGAAGAATTGGCAATAACCCAAGCGCTTTTAACTTCCGCAGGTAGCGGCATGGGCGCAATCTGGTGGGACCACTCAGTAAATTCAAAGTTGCAGCTCACAGGCCCGCCGTCCTCGGCAATCATCTCCCGCGCTAATGAGGTGGACGCATAAAAACGACGGCTGTAGCCAATCCATACTTGGGCACCGTGAACGCGAGCGGATTGGGAGACTCTGGCGAGTTCAGCTACCGTGATGCCACCTGGCTTTTCCAAAAGGATCTTTTTTGTACCGGCCAAAATTAACGCGAGGGCGGTCTCAGCCAATTGTTCAAAGCTCGCAGCGATGATCGCCATGGAAGGTGCAGCATGTGTTTGCAAAGCATTTTCCAATCCACCGGTGATGACGGGTTTACCGGTGTTGGTCTCAAATGCTTGTGCCGAAGCTGCGCCGCGTCCAACGACCTCAAATGAGACGTCGAGAGCGATCAAAACCTTTGCATATGCTTGTGCGTGTGGACCTGCACCAATAAGCCAGAGAGACATTGAAATCCTTGTGTTCAGGTTATGGGAACTGCTGTGGCACTCTCATTGACATGCCGCTGCCAATGGGAAAGTAGAGAGCGCAAGAACACCGAATGCATCTGCGCCGACTGGTCCAGCGTCGGCAATGCGCAACAACCGGTGTTGAGCAGCATCTCGACCAGCCCGCCAGTTATCTCGCTCTGGTAAGGTATTCGTCCGGGGATGGAGAAACAATCCATTCGCGAGGCCGTGCCGGCCACTTCATCCATATGCCAAACATGTTCACCATCAGTGAATTCAAAAGCATAGAACACATCGCCTTTGCGCGCTGTCAACTGTGCGGAGGAACCGCCAGAAAACCGCGCTTCCATTGTGCCCATCACTTCCATGTTGCCGGGTCTTTTCCCAGTCAGCCACTGGGGATCTAGGCCGTCCGTACGGATCTCTTCAAGAGACTCACCTGTCATCCAGCCAAGCATGTCAAGAAAGTGAATGGAATTGCATGCCAATCCCCAATCCCCACCATCTACCCGTAAGTCCATCGGCCGACCCGGCACCAATGCTGACTTGATAGCCTGATGCCAGGGGAGTGCGCGACGCGGTGTGTTGACCCACGCCTGACTGGCGGAACCCACACTGTTTCGAATTTCTTGTAATGCCTCCACGCTGCGAGCAAGAACTTTTTCAAGTATCCAGTACTTGACCTGTGATTGTTCGACGATGCCCGCAACAATTGCAGGTCGAACATCTGCAGGTGTGGCAACAATGGCTACATCTATATGTTGAGGCAAATCAGAAAGTGACCGGCACAGCTTCAAAGAGTGCTGAGTATTGAGAGAATTTGTGACATCAAGCCAACGCTGAAGCGACGTATTGAGCGAATCCTCGCTGGGGTCATGAACAAATATTTCCAATGGCGTTGTACACAGTGACAAACCTTGGAGGTGTCTGGATCCGAGTTGCCCTGCGCCAGAAATTAAAACAGTAAAACTTTTCAATTGATCATCTTTAAATTGGGTTGCAATTGCGCTTCAACACAGAACTGTTCTTCAGCAAGTTGGAGGCCATGTATTCAGCGAGCATGCTGTAGCCGCGATCACCGAAATGAACATTGTCAATAAACAAGTCCTGTTCCTCATTTGCGATGGCGAGGTCGGCATCAACAAAGTTTAATTGCAAAGAACCACGAGCCTCCCGCAAAAGCCCATCCTTCAGTGTTGAATAACCCCGACTGTGGAACTTGCCAAATTCTTCATCAGATTGCTTGATGGCTATTTCATTACTGGTGAGTATTTTCCGGGTCGAGTAAAGGGACGGCTGCAGAACATAAAAATATTCATAGCCATAATCTTTTGACCAATTTGAAAAAATCCGTGCAGTCCGCAGGCTTGAATCGATAGTCACATCCGTATCGGCAGCACGGCGATTGATGGCCTCTGCAACCCGGGCGGGATCGTAAGTTAACCTGAAGGAGGCAAGGCTTACCAAGTACGAAATACGAAGGAAATAATCGTCCGGCTTCGGAAGCCCAGGAATAAAGTCGTCCACACCTCTGACACCAAAATGCTTACCCACTTCAAAATAGTCTCGGTTTTGGTGCGGCAAAACGCCAGTGTAAGAATTATAAATATCGTTGAAGCCTGTAAACGCAATATGAATATCCGGCTTCAGCGGAAGAATGTCCGTTTCGAAACGGCGACGCTCCTGTCCGGATGTTTGTGCAGAAATCGCTGCGTTCCACACAATGACCTTGCTACCCTGACACCGATCAGCAAGTAGTTTTTGCAACACGGCAGGTAAGGTTTGGTCATCCGTCACACCGACTCCCCAAGCTGTTGAACCACCGGTGACCGCAATCTTGATTTTTTTGAGGGGCGTGTCCTGCCCCGAGGACAGCCGTAATGAACCGTTATTCCTGAAACCATGGGCATCGGTGCTCCACCCCTTTCCAATGCTGTTTGGCTCAGGTGTATAAAGCAAATCCCGAGAGAAGCGCATTGCATTTAACCTGTCCTGACTGGTGGGGCACTGCTTGATTGTGTAGGCAGGGTGACCCTGTTCAGCACAAGGGTAATTTTTCACAAGGGTATTGTAAAAAGATCTGAGTCCTAACTCTGCAGCAACAAAAGCGAATATTAAGGAGATACAAACAACAATCAAATTTTTAAACATGGTCACAAATCATACTTTGGGTTTACTAATAATTCATATGTGTCATTGGAATAAATAGTCCTCCAACCCAAAAAAAGCACAGGTCGGTGCATATTTTTTTTCAGAATTGAATATTCAAATCTAAAATTTGAATTTCTCCCCTCAAATGCAAGTTGATTAATATTTGATACGAATATATCATGACGATCTTGCCCGTTCAATATATTAGAAAATCTTTTAATGTAAGGTATATAAATTACATTACGCAAAAAAATAACTGCATCTGCCTTCTCTCCAGAATATCTATTTGGAGATGCTTTAGAAAAAATGTGATTGTAATACTCAACCATATCACTTTCTACAACTTCAGTAATTTCCTTTAATACCTTAATATCGGAACCATAAAGACTCATGGCAAAAAAATAACGTCTAATTTCGTCATCTAAAATACGATTAGTCATTCCTATTGATGAAAATAATGATTTAGAGTTTGTGTACACGGGTATGAGGAATGCATCCTCAAGATCTTCAGATGCAACAATCGTATTTGGATTTATATTTACATCCATCCAATCATAAAGATCTGCTTTGTCTTTTAAGATGAATCCAACCCAAGAGGAAGGACCACGGTATTGCGAATGAAGCACAAAAACAGAAACCACCAAAATCAATGTTGATTTTAAAAAATATCTTGCGGTAAAATTTAGTTTAATTTTAAGTGAATAGATAGCTTTTAGCATTAAATACAGCGTGATAGTCCATACAAAAATTGCGCCTCCTCGCAGCCAAAGTCGACTACCCAAATTAAAACTATCACATATGGAACCAATAAAAATAGATACAAAAAATAATGAAGCCACGAATCCTTTATCATGCATTACCCGCTTATTCAATAATGGAATAAAAATAAGAAATATCAAAAAATGCCACTTGAAAATAAAATTATTGAACTCTCCGTGTCTCAACTCCTGCCCAAGTGGCGTGTTAGCGTATTCCACAAGTTGCAAAAATGTCCAAATTAACCCAATTAAACTGACAAAGAATATAACTATTAACCCCCAAGATATATTTTTTAATTTGAAAAAATTTATAACAATACTCAATCCTATTGCTCCCAGTAAGACAGTCCCAACGCTAATGCTAAATAGAGAGCACAAAAAAGTAGTCCCAATACTAAGTAGCAGATAAATGTTGGAACCTTCGCGCAACCAACGTACAATTAGGCTGGCAGCCAATAATCCAACAGACCAAAATAAAGTCGGGTTAATTAACCTAAGAGGGTTAGGTTCATTTATTAGTAAAGACTTATTCCAATACGGAAAACCAAAATATATACTTATACTAAACGCATCAACACCCACCATACTCACTATAGCCAGCAAAAAAATAAATATTGGTGTATATTCTTCTTTTTTATTCAATAATGTCAAAGCAAATACGACTATGCACGTTGCTAATATCCATGTATGGAAAAAGGCGGTTATCAGCAGTGTCTCACGTGCATTGGATGTAATCAATGCAGATATTTTGTACAATAAATGTCCTGCATACAATGCTGACGCATAGGTATTACTAATAGAATTAATATGCCGATGATCGCCACCGTCCGAATCAAGTAAATCAGTTGCCGATGCATCAAATCTCTCTCGGGCATGTCGTAATAATGTGTAATAAAAGTAGTTGTCAGCAATCTCCGTCCGAGGGCCTGAGACCAATGCCGGTACCTTTTCGGATGAAGTGTCACTGTATCGAACTATCGACCCTGAATGCATCAATAATGCAGCGAGTAATGTACACACGGGAACGGCCCACCACCTCATAATGATTTGTTTCATAAGAGTAGGTATATTAAAAGTCAGTTGTTAATCGACGCCGACGAAACATGCTTCCCAGCAAAATGGCTGAAGTGATCAATATCTGCGGAACAACAACGACAAGATGGAACACAAGTGCACTGGCAAGTGCCTTGTTTAATTCGAGTTGCAACGATTGGCTTAAATATGCTGCTACTGCGGCCTCAACGATGCCGAGTCCGGCTGGCGCGCTTGGAAGTGCAATGGCAAGAGCTAAGATAAGTGTCAACATGCCTGCATCAACTATCGAGAACACAGGGAATATGGAACTAAAAAACCAAAATATCGACATCACTGTTAATGTCCATATTAAAACCGTGTGAGATACAAGTTGGAGAACTTGATTCTTTCCATTTTGTGCCAGAAAAGTCTCAAAGACACCCACAATCCAATTGTGCATTTTTCGGCCAGAGCGCTCCCAGTGAGACCGCGCCAGTAATGCAAGTAACCCTGCTAAAAAGAGGAGTCCAACGAGTAATGCTGCGAAAAAGATACCCTGATCAAGGACAGGAGTGACTATAAATTGACTCAATACTATGCCTATGAGCAGCAATACACACAGATCCATCAGCTTTTCTGCTGCCGTAGCAGCGAACAGACGTGAAGTGGGAATATTGAAAATTTTCTTTGCATAAGCTAACTTGGCAACCTCGCCGAGGCGAAAAGGAAGCATACCGTTCATACCAAAACCTATGATCACAATACCTACTGCAGATTGTCGACGTGCCGCTAACAATATTGATAAACGTTCTCCATAAACCATCAACACAGCAAGATTCAGTATCAGCGCCCCTAAAAGTCCGTTTACGGGCATTTTAAGCAATTCATTGACGACGTCAGTGACTGAAATGTTTTCCCGCAGCCAGTAAAGAATGGCAGCAAAAGCCACCAGATTTACGATCCAAAAAAGCCGTCTTCGATTGGAGTGCACCTTATCCATAAATCCAGTCGAGTTAGTACTTAAAATTCGAGCTGACGGATGCGTCGCTTCAGCCTGATAGCTCCAAGCGTGTATGTGATCAACATACGAGTCCAGCTGGACTTGCTTTTGCCCTCACTGCGCAGCAAATACGCGGCAGGGACTTCCACGATGGAAAATCCTGATTTCTGCACGAAATGCAGCAAACGAAAATAGTAGTCGCCGTAGCCGAAAAATATTTCGTCTAGCGGCAGACCGAGCAAAACGTCACGCCTGACAGTGTAGTAGCCACCCAGATTGTCCTGTACTTGCGTACGTATCAGCAGGCGCAGCAGCCAGTTGTATCCCATGGACAGTACGTAGTGCGTGGTGTCCACCATACGACCGCCGGCACAGAAGCGCGAGCCGCTGACAAAATCGTACGCAACCCCTACGTGAAGGAGCTTCGGAATCTCGATGGGGTCGTGGGTAAGATCTGAATCCATGACGATGATTTGCTCACCTGTTGCCTGCTCGATGCCGGCGCGGATCGACTTGGCGAAACCTCGGTCAGTCGTGCGCAGGACCGGTACGACGCGTGGGTCATTACCGAAGGTTCGGGTGACGGCGCCGAGCGTGTCGTCCGGGCTGTTGTCGTCAACCACCAATATCTGATAATCCCAGCCGGGAGGGATGTTCTCCGCCACGGCGCCGACAAGCTTGGTAATGTTTCCCGACTCGTTATAGGTTGGCAGGATGATAGAAACACTTCGATTGGCCATGCTAACCAGCTTTCCGTAGGGATAGGAAAACCAAACCACCTGCTTCACATTTCTCAGCACCGCGCAATATCAGGCTGCCGAGCAATGCAAAGGGGGCCAGGATGACCCGGCGCAAACGAGGTAATAGAGTCCAGCGGTTGAGGAATTTTTTGGTGAGGTATTCGGGGACGCTGAAGGGCACCAGGAAGTCGTTCAACAGGCAGGCTCGCCGCGGCCCGTAGGTATGCGCTTCAATCACTTCAAAGCCGGCGGACTCTGCTATTTTGCGCCAGTGCTCTAGGGTGTGGTAA
>Ga0187844_10001414_pt1 | contig 18319 bp, 16 predicted proteins | sample SpaLakP09_SKY_50_FD_134517 | JGI IMG/M metagenome (GOLD analysis project Ga0187844, IMG submission 134517) | Oligotrophic lake water microbial communities from Sparkling Lake, Wisconsin, USA - SP09_SKY_50 | ecosystem: Environmental > Aquatic > Freshwater > Lake | place: USA: Sparkling Lake...
ACGTCGTCTCCTGAAAGTCCAGATCGAAGACGCGATCGCTGCCGACCAGATCTTCACCACCTTAATGGGCGACGATGTAGAACCACGCCGCGCTTTCATTGAATCCAACGCACTGCGGGCGGGGAATATTGACGTTTGATATTTGTGTAGCGAGACCCATAACCTGAGATTTTGGGAGACATCCATTGAGACATTTATTGTTTAATGCACCTTGATAACTCAGGTTGATGGCGCTTAGCCTGTCACCGTGTCGAAAAAAAAAGCGGCCACATCAAAAGATGTGGCCGCTTTTTTTTCACGCTGCACATTGTAGTGGCATACTGAATTTGGCCACCTGATTAGAGGTGTTATGCTGCACCTCGTAAGCAATTAGGTGACATGATGAATAAAAAAACACGACCAACATTCAGTCCTGAATTCCGTCTCGAATGTGCGCAGCTTATACTGAATCAGGGCTATTCCGTTGCCAAAGCCGCTCAAGCAATGAATGTGGGCAAATCGACTATGGATAAATGGGTTCGGCAATTACTTAAAGAGCATGCTGGCGTAACGCCCAAAGCGACACCGATGACGCCGGACCAACTCAGAATTCGTGAATTAGAAAAACGTCTGAAGCAGGTCGAGCTTGAGAAAGAAATATTAAAAAAGGCTACCGCTCTCTTGATGTCGGACTCGCTGAACAATTTAAGATAATTGCTCAGCTCAAAGAGAGCTACGCTGTGGCACAGTTGTGCCGTACGTTTGAAGTCCATCGAAGCAGCTTTAAAGCCTGGAAACGCACTAAGCCAATCAGGCCAGAGCAGGTGCAACGTTTAAGTAAAGTGCGCGAATTGTTTAATGCCAGCAATGGTTCTGCAGGTTCACGCAGTATTGCCACGATGGCCAGTGCGCAAGGCATCCAAATGAGTCGCTATCTAGCAGCCAAGTACATGAAGCAGCTAGAGTTTACGAGTTGCCAGCAACCGAGTCATACGTACAAAAAGACTGGGCGTGAGCACATTGAAGTATTTAATTTTTTGGCGCGCCAGTTTGCAGTCGTTCAACCCAATCAAGTTTGGTGCGGCGATGTAACGTATATTTGGGCAGGTAATCGTTGGGGCTATCTGGCGGTGGTGATGGATTTATTCGCCAGAAAGCCGATTGGCTGGGCCATGTCGCTCTCGCCCGATAGTGATTTAACCTGCAAAGCGCTCGTTCATGCATTTGAAAGCAGAGGTCGACCTGGAGGAGTGATGTTCCATTCTGACCAAGGCAGCCATTACAGCAGCGTTAAGTTCAGGCAATTATTATGGCGATGCCAAATTCAGCAAAGCATGAGTCGACGAGGTAATTGCTGGGACAATAGCCCAATGGAGCGTTTCTTCAGAAGCTTGAAAACGGAATGGGTACCAGAGGTTGGCTACAGCTCTTTTGCGTAAGCTGAGCGGGAAATACTGGATTACATGCTGGGCTACTACAGCCAGCTCAGGCCGCATCACCATAATGGTGGCTTGGCACCCAACGAGGCCGAGCGCAATTATTGGCTTGGCTATAACGATGTGGCCAAAATTAGTTGACCACTACACATGCAACATATTGGCTGCGAAATGCAAGGTGCTTTTAGCACCTCTTTTTTAAATTTAGTTCCCTTGAAATTCAGTTGGCGGCAGTCTATCCTAAGCTGTCATATCTGGAAGCGTGAGGGTGATTTTTTTTGGGGGGGAAGGTGCTCACATTCTTATTGTCCATCTGGTAGTGGCTTCATCTCACATAAAAGCATCATTAGAAAAGCACTTTTACACGGAGGTATTGATGTCAATAATTACTAGGGCTTTACGCTTGTTGGTAGCCACGTTACTAGCTTTTATTGCTGCTGGTTGCGCATCAACCGTCTATAAAGACGCTGCCACGACTTATGTCGTGGCAACTCGTGATCTCGTTAATCAAATTTCTATTGTTTCTAAACGATCAGCTGATGCAGAAAATGCCCGTCGGCGCCAACTCGTGATCTCTGATAAAAGTTGCCCTATCCAGAAGGATCGCATCTTTGTGCGCAAGCCGGGCGATACATCAGTTCGGTTTTCGCAGTTTATTCAACGCTTCAAAAATGCTGAGGAGTCCGGTAATTGCAAAACAATATTGGACTGCGAACAAGGTGGAGGTGGTGCGACATGTTCAAACGCATGCTATTCAGAGGCGGCAGTGGATTGTTTGACAACAATTGAAGGCTACTACGCGATAGAAATTGCCAATATTCCAGCATCTGTTACTGATTCTCCAGCCAAAAAAATGGCTAGCGTATTGGCTAAACAATTGAGCGATATTGAATATGGCGGTGCTGTTCCTTTAGCCAGCAGAGTTACGATTGATGGTATGAAAATCCTTGCCGAGTATATGGACTTGCTCGACAAGGCCGCCACTGCAAATACATCTGATTTGGAGGAGCAAGCTACCAGCTTAACTACTCGCATGGGTAAGGTTGTCGACGTCTATGACAAGTTATCCAAAGAAAAGGTCTCGAGTAGTGACCAATCTACTCGCGACAACATAACGAAAAGTATTGGTGCGATAGGACAGCTTGCAAAAGATGTTCAGTTGATGCGTGATAACGCAAAAGATGCGGAGAAAATTAAAGCCGCAGTTAACGCTAATTCGGCAAACGTAGACGTGCTGATTAATTCGGTTGAGGTAGTTGCAACCAGCGATGATATGTCGGCTGCAGCCCAAGAAAATCTTAATGTACTCGCAGCGCGTAATGCGATTGCAACACGATTTCATCAAACAGATGATGAATCTACACGCGGCGAATTGCTCGACAAATCCACGGCTTTGAAATATCCCAACATAGATACATCACAAGATGCATTAAAAAGAGTCTTTGATTCCTTGAGAAAGTCTCATAAAACACTGGTCAGTCTAGTTCAGTCACCCACTAATGATCAGATTGGGCAACTTAGAAACGACGAGTTCCAGCAATTTAAGACACTTGCTACTGACGCTGCTGGCGTGTTTAGCCAGTTATCCGGTTTCTTTTAAGACGGAGAAACAATTATGAGCACCTATAACCCAATCGAAGATCTCCACGCAACTGCCGCTGCGCTACAGTATCCAATATCCAGACTGGCTGTTGATACCAAGCCCCCCTTGACGGTTGATGATGAGCCTGTTTGGACTAACCAAGCTCAAAGTTACAACGATGCTACGGATGCCTTGCTTAAGGTTACTCCGAATTTACTGAATGCTACCGCCACCGCAATCGCTAAGACATCGGTGCAACAACTCGGTGTGATTATCGATGCGATTTATCACAATCCATACCATACCTTCACACATGATGAAACCTTGACTGCGCTGGGTCAAGCCATCGCAGATTTACAGAGAGTAACGTAATCTTAGATTGCATTTCAACTTTTCGTAATGATTTACTCCTGCTATTAAATGTTGGATTGGGAATTAAACAACCCAAGCGCCCCTAACACATGGACACCTAATATTTTCAATTGTGAAATGTGTGCCTGCTCTGCCCCTCCACTTTCCGCAGTATCTAATTAGTCTGATTAATCAAAATCGAATTTGGAACACTAAAATCATGATTTATTAGCTGCATTTTTGCTATTTTTTGACAAAAATTCAGTAGCAATTTCGTGAAAGTGAGGCTACCGCTAGTGCGGCGGCTAATTTCGATTTATTTATTTTTGCATTTTAGAAAAATCGACATCAAAATCTGGCATTAAGTGTTCCAAACAAGTGGAACACCTGTTGGTAGCGATTGTGTGATTAACACCTATATAAATCAATGATTTAGGGTAAGCACCCGGTAAAGTCATCTTGAACCGCGCTCCGGATTTATAGAACATAGTGTCCACGTAATAACTGGGTACATGTACATTATGAATGCAGTTCCTCCCGTGCCAAGGCGCCGACGCCATAGTGCCGAATTCAAAGCCCAGGTAGTTCAGGCTTGCGAGCAACCAGGTGTCTCCATTGCCGCGATAGCGTTGCATACGGGCTGAATGCCAATTTGCTCAGGAACTGGATCCGAGCCCTGGAACGTCACGGGGCGGAGCCCGCCGAATTTGCTTCGGCACAGCCGACTGCTGAGTTCATCCCGATTCAGTTGCCGACGCCATCAGCTGCACCAGCAGCTCACGACATCGAGATCGTCGTCAAACGCGGCGCAACGACGGTAACGGTGCGCTGGCCTGGGTCGGCCGCTGCTGATTGCGCCACCTGGTTGCAGCAGTGGTTGCGATGATCCGCATCGATGCGATCTGGCTGGCTACCGAACCGATCGATATGCGCGTTGGGATGGATACAGCGTTGGCCAAGGTAGTCAGGGTGTTTGGTGCTGCACGACCGCACCATGCCTGCCTGTTTGCCAATAAGCGCTCGAACCGGATCAAGGTGCTGGTCTATGACGGTTTCGGCATTTGGTTGGCACAGCGCCGCCTCAACAAGGGGCGGTTTGTCTGGGTGGAGAGTGGTACCGTATTGGTTAGCCTCAATGCCGAGCAGCTGCGTGCGCTGGTAACAGGTCTACCCTGGAAGAATCTGACGCATGATCATGCCATTGAGGTGGTGTAGTGCCGATGACGCAGAGATGTAAACGTCTGTAAACGGCGTCGATCAAATCGCTATCTGTCTGGCACACTAACAGGCATGAACTTCGCCGCCACCATCGAACAGTACACCAAGGAACAACTGGTTCAGCTACTGATTCATCAGCAGGCGATGAACGCCAAGCTTACCCATGAGCTGGCCATTCTCAAACGCCAGAGATTCGCATTAACCAGCGAGGCGTATACCGGGGAGCAGCAGCGGGAATTGTTCGAAACGCTCGATATGGATTTGGCGGCAGTTCAGTCAGAAATCGAGAAACTGGCCCTGGAACAGCCTGCCACCGTAGAACCAGCCAAACAGCCACCTAAGCGAGCGCCGCTGCCAGCCGATTTGCCGCGCACCGAAATTCGCCACGAGCCCGAATCTACGCTATGTCAGTGCGGTTGCCAGATGAAGCGTATCGGTGAAGACGTGTCGGAGAAACTGGACTACCAACCCGGCGTGTTTATGGTGGAACGCCATGTGCGCGGCAAGTGGGTCTGTCAGTTATGCGAAACGCTGGTACAGGCGCCGCTGGCTCCACAGATCATCGACAAGGGCATTCCAACCTCCGGGCTGCTGTTGGAGGTGCTTGTGGCTAAATATGCTGATCACTTACCGTTATATCCGCAAAGTGGCATCTTTGAGCGGGCCGGATTGGCCATCCCGGATTCCACTCTGGCAGAATGGGTCGGCCGCTGCGGTGTGGCGTTGCAGCCGCTGGTCGATGCGCTGAAAGACGAATTATTGCAGCAAACCGTACTGCATGCCGATGAAACGCCGTTGCCGATGCTCAAGCCTGGCAATGGCAAGACGCACAAGGCCTTTCTGTGGAGCTATTGCAGTACGCATCTGAGTCCAATGAAGGCAGTCGTATTCGACTATGCAGAAAGCCGGGGTGGCAAACATGCCGAACTATTTCTCGGTCGATGGCGAGGAACCTTGGTATGTGATGACTTTAAAGGCTACAAGGCATTGTTCACCTCCGGTATCACGGAGGCTGGATGCATGGCGCATGCCCGGCGCAGATTCCATGAACTATGGGCCAACCATAGTAGCCAGATCGCCGGCGAGGCATTGGAACTGTTCCGTCAACTGTATGAGATCGAGCGGGAAGCCACGTTGCTTGACCACGACCAACGTTTGGTCCTTCGTCAACAGCAGGCACGACCTGTAGCTGATGTGCTTCACAAATGGTTGTTGACTCAGCGCTCGCGCGTGCCTGACGGTGGTGCCACGGCCAGGGCGATCGAGTACAGTCTGAATCGCTGGTCGGCGCTGACTCACTACCTCAGCAACTCGTCGGTGCCAATCGATAACAATTGGGTAGAGAATCAAATCCGCCCCATCGCTCTGGGCCACAAGAACTGGATGTTTACTGGAAGTCTGCGCGCAGGCAAACGCGCGGCGGTAATCATGAGTTTGATCCATTCAGCCCGCCTCAACGGGCACGATCCATATGCCTACTTGCGCGACATTCTGGAACGGCTGCCGCTACAACCGTTTAGTCAAATCAGCCAACTGCTCCCGCATCGCTGGGCCACCGTACAATAATTCTCACCATGATAAAGTCGTTCGGTCAACATGAGTTCGCCGGGCAGTTACGATCAAAGAAGTTAAGTAATGGGAGAAATGATGATTTCGAAATTACTCTTAAATTCTCCGCGACACCATTTCGTTGGTGTGGGAAGCGTGCTTCGCCATCCCAATTTGAACCTGAAATAGTTTTAGTAAGAATATAGAATAGGATGCCGCCAATCCCGGCCAAGTCGGAGCGCGCATCCCGCTTCAAAGGGCTGCCCACCATGAATTCGCTAAGACGCAGAAATCGATTTCCAATCTCTTGAGTTTGTTCTGTTTGAAAATCAGCGGTGATTTCAGCTTTGAAACTCAGCCCAAAATCGACAAGAATTGGATTCTTAACGTCTCCGTCTTTGAGTATGATGTTATCGTGCTTGATGTCACGATGTACCCAGTCCTCTCCATGGCAATACTCAACTACGTCAAGTAACTGATCAACGCAGTGTAAAGCATCTTCAAAATCCATCGGCCCCGTTGATTCTATATACTTTTCTAATGTTGGCCCTGCAACTAGTTCAGTTGCCATGAATAATTTATAGCCATTCAACTGATGTTGATGAGCATTCGACTCTAATAGTCTTGGCATATTGGGATGGCTGCAAGCGCTGTAAGCACTTGCCTCCCTGAAGAATCGAGCTCGCCGTTCATGACTGTCTTGCCTCGAAAGAATTTTTAGAAAAGCTACTTGTCCGTTCTTTTTTGACTTAATTTTCTTAGCCGCTGCTTGCCCGCCGCTTGTTAGTTTTTCTAATTCCTCCCAGTCGTCCGTCCATTGTTTTGTGTCGATCCACATATTCATCTATCCTCTTCTTCAATGAAAGTGTTTTTCATCACGCCAACAAAACTGCGTTGGCGAGCGAACCATAGTTCGTTCGCAATCCTCATTCAAATTTATACTTATCGACGAAATGGCTGGGCTACCATAGCCGTAAGGTACCTGCGGATGAAGCTCACAAATTGATGGATACTTGAACTGCAGACCTACAACTCGATCGCCTACCCGACAGGTGCTGCGGCCGGAAACGGCCGGCAGCCCAATGGCAGGATGTATCAAACAGCCGCCTATGCCAGTGATCTGACTTTTTTCTAATTTTGGCATCAGTTCAGACAAACCTCGTATCGACGCCTGGCTCTGTGGTCATATCCATCGCAAAATGGATTATGCATTTGACGGTACGCGTGTCATTTGCAACCCGCGCGGGCGCCATATTAAACCTGTGACGGAAGATAACGCAAAAACGTTTGCATTATTTGGACTTCCTGTGTCAGAAGAAAGTATTCAGGAATCTCACCAGTGTTTTGCAGCGAATCCTTCCCAAGGTAACGACGTGGAGTTCGATGCAGACCTGCTCATTGATTTGCGAGACGGCGTGATTCCAGCATTACGAAGCGAGATCGCTCAACACATTCCTGAGTTATGGCGACTGCATACCGAGATTCAGGAATTCGCCGGCTGTATGAAAGGTGTTGGGAGAACGGTCATCAAAGCATTGGAAGAAAGCATTGAAACACGCGCTAATGAATTCGAGGAATGCGTGCGGGAATTAGAAGTGCTGATCAAAAAATACGAACGCATTTGCGGATTTTTCAACTGCCGGATTGAATGACGCAGCATATCGGCACCAGTTTTCCATCAATGGCGATGCTATTGCTGTCAGTGAAGAAACCAACGCAATGATTGCGGCACAGAATCATGTCATTCAGAAATTGACGGCTTTTTGCGGCCAGCTTAGAAAGCGGGAACTTAAATCAATTACAAACTAAACTAGTTTGTTGAGAATACGCTATAAGTAGTCGCTCTAAGTTACCATTGCACAGCGTTTAAAGCCTCCGCCATCTGAATTTCGCGTAGCCTTGGCCATCGGAAATATCATTGATTTCAACAGTGGTTCCAGCTCTTCCCATGGGCGTTTCGCCGACGCTTTTCTGATGACTGTTGCGCCGAACATAATTGCTGGCCGCCCGGATTCATCCTTCGCGAGCCAGTCCGGTTCCTTGTCTTCAGGTTTATGACAGTTGGGGTTCTGTTTTGAATAATCCAGCCATGCTTTGATCGAATACGGCGGACTGCCATCAGTAGGATTCTCGTCCCACCGGTCGGTGTGAGACTTCGAGAACGAATCTTGGATCGTATGCAACATCGCGCCTGCAGCGATGACCGCAATTTCCGCATCGGTAGCTTTCGCTTCCCCGTAGTTTTTCAGGTCCCCGATATTGGTAAATAGCATTTTCACTGTCCAGCGTTCTTTTGACGTTCCGGAAAATCTCTTCGGAAAATCATACGTGGTTGCCAGCGAACCCAGCGTTGATCCGGGTTGTATTTCACCTGTAGCGACATCATAGGCAAAATGGAACCAGCTAACGACATCTTGCTGCGTTTGCACCGCCGTCGCGCCTTTTGATCCCATCGCATGCAGAAATTGTAGGTCACCATAGTGGCTGCGATATTCGAGTGGGTCGATCCTTTTCACGCCAATCCACTGAGCTTCTGTTAGCCAAAACAGCCATTCCATTTTGACCGCAATCCTATCGTCTCGAAAAAAATTATTTGGGTCATCGTTCCAACGTACGCCCCACAGTATGGTGCCTTCGCTACTCCCGAGCGTAGATCTGATCATTTTTTCGTCGACGGAGCATTGCTGACCTTCGTCAACGAGCTTCGCGCAGGTGAACGACAGCCTGGCCATGCGCTCATGCGCTGGCGATGAAATGCTGTCGATCCACTGCGCATGCCTAGGTTTGACCTTCGCTCTGATTTCATCTGCCGATTCGACCGGATTTATTTGAAAGGCATTGGCACTAGCCGATATCAGGGCGACTGCTGCGACGCCGCTTTGAAATAGGAATTGACACCACCTTATATGAGTATTGCTGAGCATACCCTTACTCCTTCAATTGTCGAATAACCTCAATATCTGCGCAGAGGGCGCCTCACCACTCCAATCTCTAGCTCGAACGCTACCCTTTAAAAAGCAATTCAAATACATGCTTTACGATCTGCTGTCTCAAACGCAGAAAAGACGAGAAGAGAGAAATTGTCTTTTTAACTACAATGCTGAAATATAGAAGTGTTTTGAAAATTTTGCATTATCATAATAATCATTATCGACAATATTATGATTGACGGAATCGCTAAAAAACAGACCACGTACTGTCGTAGATTTGAGTTACTTAGTTGTAGATGTGCATCAATATTAAATTTTGTTGGTGATAGCTGATGGCGAACTCTTCCTTCAAAGTAGAGCGCACAAAATCCTTTGACAATTCAAAATATAGCGACATCGGCCGCTATAAAATACATTGCAATTTACATTAGCTCATTATCTTGAGGCGTTAAACTACATTACGGTTTGAACTTATCAGATGACATCTCCTCTGCCAACCGCTGACCAAGCCAAGCCAGAGCATCCGTTTCGTTTTCGGCAAAATAATACGGCTCGCCAGACATGATATACATCCTCGATAGCATGAGTTGATGAATCCTCGCGATCGCAGATTCGCCTTCATACACTAAAGCAGTACCACAACGCCCAAGCCCCCTATGACTACAGATAATTTTTGCTAACTCATCAATTGATTCTGCCGTGTGCAATGGCTCACCGCTTATTTCGGCAAGCACAACCCAAGGTGCACCTGAAAGCGTCTTAATGATTTCATCAGCAGCCTCACGATATCCCTTTACAGCTTGAAAATTCCATGGGCCGCAGACGCGACTTACCAAGATTCGCCCATCAACGCCCAACTCATATTGTCCTTGAATCCGATACTGGAGTTGATCGATCGGTATTCTAAGTTTTTTCATTACCAGTCACTCGTTCGTCAAGCCTATTATTAACAAGAAAACCTTGTTTAAAGTCGGTATATTGGTTGATCTTTTGAAAACCTTCAAGTAAACGATCGCAAACTTAAATAACTTTTTCTCTTCACTTCAGAAGAAGGCATGTCTCATTTTCGACAGCATGATTCGATTTTTCGGGTGAGCGGTTCCACATTCTTTCGGTGCGAGCTGAGTACGAAAGGAAGTCGGTCTGAGAAAATGACAAGTAGCTTGCTTAGTTGGCTAACCAACAGCTATATTTAATTAAAAATAATCGAGTTTTGGAAAGATCGGCAGGTTATTGATAATAACTAGCGTGGTCTTCCCACTTCCTGCTTTTCACTGCATCCGCCACTAACGCCGAGACCTTAGAAATTTGTTTCGTTTTTCAATTAGATCTTTTTATCCAACACGTCATCGTGTGCTTATACAGCGTAATGATTTCGGCTATCGCGGGCAACGAAAAACTGCGTGATGAGCTTCAATATTTACATACTATTATCACGCCTTCATCAATGACTCTAGCTTGTCTATCGCACCGAATTAGAAAAGTTTATTAGCGCTGGATTTAGTCCAGTTCGCTCCGTTAGAAACGCTTTTAACGTCAATTTGCTTGTGATATTATAAAAGAAGTCGAAAAAGGTGGACCGGCGTGGTGAGCCCCGGTCAGCGTCCTGTCTTGGGACGTCAAATGCATCCGAATTAAGTTGGATGACCACGGCGAGAGCGGACGTGCGCCGATTTCTCGTAGAGCCTTTGATCGACAATTTACTCGGTACGTTTAGTCGTCCCCCCAAAGCCTTCTTCGTGGTAAGCACACGTCCTTATACTATTTATGGTTAATTAACTGACCAAATATAAAGGATGAATCATGCTACATACCCCTGTTCTCATCGTTGGTGGCAGCCTCGTTGGCTTATCTGCTTCTCTTTTTCTCGCTTGGCGCGGAGTACCCCACATCGTAGTGGAAAAACATCCCGGCAGCTCACCCCACCCGCGAGCAATGGGTTATACCGAAACTACGTTGGAACACTACCGCATGGTAGGCATCGACGACCGTATTCCACAAACACCCCAGGAATTTCGGTTACGTCGCGTTACTGTAGCAAGTCTAGCGAGCGAATGGCAAGCTGAACATGCTTGGACGCCAGGTGATGCTGAGCAACACAATTCTGGTTTGTCGCCCAATACAGGCGCAGCCATCGCGCAGGACAAACTTGAACCAATCTTGCGTGAAGCAGCTTTAGAGTTCGGTGCCGACCTTCGATACTGCACAGAGCTGCTGGAATTTGAGGATCATGGTAACTGCATCGTAGCCCGTTTATTGGACAGAAAGAGTGGGCAAGAATATGCCATCAATGCCGATTATCTTATTGCAGCAGACGGTGCAGATAGCACCGTTCGCGAATCTCTCGGTATTGCACGTGAGGGCGTCGGGCATCTTCGCATGGTTCGCAGCGTGCTTTTCACTTGCCCTGAGGCAGATCAATACCTTGCTCTCGGCGCACAGCAGTTCGAAATCAAGCAGGAGAATTTCAGTGCCTTTTTAACTACTTACAATGATAGCCGCTGGCTGTTGATGTTCGTGGACGATATAGAACGTAGTGAAGACGAATTACGCGTTGCGATCCGCAAAGTCTTGGGGCGCGACATGAGTTTTGACATCATTGCTACTGGTCGGTGGGAAATGGCCGGACGCATTGCCACTCAATACCGCCATGGACGAGTATTTCTCGCCGGGGATGCAGCCCATCAGCTTCCACCTACTCGTGGTGGCTTCGGTGCAAATACCGGGATTGATGACGTGTGGAATTTGGCGTGGAAGCTTCATCGCGTATTGGAAGGCACGTCCGATAGTTCACTACTCGATACTTATGACGCCGAACGACGCCCGATTGGATGGCTTCGTCATCAACAAACCTTCTCTCGGCCAGATTATGCAAAATGGGTTGATTCTGATTTCAAAGCCGTCCCGCTCTTCAGTAATGAGGCCATCGAGTTAGGTCAACTCGTACGATCTTCCGCAGTGATCGGGGCTGGACCAGATCTTCCTTGCGCAGCATCGCCTATTGACTGGGTGGGGCAACCCGGTACCCGAGCTCCACACATCTGGCTAACGACCTCGGCAGGTGACACGATATCTAGTCTGGATTTGTTTGGAACAGATTTTGTATTGTTCGCTGGCACACAAAATTGGCAAGAGACTGCCGACAAATTGAAACTGAGGTTGATTCTTATCGGTCGCGATATACACTTTTCAGAACCTGATACTTTTACGGCTGCATTTGGCATCTCGCCTCAAGGTGCTGTTCTTATTCGACCTGACGGAATTATTGCCTGGCGGTGCAATAAAGTAGCTGAAGATGGCGGAACCGACGAGTTGAAAGTGGCATTTGCTCAGGTTACTGCATCGTAGTATTAATCGAGCATTAAGCAATAACATCTCAACTAGATTGAGCATTTCATTCCCCTCAGAGTAAGGGGATCAATGCCAACTTGCTCGTCACTTGCAATACGATGACCTGGAATTCGCAGTGATCGTGACCGACTTTGGATAGTACCACACCGGTCACGATTCATAAATCATCGATCACAAAATCTGCAGATCTGAATAATTGAATAAAATAAATTTACGCACTACACACATAATGCGATTCACTCGCTCTAGAGAATTTTTCCTGAAGTCATTTTCAATTATGGCATCTTCAATCAAATCCAAATTCGTAAAGTTAATCCCGAAAAAAAGGTGGTCAAAATTGAGTGCGCACCAACACATATGTGTGTTCAATTATTAATTGAGTAATTTTTCTTAAATAGCGATAATTGCGCCAAGTGGAGTATTGCTGATGCTCGGTGGACATACGCACATATTCGCTGCCTGGAAGAATACTGGCTGCACGAACGTTTCGTAGCTGTCTTGATCTGTTTTCATTTGCGTATCCGCTCCAGCTCTGGAGTATCGTGGAAGCCACGCGGCTCACACGCAGAGCAAGGTGCTATTACTAAATTAGCAGACACCAAGCTACTGAGGTTCCCTCGATATTTCGTCTGCCATCAGATGAATGTCATGCGACCAGCGTCTTCTGACTTTGTTCTGTTCTCCATCCAGATATTCAATTGACGACTGGTAGCCAAGTGTCGAATGCTGGAGGGTTCGATTATAAAAGACTTCAATGTATTCGAAACTCGCCGTCTTCATTTCAGCATGGGTTGCATAACGCAGACCGTGGTAACGCTCGTTTTTGAAACTGTTAAACCAGCTCTCCGTTGGCGCGTTGTCCCAGCAATTTCCTTTGCGGCTCATTGAGCATGTCATGCCGAATTCCTTGAGCTTGCCCTGAAAGGCATGGCTGGCATATTGACTACCCCGGTCCGAGTGATGCAACACGCCGGTTGCCGGCCGGCGGCGAAACCAGGCCATGGTCAATGCATCCGTTACGATATCGCTGCTCATGCGCGGCTTGAGCGACCAGCCTATGACTTCCCGATTGAACAAGTCCAGCACAATTGCCAGATACAGCCAGCCTTCGCCGGTCCACAAATAGGTGATGTCCGAGGTCCAGACTTGATTGGGGGCGGCTGGCGTAAAATTTCTCTCCAGCAGATTGGCCGCGACCGGCAGACCATGTTTCGAGTCGGTCGTGACCTTGTAGCGCCGCTTATGCCGAACGCGCAGATCATGCTCACGCATCAGCCGTTCAATCCGTTCTTTGCCTGCCGTCAAACCGCGCACCATGCGCGGCTACCGTAAGCCCCTTTGAGTTCGGCATGGATGGCGCGAATAATGGCTAGCGTTTGGGCGTCCGTCAGCCGTTCTCTGCCCGCAGTCGCGAAAGCTCCATGGCTTCCGGTGTCACCACCTTGTTGCCGGCACCTTTGAGCTTGCCTTCTGCTTGTTCCTTGACCCAGTTGCGTAGCGTTTGGTCGCCCAGCCCCAGTTCTTTCACGACAACCGAGACGGCTTCCCCATCTTTGACGCACTGAACGGCCAACTCATTGAATTCGGTCGTATAGGCTTGTTTAGGTATTTTTTCATTCTTGTCTTTCCATAGTAACGGTAATTCTACGTCACCTATGGCTGACTAAATTTCAGGGAAAGATCACGCCTCCGTCTGCTCGCTGCATTAGAGCATGATTTTTCAGAGTCAGACTTACCGTTTAAAGTTGATATTGCGGATTGGGCGATGATGAGTGAGGCATTTCTCGAACACATTCGACCCTGTATGATTCAAGTTATATAGAAAATGTTTACTTGAAAGCGAATGATATTTCGCTCTAAACACAAGAAAAATAGAATGTCGGAATCAAAAATTATTGTCGTTTAATAGTTTAACTTCTGTGTTTTTCTGACTAAAGTCACGTTAGGCTCCCAATATTGCCACTCTATGTGTATAGCAAAAAATTAGTGATCTGGGATAAACCATTCAACTGGCATAATTTGTACCCTTTAGCTGGATTGGATCAGCGTTTCGCAGAATTGTTGGAAGTCACAGAATTATGCTTATGTGAAAAAATACATGCACTGACTGCGTCAACGAAGCTGCAACTTTATTGAAAAGAGTCGATCTAACAACTCTTCATGATTGAGTCTCCAAGGATATCCATGGTTGCGGACTTTCCGGTTTTCTTTCTCGGACATAGTAAATTCAAAAACAATCTCATTACTCAAAACAAGCTGGATAAATTTTTGTATTGAAGGCTGTTCACAATAAACGAATTCTTTATACTTAAACTGCGTACCGCTTTTCGAAATTTCTGCCTTGATAAATGCAGTTCGACTGTGTTTTTCTAGCAAGCGGCCTTCCAATTTATAATATGGCCAATATCCAATTTGTTCGAACTGCTTGAGTAATTCGACTATCTGGCGCAGGTCATTTGCTTTAAGGTGAAGGCCGAGATTATTCTCCTTTGTAGTCAACTGCGAGTAACAACCTAATCTACCATCATCATTAAGTTTTCCTATTTTTTCGAGTCGCGCGTAATTACTGAGATGTTCTGACCATATGGGGGCTTCTTGGAATAAATTGATTTTTCCCGTTGATCGTGCTCCCTCTGATTTCAATTTTTTACATTTAATCTCAATACCACGATAATCCGCTTTTTTATCATTATTCTCTTCAATTCCTACTAATGACTCGAAGGTGTATCCAATGCCAGTGTCCCCGCTGCGCAAGTTTTTAACCCATCCCATTTCGACGACCTGATCAAACTTTTGAAGAAGATCCGTAAGAGGTTCATCAAACTGTAGCTCGGTTGAACTTATATCGCGAAGTGCGACAAGGCCGGATTCCGGGACTAATTTTTCAGAAAAAAGTAATGGATAAACTTGTGCGAATTTGTTTCCATCATTTGAAAGTGCGCCATCGATGTAATAGGATTCAGAGCCATCATCATGCATAGCTCTGACAAAAACAGCCAAAATGAACCCATGATTTTTATCATTAAGGATACCGTTGAGTCGTGTGATGCGCCTCTCTGGATAGCGCTGATAGTACTTCCATGCGAGGTCAACTGGTTTACACGTAATACAGTCAAAAGCATTGAAAAATGTCGTTGCGTTTTCATTGATATCGATGATCTCTAAATCTGGGAAGAAATCATAATGTTCTGTTGGAATAAGGACACCATGACGACCTGAGTCATCATTCCTGGTAAGAATCTTCGCTAAAATCTCACCAGATTTAAGTCGCTTGCCTGCTGCCAGCACCATGGCTCGAACATAGTCTTCTAGCGTCAATATTTTTTGATTCATCAGAAGGATTCGTGCTGGAAATAAATTATCATTGTAGAAATTTATATATTAATACACAACACTTATAAATACACTTTAAGTAAGATGATTAGACATTGCCTGTGCGACATAGGTGATCACATCCACAACGACTGAATTTCCAAACTGCTTATACGCCCTGGTATCTGACACAGGAATTTTGAATGCATCAGGAAAACCCATCAGACGCGCGCATTCTCTGGGCGTTAGCCTTCTTGGATTTTTGGACTCTCCTTGGTTAACCAGAATCTCAGAGCCATCTTTGTAATAGCGAGCGGAAAGTGTTCGAGTAATGCTATTTTCCGTAACTAAGCCAAAGCCAAATCCGTTACCTCTTTCTTTGTGTTTTGCAGCGTAGTTTTGCAGGTACGACCAAAGGTTGTCAGTCAGTGTATATTTATCTAAGACCTTATTCTTTTTGTGATCGAAATAGGCGTCACTATCCCACGGTAAAAATGGTTCTGTACCATCTGTTTTATGCAAAATGTCGCCGAGTTTTCGTCCACCTTTGGGTGGTAAGTTTAATTCGTGTAAATCGAATTGTATGTTCAGATCATTGCGGAAACCAACGATCAAAATACGTTCGCGATGCTGGGGTACAAAGTGTGCACCATCAATCACACGATAGCTCATTGTATATCCTAATTCTTCGAGGCTACGCTTGATGACATCAAAAGTTCTGCCCTTATCATGTGAGGTCAGATTCTTCACGTTTTCTAATAGAAATGCCCGAGGCTGCTTCTCATCAATAATGCGGCAGATGTCAAAGAATAATGTGCCTTGCGTTTCATCGTTGAAGCCGTGCTCTCGACCCAAAGCATTTTTCTTGGATACCCCCGCAATAGAAAAAGGCTGGCAAGGAAAGCCGCCAAGTAACACATCGTGATCAGGAATATTTTCGGCGGCTATTTGTGTAATATCGCCGTTAATTGGGTGATTATTAGGATAATTGTGCGCATAAGTTTTTTGCGCATAAGTATCCCATTCACTGGTGAATACACAATGACCGCCAATGTTATCAAAAGCCTGGCGAATACCGCCTATACCAGCGAATAAATCAATAAATGTAAACGCGGCATTACTTGCTGCATCAGGATCACTATCGCCCAGCGGTAAAATTTGCTGAAGTGCATAGGATAAGTAAGGTGGGGGATCATTCTCACGTGCCTCCCAGCGTCTTACCTGGCGTGCATTGACACCCAGTATTGTCGCTATTTCTTCTTGAGTTTTAAATTGACGGGCAGTTGCTAAATATTGAAGCACTGCATCGGAATCATGGGATTGAATTGGTTTTGACATAAACATGTTAATGGATTTTTTTAGGACAATACGTCCTATTTTTAACCCGGTCAAGTTTTAACTGTACGTAAACACAGTAAATATTAGTGTATTTCATATATCCATCTCAAAACCGATATCATTAGCCTATGAATACCAACGAAACGTGATGCAATGACGGATGTTCACAGCAAAGCGGCACGTACAAAAAATATGCGTGCTATCAAAGCAAAAAATACTCAACCTGAAATGCTGATCCGGCGAGAATTGCATGCCCGAGGCTTTCGCTATCGCTTGCATGACCACAACTTACCGGGTACTCCGGATATAGTATTCAAAAAACATAAAGTTCTGATTTTTGTTCATGGTTGTTTCTGGCACGGACATCGCTGCCACCTGTCGAAAATACCGGCTACCCGTACGGATTTCTGGCTGGCTAAGATCTCCGGCAATATTTCGCGTGATCAGCGTTACCAGACACAGTTGCTTGCATCTGAATGGCGTTATGCAGTTATCTGGGAATGTGCTCTTAAAGGAAAGACCCGGCTCAGAACAGATCAGTTGATCAACTGTGTGGAAGACTGGATGATTCACAGCAACTCAAAAAGTCTAGAAATCAGTGGAGTGTCTGCGATGGAAACCGAAAGAATTATCTAGTAGGGATCATTTAGTAGGGATCATTCATCAGTACTTATCATCCGGTCAATACCCGCATACTGATTGGCCTGCAGGGTAAGCTGTCTGCAGACAGCCCATTTAATGGTACGTCAGACAGGATCAGGTGCATATGCGGAGAAAATGCTGTGTTCCACTACCCTTTGCTTTCCCTGCTATGATGGCACAGGTTCTGGGTGCACCACGTAGCCGGGACACCCAATTTTTTATTCCCGTCCTTATTAGCTTTCAGGAGTACAAGATGTCTCAACTTAAACTGACTTATTTCGATTTTCACGGCGGACGCGGTGAACCTGTGCGATTGGCGTTGCATCTTGGTGGCATTGCGTTTGAAGATCATCGTTTCAGCTTTGCGGAGTTTCCTGAAGTGCGTAAAACGGCACCCTTTGGTCAGGTACCGACGCTGGAAGTGGATGGTATAACCATCACGCAATGTGACTCCATTTTGCGTTACGCAGGCAAACTGGCGGGTCTGTATCCAACGGATGCGTTGCAGGCTTTGTTTTGTGATGAAGTCATGTACGTGGTGGAAGAAGCCAGCGTCAAGCTGGGCCCGACTTTCCGTATGACCGGTGAAGAGCAGAAAGCGGCGCGTCTGGCTTTGGTGAATGGCTCCATGC
>Ga0187844_10001416_pt1 | contig 18314 bp, 16 predicted proteins | sample SpaLakP09_SKY_50_FD_134517 | JGI IMG/M metagenome (GOLD analysis project Ga0187844, IMG submission 134517) | Oligotrophic lake water microbial communities from Sparkling Lake, Wisconsin, USA - SP09_SKY_50 | ecosystem: Environmental > Aquatic > Freshwater > Lake | place: USA: Sparkling Lake...
CGCGAACAGCGCGTCGAACACGACGTTGGGCAGCAGGCGCAGGACCTTGGCGACGATGCCCATCGGCCAGGGGATCACGCGGTAGCTGGTGCCGGCGTCGATGGCGCGGGCGGCCGCGGCCGCGAAGCGATTCGCGGGCATCAGGAAGGGCATGGGAAAACGGTTCTGGCGGGTCATCGGGGTGTCGATGTAGCCGGGCGCGATGGTCACGACCCGGATACCGTGGGGTTGCAATTCGAGGCGGAGCGCTTCCGCATAGGTGTGCACGGCGGACTTCGACGCGCAATAGGCCCCGGCGCCTTTCATGCCGCGGATGCCGGCCACGCTGCCGATGGCGACGAGGCGGCGCGGGCCTGTGCCCTGTTTCATCGTCTCGACGAACGGCGCAAACGTGGCGACGGTCGAAGTCACGTTGATGGCGAAGATCTCGGCGAACTGGGACAGGTCGCCCGGCCTTTCGGTAAGCGTCCCGGCCGAGACCCCGGCGCTGGCGATGACGACGTCGGCGCCGCCTTCGCGCGCGACGAAGTCGGTGGCGGCAGCGGCCAGCGCCGCATGGTCCGTCACGTCGACGGTGTAGATGTGATGAGCGCCGGGCAGGGTGTCTGCCAACGCGTGCAGGACGTCGGCGCGCCGGCCCAGCAGGCCAAGCACGGCGCCGCGCGCCGCATACTCGTGCGCCAGGGCGGCGCCGATGCCGCTGGACGCGCCCGTGATGAATACGCGCAGCCGGCGGCTCCGCGCAACGGTCATTTCTTGTCCGCTTTCGCTTTCGCGACGAGGAAGTCCATCACCTGCAGGGCCGCCTGCTGTTGCTGGGCTTCCGTCGTGCCCTCGGGCGCGCCCGCACCCGCGTGCGACGGTGACGTGATGAAGCGGCCGTCGACGACGACGAGCGGCCAGCGGTCCACGCCGTACGAATCCATCATCGCGGCCGCGCGGCGCAGCCTGGCCTGGATGCCGAACGAGCGGTACGTGTCGACGAACTTCGCGCGCTCGATGCCGCTCGAGGCGACCCAGTCGAACACCTGCTCGTCGCTGGACAGGCGCAGGTGCTGCTGGTGCATGGCGTCGAATACCTTCTGGTGATACTGGTTCAACAGGCCCATCGCATCGAGCGTGTAGAACAGGCGCTGCTGCGGCAGCACGCTGGCGCCGCCCTGCACGTGCACGCGCTTGAACACGATGTTGTCGCCCTGTTTTTTCACCCACGCTTCGAGCGCCGGTTCGAACGCGTAGCAGTGCGGGCAGTAGTAGGCGAAGAACTCGATGACTTCGACCCGCTTGCCCGTGTCGGTCGGCTGCACGGAAGGCAGCACGAGGTATTGCGACCCCGCCTGCGGATCGGCGGCGGACGCGGACATCGAGGTGAATCCGGCCGCGAGGCCGAGGACGGCGGTGCAGAACAGACGGCGCGTCAGAGACATCGCGACCCCTTATCGTTGGTTGCGCACGATGGCGACGTCGACGCCGCTGTCGAGCAGCTTGGCGCGTGCCTTGTTCATGGCTTCAACCTGGTTGTACGGTCCGAGGCGCACGCGGTGCAGCACGCCGCTGTCGCTCGTGCGGTCGCTGATGGCCGCTTCGAAGCCGAGCAGCGCGAGCTTGGCGCGGGTCGCTTCCGCATCCGACAGGTCGCGGAACGCGCCGGCCTGCAGGTAGTAGACGTAGTCGCCCGAGCCGGCGGCCGGTGCCGGCGCGGCCGCTGTCGAAGGCGCCGGCGAGACGGAGGCGACGCGCGTGTCGGCCTTGTGGTCCGCTTTCGCGGGTGCCGTGTCCTTCATCGCGGCGATCGCCTGGCCCAGCGGATCGGCGTCGGCCGGCTTCGCAGGCGCGGGCGCAGGTGCGGGCGTGACCGTGTCGGCGCCGTTGGCGCGCGACGCAGCCTTTTCCGCGATCTCCTTGTTCGCCACGCGCGCGGCGTCGCGGTTGGCGTACATCGGCTTGTTCGGGTCCTGGGCCTGGCCCGGCGCAGGATCGGCCGGGCGGCCCGCCTTGACCGTCTTGTCGGTGAACGGCGAGGCGCCCTTGGTGATCGTCAGCGCGACCGCGACCGCGATGCCCAGGCCGACGATCAGGCCGATGATGAGGCCAGTGAGCGTGCTGCCCCGCTGGCGCGTGAAGAAAGTTTGCGAGCGATTACGGAAAGCGGTCATGTAGTACGGTGTAGTTAAAACGCTTACATTTTCTCCGGCGCCGAGACGCCGATCAGGGCCAGGCCGTTGCGCAGCACCTGGCGGATGGCGGCCGCCAGCGCGAGGCGCGCGAGCTTGGTCGGCTCGTCGTCGTCGAGCAGCCACTTGTGCGCGAAATAATAGCTGTGCAGTTCGCCGGCCAGTTCGCGCAGGTAGAACGCGACCTGGTGCGGGCCCAGCTCGACGAGCGCGCGCTGCAGCATCTCCGGGTACGCGGACAGCTTCGCCAGCAGGCCGGATTCGTGCGCGTTCGTCAGCGGGGACAGGTCGACGTTCGCCAGCTGGGCGACGTCGCCGCCCCAGTTCGCGAGGGCCGAGCAGATGCGCGCGTGGGCATACTGCACGTAGTAGACGGGGTTCTCGTCGTTGGTGGCGAGGGCGACGTCGACGTCGAACACGAATTCCGTGTCGGCCTTGCGCGAGATGAGGAAGAAGCGCACGGCGTCGCGGCCGCGGGTCACGTCGCCGTTGCCCGACCATTCGATCAGGTCGCGCACCGTCACGTACGAACCGGCGCGCTTGGAGATCTTGACCTCCTCGCCGTTCTTCATGACGGTGACCATCTTGTGCAGCACGTAGTCGGGATAGCCCTGCGGGATGCCGATGTTCACGGCCTGCAGACCGGCGCGCACGCGGGCGATGGTGCCGTGGTGGTCGCTGCCCTGGATGTTGATGGCCTGGTCGAAGCCGCGCTTGAATTTCTGGATGTGGTACGCCACGTCCGGCACAAAATAGGTAAAGGTGCCGTCCGACTTGCGCATCACGCGGTCCTTGTCGTCGCCGTAGTCCGTCGTCTTGAGCCACAGGGCGCCGTCCTGCTCGTACGTCACGCCGGCGTCGACGAGGGCCTGCACGGCCGCATCGACCTTGCCGTCGGTGTACAGCGAGGACTCGAGATAATAGTTGTCGAACCTGACCCCGAACGCTTGCAAATCCTGGTCCTGCTCGTTGCGCAGGTACGTGACGGCGAAGCGGCGGATCGATTCGATGTCGTTCACGTCACCGCTGGCGGTGGCGGGCTGGCCGTCGCTCGCCGACACGGTTTTCTTCGCGAGGAAGTCGGCGGCGATGTCGGCGATGTAGTCGCCGTTGTATGCCGATTCCGGCCACTCGGCGTCGCCCGGCTTGAAGCCGCGGGCGCGTGCCTGGACGGAGGTCGCCAGCGTGGCGATCTGCACGCCGGCGTCGTTGTAATAGAACTCGCGCGTGACCTGGTGGCCCTGCGATGCGAACAGCGACGACAGCGCGTCGCCCAGCGCCGCCTGGCGGCCGTGGCCGACGTGCAGGGGGCCGGTCGGGTTGGCCGACACGAATTCGATGATCACGTGGTGCTCAATGCCCGACTCGCCGCGGCCGAAGGCCTCGCCCTGCTGCAGCACGGAGCGCACGACGGACTGCTTGGCGGCGGCGGCCACGCGCAGGTTGATGAAGCCCGGACCGGCCACGTCGGCCGATTCCACGAGGCCCTGCGCCTTCGGATCGGCCAGCAGCGCGGCGACGAGGCGGGTGGCCAGTTCGCGCGGGTTCGTTTTCAGCGGCTTGGCCAGCTGCATGGCGATGTTGCAGGCGATGTCGCCGTGCGACGGATCGCGCGGGCGTTCGAGGACGACATTAGGCGAGAGGTCGCTGCCGGCGACGATGGGGGCCAGTGCGGCCTGGAACAGGGCAACGATCTCTTGTTTTTGTTGGGCGAGCATGAACTGTGGTCGAAAATATAATAATCGGTGCGGCGCGGTGGCGGTGCCACTGGCAGGCTAAGCGATCATTATACTGGTTTGCCGGACCGCGCAAACCATCCGGGGGACACGGGCACAAGCCTCGCTTAAGCCTGCGCAACGCGTAACCGTTACAATGTGCGTCTTTATGCATTGATCGATTTGCCATGACCGAAAAGCGCCCGACGCTCACTCTCAAACCCAAGGCCGGCGGTCGCAACGGCGGCAAAAAGGCCGGTCCGGCCCGGCCAGGTGGCGCACCCGGCAAGGGGCAGACCGCCCCGCGCGGTCCTGGCGGCACGCCGCCGCGCGGTACGCAACCGGTCGAACCGGCCCCGCGCGACGCCGGCTACGCGCCGTCCCGTCCCAAGGACGAGGGCCCGCGCCTGCGTCACAGCCACGAGGTCAAGGCCCACGTCCAGCTCGATTACAGTCCCGACCTGCGCACCGATTCCCTCGCGTTCGCCCTGCTGGGCGCGGCGAGCAGCCTCGCGCGCGTGCGCGCCGGCACGGCGCTCCCCCAGGCGCTGGCCGAGGTATTCCAGGCGTATGACGCCCCGCCGCAGGCGCGCGGCGCCATCCAGGACATCGCCTACCGCGCCATGCGCCAGCTGGGGCGCAGCGAGATCCTGCTGGGCCTGATGACGAGCAAGGCGCCCGAGCCCGCCATGCTGGCCGGCCTGCTGGAATGCGCGCTGGCGCTGCTCGACCCGCCCGAAGGCAGCGAGCCGCCTTATGAAGCCTTCACGGTCGTCGACCAGGCCGTCTTCGCCAGCTCCGCCCACCCGGACTTCGCGCACGCGAGGGCGATGGTGAACGCCGTGCTGCGCCGTTTTTTGCGCGAGCGCGAGCAGCTGATGGCGACTGCCCTGCGCGAGTCCGTCGCCCAGTGGAATTATCCGCAATGGTGGATCGATGCCGTGCGCACCGCGTACCCGGGCGACTGGCAGGCGATCCTCCAGGCGGGCAACCGCCAGCCGCCGCTGACCCTGCGCGTGAACCGCCGCAAGACGGACGTCGATACGTATTTGAAAACGCTGGCTGCGGCCGGCATGCCCGCGGAGCAGGTGGGCCCGAGCGCCGTGCGCCTGGCCCAGGCCGTGGGCGTGACGCAGATCCCCGGCTTTGCCGACGGCGTCGTCTCCGTGCAGGACGCGGGCGCCCAGCTGGCCGCGCCGTTGCTCGACCTGCACGACGGCATGCGCGTGCTGGATGCGTGCGCGGCGCCGGGCGGCAAGAGCGGACACATCCTGGAGACGGCCGACGTCGACCTGACGGCGCTGGACGCCGACGCGCGCCGCCTCGTGCGCGTGGAGCAGAACCTGCAGCGCCTGGGCCTGTCCGCGACCGTCAAGGCGGGGGCGGCCGAAGCGACGGATTGGTGGGATGGTCGTCAATACGATCGTATCCTCGCCGACGTGCCGTGCACGGCCTCCGGCATCGTCCGGAGGCACCCGGATATCCGCTGGTTACGACGCAAGAGTGACACCCACCAACTTGCAACACTTTCCAGCAAAATACTCGACAATCTTTGGCAGATGCTGCGGCCCGATGGTAAATTGCTGTTCGTGACATGTTCGCTCTGGCCGCAGGAATCGGAAGCGCAGGCCGCCGCCTTCGCGGCGCGCCACGGTGCGGTCCGTCTCGATGCGCCGGGCCAACTGCTTCCTCGAAGTGGCGCGGGGCAGGATCATGACGGTCTGTTCTACGCCCTGTTCCAGAAGGCCGGAGCGTGAGCAATCCCGACAACGCTTTATTAAGGCTCTGCCCCTGGTGACTGTACGATTTTTCCGCCTCCTTGCCTGCCAGTTGTTGCTCGCATTCGCATGCGCGACGGCGCAGGCGGCCGACGGGATCGAAATCACCCGCGCCAGTATCGAGGCTTCCGACGACGGCTACCGGCTGTCCGCCGCCTATTCGTTCGACCTGACGCCCGGCCTGGAGCAGGCCATCCAGCACGGCGTGCCGCTGTCGTTCACCACCGAGATCGAGCTGACCCGGCCGCGCTGGTGGTGGACCGACGATCACGCCGTCTCCTCGCGCCGCACGGTCAAGCTGAACTACGACGTGCTGTTCCGCGTCTACCACGTCTCCGTCCCCGGTAGCATCCAGCAGAATTTCGACACGCTCGACGAAGCGCTGCTCGCGATCCGCCGTCCGACCCGCTGGCTGATCGCCGCCAAGGGCGCGCTCAAGCCGGGCGAAACCTATAACGTCACCGTGCGCATGTTCATGGACCGCGAATACCTGTTGAAACCGCTGCAGGTCGATGCCCTGAATAATTCCGACTGGCGCCTGGCCTCGCACAAGAAGACCTTCACCTACCGTGCGGAGTAAGCCGTGATCCGGGCCCTGCGCTATGCCCTCGTGATCGGCAGCGCGATCGCGTCGATCCTCGTTTTCCTCCTCGCTTCCGCGTCCAGCAACACGGGCTTCTTCGCCAGTAATTTCGCCTGGCTGTTCGGCCTGATCATCGTCGTCGCCGGCGCGCTGTTCGTGCTGGTGATGGCGGCGTTCTGGCGCCTCTATTCGCGCTACAGGGCGGGCAAGTTCGGCTCGCGGCTGATGGTGCGGTTGATGGTGCTGTTCGGGGGGATCGGCATCCTGCCCGGGGTCGTCGTGTTCATGGTCTCGGTGCAGTTCGTCTCGCATTCCATCGAATCGTGGTTCGACGTCAAGATCGAAGCGGCGCTCGACTCCGGCCTGAACCTGTCCCGCGCCGCCATCGGCGAAGCGCTGGCCGGCCTCAGCGCCAATGCCGCGACCGTCGCCGCCACCCTGGCGGGGCAGGGCGAGCTGGCGGCCCAGGGTATCCTCGCACGCGCGCTCGACGACGGCAACGGGTTGCAGAGCGCGCTGCTGCTCAATGCCGCCGGCAAGCCCGTCGCCAGCGCAACCGAGGACCGCAGCGGCGTCGCGTCCGCCGACCTGCCCACGCCGCAGATGCTCAAGCAGGCCGCGATGCCGGGCGGTTATGCGCGTCCCGAAGGCGGCATCGACGACGACTTCCGCGACGCGCACGGCGAACATCTCAATGGCCTCGACGCCGCCACCGACCTGCGCCTGCGCGTGATCGTGGCCGTTCCCGAACCGCCCGGCATGGCGCCACGCTACCTGCAGTTGACGCAGGCCGTGCCCGTCAACCTCGCTTCCAACTCCACCGTGCTGCGCACCGCCTACGGCGAATACCAGGAACGCTTCGCCGCGCGCCGGGGCCTGAACAAGATGTACATCGGCGAGCTCACGCTGACCCTGCTGCTCGCGATCTTTTCCGCCATCGGCGCGTCGTTCCTCATCGCGGGCAACCTCGCGCAACCGCTGCTCGTGCTCGCCGAGGGCACGCGCGCGGTCGCGGAGGGCGATTTGTCGCCGCGCCCGATCGTCGAAACGAACGACGAGCTGGGCACGCTCACGCAATCGTTCAACGCGATGACGGGGCAGTTGTTCGAAGCCCGCTCCGCCGTCGAACGCAACCGCGCCGCGCTGGAAAGCGCCAAGGCCCACCTGGAATCGGTGCTGGCCAACATGTCGGCCGGCGTGATCGTGATGGATGCGGACGGCGTCGTCGTCAACTCGAACGATGCCGTGCACCGCATCCTGCAGGTCGACGTGGCGTCGCTGGCCGGCCGTCCGCTCGACGAGATCGAGGGACTGGAAGTGTTCGCCGGCGCCGTCACCCGGGCCTTCTCGGCACAGAGCGCGCAATCGGCCGCGGGCCGCGGGCGCGGGCGGGCGCACTGGCAGCAGCAGATCGAGATCCCGCGCCGTCCCGGCACCGACGACGACCACGACCTCACGCTGCTCGCGCGCGGCTCGCGCCTGCCGGTGGGGGCGGGCAGCGGCTTCATCGTCGTGTTCGATGACATCTCGGACGTGATCTCGGCCCAGCGTTCCGTGGCCTGGGGCGAGGTGGCGCGCCGCCTTGCGCACGAGATCAAGAACCCGCTCACGCCGATCCAGCTGTCGGCCGAACGCCTGCAGATGAAGCTGGCCGACCGCGTCGATCCGGACGCCGCGGCCCTCCTCAACAAGGCCACCGACACCATCGTGAGCCAGGTCGCGGCGATGAAGCGCATGGTCGACGACTTCCGCGACTACGCGCGCACGCCGCCGGCCGTGCTGCATCCGCTGGACCTGAACGACCTGATCGAGGAGATCCTGAATCTCTACCTGTCCGAGGACGGCTCGGACGTGATCCATCCGTCGCTGGCCCCCGGCCTGCCGCGCGTGATGGGCGACGCGACCCAGCTGCGCCAGGTGATCCACAACCTGCTGCAAAACGCGCAGGACGCGTTGGCCGACCGCCCGCCGCAGGACGACCCGCCCCGTATCGACATCGTGACGGAAGCCATCCACTACGTCGGCGCGGACGGCGGCACGGGCACCGCGGTGCGCCTGGCGATCGTGGACAACGGGCCCGGTTTCGCGCCCAAGATCCTGTCGCGGGCCTTCGAGCCGTACGTCACGTCGAAGGCGCGCGGCACCGGCCTGGGCCTGCCGATGGTCAAGAAGATCGTCGACGAACATGGCGGCCGGATCGACGTTGCCAACCGCGCCGACGGAAGTGGCGCTTCGGTATCGATTTTGCTGTTAAAGTTAGCGCCAGAGGCGAACTTGGCCGAAGCGTGAATCGCGCATAGAATCTTGGCTGTATAGGGGGCTTCCACACAGCTGGGCCAGGGCCTCCGAAGAGAGAGAGTCAGATCATAAAAGGCATAACAAGATGGCGAACATACTCGTAGTTGACGATGAAATGGGCATCCGCGAGCTGCTCTCGGAAATCCTTGGCGACGAGGGACACGCGGTCCAGCTGGCGGAAAACGCGCAGCAGGCCCGCCAGGCGCGCCAGCAGGGCACCCCCGACCTGGTGCTCCTCGACATCTGGATGCCCGATACGGACGGCGTCACCCTGCTCAAGGAGTGGCAGCGCGACGGCCTGCTGACGATGCCGGTCATCATGATGTCCGGTCACGCCACCATCGACACCGCCGTGGAAGCGACCCGCATCGGTGCCCTGAATTTCCTGGAAAAACCGATCGCCCTGCAAAAACTGTTGAAAGCGGTGCAGCAGGGCCTGCAGCGCGGCCAGGAAGTGGCGCGCGCCCCGGCGATCGCGCCGCGTCCGATGGCGACCGTCGCCTCCGTCTCCGCGCCCCTGCCGGAGCCGAGCGCGATCGCGCAACCGATGTATGCACCGCAGCCGCAGGGCGGCTCGATGGGCGCGTCGATGGGCATGGCCCGTCCGGTCAGCAACGGCGAGGCGCACGCGCACGGCTATACGCTGTCGTTCGACCTGCCGCTGCGCGAGGCACGCGACGCGTTCGAGCGTATGTACTTCGAACACCACCTGGGCCGCGAAGGCGGTTCCATGACCCGCGTGGCCGAAAAGACTGGCCTGGAACGGACCCACCTGTACCGCAAGCTCAAGCAGCTCGGCGTCGAACCGGGCAAGCTCGGCAAGAAGAGTGCACAGTAATTCCGGCGGTCAGGACGACGCGCGCGCCGTCCTGACGCTCGTCACCGGTCCGGGCGCCGCCGCGCGCGAAGCGGCGATCGCCGCCCACCTTTCCGATCTGCATGAAGACGGCTTGCAGGCCATCACGCAGGCCATCATCCTTGAAGGCCTCCCGTCCGGCAGTTCCCCCCTCGACGACCTTCCACCAAGCCAGACGCTTGCGCGAATCGCGCCCGGTTGCCTGTGCTGCACCGGCAATCTCGTTTTACGTGTAACATTGAATCGACTGCTGCGCCAACGACCCCGCCGTATCTTCATCGGTGTCGCGGACAGCGGGCATCTTGATCAGTTGCGATCGTGGCTGCAGTCCGAGCCATACGATCAGCTGTTACGGCTGACTTCCGACCTGAATGCGTGAGTCCCTGCAGCGTGTTGAGATTGAAATCGTAACAAGTTGTAGAGGTTCTTGAATTCGGTTCGTCGTGGCCCCACCTCTTAATCGAAGTGGAACGAAGTGGAAAAGGCCAGCAACTGAGCCGTCCGCCGCCGGGCGGCCCCTTGCACCCATCTGATCGAGTGAAGGAGTCATCATGAACATGATCTATAACAGCGAACAGTACAGCGTTGTCGAATTTGGCGTCGATCACAACCTCGAAGCCCTGCGCTTCGGCGGCTACGAGATCGTCGACAAGTCCGGCCGGCGCGAAGCGTTCATCGGCGGCAAACTGGCGCAAGCGTTCCGGCGTGATGTCAACAACCTGATCGCGAGCGAGCCGACCATGGAGGAAATCGACGATTTCCTGGGTTCGTACGATACCCTGATGAGCCAGCCGGTCGTGCTGCATTGAGTCTTCCGGCCGGACAGGACGTCCGGCCACCGCTCTGCCGCATCACTCCTGCGTTACGCAGCCCATTGCCGGGCCGGCGACGCAGGGTGCATCATCCCCGCATTTTCAAACGCTTCTTCCTCATACCGGCTTTGCGTTCGCGCATGGTAAGCTTGACCCATGTGTCAGCTACTTGCCATGAATTGCAATGTCCCGACGGACATCGTGTTTAGTTTCACCGGCTTCGCCCATCGGGGCGGACGCACGGACACGCACCACGACGGCTGGGGCATCGCATTCTTCGAAGGCGCCGGCGTGCGCCATTTCGTCGATCACCAGGCTGCCGTCGCGTCGCCGATCGCGGAACTGATCAAGCATTACCCGATCAAGTCGCTGAACGTCATCGCCCACATCCGCAAGGCCACGCAAGGCCAGGTGGCACTGGAAAACTGCCACCCGTTCGTGCGCGAGATGTGGGGCCGCTACTGGGTGTTCGCCCACAACGGCGACCTCAAGGGCTTCGAGCCCATCCTCGACGGACCGTACCGCCCGGTGGGCAATACCGACAGCGAACGGGCCTTCTGCTTCCTGCTGCAGCAATTGCGCGACCGCTTCGGCGACACACCGCCCGCCATGCCCGCGCTGCGCGCGGCGATCGCCGACCTCGTCGCGATCATCGCGCGCCACGGCACGTTCAACATGATGCTGTCCGACGGCACCGCACTGTTCGCACATTGCTCGACCAAGCTGTGCTACGTCGTGCGCCAGTACCCGTTCGCGGCCGCCTGCCTGGCCGACGAAGACCTGTCCGTCGATTTTTCCCAGGTGACGACGCCGAACGACCGCGTGGCCATCATCGTCACGGCGCCGCTCACGACCAACGAGACGTGGACCGAATTCGCGCCGGGCGAATTGAAGGTATTCGTGGACGGCCTGCCGCAACCCTGAAAAGTTTTTTACAAGAAATCATTTTCACATAGTCACCAAGCGGCGGAATGCGTTAAAGTAGCTACGTTCCCTTGCTACAAGAGTCCATGATGACCGATACCGCCGCGAGCCTGGACCACGCGAACTATCCTCTGCGCGTGCGTGACTTCTACCTGGGGCGCCAGCCGGTGCTCGACCGCAACCAGGCCCTGTATGGGTACGAGCTGCTGTTCCGCAGTGCGCGCCAGGGCGAGGCCGACGAGACCGGCCTGACCGCGACGGCCGCCGTGATCGCCCATGCGGCGCAACTGGGCCTCGCGCGCGCCATCGGCGACGCCACCTGCTTCCTGAACGTCGACGCCGAAGTCCTCGCGAGCGACATCTTTGCCTTCCTGCCGCGCGACCGGACGGTCCTGGAGATCGTGTCCGACGTCGTGCCGGACGACGATCTGCTGGCGCGCATGCGCGTACTCGCGGGCCACGGCTTCCGCTTCGCGCTGGACGGCGTCGACGGCGACAGCCTGCGCCTGCAACGCCTGCTGCCGCTGGCCGCCTTCGTCAAGCTGGACCTGCGCAGCGTGCCGCCCGCGCAGCTGCCGAACCTCGTGCGCCGCCTGCACGGCATGGAAAAGACCGTGGTCGCGGAAAAGGTCGAGACGCGGGATACCTACCAGGCCGCGATGAACCTCGGCTTCGACTACTTCCAGGGCTATTATTTCGCGCGTCCGTCCGTGCTGGGCGGCCGCAAGCTGTCGCCGTCGCAGCTCGCCGTCGTCGAGCTGATGAACCTCGTGATGTCGGACGCCGACAATGCCGCCATCGAAAAGGCCGTCAAGCGCGACGTGACGCTCGCGCTGAACCTGCTGCGCCTCGTGAACACGCCGGCCGTGGGCGCGACGCAGCGCATCGATTCCGTCAGCCAGGCGCTGCTCGTGCTGGGCCGGCGCCAGCTGCAGCGCTGGCTGCAGATCATGCTGTACGCGGAGCCGGCCACGCGCGGCCACAACCAGACGCCCCTGCTGATGCTGGCCACGACGCGCGGCCGCCTGATGGAGCTGCTGGCCAAGCGCCTGCGTCCCGGCCAGCGCGCCGTCGCGGACATCGCGTTCACGGTCGGCATCATGTCGCTGATGGACGTCCTGTTCGGCATCCCGATGGCCGACATCGTCGAACAGATTCCCGTCAGCGACGAAGTGCGCCAGGCGCTCGTGGGCCGCGCCGGCTTCTTCGGCGAGCTGCTCAAGCTGTCCGAGAGCATCGAGCAGGCCGACGAGAACACGGAACTCGTGCTGCCCACGTTGAAGGAATTGCAGATCTCCGGCGACGACATGATCGAGCTGGAGATGTCGGCGTTCCAGTGGAGCGACTCCGTCGTCCGATACGCCATCTGAGCCGGGCCATGTCGAACGTCCTGTTGCGCGTCGAAGGTCTCGTCAAATCGTACGGCACCCGCCGCGCCGTGGACGGGGTGTCGTTCCAGGTCCTGGCCGGCCAGACCGTCGGCCTGCTGGGGCCGAACGGCGCCGGCAAGTCGACCACCGTCTCCATGCTGTGCGGGCTGCTGCGGCCCGATGCCGGGCAGGTGCTGCTGGACGGCCAGCCGGTGACGACGGGCGCGGCGCACGTCAAGCGCCGCATCGGCCTCGTGCCGCAGGATCTCGCGCTGTACGAGGACCTGTCCGCGCACGATAACCTGCGCCTCTTCGGCGCGCTGTATGGCCTCAAGGGCAAGCCGCTCGACGAACGCATCGCCCGCGTGCTGGGCCTCGTGAATCTCGTCGAGCGCGCGCGCGACAAGCCGGCCACGTTCTCGGGCGGGATGAAGCGCCGCCTGAACATCGCGGCCGCGCTGCTGCACGATCCCGACCTGCTGATCCTCGACGAACCGACGGTCGGCGTCGATCCGCAGAGCCGCAACGCGATCTTCGACACGCTCGAGGCGCTGCAGGCGCAGGGCCGTTCGCTGATCTACACGAGCCACTACATGGAAGAGGTGGAGCGCCTCGCCGACCACATCGTCATCGTCGACCACGGCAAAGTGCTGGCCGACGACAGCCCGGCCGCGCTGCACCGCCGGCTCGCGGCCAAGGCGCTGCTGCGCGTGGAGCTGGCGGAGCCGGTGGCACCTGGCCTGCTCGCCTGCTTGCGCGCGCAGGCTGGCGTGACGGCGCTGGCCGGCGAAGGCACGGCGCTCGACATCGGCCTGACGGACAACGCCGATGCCGTCCCGCTGCTCGGCTGGCTGCAGGGACAGGGCCAGCGTCCGGTGCACTTCGCGACGGCGCGTGCGAGCCTCGAAGACATCTTCCTCGACCTGACCGGGCGCACCCTGCGCGACTGACATGACGGCCTTTCTTGCACTGGTCCGCAAGGACCTCATCCTGTACGTCTCCGACAAGCGCGCGCTGCTGATGCACCTTGTGCTGCCCATCGTGATCGCCGCGTTCTTCGGTTCCGTGTTCGGCGCCGGCGGGACTCCCCACGGCATCGACGTCGCCCTCGTCCAGCAGGACACGAGCGACGCCGGCAGCCGCATCGCGGCGGGCCTGAAGGCCGATCCGAACCTGCACGTGACGCCGATGGACCTGGCGCAGGCGCGCGATGCCGTGCGCAAGGGCAGCCAGGCCGTCGCCATCGTGCTGCCGGCCGGTTTTACGGAAGCGGCGGGCACGGCGATGTTCTCGAACCAGACGAAGCCGGAAATCGGCCTGTTGTACGACCCGTCGCAGCCGGCCGTGCTGGCGATGGTGAAGGGCATGCTGACGCAGCAGGTGATGCAGGTCGTGAGCGCCGAGATGTTCGGCGGACCGCTGGGTAAAAAGCTTACGGCACAGAGCCTGCAGCAGCTGGACGAGAACAAGGTGCAGGACGCCGCGCTGCGCGACATGCTCGTCGCCGTGCGCAAGTTCGAAGACCAGCCGCGCGACGAAGGCGCCGGCGATGGTCGGCCGCGGGGCCTGGCGATGCCGTTCACGACGCACGACGAGAGCCTGACGAGCGGTCCGGTCGCCGAAGGCTACAACCCGTATGCGCACTCGTTCTCGGGCATGGGCGTGCAATTCATCCTGTTCATGGGCGTGAACATGGGCATCGGCATGCTGCTCGCGCGCCGCAGCGGCGTGTGGGACCGCCTGCTTGCCGCGCCCGTGACGCTCACCCAGGTGGTGCTGGCGCGCGCCGTCTCGGCCGCGATCATCGCCTTCGGCCTGCTGTGCACGATCTTCGTCGTGGCGGTGCTGGCGTTCCACGTGCGGGTCTCCAGCGTGCCGGGTTTTATCGGCGTCGCGGCCGGCTTCGGCGCGCTCACGGCCGGCTTCGGCCTGCTGATCGCGGCGTTCGGCAAGACACCGGAAGCGGCGCGCGGCATCGCGATGTTCGCCACCCTGATCCTCGTGATGCTGGGCGGCGCGTGGGTGCCGACGTTCATGTTCCCCGCGTGGGTGCAGCAGCTGACGCTCGTTGTGCCCACGCGCTGGGCCATCGCGGGCCTGGATGCCGTCACGTGGCGCGGTCTGGGCGCCCTGGCCGCGCTGCCATCCATCGCCGTGCTGCTGGGCTTTGCGCTGCTGTTCACGGCGGCCGCCGTGTGGCGCTTTCGGCGCGAGCAGGCTTAACGCAGGCGTACGGTTGCAGTCGTCGTTTCGTCGCGCACGGACATGGCCGCATCCTCGAATGACGGCGGACCGAAGCGCCCGCGCGCATCGCGGCTGAATCCATAATTCTCGCTCGGGATGCCGATCAGGTTGCGGTCCAGTTCACCGTTGCTGTTCTCGTCCTGGTAAGCCAGCACGGCCCACGTCCCCGGCGGCACGCCCTTGATCGTCACGACCGTCTCGCCGTCGCGCGCGGGCACGGAGCCCGTGTACGCGCACTGCTTGAGGAAGCGCTCGCGGTCGCACACGGCCACGTTGACGTTGCCCTTGCCGCCGGCCGTGTTGGCGACGTGGACGTCGATGGTGGCTGCGGCAGCAGGCAGGCAGCAGAGCAGGAGGGCGGCGAAACGAAGTGTCATGGGGTCCTCGTTGGATTTATGTTAGGCTCGGCGCATCTTCAATGAGGTGCATGCCATGCTGTGGAATACCGTCATCGTCGTACTGACCGTCATCGCGATGGAAGTGTTTTCCATCGTCGCGCACAAGTACGTGATGCACGGCTTCGGTTGGGGATGGCACCGCTCGCACCACGAACCCCGCACCGGCTGGTTCGAAAAGAACGACCTGTACGCCGTCGTGTTCGCGGGCGTGGCCATCGCGCTCATCTACGCGGGCACCGAGGGCAGGCATCCGCTGGAATGGATCGGCGCCGGCATGACGGCCTACGGTGCGCTGTACTTCGTCGCGCACGATGGGCTGGTGCACCAGCGCTGGCCGTTCCGGTACGTGCCGCGCCAAGGATATCTGAAGCGGCTCTACCAGGCACACCGGATGCATCACGCGGTGGCGGGCAAGGATGGCGCCGTGTCGTTTGGCTTCCTGTACGCACCGCCCGTCGCTGCCCTCAAGCGCCAACTGCATGCGCTGCACGGTGGTCGGCCGCGCGCCACAGTCCGTTCGGACGAGCACCCGGCTTCCTGAAACGCGACGCGAGCGCGTCGACCCCGCCGAGCGCCAGCAGGCGCAGCTTCGTCGCGCGCGACGTGCCCGCGCGCGTGTCCCATGCGCGTGCGCCACGGCGCTTCACTTCGATGCCGATCTGGCGGTACACGCGGCGTGCCGTCGCGATGGCCCAGGCCGACCGCAACGGCAGCGCGGCGACGCCGTCCATGGCCGAATCGTAGTAGGGCTCCGCATGGTCGACGAGGCGTGCCGCCACGCGCGCCAGCGCCTCCCGGTATCGTTCGTGCGCGACGTGGGCGACGGGAATGCCAGCCTCGCGCAGCCATGCGGCAGGCACGTAGACGCGGCCGATGCGCGCATCCTCGACGATGTCGCGCGCGATGTTCGTCAGCTGGAACGCGAGCCCGAGGTCGCACGCGCGGTCCAGCACCGCAGCGTCGCGCGCGCCCATGATCGACGCCATCATCAGTCCGACGACGCCGGCCACGTGGTAGCAGTAGCGCAGCGTGTCGTCGATGGTCTCGTAGCGTGCATCGGCCGCGTCCATCGCGAAGCCGGCCAGGTGGTCGAACGCATGGTGCGGCGAGATCGCGTGGCGCAGCGCCACGTCCTGGAACGCGGCGAACGCCGGGTCGGGTTGCGGCTCGCCCGCGTACGCACTGAGCGTCTGGTTGCGCAGGCGCTCGACCTGGGCCGTCGCATCGACGGGCGCCGTCGCGTTGTGGCCGCGCTTGTGACCCAATTCCTGGCCGTCGACGACGTCGTCGCAATAACGGCACCACGCGTACAGCATCAGCACGCTGCGGCGCGTGTCCCGGTCGAACAGTTTCGCAGCCGCGGCAAAGCTCTTGGAGCCGACGCGGATGGTTTCTGTCGCGTGATCCAGCAGCGCTTCGCTCATGCCTGCGCCTCCAGCATCAGCCCCGCCGTCGCCTTCGCCGACCCGATCACGCCGGGCACGCCGGCCCCCGGATGCGTGCCCGCGCCCACGAGATACAGGTTGGCCAGGTCCGCATCGCGGTTGTGCGGGCGGAACCACGCGCTTTGCGTGAGGATCGGTTCGAGCGAGAACGCGGAGCCGAGGTGCGCGTTCAACTCGTCGCGGAAGTCGAGCGGCGTGAAGATGCGGCTCGTGACGAGCTGGCTGCGCAGGCCCGGCATGTAGCGCTGCTCGAGGTAGTCGAAGATGCGGTCGCGGTAGCGCGGCCCCTCGACCGTCCAGTCGATCGGCGCATTGCCCAGGTGCGGCACGGGCGCCAGCACGTAATGGCTGCCGCAACCCGGAGGGGCCAGCGACGGGTCCGTGATGCAGGGCGCGTGCAGGTACAGCGAAAAATCGTCGGCGAGGGCGTTGCCGCCGAAGATGTTCGTGATCAGTTCGCGGTAGCGCGGGCCGAAGCAGACCGTGTGGTGGCGCAGCTGGTCGTGGTGGTGGTCGAGGCCGAAGTACAGCACGAACAGCGAATTCGAAAAGCGCTTTTTACGAAGCGCGCCGGCCTGCGCGGCGCCGCGCGGATGCGCGCCGAGGAGCTTGTCGTACGTGTGCACCACGTCCGCGTTCGATGCGACGGCATCCGCCTTGAACAGGCGGCCGTCTTCCAGCCGCACGCCGGTCGCGCGCGCGCCCTGCGTTTCGATCGCGGCCACGGGCGCATTGAGTTCGATACGTCCGCCCAGGTCTTCGAACAGCTTGACCAGGCCGCGCACGAGCGCACCCGTGCCGCCGCGCGGGAACCACACGCCCCACTGGCGTTCCAGTGCGTGGATCAAGGTGTAGATCGACGACGTGGCAAACGGGTTGCCGCCCACGAGCAGCGAGTGGAACGAGAACGCCTGGCGCAGATGCTCGTCCTGGATGAAGCGCGACACGATGCCGTACACGCTGCGCCACGCCTGCAGGCGCGCCAGTTGCGGCCCGGCCGCGATCATGTCGCGGAACGACAGGAACGGCACGGCGCCCAGCTTCAGGTAGCCTTCCGCGAACACGGCCTGCGAGTAGGCGAGGAAGCGCCGGTAGCCGGCCACGTCGGCCGGATTGCGCGCGTGGATTTGCCTGTCCAGCGCCTCCTGGTCGTTGGCGTAGTCAAAGTAACTGCCGTCTTCCCAGCACAGGCGGTAGAACGGAGAGACGGGCAGCATCTCCACGTAGTCGGCCATGCGCCGGCCGGCCGTCGTGAACAGTTCTTCCAGCGCGGACGGATCCGTGATGACGGTGGGGCCGGCGTCGAACACGAAGCCTTGGTCTTCGTACACGTAGGCGCGGCCGCCCGGCTTGTCGCGCTTTTCCAGCAGCGTGGTCTGCACGCCCTGTGCCTGCAGGCGGATGGCCAGTGCCAGGCCGCCGAAGCCGGCGCCCACGACGACGGCGGTATTCGATGCGTTCATGCGGATGTCCCGATCTGGTGAGGGTGAGTGCGGCGCGCCGCGTCCAGTGCCTGCAGCACGGGGACGGGCGGTTTGCCGGACAGGATGCGTGCCTTGTCGACGAGCGTCGTGCGGCCCGCGTAGAAGCGGGCGATCAGCGGCGCGGGCAGGCGATAGAAGCGCTGCATGACGCGCCAGCGCGCGTCCGGGCTGCCGGCCAAAAACAGCATGCGGTTCAGCAGCCGGTAAAATCCTTGCTCGCGCCACGTGGCGCG
>Ga0187844_10001417_pt1 | contig 18313 bp, 19 predicted proteins | sample SpaLakP09_SKY_50_FD_134517 | JGI IMG/M metagenome (GOLD analysis project Ga0187844, IMG submission 134517) | Oligotrophic lake water microbial communities from Sparkling Lake, Wisconsin, USA - SP09_SKY_50 | ecosystem: Environmental > Aquatic > Freshwater > Lake | place: USA: Sparkling Lake...
CGGCGGCTGCAGAACGAAATCCAGATGACGTGGCACGACCATCCGGTCAACGCCGCGCGCGAAACCGAAGGCAAACTTCCGATCAACTCGGTGTGGCTGCACGGCGGCGGGGCGGCCGCGCCGGTTGCCCGGCTTGCCGATATTGTGCTCGCCGAAGATCCGTTCCTGGCCGGGCTGGCGCTGGCGGGCGGCAGCCGGCTGGCCGCCCAGCTAGCGCGTTTCGCCGATATCGAACGCATCGACGGCTCCGTACTGACGATGCTCGCCGACGCCACCGAAGCGCATATCGCCACCGACTGGGGCCTATGGATCGAACGGATGCACAGCCTGGACGCCGACTGGTTCCAGCCGGCGCTGGACGCGCTTGCCGCAGGCGGGCTCCAGGCCGTCACGCTGGTGCTCGGCGGCGAAAACCACTTTGCCGAATTCACCGTCACGCGCGCGGATCTGCGCAAGTTCTGGCGCGGCCTTGGCACGCGCGGGGACTGGCGCGCGCTGCTGTCCAATCTGGCGATGGCCGCCTGATCCAAAACTACCGAACTCGCCCATGACCCGGATTGCCATCCGTAACTATTCCGACGACCACGCGAACGCGCTGGCGGCCGCCGGACTGCATCCCACCCTCGCGCGGATCCTCTCGGCGCGCGGCGTGCTCAGCCCTTCCGAACTGGCCACCGATCTGCCCGAACTGGTGCCACCATCGGCGATGAAGGGCATCGGCCACGCCGCCGAATACCTTGCCGACGCCATTGCCGCGAAACGCAAGCTGCTGATCGTGGCCGACTACGATTGCGATGGCGCCACCGCTTGCGCGGTCGGGGTACGCGGCCTGCGGATGCTGGGGGCGCGCGTCGACTACATCGTGCCGAACCGCTTCGAGTATGGCTATGGCCTGACGCCCGAAATCGTCGCACTGGCCGCCCAGCAACAGCCGGATGTGATTGTGACGGTCGACAACGGCATCGCCAGCGTCGACGGTGTGGCGGCGGCCAATATGCGCGGCATTGACGTCGTGGTGACCGATCACCATCTGCCCGGCGCGGTGTTGCCCGACGCGGCGGTGATCGTCAATCCGAACCAGCCGGGCTGCGAGTTTCCGAGCAAGAACCTGGCCGGCGTCGGCGTGATGTTCTACGTGCTGCTGGCGTTGCGGGCAGAACTGCGCAAGCGCGGCGTGTTTACACAAGCCACGCAGCCGCCGTTGCAAACGCTGCTGGACCTGGTTGCGCTGGGTACGGTAGCGGACGTCGTCAAGCTCGACACCAACAACCGGATCCTCGTTGCGCAAGGACTCAAGCGCATGCGCGCCGGCCGCATGCACGCCGGCGTCGCGGCGCTGTTCCGCGCCGCGGGACGCGAGGCGTCGCGCGCCAACACGTTCGATCTTGGGTTCGGGCTCGGCCCGCGTCTGAATGCGGCGGGGCGGCTTGCCGACATGTCGCTCGGCATCGAATGCCTGCTTACCGACGACGCCAACCGCGCTTGGGAGATTGCGCAGGAACTGGACGGGATGAACCGCGAGCGGCGCGATATCGAGGCCGGCATGCAGCAGGAAGCCATGCAGATCCTGGAACAGCCGCTGGATGGGCTGGATCCCGCGTCGCGATATACGGTGAGCGTGTTCCACGAAACCTGGCACCAGGGTGTGATCGGCATCGTGGCGTCGCGGCTCAAGGAGAAATTTCATCGTCCGACGATCACCTTCGCGCCTGGCGACGACGAGCATATCAAGGGCTCGGGCCGGTCGATTCCCGGATTTCACCTGCGCGATGCGCTGGATCTGGTGTCAAAACGGCACCCAGGGCTGCTGGTCAAGTTTGGCGGCCACGCAATGGCGGCCGGCCTGACCGTGCGCGCCGCGGATTTCGACACGTTTATCGCCGCCTTCGAAGCGGTAGGCCGGGAATGGCTCAACGACGAACAACTGGCGCGCGTGATCGAAACCGATGGCGATATCGACGACACCTGCTTCTGTCCGGAATTTGTGACGCTGCTCGAAGGCCACGTCTGGGGCCAGGGCTTTCCGCCGCCCACGTTCTCAGGCGAGTTTGATGTGCTGCGGCAGACGGTCCTGAAGGGAAAGCACCTGAAACTGCAACTGGGACGCGGTAGCCAGCGTTTCGACGCCATCTGGTTCAACCACGCGGACGCGCTGGACGGCGCCAGCGCCACGGTAGCCTATCGTCTCGACAACAACACCTTCAACGGGACGACGCGCGTGCAACTGGTGGTAGAGCACGCGCAATAACCGTTCCGCGGGTCAGCGGGTCAGCGGGTCAGGGGTCAGCGGGTCAGGGGTCAGCCGTTCAGCGGGTCAGCGGGTCAGCGGGTCAGCCGGTCAGCCGGTCAGCCGGTCAGCCGCGCGACGGCAGGTAATTGGCCGGGTTCATCGGTTTGCCGTTGCCCCGCACTTCAAAATGCAGTTCGCTGGCGTTGTCCATGCTGCCGATCTCCTGCCCCGTGGCAACGCGCGCGCCTTCCTTGACCAGCGGTTTGTCCAGATTGCCGTAGACCGTCAGCCAGTCGTCGTTATGTTTGACGATGACGATCTGCCCGTAGCCGCGCAGCGTCCCGACGTGGATGGCCCAGCCCGCCGCAGCGGCGCGCACCTTGCCGCCGGCCGGCACTTCGATACGCAAGCCTTTCTCCGCGGGCGGCGCGAAGCGGCCGGTCACGCGGCCGTCGGCTGGCCATTGCAGGCTGATCGCGCTGGCTGGCGGCTTGACCGATGCGGGGTCAGGCGCGGCGCTGCGTGTCGGCTTGTCGGCCGCGGCGGCCTTGTCCGCCGCTTTGGCCGCCGAGATCCCTGCGCCGGCGGGCGGCCTGACGCGAATCAGCTGTCCGACTTCGATCTGATTGTTGTCCGCCAGATTGCTCCAGCGCGACAGTTCGGCAACCGAGCGGTTATGCCGGCGCGCGATCGAATAAAGCGTGTCGCCGCGTTCGACGCGGTAGTAACCTTCGGGCGCCGGCTCGCTGGGCGTGGTGCCACAGGCGGCCAACATCAAGGCCAGGGCGGGAGCGGCCAGCCATCCCAGCGCGCTGCGGCGGCTTGGCGTGGCACGGGTGTCGTGATTTGCTGCGAGGTGTCCTGTCATGCGTCCGGAAAGCTCCTGATCGTGGCCGCTATTGTCGCCCAAATGGGTGAAAGTCTCGCAATAGACTGTTCGCTGCACGAACAGTTCGCCCGGAATATATGCCGGCTGCGCGCGATCCGAGGCCGGTTTCCGGTGCCAATCCGCTATAATTCAACGTTTTTCAAGCGCAGGAATCTCAATTTTCATGGAAGCAGAACGCCTCAACGCCATCTCCGGTGCCATCTCCGATCTCCGTTCGCGAACGGAAGATCTACGGGGGTATCTTTGACTACGATGTCAAAGCAAATCGCCTAGACGAAGTCAACGGACTGCTGGAAGACCCGGACGTCTGGAACAACCCCAAGCGCGCCCAGGATCTGGGCAAGGAAAAGAAGGCGCTCGAAGCCGTCGTGCAAACGCTCGGCAAGCTGACGGAAGACCTGAACGGCGCTGACGAGCTTTTCGAACTCGCGCGCGAGGAAGGCGACGACGAGACGCTGGAATCGATCGAGGCCGACGTAAAAGGCTTCGAGGCCATCGTCGCCGACATGGAATTCCGCCGCATGTTCTCCGGCGAAATGGATCAGGCCAACGCGTTCATCGACATCCAGGCCGGCGCCGGCGGTACCGAGGCGTGCGACTGGGCGTCAATGCTGCGGCGTCAGTACCTGAAGTACTGCGAGCGCAAGGGCTTCAAGGCCGAAGTGCTGGAAGAATCAGAAGGCGACGTGGCGGGCATCAAGAGCGCGACGATCAAGGTTGAAGGCGATTACGCGTTCGGCTATCTGCGCACGGAAACCGGCGTGCATCGACTGGTGCGCAAGTCGCCGTTCGATTCGTCGGGCGGACGCCATACTTCGTTCTCGTCGGTGTTCGTCTACCCCGAGGTCGACGATTCGTTCGAGGTGGAAGTCAACCCGGCCGATTTGCGCGTCGATACGTATCGCGCTTCGGGCGCGGGCGGGCAGCACATCAACAAGACCGACTCCGCCGTGCGGATCACGCACATCCCGACCGGGATCGTCGTGCAGTGCCAGAACGACCGTTCCCAGCACCGCAACCGCGCCGAAGCGATGTCGATGCTGAAATCGCGCCTGTACGAGCATGAGATGCGCAAGCGTCAGGCCGAGGCCGACAAGCTCGAGGCCGGCAAGACCGACGTGGGCTGGGGTCACCAGATCCGCTCGTACGTGCTGGACCAGAGCCGCATCAAGGACCTGCGCACCAATGTGGAAATGTCCAACACGCAGAAGGTGCTGGACGGCGACCTCGATCCCCTCATCGAGGCCAGCCTGAAACAGGGCCTGTAATACCGCAAGACCTGCGATGCATCGGGGCGGTGGCCCGCGCCATACGCCACGATGCACGCGACAACCCCACGTCATCCATCTCGCCGTTGCACAAGACAAGGTCCACGCCATGACCACCGTAACGCCCCGCTCCACCCATCTCCATATCGTCACCGGCGCCTCGCGCGGCCTGGGCGCGGCGCTGGTGCGCGCGCTGCTCAAGCCGGGCAACCGCATCATTGGCGTGGCACGCAGCCGCAATACCGAGCTGGAGGCCGAGGCGTCGGCCAGCGGCGTGCCGGTGGCCTGGCACTTGCAGGATCTTGCGCAACCGGGCCCGTCGGCGGGCTGGCTGGCGAGCGTACTCGAAGCCGTGGACGACGCGCCGGCCAGCGTCACGCTGATCCTCAACGCAGGCGTGGTGGAACCGATCGGCCCGATCACGTCGCTGCACGAGAACACGCTGGTGCCGCATCTGCAAACCAACCTGGTGACGCCGATGACGATGACGGGCGCGTTCATCACAGGCACCTCGCGCTTCGATTGCCCGCGCAAGATTCTGGCGATCTCGTCCGGCGCGGCGCGCAATCCCGTGCCGGGCTGGAGCGCTTACTGCGCCGGCAAGGCGGGGCTGGACATGTTCATCCGCTCGGTCAACGCCGAGTACGGCAACCTGCCGGACGCGCACGCGGTGCGCGCCGTGGCGCTGGCGCCGGGCGTGGTGGACACGGGCATGCAGGAAACCATCCGCGGCGCCGATTTCTCGCAGGTGCAGCGCTTCCGCGACCTGAAGGCCAACGACCAGTTGGCGTCGCCCGAAGACGTGGCGCAACGTATCGTCACCTATCTTGGCCGCGCCGATTTCGGCAAGACCGAACTCGACGACATCCGCAACCATTGAACCGACTGGCGCGCGCGGGCGCTTGCTTGCGCGCGACCGAAACTCACATCATGACCGAACAGACCCGCACGCCGGCCGCCGAAGCGCCAGCCGCAGACGAGAACAAGATCATCGCTGAGCGGCGCGAAAAGCTGCAGGCCCTGCGTGCGCAGGGCGTAGCCTTTCCGAACGACTTCCGCCCGACGCATCAGTCCGGCGCGCTGCATGCGCAGTACGGCGAGACCGACGGCCCGACGCTGGAAGCCAATCCGGTAGAAGTGGCCATCGCCGGGCGCATGATGCTCAAGCGCGTGATGGGCAAGGCCAGCTTTGCCACCGTGCAGGACGGCAGCGGCCAGATCCAGTTCTACATCACGCGCGACAAGGTTGGCGAGGATGTCTACGCGGCGTTCAAGCATTGGGACCTGGGCGACATCATCAGTGCGCGCGGCGTGCTGTTCCGCACCAACAAGGGCGAGCTGTCGGTGCAGGTGCGCGAACTGCGCCTGCTGTCGAAGAGCCTGCGCCCGCTGCCGGACAAGTTCCACGGCCTGGCCGACCAGGAGCTCAAATATCGCCAGCGCTACGTCGACCTGATCGTCTCGCCGGAAACGCGCGACACGTTCCGCGCGCGCACCAAGGCGATGTCGTCGCTGCGCCGCCATATGGCCGACGCCGGCTTCATGGAAGTGGAAACGCCGATGCTGCATCCGATTCCGGGCGGCGCGGCGGCCAAGCCGTTCATCACGCATCACAACGCGCTGGACATGCAGATGTTCCTGCGCATCGCGCCCGAGCTGTATCTGAAGCGCCTGATCGTGGGTGGCTTCGAGCGTGTGTTCGAGATCAACCGCAACTTCCGTAATGAAGGGGTGAGCCCACGCCACAACCCCGAATTCACGATGATGGAGTTCTACGCGGCCTACACGGACTATCGCTGGCTGATGGACTTCACCGAGAACCTGATCCGACAAGCGGCAATCGACGCGAGCGGCAGCGCGGTGCTGACCTACCAAGGCCGCGAACTGGATCTGTCGCGCCCGTTCCATCGGCTGACGATCTGCCAGGCGATCCAGAAGTTCGCGCCCGAATATACCGACGCGCAGCTGGCCGACGCCGATTTCCTGCGCGGCGAGCTCAAGAACAAGTTCAAGATCAACACCAGCGCGCCGCAGTTCCTGAACGCTGGCCTGGGCACGCTGCAACTGGTGCTGTTCGAGGAAACCGCCGAGTCGCAACTGTGGGAACCGACCTTTATCGTCGACTATCCGGTCGAAGTGTCGCCGCTGGCGCGCGCATCGGATACCGAGTCGGGCATTACGGAACGCTTCGAACTGTTTATCACCGGGCGCGAAATCGCCAACGGTTTCTCGGAACTGAACGATCCCGAAGATCAGGCCGACCGTTTCCGCAAGCAGGTGGAGCAGAAGGAGGCGGGTGACGAGGAAGCCATGTATTTCGACGCCGATTACATTCGCGCGCTCGAATACGGCATGCCCCCGACGGGCGGCTGCGGCATCGGTATCGACCGCCTAGTCATGCTGCTGACCGACAGCCCGAATATTCGCGACGTGATCCTGTTTCCGCACCTGCGCCGGGAAGACTAAGCAGCTTGCGCTGGCGGGCAAGACCCGCACCGCGCATGACAGGCCCCGCCTTTTTGGCGGGGCTTTTTCATTTCTGCACGATCCGGTCCGCGCGCACGGCCACTTGTAACAACAAGCCGCCGGCAGGCCGTCGCAAAAGATCTCTAACCCATTGAATTTAAAAGAACAATTCAGCTACAGATACTTACAAAATCAAACGGCATTTGGCGCGCGCTTCGGACAGACTTCAAGTATCTACTACGTCCCGTAGTCGTCGGAGAACAAACAATGTCTGGTCCGGAATCGCTTCCTACCCTGCCACCGCCGCGCCGCCTGCATCCGCTGATCGGCGCCGCTGCGGTGGCGGTTGTCATCGCCAGCCTGACCGCGGTTGCCGCCATTACTGGCGTGCTGCCGACCGGCAAGGCCAGTCAGGGCTCGCCCGAAGCATCGATGTCGAACGCGACTGCCTCGTACAGCGAGTCCCAAACCTATCCGTCCGCGCGCGCGGTCCAGGGTACGCAGGCGCAGGCTGCGCAAGGTCAGATGCCAGCACCCGGCTCGACCACGCGGCCACCCGCCTACGATGCCCAGCAGGCGTCCGGCATGGCGCCGCCGCCGGGCGCGCCGGCTCAGCAGGCGCAGGCCGAGCCCCGGCCGGCGGCTCGCCCCAGCCATACCGCTGGACACGTGACAGGCGTACAGGTGGTGGAAGCCGAAAAGCCGACCAGCGGACTTGGCGCCGTGGGCGGCGCCGTTGTGGGCGGCTTGCTCGGTAATCAGATCGGCAACGGCAATGGCCGCATCCTCGGTACGGTAGCGGGCGCTGCCGCAGGCGGCTTTGGCGGTAACTATGCCGAGAAGAAGCTGAACACCAACAAGTCTTACCGTGTCAGCGTACAGATGGATGACGGCTCAAGACGCACCTTCACCTATCAGAACCCGCCGGGAGTGGAGGTGGGCCAGCGTGTGCATCTGGAGCGCGGCGTGCTGGTAACCGGCTGATACGCCGGAAGCGCCGCGGAAATATCGGGCGCCACTCGGCGCGTACACAAGGCCGGCCATGTGCCGGCTTTGTTATTTGAGACGGCCCGGCGTCCCCGCCAGAGGCCGTCATGCTTTCGAGTTGCGTCGCCGCGATTGGCTCGTGACGACATGAGTCGAAAATCCGCTTACTGCGCTTCCTCGATCCAGGCGGCCTGGATCGCTTCCAGGATTTTCTCGCCCGAACGCTCTGGCAGGTCGCTGAATCCATCGAGCTCCAGCACCCACTGGCGCAGTTGCGTGAAGCGCACCGTCAAAGGGTCCACATCCGGAAATTTGTCGTACAGCGCCGCAGCGATATCGTAGGTATCAGTCCATTTCATCGGGGAAACTCCGGGCGGCAGGCTCAGTGGCCTTCCTTGGCGTGGTTGATCGTGTATTTGGGGATTTCGACGGTCAGGTCTGTGTCAGCGACGAGCGCCTGGCACGACAGCCGCGAATTGGGTTCGAGACCCCACGCCTTGTCCAGCAGGTCTTCCTCTTTTTCCTCGGCATCTTCAAGCGAGTTGAAGCCCTCGCGCACTACCACGTGGCAGGTGGTGCATGCGCATGACTTTTCGCACGCGTGCTCGATTTCGATACCGTTGTTGAGCAGCGCGTCGCAGATACTGGTGCCGGTGCTGGCCTCGAAGACGGCGCCCTCGGGACACAACTCGACGTGGGGCAAAACGATGATCTGTGGCATTTCTATCCTGTTCTCTTTGTAGCGTCGGCGCTTAGCCGATCTCCTGCACTTTCTTGCCGGCCAACGCACTCTTGATCGAGCGGTTCATGCGGCGTGCGGCGAATTCGTCGGTGCCGTGCGACAGCGCCTCAACCGCCGCCTTGATCGCGTGATGGTCTTCGCCCCGGGCAATCTCGCCAACCTTGGCGATCAGCGCTTCGACTTCGGCGCGTTCTTCCGGCGCCAGCAGATCGCCGTCCACTTCCAGCGCGCGCTGGGTGGCTTCCATCAGACGCTCGGCTTCGACGCGCTCCTCGGCCAGCGCCCGCGTCTTCATGTCCTGCTCCGCTTCCCGGAAGCTCTCCTGCAACATGCGCGCAATATCGTCATCGGCCAGACCGTACGACGGCTTGACCGATACCGACGCTTCCACGCCCGAATTGGTTTCGCGCGCCGATACAGAAAGCAGGCCGTCCGCATCGACCTGATAGGTCACGCGGATGCGCGCCGCGCCGGCCACCATCGGCGGAATGCCGCGCAGCTCGAAGCGCGCGAGGGACCGGCAGTCGCTGGCCAGTTCGCGCTCGCCCTGCAAGACGTGGATCGCCATCGCGGTCTGGCCATCCTTGAAGGTGGTGAACTCCTGCGCGCGCGCCACCGGGATCGTGCTGTTGCGCGGGATGATCTTCTCGACCAGCCCGCCCATGGTTTCGACGCCCAGCGACAGCGGAATGACATCGAGCAGCAGCCAGTCTTCGCCTGGCGCGTGATTGCCGGCGAGCAGATTGGCCTGCATGGCCGCACCGAGCGCCACGACCTTGTCCGGATCGAGATTGGTCAGCGGTTGCTGGCCGAAATATTCGCCGACCGCCTTGCGGATGGCCGGCATGCGCGTGGCGCCGCCAACCAGCACCACGCCCTTCACCTCATCCGGTGTCACACCGGCGTCGCGCAACGCCTTGCGCACCGGCGCGAGCGTCTTCTGCACCAGATGCGCGGTGATTTCGATAAACGTCGCGGCCGTCAGCGGCAGATGCACGATCTCGCCGCTGGCCAGCACGGCGTCGATCACGGTGCTGTCGCTGGACGACAGTGCTTCCTTGGCGGCGCGGGCGCGCACCATCAACAGGCGCATGTCCTCGGCGGACAGCGGCTGCAGGCCGGCCTGCTCGACGATCCGGCACAGCAGGCGCTGATCGAAGTCGTCGCCGCCAAGCGCGGAATCGCCGCCGGTCGACATCACCTCGAACACGCCCTTGGTCAGCTTGAGCACCGAGATATCGAACGTGCCCCCACCCAGGTCGTACACGGCATAGATACCTTCGGCTGCGTTGTCCAGTCCGTACGCGATCGCCGCGGCGGTCGGTTCGTTGAGCAGGCGCAGCACGTCCAGGCCCGCCAGTTGCGCGGCGTCCTTGGTGGCCTGGCGTTGCGCGTCGTCGAAATATGCAGGCACGGTGATCACCGCGCCGACCAGATCGTCGCCGAGCGAATCCTCGGCGCGCTGGCGTAATGTGGCCAGGATCTCGGCCGACACCTCGACGGGGCTCTTGACGCCCGCCACGGTCTTCAACTGGACCATGCCCGGCGCGTCGACGAAATCGTAGGGGCTGTGTTCGATATTGCTGACATCGCGCAGGCCGCGTCCCATGAACCGCTTCACAGAAACAATCGTGTTCTTGGGATCGCGCACCGCTTCGTCCTGGGCCTTGTAGCCGATATGCGCGGTGCCGTTCGGCAGATAGCGCACCACCGACGGCAGCAACGAACGGCCGCTGTCGTCGGGCAGGACTTCGGGGATGCTGTTGCGCACGGCGGCCACCAGGGAATTGGTGGTGCCAAGATCGATACCGACGGCCAGGCGTCGCTGATGGGGCGCCGGCGACATGCCGGGTTCGGAAATCTGGAGCAGTGCCATGGGAATCTTCTAATCTTCGAGACGATCGATCGCTTCGCTGGCGTCGTGTTCGATCTTCTCGATAAACATCAACTGGCGCGCGGCGCCGCCGGCGGCGTCATTGTCGCCGGCGTCTAGCAACGCGCCGAGGGCTGCGTGCCGCTCGCGCTTTTCCTGTCGCAGGTCGCGCAACAGACGATCGAGCTGGTCGACCGCGCGCGCTTGCACCGCATCCTGCAGCGCCTCGCGCCATTCCATCTGCTGCATCAGGAACGCGGGCGCCATGGCCGTATTGCTCTCGGCCTGGATGTCGACGCCACGCAATTGCAGCAGATAGATCGCGCGCTTCAGGGGCTGGCGCAGCGTCCGGTACGCTTCGTTGGCATGCGCGGCCCACTGCATGGCCACGCGCCGCTCGGCGTCTCCGGCGTTGGCAAAGCGGTCCGGATGCGCCTGCGTCTGAACGGTGCGATAGGCGGCGTCGAGCGCGGCCTCATCGACGTCGTATTGGGCGGGCAGTCCGAACAGCGAAAAGAAATCGTCTTTCAAAGCGCGTCTTTCAAGAAACATTCACAACAAAAAGGAGCGGTCATGCCGCCCCTTGTCGTGTTGCCGCCCGTGCGTCGCAAACCGAAGCAGGCGGCGCGGGCCGTCAGACCCGGAACGACTCGCCGCAGCCGCACTCGTCCCTGACGTTCGGATTGTTGAACTTGAAACCTTCGTTCAACCCTTCACGCGCGAAATCGAGCTCGGTGCCGTCGATGTACGGCAGGCTCTTCGGATCCACGATCACCTTGATGCCGTGCGACTCGAATACCTGATCCTCGGGCAGCAGTTCATCCACGTATTCGAGCTTGTATGCCAGGCCCGAGCAGCCAGTGGTCTTCACGCCCAGGCGCAGGCCCACGCCCTTGCCGCGACGTTCCAGGTAGCGGGCGACGTGCTTCGCCGCCTTTTCGGTCATTGTGATCATCTTTGCCTTGCTGTCGAACACCTCGCGCCGCTTGCGCCGTCACGCGAGGTCACACCAACCCATTTGAAGCTGCAGGCCGCCTGAGCGGTATCAGGCTGCCTTCTGCTCGGCGCCGCCGTGCTTCTTCTTGTAATCCTCGACGGCCGCCTTGATGGCGTCTTCCGCCAGGATCGAGCAGTGGATCTTCACCGGCGGCAACGCCAGTTCTTCGGCGATCTGGGTGTTCTTGATCTCCAGCGCCTGGTCCACGGTCTTGCCCTTGACCCATTCGGTCACCAGCGACGACGAGGCGATTGCCGAGCCGCAACCATAGGTCTTGAATTTGGCGTCTTCGATCACGCCCGCTTCGTTGACCTTGATCTGCAGCTTCATCACGTCGCCGCAGGCCGGGGCGCCGACCATACCGGTACCCACCGCGTCGTCGTTCTTGTCGAACGAGCCGACGTTGCGCGGATTTTCATAGTGGTCGAGAACCTTGTTGCTATAAGACATTTTGGCTACCTCTGACGAATCTTTATGGGGTTTTTCTTGTTGCCTGGCCTGCGTTCAGTGCGCAGCCCACTGGATCGAATTCAGGTCGACGCCGTCCTTGAACATTTCCCACAGCGGCGACAGTTCACGCAGCTTGCCGATCTTGTTCTTGAGCAGTTCGACGGTGTAGTCGATTTCGGCTTCGGTGGTGAAACGGCCCACCGTAAAGCGGATCTAGCTATGCGCGAGTTCGTCGTTGCGGCCGAGCGCGCGCAACACATACGACGGCTCCAGCGACGCGGACGTGCAGGCCGAACCCGACGACACGGCCACGTCCTTGATGGCCATGATCAGCGATTCACCTTCCACGTAGTTGAAGCTGACATTGAGGTTGTGCGGCACACGATGTTCCATCGAGCCGTTCAGGTACACCTCTTCCATGCTCGACAGGCCGTTCCACAGGCGGTCGCGCAGCATGCGGATACGCTCGTTTTCCGTGGCCATTTCTTCGCGGGCAAGACGGAATGCCTCGCCCATGCCGACGATCTGGTGCGTGGCCAGCGTGCCCGAGCGCATGCCGCGCTCGTGGCCGCCGCCGTGCATCTGCGCCTCGATGCGCACGCGCGGCTTGCGACGCACGTACAGCGCGCCAATGCCCTTCGGGCCATAGGTCTTGTGGGCCGAGAACGACATCAGGTCGCACTTCAGCGTGGCCAGGTTGATCAGCACCTTGCCGGTGGCCTGCGCCGCGTCGCAATGGAAGATGATGCCCTTGTCGCGGCAGATCTCGCCGATCTGCTGGACGTCCTGGATCACGCCGATCTCGTTGTTCACGAGCATCACCGAAACCAGGATCGTGTCCGGGCGGATCGCCTGCTTGAACACGTCCATGTCGATCAGGCCGTCGTCCTTGACGTCGAGGTACGTCACCTCGAAGCCTTGGCGTTCCAGTTCACGCGTGGTGTCCAGCACGGCCTTGTGCTCGGTCTTCACGGTGATGATGTGCTTGCCCTTGCCCGAGTAGAAATTGGCCGCGCCCTTGATGGCGAGGTTGTCCGACTCGGTGGCGCCAGACGTCCACACGATTTCCCGCGGGTCGGCGCCAACCAGCGCCGCCACCTGCTCGCGCGCCTCTTCCACGGCGCGCTCGGCGTCCCAGCCATAGGCATGGCTGCGCGAAGCGGGATTGCCGAACTGCTCGCGCAGGTACGGAATCATCTTGTCGGCCACGCGCGGGTCCACCGGCGTGGTCGCCGAGTAATCCATATAGATCGGGAAATGTGGGGTGGTGCTCATCGTTATGACTGCCTTATAGGGATCGCTAATCGCGTACTGCCTACTAATAGTTTAGATCGGTTACTGCAATCTTGCTCAGGACTGCGCAAGACTGAAGACCGAATTGACCATGCGGGCGCGTGCGGGCTTTTCCTGTTTCCCGGATTTGCCACGGGCCACGGTCACTGGCTGCTGCGCGGCGTCTTCGCGCATGTCGTGCAACACGGCCGGTTGCCGCGCGCGCTGCTGGTCGACCAGATTTTTCAGCGACACGGAGTCGAGGTACTCGACCATCTTCTGGTTCAGCGTGGCCCACAGTTCGTGGGTCATGCAGCGCCCGGATCCGTCGTCGCCGTTACAATTGCCCTTTCCCCCGCACTGCGTGGCGTCCAGCGGCTCGTCCACGGCGATGATGATGTCCGCCACGGTGACGTCCTCGGCCTTGCGGGCGAGGCTGTATCCGCCGCCCGGGCCGCGCACGCTTTCCACGATTTCGTGGCGGCGCAGCTTACCGAACAACTGCTCGAGGTACGACAGGGAAATTTTCTGACGCTGGCTGATGCCGGCCAGGGTGACGGGTCCCTGATCCTGGCGCATGGCCAGGTCAATCATGGCGGTTACCGCAAAACGGCCTTTGGTGGTCAGTCTCATGATGCTCGGGGAGAGGGAATACTTGAGAATTTCGGTCGAGTTTACGATATCCCGACTAAATCAGTCAAGTTCCCCTTGCTGCAACGCACTGTTCCACCCGCTATAACGATGAGCGTTCCGGGGCCGGGGACTCCGGCTTGCTGCGCGGCGGAATCAACAGTGACATCGGATGCCTGACGATGCGCCGCCGCACCGCCCCTACCAACGCCTTGCGATCGACGCGCCGCAGGTTGCGTGATCGCAACGCCATATAGAACGCCAACGCGAAGCTCACCGCGACGTTCAGCACACCCATCAGCGCGATTCCCGCCACGGCCAGCCACAGAGACGGCATGCGCAGCGCATCGACGCCCAGCACGCCAAGCGCCGCCCCCACCGACCCGGTGGAAAGCGTGACGTGACGCACTTCCATATGGGGGCCGACGAAGCTCAGGATCTCGGGCCCCAGGCCCAGCAGGAATCCGAGCGACACGTTGGCGGTGATGCCCGACAGGTTGCGCTTCCAGAAATCCGCCAGGCGCGTGGCGCCGCGCTGTCCCAGCACATAGCGCAGGCGACGGTTGTAAGCCATCACGTCGTGCACGCGATGCAGCGCAAACCAGTTGTCGGCCCAGCCGGCGATCAGGCTCGACAGCCACAGCAACACGCCCGTGAACACCGCATACAACGGCGTCGGGCCAAGAATCGAAAACGATTCGATCGTGGCGATGGCCTTGGCTGGCGTGATCAGGTTGGTGCCGAGCAGCTTCGCGGCGAGCCATTGCAGGGCGAATGCCACCGGAAATACCACCGAAAGATTGCCGAAGATCGCCGCCGCATTGGAGCGGATCATCGCGATCGTGTCGTCGACAAACAGCTCGCGCCCGTCCGGCCGCCCCGCGCCATCGAGCCGGTGCGCGAGCGCCGGACAGGTCATCGCGGGCTGTTTGGTGGCCAGCGTGAAATGCGCGAAATGGATCGCCAGAAAGCTGCCCGCGTAGTTCAGCGATGCGAGAAAGCCTTCGGTGAATTTGTCGAGGTGCAGGCCATAGATCAGAAACTTCAGGTAGACCGTTATCACGGTCACCAATCCGCCGCCCGCTGCCGCACGCATCAGTTCGCCATATTCCCTGCGGTTGCGCGTGATGTAGTGCTCGCCCGTTTCGGCCGAACGCTCCACCACCTTGCGCGCCAACTGTGCGAACGACGTGCCAAGCAGATGTCCAACGCTGCGGCGCGCCTGCGTCGAGCGAATCAGTTCGGCGATCAGGTGCGCATGACGTTCGCGGCGCGAAGGATCGACCCAGGCATTGAGCAGCAAGTCGATACGCGACAGTTGCGCCTTCATGCGCTCGATCTGGAACACCACCTCCACCGATACGCCGTTTTCCTCGAGGTCGTCGTAGACCTGGCGCGCCGCGGCATGGCAGCCGTCGAGCAAGGCCCGGAAGTAGTTCAGACGATGCGCGAACGTTGCGCCATCATGCGCAAGGCCTTCCTCGCAGAGCGCGACGATGGCGGTATCGAGCCGATAGAACGGCGTGTCTTCGACGCGCCCGTGCAGGCGCGAGCGGATTGCCTGACTCAGCCCGGTGGCCTTGACGTGGCTCACCAGCACCTGGATGCTGGTCGTCAGCGTGGCCTCACGCGCGACGTGAAAGCGCTCCACCCCTTCGTCCGCGTCGGACAGCACGGCCATCCCGAGCCGCTCGACGAGTTCGTTGTCGAGCGCTTCCACCCACTCGGCGTCGTTGTCGTCGACAAACAGCAGCGCGAACAATGCCGCCATATCGCTGCGATTGGGTGGCGGCGGCAGAAACCGCGCCTGCAGGCGGTCGACCATCTCGCCCCAGATGCCAGGGTGCGACGCCACGCCGGTATCGCAGAACAGCGCGGTTGGATCGTTGTCGCGCACGATGGCGCGCACCGTGCGGGCGAAGCTGTCGGACCACTCGGGATGGCGCGCCAGAACCTGCAGCAGATAGCGCAGGCGCACGTGCGCGGGATAGCGGCGCGCAGCGCTTGCATCGCCGTCTTGCTCCACCCCGGGGTTGCCGTCGCGCCGCAGCCAGTAGCCAAGTTCGACCAGCCAGGCGTTACGCTCGGCCAGCGGCGCGTCGGGATCGGCCGCTGCCAGGATGGCGTCAAGCTGAAGGCTGGCGCTGCGCGATTCACGCCATTTACGAAACAGCGAACGCATCGTCAAGCCAGCCGTTGTGCGAGAAACGCGATCACGCCGTCGCAAGCGTCCTCGACGTAGTCGAGCACGCGCTCGAATCCATCGCCTTCGCCGTAATAGGGATCGGGCACTTCGTCTGCGCGTGCATCGCTTGCGAAGCTCATCAGCAGGCGCACCTTCGCGGCGCCGTCGGGATGCAGCGCGCGCAGCGCCGCCAGATTGGCGTGATCCATGGCCAGCACGAGATCGAAGCGGTCGAAATCGGTCACGTCAACCTGACGCGCGCGCAGCGACGACAGATCGTAACCGCGCCGCAGCGCATGGCGCTGGCTGCGCGCATCGGGCGGCCGCCCAACGTGATAGTCGTGCGTGCCGGCCGAATCCAGTTCGACCCGATCGGCGAGGCCGGCGGCCTGCAGCTTGGCGCGCAGCACGCCCTCCGCCGTGGGGGAACGGCAGATATTGCCCATGCAGCACATCAGAATGGCGTATTTTTTCATCGGCGCGATTCTACCTGCCGCGCACCGGCGCCGATGCGCAATCGCCGGCTAAAGCTGTTCGGCGAGCTGCCGGCCGCGCGCGAAACCGGCGGTCTCGGCGTCTTCGGGCGTCGCAAAATGCTCGCTCGGCGGGGAGGATTCGAGCAGCGTGCCAGCGGCGCGAATATTCGTGCCCTTGCGGCAAACGCGCACCGTGTATTCCCATTCGATCAGCGTCCGGAGTTTCACCAGCACCTGGATCTCGTGCGTGTCGAAAACCTTCTTTTTCCATTCACTGCGGTAGGCCATCAATGTCTCCTGGCCGACTGTGTCTTGTATTGACCCGTGGCCTGGGTCAATTCACTTCGCCGGCATCGATCGTGCGCATGGCTTCGGCCTCAGCCAGGGCAAGTGCCGCCTCGGGCGTCTGGGCCGCGCCGGTTTCCGTTTCAAACGTGGGTCCGCCGGGCTCGCCAAATGCATCGGCAATCGTCAGCTTTCCGGCGAAGCCGCCGCCCGCATGCGGGATCGCGCGGGCCACAACGGCATAACCACCATATTCGAACTGTGTCACCATGGCGCGCTCCTGGTTGGCGGCAGAGTCTGGGTTCCCATTGTTCAAAAACAGGCCCTAACCACTATAGGATGCCTTCGCGCCGCATGCGCATCAGAAGCTGATCCGGTATCCCCTCAACTTGACGGCGGCAGCAGATGGTCGCCGTCCGCGGCGCCGCCAAATACCTGCGCGCGCAGCTTGCTCAATTGATCCCGCACCTGAGCCGCTTTTTCGAATTCGAGATTCTTGGCGTGGTCCAGCATCTGCTTCTCCAGACGCTTGATTTCCCGGGATACCTGCTTCTCGCTCATATCCTCGTATTTGGCGCGTTCCGCAGCGGCGGTCAATTCCGCCTTGACCTCGTTGGCGTCATACACGCCGTCGATAATGTCCTTGATGCGTTTGACCACGCCACGCGGGACGATGCCATGCGCCTCGTTGTACGCGGTCTGCTTGATGCGGCGGCGTTCGGTCTCCTGAATCGCCACCTTCATCGAATCGGTCATGCGATCGGCATAAAGAATGGCCATGCCGTTCACATTGCGCGCCGCGCGGCCGATGGTCTGAATTAGCGACCGCTCCGCACGCAGAAAACCTTCCTTGTCCGCATCGAGAATCGCCACGAGCGACACTTCCGGAATATCGAGGCCCTCGCGCAGCAGGTTGATCCCGACCAGCACATCGAAGGTGCCAAGCCGCAGATCGCGAATGATCTCGACGCGCTCGACAGTATCGATATCCGAATGCAGATAGCGCACCTTGACGCCGTTTTCGGACAGGAACTCGGTGAGCTGTTCGGCCATGCGCTTGGTCAGCGTGGTCACCAGCACGCGCTCGTTGACCTTCACGCGCAGGTGGATCTCGCTTAACAGATCGTCCACCTGCGTGGTGGCCGGCCGCACTTCGATAATCGGATCGACAAGTCCGGTGGGACGCACCACCTGTTCCACGACCTGCCCCGCGTGTTCCTTTTCATAATTGGCCGGTGTGGCGGTCACGAATACCGCCTGGCGCATCTTGCGCTCGTATTCGTCGAACTTGAGCGGCCGGTTGTCGAGCGCCGACGGCAGGCGGAAGCCATATTCGACCAGCGTGGTCTTGCGCGCGCGGTCGCCGTTGTACATGCCGTTCAACTGGCCGATCAGCACGTGCGATTCGTCGAGGAACATCAGCGCATCGGGCGGCAGATAATCGACCAGCGTGGGCGGCGGCTCGCCCGGCTTGGCTCCTGAAAGATGGCGCGAATAATTTTCGATGCCCTTGCAGAAACCCAGTTCCGAAAGCATTTCCAGATCGAAGCGCGTGCGCTGCTC
>Ga0187844_10001419_pt1 | contig 18305 bp, 24 predicted proteins | sample SpaLakP09_SKY_50_FD_134517 | JGI IMG/M metagenome (GOLD analysis project Ga0187844, IMG submission 134517) | Oligotrophic lake water microbial communities from Sparkling Lake, Wisconsin, USA - SP09_SKY_50 | ecosystem: Environmental > Aquatic > Freshwater > Lake | place: USA: Sparkling Lake...
CCTCAACAAGCACCACAGCCAGCAGAAGCACCACAGCCAGCAGAAGCACCACAGCCAGCAGAAGCACCACAGCCAGCAGAAGCACCACAGCCAGCAGAAGCACCACAGCCAGCACCTGAACAACAACAGCCACCTCAACAAGCACCCCAACAAGCAGAAGCACCACAGCCAGCACCTCAACAACCAGTAACGGGTGGTAATCATGTAACACGCAAACACCGAGTTTTTGTTACGCCTAGTCGATTTAAAACTCGTAGAACATATTGATTTGGTTCACAATCACAAATAGAAACATCGGTTGTTCGAGTAGCTAATACAAGACGTACAAATTCATATTGTTCTTGACGAGTTAAGGTTGATAAACATACATGTATAGAATTTTTCTTATATGTCAAAGATTCACGGATAATGTCCATTAATCTTTGATTTTATGAATATCTAAATGAAAAACATTGATCTTAGAATTAGAATGAATTCAATGGTTGACTATACGGATTATTTTGATGAGCTTCTACAGCATATGGATGAGTACGTTCTAAATGAACATCTTGCTGTAAAGGATCTTTGTAGCGATATGATCCTAAATGTTCAGACCCTGCAGTTACAATACTGGTAGGTACATTGAAGCGAGTTGCATCAGAAAGAATAGTTTCATCTTTACGTGTCTGAAAAGAAATTTGATGTGCTCCAATAGAATTTCCTGAACTTCCTGGACCAGCAGGACCTGGACGACCATCTGCAGTTAATTTCATAAATTCTTGAAATGGTTCTGTAAATGCACGTATATACGTAGACCATACACCACCTGCACCATTTCCTGAACCATAATATTCTACAGTTGTAGAATCACGCGCTTGATCTTTCATAGGAACTTCAGAGTACACCTTAGCTGCTACCTGTTGTCCTACAGTCGTATTTGCACGTTCCATTCCTAGAACTGCAAACTTGTCTGGTCTATTCTTATTTACAGGTGCTTGAATACCTGGTTTCGTTACAACAGCAGCACCAGGTACAGGATCAGAACTAAAGGTTACCTTGGGGCGAGTAGCAATACGCAATTCATCAGTAGTTGGAGGCAAAGCGTATTCACGTGCAGCATCTTGTTGAAATCCACCAGATCCTAAATTCGTATATCCAGCATTTATACCTGGAGCAACATGTGTCTGATCAATAGGAAACACATTTTTCATCTGAGTACCTGCATCCATACGTGATTGGATAAATTCAGTCTCCGATTGTTGACCAAACGGATTTCCTGTTCCAGTCTTAACATCAAAGAAAGATTGTGTTTCACGTTTCTGAAAATATTCTTTACCAGCACCAGTGTGATTGTCTAGAACTTGATCAGTAGCACCAGAATACATCGATTGCGTCACACGAGCACCAAAAAAAGGAACTTGATTTGAATGTCCCTTATCTTGTTTATGAATTACATGATCCGTATGTTCAGAGGTAGGGCGTGATTTCAGTTCAAACCCTTCTTGTTGAGGTTCATGAGTAGCAAGCATATATCCAACTGCCCCTAAACTCATAAGAAGAGCGAGTTCGATCATTTGTAATTGGGATAGAATACTTTTCCTTCAGCTCTACCTGATTGTGGAGGTTTAGGGAAAATTCCATGACTTGGATTTTTTCCAATTAACCAATTTAGTGTACGATGATTCTGTGTTTGTTCAGATGCCGGCGGTGGTACAGGAATTTTCTCTTCGGGTGGTGGTGTCCATACTCCTCGTTTAATTGGTGTACTTAATGCATAACTCCACATTTTATATATCACTATAGAGTGTTTTACCTATAGATTCAAGCTCATGTTCTGCATAGGTTAAATCATCTGTAGCTTTTTTTGCAGTAGATGCTGTAACTGCACCTGACCATTCGGTGCGATTAAAGGGTGATAACAATGTAGAATGTAATGATTTCTTAAATCTGTCTACCATAGCGTCAAAGGATTTTGGATCTGTTCCGGGCAAAGGAGCAGGAAATGTTGTTCCACGACTCGGTGGTTTTACTCCAAAACAATTGACACCAAATTTTAAACTAGGATCAAAATATCCACCATTGACACCAGGGTGACCACATGCAGTTCTCTTTGTTTCTACAGGTTCTTGTTGTAAAGCATTCCATGTTGATTGTTGTGTAGGATACAATGCCATCCCACCCTGTGACCAACCGTATCCACACCATTCAGCACCTTGCATAAATGCTTCTTGAAGTTGATCATAAGAAGCTAATTCAGATTTTAGAGCAGCACAGACAGCAGGTGCTTCTTCGTACGTCCAGTTATTTCCAGATACATAAAACACTTCTTTTGTTTCTAGAAGTTTATGATGCTGAGTAGCAGGTTTAGGAGATGGACCATTTTCATGAAATTGTACATCAATACCCGAAGAAGATGTTTTGACATCAAAGATTCCAAACACTTGCAGTAAATATGCGACTAACGTAGCAACTAAAGCAATGATAACAAGTGACATGATAGTTCCTGACATAAACCATGCTAAAATTCCTATAACAACTAATGAAACAACCGATACAGAAATTACGACGGGTAAATCCATCTTTATTCATGAATCTGATAATAAATCAACATTCTCATTGTATGGGATAAAGGAAATTGAGTAGGTTTGTGTTCTGTGATACGTGTATCATCAAGAGTCCACCACGATTTTCCCTGTCCATCACGACCGTAAGCCCACCAATGTGAACCGTTATATGACAAGACACTCAGAAGAATATATTTACGTCCATTCACAATAAGATTGCTACAATATTCTGTACGTTTTTGTGATTCGGTATACACATGCAACAAAAGAACTTTAGGAAACGAAGAAATTAATAATTGTTTTTTATAGGGTTCTGCACATCGTTCACATTTTGATCCTTCGGGAATTGTTTCTTGAACTTCGTGTGCAATACAGTCTGAAACAGTTTTTCCTACACCATCAGGATATAACGAAAGTTCTATTTTTGTATCTTTTTTTTCAGACGTATATGAACATTTTGTACACTGAATTTTATCTACGATAGAAAATTTACATAAATCTTCAAGCCATGGAAGTTTATCTAAAATATATAAGAGCAATTCATGTGAATCAGCAGTTCCTTGACCGGTTGGTAAAGATACATTTTTTACTGAATCAAAAAAATCTTTTAGACCTTCTGTACCTCTAGTTAACCAAATTTTCTGCAATGCTACTTCTAAGACATTTTCAGGATCTGCATTTCGTTCTCCAAAGCGTTGCTGAACATCGGGAATTCTAAATATACCTTGTAAACATGCATTAACCCAACAACTTCCACGATGATTTCGTAAAGGAAACATATTATGTCTTTGTACGACTAGTTTCTCTAAGTAAAAACGAATTTAATCTGTATATAGTTTTGGGATGTACATCATTCAACATGTTGAGCTTGATCATGTTTACTTTGTTTACGGGGAGTCTTGCGATTCCACCTGGACGAGTAGATAGTGTGGGAGAAGACATGTTCTACAAGGCAGTAAGCATGCACGCTATATCCGGAACATGCATTGTAACGTTTAGCGACACATATCCGAATATTAAGGATTCAGTTGTCTGTTATAGTAGCGCCGAAACAACAGGATTTATGCTATGGATATGTATTATCCTTCTTGTCCTGTCATTTTGCAATTGCAAAAAGTAGTTTACTGCTGAATGGAACTATACACAGTAATGCTGTATGTATATTTTTTTCTGAAAGATTTTGCAGAAATACGAAAAAAGATTGATATTGATTTATCACGACTAAGTTCAGAATTGTTAGCGGATGAATGTGATCGGATTATGAGTCACCATACACATAAAACAGTATTTCTAGGATATCTGGAACCAGGATGGATGTTAGATCCTAAACATGACGCTCGAATTCGTAGATTACTTCGATCATTTGATGTTTATATGGTATCTATGTTTCCTGAAAGTTTGTCTTTCTCATGGAAAAACGAAATTAAGTTAGTTTATCTCGATGCTAAGAAAGATGGATCCGCCAAAATTGTCGACGATGGTAATTCTGTACAATCTGAATCTGAAATTGAACACGTCAATTCTACTTGATCATCTTGAACTTGATTCAAATATTATCAAAATTGAAAAGAAAGGTGTTCTAACACGAGGATCATCTTTGCGAGATAAAGTTAAACGACGATCAAAGAAAGCAAAAGAAAATGCTACAGGATTTGGGAGAAATTCAATTACAGTAGTTTCATTGAACGATGGAGATGGAAATCTTCCGCTCAAAGAAATTACAACAAAAATCTTTCAGAATGGTGTATTCCATATGACAGGTGTTCTTGATCCAAGATATGATTCAAGTACATTAAACTATCTTCTATCGAAAATCTGGACAATTCCAGAAGCGATTCTTGATCGTCCTGATACATGGCATGTTCTACAACGTCGAGTTGTTCTAATGAACTATGTTACGGAACTTTCTCCAAAAAGTACTGTAGCACGAGAAACATTGACAAACAATATTAAAGCTCTTCGTATTCCAGATTTGATTGCGTCTTATGATCCAGATGTATATCCAGGTGTAAAAATTCAATTTGTGGAACGAAAATGGACTGCAAAAATTTTCCGAACAGGAAAAATGATTTTGACTGGTGTAGTATCTCCAGAAGATTGTTTAGAGTTCACAAAAGAACTTCAAACTCTTCTAGGAAAAACTCTAGGATCTAGATAATGTTCGGGTTCTTTGTATGTGGACCTCCGGGTACAGGAAAATCTAGCCATATACGCGAAATGCTTAATCAGGCAAACATTCGTGGAAAACATGTGTTAATCGATCCAGATCTTCAAGAAGCTGAAACTCATGCTGAAAAATCTGAGTTGGCACTACAACGTGTTAAAGACACTATAATCGCAAAGAAGTCTTTTGTTTATGTAGCCACTTGTGGTGGTCTTAAACAGATGATGTCTTTTTTATCTTCAGCAAAACAAGCTGGATTTAGAACTGTTGTTGCTATTCCGTATACAACCTTGTCTACCGCATTAAAAAGAATTTCTCAACGTGAACAGGTAACTCCTGAAGAAGTATCTCGAGATTTACATGCATTTTTTGCTACAAAGGCAGAAGCGTATATGAAGTTGCGAAATTTAGATGAAGTCTATTTGTATAATAACGAAACAGACTTCAACTTATTATATTCTAGAAAAAAGAAGAAGATTGTGTGTACACCTGGTGAATTTTATTTTGATGTGTCAAAATATTGTTAGTATGTGAATACACGTTTATATCGCATATCTTCGTCTAACGTTGTTCTCTGTTTTAAAAACTCAAAATACTTTTTAGATAACTTGTATTCATTAGGCTTCTTCATGGCTTCTAAACGAACTTTCATAATCATAGCAACTTGCCAAATACGTTTATGAGAATATTGTTTTGTTTTATACAGACGTTCTAATTTATTAATGGTTTGTTTTACATCATTAAGTGTTGTATATTTTATAGGTATGGTATCACTTGGATCTTTATCAATATATACATCAAATGATTTTTTAGGATTATGAGGATTATACAGAAAACGCTTTTTTGTTTTCATTGTTTTATGGGTGTATAAAATTAAGTCACCCGGACAGAACCATCTGTTTGCTGAGGCATTTCTGACCATTTTGTAATGATATAATATGAACAGACAAATTGACCTACAGCTAAACACGTTAATAAAGCTACCCAATAAATTAAAAACTTAAACCCTGAAGTGTGTAATGATTCAATGCGATCTCCGCTTAGTCCTACGACGAGAACCAGAGCGAGAACGAGACTTGCCATGACGCCGCTTATGATTCCTATGGTGGCGTCCATTTGTTTTAGATCTACGTTTTCTTCCACCAATGGAAACACGATGGGGTGTCATTTGTCCTAATCCATCATATACAGCACCTGTACGCAAACCTGCATTGGCTTGAAGAAGATTTTTCATGTTTGTTTGAGGATCTACTCCAGGAATCGTATTTCCTGAAATAGATGGAAGTTTATGTATTTCAATACGCGATCCACCACGCATAGTTACTCCTGCAGCACGAGCATGACTAGCTTGAGCCTTGATCGCAGCAGCTGTTTTAGCTGCACCATGTTCTAGTAATCCACCTTGTACATTAGATCTAAACCCAGGATGTAATCCAGGTAGGCCAGAAGCAACTAGTCGACCACTTGCGTCCGCGTGTAGTGGAGCGGGAGATAAGGCCATCTTAATGTATACCTTAGAATTAAATGAACGCAACACAAATTCAAGCAATGGTTCGTAATATGGATGAATCTTTTCGTCGTCATAAACGTATCAAAGATCAACCTGAATATAAACAAAAAATTATTGAAGAGAATAAAGTTTTATACGATGAATATCCTTCCATTTTTAAACTTCATATGGAAGGCAAATTAGATGAAACTTTTTTCTATATGTTAGGAATGCGCCGTAAAATTGAAAAAGGTGAACTAACTGAAGATCAAGCTTCAGTTGCTGTAGGTCAAAAATTGTTTCGCCGTTTTGTTGATCCTGTCGTAAACAATCTTCCTGCCGTCACGCCCGTCTCGTACGAAGAATTCTATAACCAAACTACTAAATGAGTGACTTTGTAACTCTACAACTCAAACGCGGCACATCCTCGCAATGGTCTACTCAAAATGCGGTTTTAGCAGCTGGAGAACCGGGACTTGATTTAGATACAAGTACGTTAAAAATTGGAGATGGTGCTACGGTATGGAGCAGTTTAGGGAATTTACGATTTACATCAAGAGTTGCTATAGGTCGTGAAGCAGGACAAGCTGGTCAACAAGCATTTTCAGTAGCTATTGGAAATGGTGCTGGACAAAATAATCAACAATCAACATCAGTAGCTATTGGAAATGGTGCTGGACAAAATAATCAACAATCAAATTCGGTAGCTATTGGTCGTTCTTCTGGAGAAACTGGTCAAGAACAAACTGCAATAGCTATTGGAATGTTTGCTGGACAAACTAATCAACAAGCAAATTCCGTAGCTATTGGAAATCAGGCTGGACAAAATAATCAACAAACAACATCAGTAGCTATTGGAAATGGTGCTGGACAAAGTAATCAACAATCAAATTCGGTAGCTATTGGTCGTTCTTCTGGAGAAACTGGTCAACAACAATCTGCAATAGCTATTGGAATGTTTGCTGGACAAATAAACCAGGCAGCTAATACAATTATCTTGAACGCCTCTGGTTCTGCTCTTAACTCTGGTCAAGCCGGATCTTTTTATGTAAAACCAATTAGAAGTATTAATGGAGGATCAACTGGTGATACATTTTATGCTGTATCATATAATCCAGTTACTGGTGAATTAACTATTCCTTAAACTCTGATCTCAATGTCATTAAAATTTTTCCTAATTGATTTTGTCCTTTCCATTTCGCTGGATCTTTAGATAGTTCAGTATTAGCAGAAGTTCCTATACCCCAGAAAGAATCACGTGCATCAGCTTCACCAATTTGTTTCTCACCTGTATCCAGTAGTTGTTTCTGCAATTCTGGATGCTGTACAAATTTTGCACGAACTCCACGTGCCATAATTTCTATTCTTCTAGAATCCCATTGTTCTTTAATGAAATTTTTGACTTTCTTTCCTAAGGCTTTAACAGCTTTACCTGAAGGAGTTTTTGCAATTTTATCCAAAATTTCCTGATCTCCAAACTCCTGTGCTTTCATAGATTGAAAGTAATGTTCAACAGTAGGATATTGTTTGGATTCAATTTGAATTGGATATTCTGCTTGATTATCTAAATATTTATATGGCCCTTTATCTTCACCTGCTCCATGAAATAGAATTGGTAAATCTTTTTCATCTAGAACTTTTTTAAGTTTACGCTTTTTCTTAGGTTCTTCTGTAGTAATTACTTTCATCTCTTCTTGAGTGGATGTTTGTTCCTCTTTAGGTTCTTCTTTAGGTTCCTCTTTGGGTTCCTCTTTGGGTTCCTCTTTGGGTTCCTCTTTGGGTTTCTTTTCAAAGACAAATGTACGATTCAGAAATGAGAATTCTTGTTGTTGAATATTTAGACCATCTTTATACAAATCTCGGAATAATTTAGATTCTTTTAGTATCCATCCCTCTTCTTCAAAGATAGAAACAACTTTATCAAATGGAACTAAATATTCTTTCTTTGATGGGAATGACTCCATTGAAACAGTCATACCTAGACCAAAACGATCAGACCACATTTCTTCATCAGAATATTCTTTTTGATATTCACCACCAATATCATGACCATTTGTGAATCGATGTGTTTTCTTTCCTGCAAGAAGTCCATATACTGTTTTTCCATCTAAACATGTTCCAAAGAATTTTTTGGAATGAGTTGTAACATTTTTTACAAATACACGGAATACTTCTTCAGATTCACATGCATAATGAATAACAAAATGACATGATGATGTATCAAACATTTTTAGACCAGAAAATTGTTCCAAATATTTCGTTGAACCTTTTTCCGAACCTTCTAAAATACGAAATCGCTCAGATTCTTGTTCATACAATGGTAACGTCATATCTCCTTTAATGTACAATATAAGAGGACGGTATTCTGATGGATTTCTAGTCTTATCTTCAATATATCTTCGACAAGCTTCTTTAATATTTGAATCTACAGGTTCAATTCCAACAACTTTAGAAAGACGTGAACGTTTCCATCTATGCATATCACCACCTTGACCTGATCCAAAATCAAGTAATGTCTGTTGTTCAGTCATTTCAGATTCATACATGTCATTCTTTATTTTGTTGTGAAAATCATAACATTTTGCAAGAGCACGGGTATTACGTTTAATATCCATGATATAATACGTATCTTCAAATTCATCTGCGTCTAAAGGAGCGCTTACAAATGATTTCAGCATATCTTCAGTTACAGCTACATGAATAGAATTCCAGATATCATCGGCAGTTCCTGAATCTTGTCCGTAATTATTTCCTGCTTTGAATTGTAAGGTTTTTTCATATCGCGTTCTCATAATACTCCATCGTTCTTTTTCTGAATTGTATGCACATTCAATAATAGTATTTGTTTCTACACGATGTCCTTCTGAATCTTTTGCAAGTCCTTTGTCATCTACAGGAATCAAAATATTATACGCATCTTCTTTTTTAGGATTTGTAGGTTGAAAATAAGCAGGTATACGTGGTCCGCTGACTTTGAGATCACTGGGTAATTCACGAGGAACATATTCACCAGTCATTGTTTCACAGGGATATACAGATAAATCACCTGCATTCTGACTTACAAATAAATGTCCTTCTTGGACTTCACTATCTAATACAGGATCAAATGTTTTATGTCCAGTAAACTTAACTAGAAAATCAATGCTATTTTGATGAGGAGGTTTCCATTTGTATACACGTTTCCATGTAGCACCCTGACGATCAGCTTCAGGAGCTACTGGAGATAGACGTGGAATGAAAATTAATCCATCTGTAGCATATTCATACTGCATATCTAACAATTCACGAATCGCTGTTTCCATTGTTGGACCATCACCTGCTTTAAACAATTTCTTTTCAATCTGAAGTGGATTAAGTGTAGGTTCAGATATAAATACAGATTTTACATCTTGAACAAATTTTTCCGCATATCCAAGTCGAGACTCAGGAGCCATTAACGGAAGACTCATTACATTCTTACCCTTATAATGATAACAATCGAAGATACAGTATAAATTGCGTTCAGGAATATATTCACCATCCATAAATGTTCCATGATACGCTTCAGGAGCTTTTAATCCTGTCCATCGTACTTCAAGGGGACGTGAAGTAATACGTAAAACTTTACGATCACGTGCTACATAAAGACCACATCGTTCACCATCTGCTTTTACAGTAACTGTATATCCATCCCAAATTGAATGTGCTTTTCCTTCGCGCATATGTTCACGTTTAAAGGTTACAGGATTGAAGAACTTCATCTTAGATAATGTAAATTCCCGCAAGTAAGCTTCTTGATCAGTAGGACTCAAGATAAATTCAGATTTTTGGTAGGCTTGTAGGATTGTTTTAATTAATCGTTTAAGTTCTGAACTTAATGCTCCCGAAGAAACGCTTGTATCATGTTTTATAAATTCAATTTCTAGTTCATACCGTGGATCTTCTTTTAATACTTCGCGCAATGTCTGTGATTTCATACGACGAGATTTTACCATCGAAAAGTCTATGCGAAAACATTCATCTTTTGTTAAGAATGCACGTCTATTTAGAATTCGAATAGAAGTAGTTTTCTCATCACTTGGAGAACCTGGATAATCTTTGCGTACAAGAACTTCAGATCTCAATTTTAATCGTGAAAACATATCTGGCATATCCAAAGTATCTTTAGATTTATCATCGCGATGATAAAAGGATTTTTTTTGTACTTCTAGAGGTACACCTTTAAACGAATTTGTAGAACATACTTTTTGAATTAAATGTGGAGATTGAATTTCTACACGAATATCATCTGGATAAGAAATACGTAACAAAGAAGATTCAGTAAATGTTCCTGTAGACAAAGATCGTATAGCTTCTAGAATTCGTTCAGCAACGTTTTTTGTTAGAATTAGACCTGAAAGTAATGTACATTCTAATTCGGCTTTTTTATCTGACTTAGCTATGTCAAACAAAGCCTCCATCTCTACTTATTTACTAAGCTGATAATCTAAGTTCGTTTTCTACCTTACATATAAATGGCGAAACAAAGAGGTGGCTCGCCATTTACTGATAGTTGGTTTGAAATGCCATTTTGGTTTTTATTCTTTTTGTTGATTATTATCATCACTCTTCTATGGCAATTTGGAATTTTTACTAAATCTGTTACTACACGTCCACCCTTACCCCCAACTCTACGTCCAACTGCTAAACCAACAACTCTTTATGCAGTTGATGTATCAGATTCATACTTTGGCCCCCCATTTGGTATTGGTCCGGAAAGATTCTCGTATATGGTTCTTATACACTTTGTACGATGGAATGATCCAACCGCAGTATTAAACGCACAAGTAGTATCTGATGGAGTAGCTGGTACTTTACATCAAATTCATTGGGAAGATTCTAGATACACCCCCCCAGAGTTCGTGCAACGATATCCTAAAGGAACATCAATTCCTAAATCTGTATCTGTTAATGCATATTTATCTGTAAACGATGTTGCAGTAACACCAATAAGCTCGTTTGTTGTTCCATCTTCATTTCCACACTCTACACCAACTCTGAAAGAGATGTTTTCACTCTACTAGTCGTTCAAACGTCTTTCTCATCTTCTGGTCCTCAACCATTCGTTTCCTCTGATCCAAGCAAAAAAGTGTATACTTCTCCATTTCTTGCAAGCACTCACTAGATAAATGCTCTGATGAAATTAGGACACCTCCAGGAGTTTTTGTAAGTTCAGTCGTCCATTTCTTAACAATGACATACAATTGCTCATGTTCATTTGCATCTAATTTATCAATCTGTTCCTTTAGAAGTTCCTTCTGTTGTCTGTTCATTTATGTCTACAGGTTCTTTTCTCTTTAACTTCCTCTTCTTTGGAGCTTCTGTTGCTGTAGGATTGATTGTTACAGTCTTTTGTTCTGAATCTCCATCTCCTGAACGGGAAATTTCTATATCTTCTTTTGGTTCTACAGAAAGTAGAGGCATTAGAGGACCAGGTTTGACTGCAGATTTTAGACGACCAACAACATAAATATTTCGATCTTCTTGTTTAAATTCAGCACCTACAACTTCAAATTCAATTTCTTGTTTTAATTCAACACCTTCAAATTCAGCATTTCCAATATGTAGATCACGTGGAATCAATACTTTCAATGGTTCACAATCTGCATGAATACCAATTTTAGATCGCAAAGACACCACAGCTTTAAATGTTTGTCCAGCATGAGGCAAACAGATGTCTGCTTGAAATTTGACATCATAATCTGTACCACCTTTACGATAATTTAGTCTACCTAGAGAATTTGAAAGAATAACGAGACTACCACCTTGAATAAATCCTTCTGAAGAACATCGTCCTTCAAAATGTTGTTTCAATTGAGCAAGTAAAGCGCCTTGAATATTCTTTTGTACACTTTTAGAAATCAAATGAACTTTTCGGACAAGATCTCTGCGTTCGAACAAAGGATCCATTCTTACTCTTTAGTGTAGAACTCCTTTAGATTCGTTTTCGAGAAGAAAATGGAATCTTTTTTTATAGAAATGTCTTGAGCAGAGTGAAACCCTCTGCAAATTGTTTATCGCGTAGAAAGCGCCTATAAACGTTAGCAAGATGAGTGAGCTTTTGGTCGCTGACCAAGAGCCAAGCGCCCCGATTGGGGCAAGTAGTGCAAAGAAGAGTCCGGCAGAGCCGGCCATGCTGGCACTAAAGAGCTGTCTTAGAAAGACAGAGCACGGATGCGTGCGCGGAATCCTGTGGGCTGAACAGCTTGCAGTGAGATCTGATGGAACAACTATGCTTTCCAACCTAGAGTTTGGGAGGACTCTCCGTGACTTGGAGGAGGAAGCCATGAAGGTGGCAGAACATCAGCGTCAGGCTAAGGAGTTGAAAGAGTACTTACGAAAGCTTGTGATATGGATGGACATGAGGCATAAGGAGAATGCAAAGCCAGCTCAGAGGAGCAGGCTGCCTTGGATAAGGAGGCACAACTGGTAAAGAACCCCGTGGCAGGTGCCCGTAAATAGGAACGTGAATCCGAAACCAAAAAACAAGGGAAATTTTTATTTCTTGAAATGGATTTTTTTTATATAGATTATACCTGGATATAAATAATCATGGATCAAGCTATTGGTGGATCTCCATGTGAAGATCCTACAGAAGGTGAATTCGTAGAGTATTGGTCATTGAATTATGCGATTGAGTCGGTAAAGTTTGCTAGAAAAATTATTGAACGTGAACTGTTCCGTCTAGAAAATTTTACACTCAAAGAAAAAGTTCAACATATGAAAACATTTCGTAAAAAATTGACCAAAGAGTTGAACGAACATTATGAAAAACGATTTCAGGATTTACAGAAACAGAAAGATAACAAAAATGTCACGCCTAGGACTTCCAATAAATGAAGAGGTACTAGACAGGTTTCTTTCAGGGATTGAAGCCCGAGTACATATGTATGAACTGTGGCTTTGTTACAGCAAAACACAACTATTTTGTATGGTGACAGGAAACATAGAGGGGGCTATTGCTGCAGAAGGTGTCAAACAAGATCTACTTAATCAGATGCTTGCAGCAACTGAGCTTTAAACATCTGTTTTTTTTATTTCAGGCGATATTTTCGAGTTTTTCTTGCAATAGATCTTGGCTGTTTAACAAATTGTTTTGTTCCTAAACGTTTCTTTCGTGTAGTCCTATAATACTCTGCAGAGGACAAGTTCTGAATAGCTTTTTCGGGCAGATAACGTTCTCCAGTTAGTAATGAAGGTAATCCTGATTTTGTCATCCAATTTTGTACAGTCCATCGATGTAATGAATTATTTGCACTACGTGGACCTTTAAATTTTCCTCCGCGATCTTTATACAGTTTTACTGCCAGTTGAGCTTTTCGTGCACTCCATTGACCTGGATGCCCTCCTTTTGATCCACGTTGAACTTCTTGTTTAACTCGTTGCCATAACGCTTCATTCGTTCTCATTATTTTAATCGGAGTAAAAGATCCTTACGATTCACATCTTCATTAAAAATTTCCATCTCTTCCGGTGTCCACCATGTTATTCCTTCTTTTCCTTTTAAGATAGCATCACGAACAAGTAATGAAAGATATTGACATTGTTCTGTTTTTGTTAATTCTTTTGGTGTCTTAGGAAATCCACGCCCATCTAACCATTCTGCAAATTCAGTAACTAATGGTTTTTTAAAGGAATTACAATTACGCCCACCAAACGCATTTGTGCGTTCTGCTAATTTCATCTTATCTGCCTTTTCATCTAAATTAAATAAAAGTCCATTCTTTGCTGTAGCAGAAATAGTATTCTTTGCAGCTACGTATGCATTTTTTCTTCCAATAACCCATTTTGTATACTTATCAAAGTCATCGCCTAATAAGGTTACTTTCTTTTTTCCTTGGTAAAATTCTTTACTACCAAGAATACGTGTAGATTTATCTAGAATAAGTCCTTTTGCATAAAATGGAGGATCATCCCAGTCTAAATTAATCATATGATGTAAACGCTCATCCTTAGTTAATACTTGGTCAACAATATACCATGTCTTAACTTCAGGAGAAAAATCCCATTTTACTTTTGAAATATCAATCTCTGTAGTTTTAATTACTTTTTCTTTTATAAGTTTTGAAAGTGGCAATACAGTTTCTTCGTGTGTGTCTGTATATAAATCTTGTACAACATCTGTATCCGTGATATTAAAGACATAATAGTTTTTGCGTGAAGCAAGAAACCCCTTTTGTCCATATTTATTTTTCAAAATTAATCCTGTTTCAATCGCATTGTGCAATAAATATATAACTACATTAGGATCATATCCAGATAACTCTTCAGATGCCATTAAATCTTTTTTCAACCATACAGGTTTTCGATAAAACATAGAAATCAATTTATCAAACAATTCATCACGCACATCAAGATACGAAGATAATGGACGTTCATGTTCTGGATCTACATCTTTTTCCACTACTTTGCATGATCCTGCTTCTTCTCCAAAGAGAGGAGATGCTAACTGAGATAACGTTAACGTTACTTCTTTTGAATCTTGTGAACGTATTTGTGTAATTTCTAAATCTCGCCAAGATTGAGGAAGTCTATTGATCTCTTGTTGTAACGGACAATCCATTGCAGATTCCATAATTATATTTTTGATTTTTGCAATACTAGCAGCTTTTCCTTCAACTAATGTGCGATAATAAAACTCATCGAGAGTTTCACGATCAGAATCAGGATATGTGCAACAATGTAAATATACCGTACAGTTTTGTTGTTCAAATGGAAGTAGTTGGTGCGAACAAGTTCGAATACCACGACCAACAACTTGTTCAATTCTACTCATATTCCACCAATAATCAAGAGCATGTACTTGACGAATGAAAGAAAAATCTAACCCTTCTGCTACTCGTTTTGTTCCAATAATAATTTTAATATCCGATCCGTTCATATTTTCACGTCGTTTGCATCGAGAAATCATTTTTTCAATTTCTGAATCTGTAGTTTCGCCAGAAAATACAACAAATTTTCCTTTTGTTCCACGTTGTACAGTTGTCTTTGCAAGGAATTGTCTATCTGCTGCATTTTGATACCCATGTTCTTCTAGACACATTGCAAATAAATTTGATCCCAACCCAATTAAATTTGTGTACACGAAAATCATTCCTGTAGACTGTTCAATTGTTTTCATCACTAATGCAAATTTAGAACTATATTTAGATACTTGAGATGGAGATAGGAAGGCAGGTATACCTGGAGCATAATCAACTCCTGATTCTTTCGTAACAAATACTGATGAAAGAGGTTTACCATCTGGAAGAACGCAAACAAGTTCAGGTGGAGGATTACCACCTACAATTTTTAATGTTTTGACTATATCGAGTTGTACACCTTCAAGGACAGTTTTTGTCAGAGTTAAGTATCGTCTTCGTTGTTTGGATGGAATTGGATTCCCTAAATAATCGTTTGTTGAAATAGGTGCAATCATAGAATCGGGTGGAGGTAATCGAAATGGAAATGTTAGAGGATTATCTCCTTTAATGTATGAAACATATTCTTGACACCACGATCGAAACTGTGTTTCCATTCCAGGTTGGAATTCACCTGTTAGAGTAAATACTTTAGATGGTGTTAACTGTTTCTTTGCAGATTGTTTTCGATCATTCCATAAAAAAAGATTAAAATAATAGACAATTTCTGTGTAAGAGTCATACATTGGTGTTGCTGTTAACAATATGAGTGTAACATTATGAGCCGTTTGTACAATTCGTTCTAATGCCATACTTACTAATTTTGATGTTGTAGCATCTGTTGATACTTTTAAGTTATGTGCTTCATCAATAATAATCATTCGGTTATCATACGTTTTATGAATCCAATTTGTAACATGTTCTTCATTTCCTAATTTTTGTTGTTCTTCCATTCGGTTGTATAATTCAATATACCCCTTGAATTCATAAAATTCATCTACAATTTTTTTTACAATGTCAATCATCTTTTCACGTACTTGACGACTTGACCATTTTAACGGTTCTCTTTGCGTTCTCTGAAGCATATCAAGGTATCTGCGTCCTGTACATTGTTTAGATAAAACAAGACCATCGGGATCAACGTGTACTTTTGAATCATCAAAAATTTGTTTACGAAAGTTACGTTGTACAGCAGGTTGACATACTACAAGAACTTTTGATTCTTGAAATTCAGGACGAATAATATACTCTTCTGCTATCTGAATTGCAGAACATGTTTTACCGGTACCAGTTCCATGTACCATAAGTAAAGATCGTGTAGGGGCATCAGGAGATAGGATACGACGTAAAAAACGTTGATGACTTTGTAATTTAAAATCACGTGAAGTAGATTGCGAACACATTTCTTCACGTAATGATTTCAATGTGTCTAGAGATGCAGCCGGTAATGGCTCCACCTTAGTTTCCTGTAATTCTGGAACATACATTATCCTTATCCGTATTAAAAAAAAGTTTGAAACTTACAACCTTAATGGCTGATAAGAGCAGGCATTTCTGCATCCTCAACAAGACGAGTAGCAGAAGATACAACTCCAGCGAGTTTAGTATTTAGAGCTTCAACAACCTTTTCACTTTCAGCCAGTAGCTTTGCGTAAAGGTTTGATTGATTTCTCAACATAGTTATCCTCTCTTCTGATCTTTCGCCATGTATATTGGCAAGATCAATCTGTTTTAGAAGCTGTTCATTTGTCTCCTCTTCTTTCTCAAGCATTTTTTTAGCATCATTCGTTTCCTGCCTTGCCTCTGTAAGTTCTCTTTCCACAAGTTCTAGATTACTAGAGTACCTGTGTATAAGATATGCAAGTGACATGATATGCAGAAAGAATCCGAATGCATAGTGCGCAAGAATTTGTTGAAAGCAACTCATTCTTACACGTGTAATGTCTGATCATATGAATCTGTATAATTCCGTTTTACATCAAATAAAAAATTGCGAAGGATCCTGCTTTATCAGCAGGTCTAAGATCAGCTCACCGTTAGCTAATAAACGTTTTCGTGTCCACGGTTGCGGTACACTCTCTCGACATACAGACATGCCACTTGAGATAAAGTGTCATTCAATGATTTCCGCAATCAAGACATTACAAATTCTTGAGCGGTGTTTGGTAATCATTGGCCTGTTGATTGTGGGAGTTTATAAGCCAAGGTCATGCTTGTTGACCCCGTTATTCCCTCCTCAGTGTGTCTTTCACAATTCGGTAAAAAAATATTTCGTTTTTACAAAAAAATTAAAAATGGTCGATCCACGATGGGCCAGTATCCCAATCACGCTAGGATTCTGGGGGAAATCTTGTCCCTCTACTGATTCGGTGTCTATCCATCCCCTTCCAAAGGGTTATGGTAAGGAGTAGACACGCTCCTGCTAACTATTTTCTTATAAAAAAGAAATCCATTTTTACATTTCTTTATATAGTTGACGCCATTGACGCGTTAGTTCATACACAACAATTCCTGCAGCCATTTGTACATTCATACTTCTGAGTACACCCATTTGTGAAATAGTTATACGTGGAAATGATTGTTTCAAATATGTTTCAGGTAGTCCTGTAGATTCATTGCCCATCAGGATACAGATTGTTTTTCCTTGTCTGAATAAAGGTTTGAAATTATATTCTTCTAAAGGTTCACCACCTTGTTCAATAAGAATTGGATAAAGACCTTGTTCAGCAAAGTATTCTGGACCAACATCTCCTGGTTTCACTATATCAACATAATTTTGTCCACCAACTGCAGATCTCATATCACAAGCTTTAGGGCCTAAGATATGAACTCTGCGTATTCCTTCACAAGATGCTTGGCGAATAATCATCGCAGCATTCATAGAAAACTTTGTATTCAAAATAGCTATTTCAATTGGAAGACAGAGAGTCTTTGCAATTTTCTGTATTTTTTCTTTTGACATATCTTGCAAAGAACTGTGTACATTGTACTTTAGTGGTTGACCACCAACTAATAAAGGTTCCATTCTTTTTGATATTCCTTTTACTTTCAATAAAAATGTTCGTTTTCCCCCCACAAGCAAAAAGACACCTTGCTAACCTTAGCTCTGCGAGGTTTTATGGTTCCACCACCATAAAACCCATTATTGTCTTACCGTCCTTCACAAGGCACGTCAGAAGTGTTCAGGCCAC
>Ga0187844_10001420_pt1 | contig 18286 bp, 14 predicted proteins | sample SpaLakP09_SKY_50_FD_134517 | JGI IMG/M metagenome (GOLD analysis project Ga0187844, IMG submission 134517) | Oligotrophic lake water microbial communities from Sparkling Lake, Wisconsin, USA - SP09_SKY_50 | ecosystem: Environmental > Aquatic > Freshwater > Lake | place: USA: Sparkling Lake...
GCTGGACCCGCTCATCGACGTGATCGCATCGCTACAGCCCGAGCATGTGGTGTCTGGCGACGCCGCCCTGGCTGCGCTGCCGCCCACACGCCGCGCGGGCAGCAAGCCCTTTGCCATCGAAGGCCTGAACGAAGCCACCCAGCAGTGGGAAACGCCCGCACCCGGTCAGCGCTACCAGTCGTTCCAGGCCGGTGTGCAATTGGCCAACCGCATGGGCGCGCTCAACGAGATCGAGTTTTCCGAATTCGTGGTCAAGGCCCAGGCCTTTGCCGACACCATCAACGCCGCGCCCGACTTCCCAGACATGCTGCAGGAAGTGGCCCGCGCGCGCGAACTCGACCAGTTCGCCAGCGACCACGACGCCCAGCTCATGTTCATGCTGCGTGCCCGCCAGGCCGCGTGGAGCCCCGGCTATGTGCAGCAAAACGCCGCCCGCCTGGGCTTTGTGCCAGGCGCCATGCCCGGCCGCCTGGTGCTGCCCGCCAGCACCCCGGGCCTGCCGCCGCTGCTCACCCTGGGCTACGACACCCAGGCTGCGTTGGCCGACGACCCGGACCAATCCGCCATCCGCGACATCACGCTGAGCCTGGATGTCGCCCAGGTGCACCGCACCGAGCAGCCCTTTGCCCGCCTGCGCGACGTGGCCGCCGCCCTGTGCCAGGCCATGGACGGCGTGCTCTGCGACCAGAACGGCACCCCGCTGCCCGCGATGGCCATGGACCCGATCGCTGCGGACCTGGAGCTGCTGTATGACCAGCTGGATGGGCGGGATCTGTCGGCGGGCTCCGTGCTGGCGCGGCGCCTGTTCAGCTGAGCTGAATCCAAGATGCAGTCGCTGACAAGCTGCCTTAGGGCGAAAAGCCTCATTTCCGTTCATCGGCACGATGTTGACGATCACGGAATCCAAGGTTTTCTCGTCGGAGCTTCAGACAGTTTGTTGGTGCTGGAGTATGTCTATGACTTCCAGATAGATGGCCTGATGGTCTTGCGTCGCTCGGACATCACGGACGTACGGCGGACTGCTACCGATGAGTTTCAAGAGCGGCTGCTAAAGCGTGAGGGAATACGTCCAGGACACCAGTTCTCGGCCTCCTTTGAGTTGAACTCATGGCAAACCATCATCGAGCAACTGTCGCAGCATTACCCTCTGATGATTCTGGAGCGTGAGCTGGGGCCGTCGCCTGAGTTTGCGCTGGGTCGCTCGTTGCGGGCGACAGATGCACAAGTGGAGTTTCGCTCGTTCAATGGAATCGGAAAATGGGCTGACAAAACCGTTCGATTGAAGTACGCGCAACTCACCTGCCTCCAAGTGGGCACACGATATATCGGCTTCTATCAGAGGCATTTCGAGCGCAGTCCCCGCCATGACTGAACAATCTGAGCTTTTTTCGGCCCCGGCGCCCGTGGATATTGCGCAATTAGCTATCAAAATCAAAGCACTGCGCGACCAGCTCAACCGCTGGGCCCACCAGTACTACGTGCTGGACGAGCCCGCCGTGCCCGACGCCGAATACGACCGCGTGTTCCGCGAGCTGCAGGCGCTCGAAGCCGCGCACCCCGATCTGGTCACCCCCGACTCGCCCACGCAGCGCGTGATTGGCGCGGTGATGGAAGGCCTGGCCCCCGTGCGCCACACGGTGCCCATGCTCAGCATCCACACCGAGACTGACACCGAGGCGACGGGCGCGCAGGCGTTTGATGCGCGCGTGCGGCGCGAGCTGGGGCTGGCTGAATCGGACCCTGCCATCGAATACGTGGCCGAGCCCAAGTTCGATGGGTTGGCCATGAGCCTGCGCTACGAAAACGGCCGCTTGGTGCAGGCCGCCACGCGCGGTGATGGCGAGGTGGGCGAGGACGTGACGCACAACATCCGCACGATCCGGCAGATACCGCTGACCTTGCCCGAGGGCGTTCCGGCCTTGCTGGAGGTCCGGGGCGAGGTCTATATGCGCCGTGCCGACTTCGACGCGCTGAACGAGCGCCAGCGGGAGCAGGGCGGCAAGACCTTTGTGAACCCGCGCAATGCCGCCGCAGGCGCCGTGCGCCAGCTCGACTCCAACATCACCGCCCAGCGGCCCCTGAGCTTTTTTGCCTACGGCCTGGGCGCGATCACTCCGCCTGCCGAAGGCGGACCGGTGTTCCGCACGCACTACGAGATGCTGCAGACGCTGAAATCATGGGGTTTCCCGGTCGCAACGCAGGTGCAGATTGCGGTAGGTGCTACTGAATTGGTAGCATTTCACCAGCAGGTGGGCGCCAGCCGCGATGCGCTGCCGTACGACATCGACGGTGTGGTCTACAAGGTCAACTCCCTGCAACTGCAGCGCGACCTGGGCTTTAAGACCCGCGAGCCGCGTTGGGCCGTGGCGCACAAGTACCCCGCGCAGGAGATGGCCACCAAGATCGAAGGCATCGACGTGCAGGTGGGCCGCACCGGCAAGATCACGCCGGTCGCGCGCCTCGCGCCGGTGTTTGTGGGCGGTGTCACTGTCACCAACGCCACGCTGCACAACCTGTTCGAGATCCGCAAGAAGGGCGTGCGCGTGGGCGACACGGTCATCGTGCGCCGTGCGGGCGACGTGATTCCCGAGGTCGTCGGCGTGATGCCGGGCAACCGCACGGGCTATGTACCCAACTTCCAGATGCCCAAGGCCTGCCCCGTGTGTGGCAGCGCCGTGGTGCGCGAAAAGGGCGAGGCCAACCACCGCTGTACCGGCGGCCTGTTCTGCGCCGCGCAGCGCAAGGAGGCCATCCTGCACTTTGCCGCGCGCCGTGCCATGGACATCGAGGGGCTGGGCGACAAGCTGGTGGACCAGCTGGTGGACGCGAATGTGATTCGCACGCTGCCCGACCTGTACCGGCTGGGCCTGACGTCCCTCATTGCGCTGGAGCGCATGGCCGAAAAGTCGGCCCAGAACGTGCTGGCTGCGCTCGAAAAGTCCAAGCAGACCACCTTGCCGCGCTTTTTGTTTGGCCTGGGGCTGCGCCATGTGGGCGAGGCCACGGCCAAGGACCTGGCGCGGCACTTTGGCACGCTGGACGCGATCATGGACGCCAGCGTGGAGCAGTTGCTGGAGGTGAACGATGTGGGCCCCGTGGTGGCCCAAAGCCTGCACACCTTCTTCCAGCAGCCGCACAACCGCGAGGTGGTCGAGCAGCTGCGCGCCTGCGGCGTGACCTGGCCTGAAGGCCCGGTGGCCGAACGTGCCCCGCAGATACTGGCGGGCAAGACGGTGGTGCTGACCGGCACCTTGCCCACCCTGAGCCGTGATGCGGCCAAGGACATGCTGGAAGCCGCTGGCGCCAAGGTGGCCGGTTCGGTCAGCAAGAAGACCAGCTACGTGGTGGCCGGCGCCGAAGCGGGCAGCAAACTGGCCAAGGCCGAAGAGCTGGGCGTGCCGGTGCTGGATGAAGCGGGCATGCTGGCCCTGCTGTCGGGCGCGGGCGCCTGACGCGCTTTTTTTGCGCTTTTTTCTCTGGGTTTTTGATGCGCACCTTGCTGCTTTCTCTCCAGGCCCGCGCTGCGGGCCTGTTCCGCTGGCTGGCTGGCCTGTTCGCCTGGATGCCCCGCCCGCTGCGCCGCGCGCTGCTCTGGGGCGCCCTCGCCGTGCCCGCCGCCGTGCTGGCCTACACGCTGGTGCTGATCCCTTTCACGCCCTCCATCAGCGACATCCGCAAGGCCAAAAGCGAGCTGCCCGCGCAGCTCATGTCGGTGGACGGCAAGCTGCTGGCCGAATACCGCTCGGCCAACCGCGAATGGGTGGAGCTGAACGAGATTTCGCCGAATGTGGTGAATGCCCTCATCGCCACTGAAGACCACCGCTTCTACGACCACTTCGGGCTGGACTGGAAGCGCACGGCGTCGTCGGTGGTGCACACGCTGCGGGGTGATCCGCAGGGCGGCTCTACCATCACGCAGCAGCTGGCGCGCAATCTGTTTCCGGACGAGATTGGCCGTTCGCGCGTGTTCCCGCAGGCGCTCACGCGCAAGCTCAAGGAGGCGATCACGGCCCTGAAGATCGAGGCGTCGTACACCAAGGACGAGATCCTGGAGACTTACCTCAACACCGTGCCGTTCCTCTACAACGCCTACGGTATCGAGATGGCCGCGCGCACGTATTTCGACAAGTCGGCCGACAAGCTCAACGTGCTGGAAAGCGCCACGCTGATCGGCATGCTCAAGGGCACGGCCTACTACAACCCCGTGTTCAACCCCGAGCGCGCGCAGGCCCGCCGCAACACCGTGCTGTCGCAGATGGTCAAGCGCGGCAAGCTCGAAGAAAAGCAGCTGGAGGCCCTGCAAAAGCGCCCGCTGCGCGTCAACTTCGAGCGCCAGACCGAGGTGATGGGCCCCGCGCCGCACTTTGCGATGCAGCTGCGCAAGCAGCTCATCGAGTGGGCCGACAGCCATGGCTACAACCTGTATGCCGATGGCCTGGTGATCCGCACCACCATCGACTCGCGTCTGCAGGCCATGGCCAACCAGGCCGTGGCGCGCCAGGGGCGCCAGCTGCAGGGCGTGGCCGACACGGCCTGGTCGCGGCGCAATGGCTGGGGCCCGAACAACGAGCTGGTGCAGACGCTGGTGCGCGAAAGCGCCGAATACCGCACTGCCGTAGACAAGGGCGAGGCGCCCGAGGACGCGCTCAAGGCGCTGCTGGACGACAGCGCCTTTTTGCAGAAGCTGCGCGCCGAGAAGACACGGGTGCAGGCCGGGTTCCTGGCGCAGGACCCGGTCACCGGCCATGTGCTGGCCTGGGTGGGCAGCCGCGACTTTGCGCAGGACCCGTTTGACCATGTGCAGGCGGCCCGCCGCCAGCCAGGTTCCACCTTCAAGCCTTTTGTGTATGGCGCAGCCTTTGCGCAGGGCGCGTCGCCGGACGACACGCTCATGGACTCGGCCGTGGAGATCCCCTTGGGCGGTGGCCGCGTGTGGCGCCCCACCGACGGCGGCCCGCCCAGCGATGAGCCCATGACGCTGGCCGATGGCCTGGCGCGCTCCAAGAACACCATCACCGCCCAGGTCATGCACCAGGTGGGCCCGGCCCGTGTGGCCGAGGTGGCGCGGGCCCTGGGCGTGCGCCAGTCCAAGCTCGAAGAAGTGCCTTCGCTTGCGCTGGGCACGAGCCCGGTCACGCTCAAGGAAATGGTGTCGGCCTACAGCTCCATCGCCAACCTGGGGCGTTATATCGAGCCGGTGCTCATCACCCGCATCGAAGACCGCCACGGCAAGGTGTTGGAAACCTTTGCCCCGTCGGCCCCCGAGGCGGTGTTCGACGCCCGCGCCGCACAAACCCTGCGCAACACCATGCGGGGCGCCATCGACCATGGCACGGCCACCGCCATCCGCAGCCGCTACGGCATCCAGGCCGATGTGGCGGGCAAGACGGGCACGACCCAGGACAACACCGACGGCTGGTTCATCCTGATGAACCCGCGCGTGGTGGTGGGCGCCTGGGCGGGCTTCAACGACGGTCGCATCACCCTGCGCAGCGACCATTGGGGGCAGGGCGCCCGCAGCGCACTGCCCATGGTGGGCGAGTTCATGCAGCAGGCCATCCGCAGCAAGGTGATCGACGGCAATGAACGCTTTGTGGACGAGTTCGACACCCGCCCGGTGCCGCCGCCCGACAGCTCGCTGGACACCATGCGCGACTGGCTCCGGGGGCTGTTCCGCAGCGATCCCAACCAGCCGTCCATGCCTGGCGGAGCGCCAGGTGTGCCGGGCAACGCGGCCCCGCCGGTGCCTGCCGAGGAGCGGGTGGGCGGCTAGGGTCGCGCCTCCCTGCCGATTGCCGTCAAGCGCTGGGCGCCGCCCATGCAACGGTCTTGGCGAATTGTCTGCGTGGTGCGTGGATGGAGTCCGTCCCTCCGTGCTGCGGGGTGGCACCTCGCCGCCCGGGCGAGGCATGGTTTTCTGCCCTTGTGCAACGCCCTTGCGTCACTACAATTGCAACAAACTGCTTCATAGTCTTTCAACGATCTTGATCGCAGTCAGCAGTCCTGTGGTGGTGCTGACGCTCTGGGAGTTGCCATGAAAGCTTGCATTGAGTGCGACCGTCTGGCGCTGTGGTCCCGTCGGACACTCTTGGCGGGTGTGGCGTCCTCCCTGGCCTGGCCTTTGGCGGCCGATACCCCTCCGACCGACATCCACCTGGTCTCCGACGCTTGGCACGGCCTCACGCGCAAGGATGGCACAGGCCTGTATTTCGACCTCATCCGCGCGGTGTATGCCCAACGCAAAATCAAGCTGCGCATCACCATCTACCCCTATGCGCGCACGGTGCAGGCGGTCAAGGACAAACGGGCCGATGCATGGGTGGCCTCGTTTTTGGAGGAGAAGGACTTTGCGCTGTACCCGCGCTGGCACTTTGACCGCAACGTGCAGCAGGCACTGTTCCGCAAGCGTCCGGGCTATCGATTTGGCGGGACCAGCGATCTGCGCGACAAGCGCGTGGCGTGGCTGCGCGATTTTGGCCTGGACAGATACCTCAACGTGCCGGTGAAGATCGTCGAGGTGGACACCATCCAGAGTGCCATGCAGATGCTGGAAGCGGGCCGCATCGATTACTTCATCGGTGCGCAGTCCGACATTGCCGATGACATCAAGGCGCGCAGCGCGGACATGCGGGATTTTGAACTGGCGTTTGTGATGCACCTGGGGCTGTACCTGGCCTTTGCCAACACCCCCCGTGGCGAGGTGTTGCGGCGCATCTTGGACGAGGAAATGGAAACCTTCCACAAGGCAGATGCGTTCAAGGCCATCTATAAAAAGGCAGGGTTTGATTACCCTTTCTGAAACAGCGGGTCTTCATCCAAAGCGGGTTGCATGGGCCGGTTCATGAACTCCATACAAAACCGCTTCATTGTGCTGCTGGTCATGGTGGTGTCGCTGGTGCTGGGCAGCTTTGGTGCCTACAACTACCGGGATAGCAGGGCGCAGAAACTGCAGCAGCTGAACTTGGAGCTGGATGCGGCCGTGGCCAGGTTGTCCCGTAATTTGCCCGATGCGCTCTGGCGCTTTGACAACAACCTGGTGCGCACCATCGTGGACTCCGAACTGGGTACGGGCGATGTGCTGGGAATCGAGGTGTTTGATGAGCAGGGGCAGTCCGCCTACCTGGCATCCAACCGGGTTTCGGGGCAGCCCTGGAACCCGGCGAAGACCCCGGCTGATGTTGAGCGCAGCGTGCGCCTGAGCTACGAAGAAAGCCAGACGCGGCACCCTCTGGGTGTTGTGCGTATCTATGCCACCACCCAGGCCATCCGTGACAACGTGCGGCGCGACCTGGTGCGTCTGGTGGGTGTCATGCTGGCGCTCAATGTGCTGGTGGCACTGGTGTTGCTTGTGGGTTTGCGCATGGTGGTGCTGCGCCCGCTGTTCGCGGTGCGCGACGCGCTGGAGCACATCGCCTCGGCCGACGCGGATCTGTCGCTGCGGCTGCCCAGCAGCAACAGCCTGGAGTTTGATGCGGTCGCCCGCAGTTTCAACACCTTTGTGGCCCGGCTGGAGCGCATCATGGGCGGCTCCGTGGACGAGGTGCACCAGGCCATTGGCCGCATTTCCAGTGGGGATCTGGCGACCCCCATTCAACTGGGCGAGCGCACAGACAGCGGCAGCGTCATGGGCCGCCTGGCGGCCATGCGCGAGAACCTGCAGCGCGTGACCCTGGCTTTGCGCGACGCCACGTTGCAGGCAGAGCAGGCGGCGTTGGTCAAAAGCGAGTTCATGGCCAACATGAGCCACGAAATCCGCACGCCCATGAACGCGGTCATTGGCATGAGCCACCTGGCCCTCAAGACCGACCTCACGCCGCGCCAGCGGGACTACCTCGAAAAAATCCAGCGCTCCGGCCAGCATCTTCTGGGCGTCATCAACGACGTCCTGGATTTTTCCAAGATCGAGGCCGGCAAGATGACGGTGGAGCACATCGAGTTTGAACTTGATGCGCTGCTCAACAACCTGGCCGGGCTTCTGGGGCAGCGCGCCAGCGACAAGGGCCTGGAGATGATCTACGACGTGGCGCCCGATGTGCCGCCCTGGCTGGTTGGCGACCCGCTGCGACTCGGGCAGGTGCTGATCAACTACACCAACAACGCCATCAAGTTCACGGAGCGCGGCGAGGTGTGCGTGATGGTGCGGGTCGAGGCGCGCAGCGATCAGCAGGTGCGCCTGCGCTTTTTGGTGCGCGATACCGGGGTGGGGCTGGCGCCCGAGCAGCAAGAGCGCATGTTCCGCAGCTTCGAGCAGGCCGATTCGTCCACCACCCGCCAGTTTGGCGGCACCGGGCTGGGCCTGGCCATCACGCGCAAACTGGTGGAGCTGATGGGGGGCGAGGTCGGGGTCGAGAGCGCGCCGGGTGTTGGCTCTACATTCTGGGCCACGGTGGACCTAGGAGTGGCTGCGTCCCAGCGGCCCCAGCCGCCGCAGCACGCCGACCTGCTGGGGCGTCGGGTGCTGGTGGTGGACGACAACGAAAGTGCGCGCACCGTGCTGCTGCACATGCTGGAGCAAATGGGCTTTGACGCCGAGGCCGTGGCGTCTGGCGCCGCTGCGCTGGCGGCGGCGGTGGAGGCCGACCACCGGCACCAGGCCTTTGATGTGGCCCTGGTGGACTGGCAAATGCCAGGCCTGGATGGCCTGCAGACCCTGGAGCGCATGCAGGGCCTGGGCTTGCACAAACAGCCGCGCGGGGTGCTGGTGACGGCACACGGGCGCGAGGAATGGCTGCAGCAAGGCCACCACGCGTTGGGCAAGCTCGACGTGTTGCTCAAGCCCGTGGGGGCCTCCTTGTTGTTTGACACCTTGCTGCGCTTGCTGGCCGACCAGCCCCTGCCGGGGGACATGCGCGAACCCGTGGACGGCACACCGGCCCTGCGGGACGTGCCGCATGGTGTGCCGACCGGCCTGCAGGGGCGGCGCGTGCTGTTGGTAGAGGACAACCCGCTGAACCAGCAGGTGGGGGCCGAGTTGCTGGCAGAAACCGGCCTGGCTGTGGATGTCGCTGGCAACGGGCGTGTTGGCGTGGAGATGGCCCAGCGCCAACACTATGACCTGGTGCTGATGGACATGCAGATGCCTGAAATGGACGGGCTGGAGGCCACCCGGTGCCTGCGGGCCCTGCCAGCATTGGCGAGCCTGCCCATCGTCGCCATGACGGCCAACGCCCTGGCCGAAGACCGTGCGCGCTGCCAGGCGGCCGGCATGGACGACTTTGTGGCCAAGCCCATTGAGCCCGCCAGCCTGTGGCGCGTATTGCGGCGCTTTCTGGTGCCTGCCGACGATGCACCGGCCGATGGTTCTGCGCCCGCGCCGGGTGAAGCGCCGCCGCCGGATGCCCAATACCAGGCTGTGCTGCAGCAACTGCAAACGATCCCTGATCTGGACACGCGCGGTGGGCTGCGCCGCGCAATGGACCGCCCCGCGCGCTACATCGCCACCCTGCGCGAGTTTGCTGCCAGCCAAGCGGGTACCGCTGAGCAACTGGCCGATGCCCTGCGTGGTGGCGATTGGCCGCTGGCTGAGCGGCTGGCCCACACCCTCAAGGGTTTGGCGGCCCATATCGGTGCGGATGCGCTGCGTTCGCACGCCGATACGGTGGAACAATCGGCCCGCCAGGAGCGCGCGCACTGGAGCAGCCATGAGCAACTGGCCCGCGAGCTGCAGTCGCTCGTGGCTCACCTTCAGGCGGCGTTGCCGGCAGATGCATCGGTGCCCGGCACCCGGCCAGCCAGCCCATTGCGCCTGCAGCGCACGGCCGGGGTGCTCAGGGCCAGGTTGGAGCTGGACGATCCGCGCGCCAGGCGCCTGCTGGAGCGCAGGTCTGCAGAGCTGCGCGCCCTGATGGGCGTTCGGTTTGAAGCCTTTGAGAGTCACCTGCGCGGTTTTGATTTCCCGGCCGCGCTGGCTGTGCTGGATGCGGCAGAGGGCATTACGCCGAGTGGATCAGGAGCATTGACATGAACGACTTTATTCCTGCTGCCGTACGGCCCTCGGTGCTGGTGGTGGACGACACGCCGCAGAACCTGCAGCTCATCAGCGACCTGCTGGCCCCCCGCTACCGGGTGCGCGTGGCGCCCAGCGGTGACCGCGCTCTGCAGATTGCCCAGGCCACGCCGCCCGACCTGATCCTGCTCGATGTGCTGATGCCTGAGCCTGACGGCTACGAGGTCTGCCGCCGCCTCAAGGCCCATGCGCGCACGCGCGATATTCCGGTGATCTTTCTGACCTCGCGCCACGACATGGAGAACGAAGCGCTGGGTTTCTCGCTGGGGGCGGTGGACTACATCGCCAAGCCGGTCGTTCCGCCCCTGTTGTTGGCACGCGTGCACACGCACCTCACCCTCAAGGTGGCCTCTGACTTCTTGCGAGACAAATCCAGCTACCTGGAGCAAGAGGTGGAGCGCCGCACGCAGGAAGTGCGCGACGTGCGGGACGTGACCGTGCTCGCTCTGGCGTCACTGGCCGAGGCGCGCGACAACGACACGGGCAACCACATCCTGCGCACCCAGCGCTACGTGCGCCTGCTGGCCACCGCGCTGCTCAGCCACCCCGACTACGCGCCGCAACTGGACGAGCAGACGATTGAATGGCTCTACAAAAGTGCGCCATTGCACGACGTGGGCAAGGTGGGTATTCCGGACGCCATCCTGCTCAAACCGGGCAAGCTCACACCGAACGAGTTCGAAATCATGAAGACCCACACTACCCTGGGGCGCGACGCCATTGCCATGGCCGAGCAGCGCCTGGGCAAGACCGTGCCCTTTCTGCGCCTCGCCAAGGAGATAGCCTATTCGCACCAGGAAAAATGGGACGGCAGCGGTTATCCGCAGGGTTTGGCGGGGGATGCGATTCCCTTGTCCGCCCGGCTGATGGCGGTGGCCGATGTGTACGACGCCTTGATCACCCGGCGCGTCTACAAGGAAGCGATGACCCACGAGGAGGCGGTGGGCATTGTGGCGGCAGGGCGGGGCAGTCACTTCGACCCAGCCCTGGTCGATGCTTTTCTGGCCAAAGAGGCCGAGTTCCTAGCCATCGCCCGGGCTTTTGCCGATGAACCCGAGGGGGCGTTGCCGCAGGGGGGCTGAATCAACGCCTTGGAATTGTGCCGTGGCAAGTTAGATGGCCTGCACACGCCCCTCATGCGTGTGGCTATCGCTCAAAGTAGCTCACTGGTGGAACGTTCTGCCACGGGCACGCGGACTGGGTCAATGTGCTGATAGACAAGGTAGTCCATGCGCGACCTTCTTTGGGATAGCCGTAGGCACACACGCCGTATCTATAAGTAGCGAGATTTTTCGCCCCGTCCGGGAGGCCTTGGTAGAGTGATTTGTCCACATGCAGCACGATGGCCGCATCGGTCTCTTTCAATGGGTTTCTCAATGCACCGGCCAGGTTAGCGCGCTGTGATTCAGGGACCTCTGTCGTCCAATTGTCTGCAACACGGATCGGAAAAGGTTTATCGACGTAGCGCAAGGCCAGATAGGCATCGCCCGTTAAAGTTTCGGAAAAAAATGCTATCCCGGAATCATTGCTGATTTCGGGGTTCACGATAGTGCAAGCCACCAAAGGCTCATCTTTGGAGGCCCAGCCTGCAGAGGAAACATTCAGCAGCTGGCTATCTGGAAATGGGCGCATGACACAAGCACCGGTAGTTGCAGAGGCTGCCTGCGAAATAAGCACGATGGAGAGGACAAACGGGTATTTCATGCATTTACCTTTGTGAATGGAAAGTGAGAGATGAATACAGTCAGGCACTAGTTTCAATTCTGATAGCTGTTGGCAGAGTCTGCCTTGGGCTCTTTCATCGCGGTTCAGGCTGTTCGTTGTGCTACTCGACATCAATGCAATGCAGCCCAAAGCTGCCCGCCCTGCGGTCTGCAAAGTAGGCCTCCAGCGTTTCCTTTACGGTGCGAAAGGCAATCTCGTCCCATGGCACTTCATCTTCTGTAAACAGCCGCGCCTCGATGGTTTCGTACCCCGGGTTGAACTGGTCGCTGAGCAGTGTGGCGCGGTAGAACAGATGCACCTGGCCTACGCGGCGCACGTTGAGCAGGCTGAACAGCGGGCCCATCTCAATCTGTGCGCCCGCTTCTTCGTCCGTCTCGCGCGCGGCGCCCTGGGCCGTGGTTTCGTCCAGCTCCATGAAGCCTGCGGGTAACGTCCACTTGCCCCAGCGGGGTTCGATGTTGCGCTTGCACAGCAGGATGCGCCCATCGGGGAGTGCGGGCACGGTGCCCACCACGTTCAGCGGGTTTTCATAGTGCACCGTGTTGCACGCGGGGCACACCGCACGCTGTTTGGTGTCGCCGTCGTCCGGCAGCCGGTAGACCACGGCGGTGCCGCACGCGCGGCAGTGTTTGATGGGGCTGCGAAAAGTCATGCGGGATTTTGATCTAAAAATGGCCTCTGCGCCCGCTGGGTAAGCGCTGATAGCTATCAAAAAATGAGTATTTGGAGCCTGGAGGCGCGCCTCGGCGGGACCGCAGGTGGGCTCCAGGCAGGCTCCAGGCGGGCCTACACCACGCTCAGGCGCAGCGTGCCCAGTCCTTCCACGCCGCCTTCCAGCACATCGCCGCGCACCACGGCGCCCACGCCTTCGGGGGTGCCGGTGTAGATCAGGTCGCCGGGCTGCAGCTCCCATGCGGCCGAGAGGTGTTCGATGGTTTCGGCGATGTTCCAGATCAGCTGGGCCACCGTGCTGCGCTGCCTGTCGGCACCGTTGACCTGCAGCCAGATCGCGGCGTTGGCCACATCGCCTGCCTGCGCGGCCGGGGTGATGGGGCCGATGGGTGCGCTGGCGTCAAAGCCTTTGCCGATGCACCAGGGGCGGCCCTGCTTCTTCATGTCGTTCTGCAGGTCGCGGCGGGTCATGTCCAGGCCCACGGCGTAGCCATAGATGTGCGCGAACGCATCGGCGGCTTGGATGTTTTTGCCACCCTTGCCAATGGCCACCACCAGCTCGATCTCGTGGTGCAGATTGGCGGTGAGGCTGGGGTAGGGCAGCTGGCCGGTTTCACCGGTGTTGACCACCACGATGGCGTCGGCGGGCTTCATGAAGAAGAAGGGCGGCTCGCGGCCGGTGAAGCCCATTTCCTTGGCGTGTTCTTCGTAGTTGCGGCCCACGCAGTAGATGCGGTGCACGGGGAAGCGGTTGCCGCTGCCCACCACGGGCACGCTGGCCACGGGGGCGGGGGTAAACACGTAGCTCATGTCTGTCGGTCTTTCATGGGGTGGGGCCTGCGCCAACCAGCGGTGCAGCATGCCGCTGTCACCGGTTTGTGCGCAAGCCGTGGGTGTTGGCCGGGTGGGGTGGTGCGCACCCCGTGGCAGTGTGCCATGGCTCTGGGCCGCCTGCTGTGGGGCGCTACACTCGCGCCCATGGCAAAGAGCTTCGATTTCCACAACACGCCGGGCCACCTGGTGCGCCGCGCCCACCAGCGGACCGTGGCGCTTTTCATGGAAGAAACCGCCGGGTTCGACGTGACGCCGGTGCAGTTCGCCATCCTGCACGAGCTGCTGGCCCAGCCGGGCGAAGACCAGGTCACGCTGGCTGCGCGGGTGGCGTTTGATGCGGCGACCTCGGGTTCGGTCATCGGGCGGCTCGAAAAACGGGGCTGGATCCGCCGCGAGCCCGACACCCGCGACCGCCGCCGCAAGCTCCTGTGGATCACGCCCGAAGGCGAAGTGGCTGCCTTGCAGATGCGCGATGCCGCCCAGCGTGTGCAGGAGCGGCTGATGGCCCCGCTCAACGCGCAGGAACGGGTGGATCTGATGTCCATCCTGTCCAAGGTGGTCTACAACCATCAGGACCCGGCAGGCACTTCAGGCGCCTGACCTGCGCCCCCGACCGCCGGGGCGCCGCCGCAGCAACATTCCCCGGCCCCTCCACCGGTTCATCGATTCATCGACGGGTTTCCCCATGCAGCTCTACAACTATTTCCGCTCCTCTGCCTCGTTCCGTGTGCGCATCGCGCTGCAGATCAAGGGCCTCGCCTATGACTACCTGCCCGTGCACCTCGTCAAAGGCGAGCACAAGGCGCCGGAGTACGCGAGCCGCATCGGCGATGCGCTGGTGCCCACGCTGGTGACGGACGGGGGCACGGCGTTGTCGCAGTCGATGGCCATCATCGAATACCTGGACGAGACCCACCCCACGCCCGCCTTGTTGCCCGCCACACCGCTGGCCCGCGCCCGCGTGCGGGCCCTGGCGCAGATGGTGGCCTGCGAGATCCATCCGATCAACAACCTGCGCGTGCTCAAGTACCTGGTGCGCGACCTGAAGGTGGACGAAGACGCCAAGAACGCCTGGTACCGCCACTGGGTGCGCAGCGGGCTGGAGGCTTTCGAGCGGCAGCTCGCGCTGCTGGCGCAGGAGCGTGCCGCCCAGGGCCTGGCGCCGTCGGTGCTGTGCTGGGGCGACACGCCCACCCTGGCCGATTGCTGCCTGGTGCCGCAGATCTTCAATGGCCAGCGCTTCAACGTGAACCTGGACGGCTTGCCGCTGACGATGGGCGCTTTCGAGGCCTGCATGGCGCTGCCTGCGTTCCAGCAGGCGCAACCCTCGGCCTGCCCGGATTTCGAGGCCTGATGGCGGCCCCTGTGCCTGCGGGCGCCGACTGGCTGGTGCCCGATTGGCCCGCTCCGCCCGGCGTGTGGGCGCTGTGCACCACGCGCACGGGGGGCAGCAGCCAGCCGCCCTACGACAGCCTGAACCTGGGCACCCATGTGGGCGACGACCCGGCTGTGGTGCAGGCCAACCGGCAGGCACTGCAAGCGGCTGTGCAGGCACGCACGCCAACGGCGCGGGCCGTGTTCCTGAACCAGGTGCATGGCAACGGCGTGGTCCACCTGGATGCCGCCACCCCCGATGGCACCGAGGCCGACGCCTGCGTGGCCACGGACCCGGGTGCCGTCTGCACCATCATGGTGGCCGATTGCCTGCCGGTGCTGCTGGCCCATCGCAATGGCCAGGTGGTGGCTGCCGCCCATGCGGGCTGGCGCGGGTTGGCAGGAGAGGGCGGCCAAGGGGTGCTGGAGTCCACCTTTGAACGTTTTGAGGCCTTTGCGCGCGCCCCTATTGCCTCAGTAGCTATTAAAAGTGAAGCAAGTGCTGGTGTGCCTGCCGTGGCTGCAGACATGCTGGCCTGGCTGGGCCCTTGCATTGGCCCCCAGGCGTTTGAAGTGGGGCCTGAGGTGCGCGCAGCGTTTTGCGACGCCGATGCCGTCGCGCAATCCTGCTTTGTGGCCCGTGTGGACGCCCCGGGCAAGTACCTGTGCGATCTGGCAGGCCTGGCCCGCTTGCGGCTGCGGGCCCTGGGCATCACCCAGATCTATGGCAACGACAGCACGGCGCCCTGGTGCACGGTGACCAACGCCTCACGGTTCTTTTCGCACCGGCGCGACGCGGCCGTGCTCGGTGCCAGCGGGCGTTTCGCTGCCTGCATCTGGCGTGGCTGATGCGGTTGCTGCCGCCGCCTGCTCCGCATCGTAGGCAGCCTGCTCGGCGGCTTCGCGTGCCTTGATGGCCCGCTTGCGCGACGGTGTGCCCAGGATGTAGACCAGGATGCCCATGGGCAGCGCGCCATACAGCACAAAGGTGATGATGGCGCCGAGCAGCGTGCCCGTGGGGCTGGTGGCTTCGGCCACGGCCATCATGAGGGTGACGTAGGTCCAGGCGATGACGATGAGGTACATTGAATTGTGTTCACTGCAAGTGCCGGATCCGTTGCCATGCGCCAATGGGTCGGCAACAATGAACCCGAGGGGGAGATCGCCAAGGTCTTCTGCCGCTGCGAGCGATCAACCATTGAGGAAAGAGCATGAATTCTGAATCACCCTGGGCTGAGAGCGCCCAGCAGTTCCAACAGATTTTCGGGCAAAGCTGGTCGCAGGCGCTGCAATCGTTTCAGAAGATGGACCTGGGCGCGCAAATGCCCACGGCCCCGGCGCTGCAGCTTTCGCCGCCCAAGCTGCAGGCCTTGCAGCAGCAGTACCTGAAAGAAGCCCAGGAGTTGTGGGCCCAGGGCCTGCAAGGGGCGCCCGAGGTCAAGGACAAGCGCTTTGCCGGCGAGGGCTGGGCCAGCAACCCGGTGGCCGCGTTCTCGGCCGCCGCTTACCTGCTCAACGCCCGCACCCTGATGGGCCTGGCCGACGCGGTGGAGGCCGACGAAAAAACCAAGGCCCGCATCCGCTTTGGCGTGGAGCAGTGGATGGCCGCCATGGCACCCAGCAACTTCCTGGCCTTCAACGCTGAGGCACAGAAAAAAGCCATCGAGACCAAGGGCGAGAGCATTGCCAAGGGCATGCAGAACCTGTTGCACGACATCACGCAGGGCCATGTGTCGATGACCGACGAGAGCCTGTTCGAGGTGGGCCGCAACGTGGCCACCACCGAAGGCGCGGTGGTGTATGAGAACGAACTCTTTCAGCTGCTCGAATACAAGCCGCTCACCGCCAAGGTGTACGAGCGGCCCTTCCTGCTCGTGCCGCCCTGCATCAACAAGTTCTACATTCTCGACCTGCAGCCCGAGAACTCGCTGATCCGCTATGCCGTCGAACAGGGCCACCGCACCTTTGTGGTGAGCTGGCGCAACCCCGACGACAGCCTGGCCCACAAGACCTGGGACGACTACGTCGAGGACGGCGCCATGGCCGCCATCGACGTGGTGCAGAACATCACGGGGGCTGAGCAGATCAATGCGCTGGGTTTTTGCGTGGGGGGCACCATCCTCAGCAATGCGCTGGCCGTGCTGGCCGCGCGCGGCGACGAGCCTGTGGCCAGCGCCACCTTCCTCACCACGCTGATTGATTTCTCCGACACCGGCATCCTTGATGTGTTCATCGACGAGGCGTTCGTGAAGTTCCGCGAGATGCAGATGGGCAGCGGCGGGCTGATGAAGGGGCAGGACCTGGCCTCGACCTTCAGTTTTCTGCGCCCCAACGACCTGGTGTGGAACTACGTGGTGGGCAACTACCTCAAGGGCGAAACGCCGCCGCCGTTTGACCTGCTCTACTGGAACAGCGACAGCACCAACCTGCCTGGCCCCTTCTACGCCTGGTACCTGCGCAACTTCTACCTCGAAAACAGCCTCATCCAGCCCGGCAAGCTCACGGTGTGTGGCGAGAAGATGAACCTGGGCCAGTTAGACCTGCCCGTGTACATCTACGGCTCGCGAGAAGACCACATCGTGCCAGCCACGGCAGCCTATGCGTCCACGCAGGTGCTGCCGGGCAAAAAGCGTTTTGTGATGGGTGCGTCGGGCCACATTGCGGGCGTGATCAACCCCCCCGCCAAGGGCAAACGCAGCCACTGGATACGCGCCGACGGCAAGTTCCCCGCCACCCTGGACCAATGGCTGGATGGTGCCACCGAACACCCCGGCAGCTGGTGGACCGACTGGTCGAACTGGCTCAAGGGCCATGCGGGCAAGCAGATTGCTGCGCCTAAGGGCTATGGCAAAGGCACCAAGTTCAAGGCCCTAGAGCCAGCCCCTGGCAGCTACGTTAAGCAGAAATCCTGATACGCAAAAGTCCTGACCTGTCCCGACTTCCTGCACCCCGAAAATTACCCAGCAACAACCTCCAACCACAAGGACATTCCATGGAAGACATCGTCATCGTTTCGGCCGCCCGCACCGCTGTGGGCAAGTTTGGTGGCGCGCTGGCCAAGACGCCCGCGAGCGAACTGGGCGCCATCGTGATCCGCGAGGCCATTGCGCGCGCGGGCCTGTCGTCCGACCAGATCGGCGAAGTCATCATGGGCCAGGTGCTGGCGGCTGGCGTGGGCCAGAACCCCGCTCGCCAGGCCTCGATGAAGGCCGGTGTGGCCAAGGAAACTCCCGCGCTGACCATCAACGCCGTGTGCGGCTCGGGCCTGAAGGCCGTGATGCTGGCCGCCCAGGCCGTTGCCTGGGGCGACAGTGACATCGTGGTGGCCGGCGGCCAGGAGAACATGAGCCTGGCACCCCATGTGCTGAATGGCTCGCGCGACGGCCAGCGCATGGGCGACTGGAAGATGGTCGATTCCATGATCGTCGATGGCCTGTGGGACGTGTACAACCAGTACCACATGGGCATCACGGCCGAGAACGTGGCCAAGGCCTATGGCATCACCCGCGACATGCAGGATGCCCTGGCCCTGGGCAGCCAGCAAAAAGCTGCCGCCGCGCAGGACGCAGGCAAGTTTGCCGACGAAATCGTGGGCGTGAGCCTGGCACAGAAGAAGGGCGACCCCATCCTCTTTAATGCCGACGAGTACCTCAACCGCAAGACCAACGCCGAAGC
>Ga0187844_10001421_pt1 | contig 18282 bp, 19 predicted proteins | sample SpaLakP09_SKY_50_FD_134517 | JGI IMG/M metagenome (GOLD analysis project Ga0187844, IMG submission 134517) | Oligotrophic lake water microbial communities from Sparkling Lake, Wisconsin, USA - SP09_SKY_50 | ecosystem: Environmental > Aquatic > Freshwater > Lake | place: USA: Sparkling Lake...
GTATTCGGCGGTAGGCGAGAGGCGAACGGCCGCGCCGGGCGGGACCTGACCCACGGTCTTGCGAGCCAGGCGCAGACCGTTGGCGGGCAGACCATTGGTCTCGAGATAGGTCAGTTCGACCGCCGTCAGACGATCGTCGGCGTCGCTGATCCTGGCGATCAGAGCCGGCCGCATGCGTCCGCCGGTCCGATAAACCGACAGTGGCGCGGAGGGATGCAGGCGAAGATTGGAAGCGGCGGCTCCGGCCGCGACCGCGCGGCGCCGCAGATAGAGACCCGCCGGACCATGGAGTGGTCGCTCTGTCGTCGCGATCCACAGACGCGACGCAGTCTCGACACGAAGGCGACGATCCGGCCTGGGCGAAGACGCTCGCCCGCGCCCGCCGGCCATGAGCCGACCGGCGTCATCGATGAAGCCGCGAACGCGAAGATCGTCCCGGGCGGTGCGCCAGTCGGCGCCGCCAAACCCGTGGATGATCACCCGATCAGCGGCCAGCATCAGCGAAACCGATCGGTCCGCCGCGCTATGGCCGGGCGCGGGGATGCTTGCGCGAGAGCCCCCGGCGTAAAGGTCGCCGCCCAGGGCGGCGACGATGGCGTGAAGGGTCATGGCTACCTCAGATCAGCCCGAGCTGTTTGAAGCTCGTGGTGCCCTGGCGACCGATGACGAGATGGTCGTGAACCTGCAGGCCGAAGACGCGTGCAGCCTCGACGATCTGCCGGGTCATTTCGATGTCGGCGCGCGAGGGCGTCGGATCGCCGGACGGATGGTTGTGGACCAGAATGAGCGCGGAGGCCGAGACCTCGAGCGCGCGCCGGATGACCTCCCGGGGATAGACCGGCGCGTGGTCAACGGTCCCTTCTGCGAGGAATTCGTCCCGGAGGAGGACGTTCTTTCGATCCAGGTAGAGGGCGCGGAACTGCTCCCGGGGCGCGTGGGCCAGCGCTGAGCGGACATAGTCCAGAAGGGATGACCAGGACGACACGACGGGACGTCGGCAAGCCTCCGACCGGGCCAGGCGAACACTCAACCGCTGCAATAATTTGAGGTCGGTGATCGTGGTCGCATTCAGTGAAGCGGCCCGGGCGAGTTCCGGCGGGTCGGCAGCGACAACGGCTGCGACCGAGCCGAAGACCTCCAGCAAAGTCTCCACGGTCCGAGGAATGTCACGCTGTGGCAAGGTGCGTGTCATCAGCAGGGAGAGTAGGGACGCGTCGTCCAGCTCCGGCTGAACGTCTGTCGGCAGCTCAAGCGACGCCGAGAGACGATCATTTGGCTGGGGCATCGATGAGGGCAAGGGTCGCATCACGGGCTCCTGGACTGTTCCACCCCCGCTCGGGGCGGCCGCCTCCGCCCTTCCTTTTTCTCCGATTCACTGTTGTCGAGGTACGGCGCGGGCTTCAGGTTGGGCTCATGAAATGGCCCTTCATGCTCGCCGGCCTGCTCCTTGTCGGCCTGGTCCTCGCTCCGGCTGTCGCCCTTGCCGATCCTTGTGAAGGGCGATTGCCGGCCCGCGCCGGTGAGCCTTTCGCGGGCGTGGTCCGCTACGTCGGAGACGGCGACAGCCTTTGCCTTGGCGCAACCAATGACCCCGCGACCTGGATCGAGGTCCGGCTCTCGGACTTCGACGCTTCCGAGCTTCACAGCCCGACCGGCACGGTCGATCGCGACCGGCTCTCCAACCTCGTTCGTGGACGCAATCTGGATTGTGTGGCCGTGCGGGGCCGCAATGGTAGGGTCGTCGTCTACGATCGGGTGATAGGCGCGTGCCGGCTGAATGGCCGCCGCGTTGGAAATCTTTTGCGACAGGCTGGCGGCCGCGAAGGCGGCAACTAAGTCCCAGAAGGCAGTACGACAAGCGGATCCGCTCCGCTTGCGCGAGACGAGCGGGCGCGGAAGACGTGGTGTGGCGCTCTCTCCCCTGGGCAAGCCGGGCTGCCGATGACGCATCGGACGATGGCGTCGATCGTCGAACGGTCAGACGTAGCGCCGGGCGTCCCGCATCCGGGGGCGCTCGCTGAGATCAGGCCATCAGGCGCGATCGGTCCCGTCAGCGCCGTCACCATCAGCCCCGGCGCATGCACGTCGGCGCCACGCTTGAGCTTGGGACTCGAAGAACAGGTCAGAGCGGACCCGCGAAATTTGGTGGGGATTGGCGACAGCTTGGTCGCTGCCTACAAATCGAATTGCCGGAGCAACCCGGTCGATGGCGGCCCGGAGAAGACGAATGCTGACGCGTGGCTACCTGATCGGTCAAATCGTCGACGATCTGGCCGGCATCGCCGCCCAGGCGAGGCAGCGGGGCCGCCTGCATCTTTTCGACCTTCACATCCACGTTGAGGACTTCGCCAAGGAAGTCCTCAACCGGGTTCTCGGTCTGCACCTGACAAACCTCAACGCCGAGCGCTCCAACAACCCGGGTCTCGATCTGGGGGACCCGGCCGGCAAGTGGGCATTCCAGGTGACTGCGGATAAAACCACCGCCAAGGTCAAGGCGACACTGGAGAAGATGGACGCACTACAGCGGCTCAAATACCCCAACGTCCGGATCCTCGTCATCGGCGAGAAGCAGGGCTCCTACGAATTCACCGGCGAGCCCTTCGCAAGCGCAGGCTTCACCGCCGACATGGTCTGGGACTTCAACGACGTCTGCGGGCGCTTGATGTCACTGCCGATCGACACCCTCGTCGATCTGCAGAGCTACGTCTCGAAGGAGACCCGAAGGGTCCGGATCGAACTGGAAATCCCTGATGAAGACGGGCGTTTCCCGACAGGGATCGACAACCTGGTGGAGGCTTTGCCGACGCCCCGGCTGTCAGACGCCGCCAAATTCGTAGCCTACTACGAGGCCAAGGACACGCCGATCGAGCGGGAGCAGGCGGAAGCCGTCATCGCGGAACTGAGCAAGAGGCTTGCCGTCTTGCCCCGTCTGACCCGCGAGGTCTTCAAATTCCTGGTGGAGCGACGCGATGCGAGTAAGGCTGGCTTCCACGACGACTTCAGGATGAGCGATCCCAAGCTTCGACGCATCTACCGGGGGGACGATCTCGACGGCGATCTGGCGCTATTGTCCGAGGCGCGTTTGATCGACCTGAACGATCCCGACAATCACGGTGAAGCCTATTATTGGAGCATCCGCTTCCCTGGCCGGACCCACGGGTACCACGACCTCATCGTGGACTATCTAACGGATCTCGGTATCGATCTGCGAAAGCCGTTCATCACGCTCGACTTCTCCGATTTCTAAGATCCCTGTCGCGTGGTGGAGCCGGACACCTTCCCAGGCGTCGCGCTTAGGGCTTGGAGCGACAGATGCGGGCGGCGCAACGGCGCGACCCTTGAGCTTGGTGAGGATAGCGCGGGATAGCCGAAGTCGATGACCGAGGTCGGAAAGCGCTCTCGCCAAAGAGACCCGCCGAGATACTCGCGATACAACCGATTTTCAGTTCATGGACTGACTAGCATGCGGCTCGCCTTCCAAGCCGACTTGTTTCGAGCGGCTGCTGATCCAACTCGCCGAGGCCATCTTCCACGTCGGCGGCGCCGACAAATACAATGAAGCAGTCATCTTCCCCGAATGTTGGGCCTGTCACGGTGGCTGTGAGGCATACCGCCTCGCATCGGAGCTTCTATGAAACGGATCATCCTGACGATCGCCGTCGCCTCCCTCGCGATCGGCGGCATCGCCGTCGCCCAGACCCGCGCACCGGCCCATCACCAAGCCCGGGCTGAAGCGGAGGAAGGCGATGAGGCCGACGAAGCCGAAGACAATGCGGCCCTTGCAGCTCGCGCGAAGCTCACGCTCGTCCAAGCCCAGGACATTGCTCTGCGGGCTCGCGCGGGAGAGGTGAAAGACCATGAGTTGGAGGCCGAACGTGGCGGCAGCGGCCTTCGCTATTCTTTCGACATCCTGAGCGGCGGCAAAACCTTCGAGGTCGGTGTCGACGCCGAGACGGGCGCAGTCCTCGAGAACGCCGAAGAAGGACCCAATCCGGACTGATACAGCTGCGTGTCGCAATGTCTCGTCGCGGTCTCAATAGCGGTTGGCGTCTCCTCCGAGACGCCAACCGGTCGATCCAGTCATTGGACCCCGACCCCGCCTGAAGCGTAAGCTGAGGCGAGGTGTTTCCACCCGGTCTAGCCCTGCCGGCAGCGGTCCAAGCGGAGCGTTAAAAGCCGCCTAGGGCTTTGATCGAGAGCACCGGGGGGGCGGATGCCGGGTCTAAACGCCCTGCCGACCAAGCCACTCATGAAGGCCGATAATGCAGAATCTCGACAGCAAATCAGCGATCAGCAAGGTCCCAGCCGTCACGGCCGGGTTCTGGCTGATCAAAATCCTGGCCACGACCCTGGGCGAGACCGGCGGCGACACCGTCAGCATGTCCATGAAGCTTGGATATCTTGCCGGCACCGGGATTTTTCTCACGGTGCTGGTCGCCCTGGTCTGGGCTCAGGTCAGAGCCAAACGCTTCCACCCGTTCCTCTACTGGGCGACGATCATCGCCTCCACGACGGCAGGGACGACCCTGGCGGACTTCGCCACACGGTCGCTGGGGATCGGCTACACGGGCGGTTCGGCCCTGTTACTGGCCGCTGTCCTGACTTCGCTGGCGCTCTGGCGGCTTTCGTTGGGTTCGATTTCGTCTGATCACATCGCGACCCCCAAGGCCGAGCTCTTCTACTGGATCACGATCACCCTGTCCCAGACGTTGGGCACGGCGCTCGGCGACTGGACAGCCGATACGGGCGGCCTCGGCTATGTCGGGGCGGCGGGTGTTTTCGGCGCCCTGCTGGTACTGGTCGCTGGGCTGGCCTTGTGGACCCGCGTCAATCGCGTCCTGCTCTTCTGGGCCGCCTTTATCCTCACCCGGCCGCTCGGCGCGGTGGTCGGAGATTTTCTCGACAAGCCTCTGGATCACGGTGGATTGGCATTCAGCCGCCCGTTGGCGTCAGCGGTTCTGACCGTCGCCATCCTCGCCCTCATCCTCCTCCTCCCTCAAAAGGTTGGTCGACATCCTGGGAGCGATCAGGGGCCATCGCCCCGCGCATAAATGCGCTCGCTTCGTTGCTGACGACCGTCCCGGTCGGCGTTCGCTGTCACTAAGCATGTCCTCGTGCGACGGTCGCGGAGCGGCGGCGGCGACTGGTACGATGGCCGTCAGAAAATCGACCGCGGCCCTAGTGCTCGTCTCACGACGGCGAGAGAGGAATCCGCAAGGCGACGGCAAGGCCGGGGAGGCGGTTGGTGATGGACAGCGTACCGCCATGCAAGGATGCGATGGCGGCGACCATGGACAGCCCCAGGCCAGATCCATCGGTATGGCGGCTGCGGTCAAGCCTGTAAAAGCGTCGGGTCAGGTGCTTCAACTCTTCGGCTGGTGCACCCGGGCCATCGTCTTCGACCGAGAGCTCGGCGTCAGCACCTGCCCGTGCGACCAGGACCCGTAGCGTCTGTCCCGGCGCGCCATGGGTCAGCGCGTTGTCGACGAGACTGGCGATCACCTGGGCGAGCATGGTCGGATCGCCATTCACGCGGACGTCTTGACTGACGATCAGGGTCAGGCTCCAGCCCGCCTGATCCGCCGCCGGAAGGTAGGCGTCGACCACATCGGCGGCCACGGCGGCAAGATCGACGTCGGTGAACCGCCGACTAGCGCCGCCCTCGATTTGGGCCAGTCTCAGCAGGGCTCCGAAGATCTCAAGCAATCGGTCGGTCTCCAGAACCGCCTCTGTAATCAGTTCGTCGCGCTCTGTTTCCTCCGCGCTTTGGGCGTCCTCGAGCGTGTTGCGCAGCCTGGTCAGCGGGGTGCGCAGATCGTGGGCGACATCCGAGGAAACCTGCCTCAACGCTTCCATGGCGGCCTCGAGCCGTTCGAGCATCGCGTTCAAGGTGTCGGCGAGATCGTCGAACTCGAGCCCGATGCCCAGTGACGGCAGACGCTCGGAGAGGTCGCCGCTCATCACCCGTTCGGCGGCTTCTGTGACGCTCTTCAAGCGCCGCAAGAGCACGGCGCCGGCGGCGATGCCGCACAACAAGGCCAGAAGCACGAGAGCGACCCCGCCCCAGAGCGCCAGGCGATGCAGCCACTGGCGCAGTTCGGCCAGGGCGTAGGTATCGCGTCCCACGGCGATGAAGGTGCCGTCCCGCGCGCGCGCGGTCAGCACGATGACTTCGATCCGGTCACTTTCGACGTCGTCTTCCTTGGCGTCCACAGGCAGATGGATGCTCGCTACGCCTTTGATGCGTTCGACCGCGTCCGGAAGTCCGGCGCTCAGCCGATCGCCGCCGGGGGTGACGACCAGATAGCTGAACCGTTCGGGCTGGCCGCCCGAGACATGTTCGCGAAGCGACGCCACGAGGGCTGCGCCGCCCTCGGCATTGGCATCCGCGATCAGCACAGAGACCTGGTCGCGCAGCGCATCGCGGGCTGTCTCCTCGGCGAAGCGACCGACAGCAATATCGAGCACCAACAACAGCAGTCCGGTCCCGAGACCGAAAACAAGCGCGAAGAGAAGGGCCAGACGAACGCTGGTGGTCTGCCACAGACCGGCCGGGCCCCTACTCCGGTTCGTCAAGGACATAGCCAACGCCGCGCAACGTCCGGATCAACTCCACGTCGAAGCCTCGATCGACCTTGGAGCGCAAGCGGCTGACATGGGCATCGACGATATTGGTTCGGGGATCAAAATGGAATCCCCACAGGCTCTCCAGCAGCATGGTCCGGGTGACGGTCTCGCCGATGCGCCGCGCTAGGAACTCCAGCAACTTGTATTCCTGCGGGGTAAGTTCGATCCGTTTGCCAGCGCGGATCACCCGGCGGCGACGGGTGTCGATGACCAGATCTGCGAGGGCGATCGTCTCGCTCAGCCCGGACAACGGTGGCCGACGCACCAGGGCATTCAGGCGCGCGAGCAACTCGCTGAAGGCGAACGGTTTGACCAGATAGTCGTCGGCCCCGCCTTCGAGACCTGCGACACGGTCCTCGACCGAGCCGAGAGCGGTCAGGACGAGGACCGGGGCAGCGACCCCTTCGCTGCGCAAAAGGGCAATGGCGTCGAGCCCGTTCAACCCCGGCAACATCCGATCCATGACGAGAACATCGTAGGCCCCGGCCATGCCCATCTGGACGCTCTCATTGCCCGAGCGGGCGACGTCGACCGTGTGGCCGGTCTCGGCCAGGCCCCGGGCGATGAAGCCCGCCGTGCGTTCGTCGTCCTCAACGACCAGCACCTTCATGACACGACGCCAGGGTTCATGTCGGCCACATGATCACGATGCAGGGTCGGTCGCCAGTCCGACGCCGCTATTGCCGTCCCGAATTAACCCGCCCGTCAGACTAAGCGTAAACTGCGCGACCTAGAACGGTGGCAGACCACGAGAGAATGCCGCTTGCCCTTCGGCGCCACTACGATTGCCCCCAACGCCGTGCTTGTTTGCAGGCGCGACGATCCGTCGATCGGCGACGCATCCACATCGGCGCAGATCCATGGATTCGCGCCCGCTTGGGTCAGACGGGTTCTGTCCTGGGTCTGGCTCTGTCGGTACAGGATTCCACCCCCAAAACTCGTGATAGATGCAGCCAGATGTTCGATCTGATCGTCGGCATCATCGCCGCCACCGGTGTTTTGGGCGTCGCCGTCCTGATGTTCGCGGAGAACATCTTCCCTCCGTTGCCGTCCGAGGTGATCATGCCGCTCGCCGGGTTCGCCGCCGCGCGAGGCGACATCGACTTCGTTTTTCTGGTCATCGCCGGGACCGCCGGAGCGGTTCTCGGCGCCTGGGTTTGGTACGAGATCGGGCGTCGGGTCGGCCTGGAACGGCTGCGACGCTGGTCTGCGTCGCACGGCCGTTGGTTGACGCTGGCGCCGGACGAGGTCGATCGGATAGCCGGTCTGTTCACGCGGTCTGGGGCTCTGACGGTGTTCCTCGGCCGCCTCCTGCCCACGGTTCGCACATTCATCTCGATACCGGCGGGCGTGACCCGGATGCCGCTTGCCGACTTTCTGGTCTGGACCTCGGCCGGCACCGCCCTCTTCACCTTCACCCTTGCGTATGCGGGTTATCGGCTTGAAGCCCACTACGATCGCGTGGAGGCTTGGTTGAACCCTTTGACCACTGGGGTTCTGGCCTTCGCTGTCCTGGGCTATCTCTATCGGCTTGTGACCTTTAGGCCGCGCCCTGGCGCAGGGGTGCACGATGGTTGAGCTCTCCTCTTTCTGCGAGGGTAGGGTGCGAGCTGAACCGATTGGTGGTCGTCCGTCCGGATCGCCGGCCACGGAGAGAGACGGGGGTGCACCTCGGCCTCATCCCCTCTTCGACCGCGTCGTGGCGCGTTGTGGCGGTGGGTGCAGGAGCCGCCCCCACCACGGTGACAGGTCGACACCGACGGCGTCCTTCAAACGCAATCTCAACGAAAGCCTCGCTGGACTGTCTCTTCCCGAGGCGGCAGGCCGACCCACGAAGCCCTTGCAAACATGCCGACGCCATTGACTCGCCCTTTCACCACTATCCGGCGTCTGATTGATGTGCGCCGACTGCCCGGAATCTGACCATGTCGGAAGACAAGAACGCCGCCATTCAGCGCATGCAGTTGATCCGCAAGGTCGTGCTTTTCGTTCTGATCATCGCCGTGGTCATCCTGGCTGCCTTCAGCCGGACCCTGAGGGGTGAGACGCCGTTTCACGAGGGCCTGGAGACTGTCGGCCTGATCCTGATCGGCGTCGCCATCGTCGGGCGGGGCTGGTGCTCTCTCTATATCGGAGGGCGCAAGAAGGCCGAGATCGTGGATCGTGGACCCTATTCCATCACCCGAAATCCCCTCTATGTCTTCAGTTTCGTCGGCGCCTTCGGGATCGGCGCCCAGACGGGCAGCATCGTTTTGGCCGTTCTGTTTCTGCTGATCGCCGTCGCGGTCTTCTGGGCGACCGTGAAGAGCGAGGAGGCCTGGCTGCTCGACGCCTTCGGAGCGCCCTATGCGGCCTACCTCGATCGCACGCCTCGTTTCTGGCCAGACGTCTCGAAGTGGCGGGACGCCGAGACCCTCGAAGTCCGCCCCATCTTTTTTCTGGTCACCCTCAGGGATGGCCTGGTCTTTCTGTTAGCGATCCCGATCTTCGAGCTGATCGAACACGCCCAGACGAGCGGCTGGATCCAGACGGTGTTCACACTGCCCTGAGCCAGGCGCCGCGAACTCGCTGGACCGCCTAGAACCAAAAAGCCGCTTGGCTGGTGGACGGGGGCGTCGCACCAGAGTTGCCGAGCTCACCGAGCAGGACCCGCGCCTGCTGACACGACAGGAAGGCCCCGAGCGGTCTCCTATCCCGGCTGCGCTCCGGCGGTTGCCGCCGAAAGAGCGCGGGCTTCGCTGCGTATGCGCACCCACATCATCGCTGCGTTGAGAAGGCTGAACACGATCGCATAGCCGACCAGTCCGAAGGCCACCGGCAGGACCGCGATCTCGAGGGCGACCACGACATAGTTGGGATGGGAGACGAAGCGATAAGGCCCCCGAGTGACCAGCGGCGCGCCTGGCAAGGTGATGATCCGGGTCGTCCAGCGGGACCCGAGGGTGGCGATCACCCAGACCCGGCCTGCCTGGAGCAGAACGAAGACGGCGAGCAGGGCAAGGTTGACCGGCCTGTCCCACGCGAACGCCCACAGCCCCAGGAGCCAGGCCCCGTGCAGGAGGACGATGAAGACGTAGTGGTCCGCGCCCGTCTCGACGGCGCCCTGGGCGCGCAGACGGCGAGTGTTATACTCGGCCAGAACCAGTTCACCGAGCCGCTGCGCAGTCACCAGGGCGAGGACGACGATGGACAGCATCATGCCGCCGACCTCAGAGTTACGGTGCTCAGGGTGAAACCTGGCCCCAGGGCGGTCACGACCGACCGGTTCGGCAGACCCTGCCGTCTCGCGCGGTCGAGGACATAGAGGACAGTGGGCGCGGACATGTTGCCGTGGTCGGCCAAAACCTCCCGTTCGTGATCCAGACTGCCCTGATCGAGGGACAGGGATCCCTCCAGGGCGTCGATGACCTTCATTCCGCCCGGGTGACAGATGAAACGATCGACATCCTCAAGCTCCAGGCCCTGGCGTTCGAGCATCCCGACCATCGCCGGTCGAAGGTTGTCGCGGGCGAACGGAGGAATCGCGCGGTCGAAGATCACGCCCAGACCGGTCGGGTCGACGCGCCAGCCCATGACGTCCAGACTTCCAGGCCAGGTGTGTTCGCCCGCCGCCTCGATCGAAGCGAAGCCCGCCTCGCCGCAGCGAACCACACAAGCGGCCGACCCGTCGCCGAACAGCGCCGTCGCAACGATGTCCGCCTTGGTCAGATCCTCCATCCGGAATGAAAGGGTGCAGAGCTCGACCACGACCATCAGGATCACGGCGCCCGGCGAGGCCTGGGCCAGCCTTCCCGCAAGGGCGAAACCCGTCGCTCCGCCGGCGCAGCCGAGGCCGAAGACCGGGACCCGCGCTGCATCCGAGCGAAATCCCATCCGGGCCATGGCGCGGGCCTCAAGGCTGGGCGTGGCGATGCCCGTCGACGAGACCGTGATGATCACGTCAACATCGCACCCCTTCAGGCCTGCTTGATCGAGAGCCGCTTCGGCGGCGCGGGCGAACATGCCGACCGCGATGTCGAGATAGGCCTGGGTCCGTTCCGGCCAACCCCGTGGAGTGAGATACCAATCCAGGGGCATGGCCGATTGGCGCGTCCTGATCCCCGCCGTGTCGAACACGGGCAGCATCCGGTCGATTCCGGGAAACCGGTCTCTAAACAGCGCCTGAGCGACCCGGACGACGTCCGTCTGGGTCATGACATTCGGCGCGTCTGCGGTCGCGATGGAGAGAATTTTGGCGGAAGCAGGCATCAGGTTCGCTCCGGTCGGCATCGGTTGCGACCCGAACCCTAATCGCGCGAACGCTCTATAGTTCCGAAAAGGCTTATAAAACAGCTAGATAAGAACCGGTATCACTCGCAGCGCAGCCAGAAGCGGAAGCATATCCTTCGAGGATGAGGCACGAAACAGCCCCCAAGATGGGCGGTTGGCCTGCCTCTCGACCGGTTCATTCTCGACCGCTATCTCGCCAGCGCCGGTCAGAATGAGACGTCGTCGGGTCTCAAACGCCGTGACCCGCAAGGTGGACCGGAGCGATGGCCACGGCCTTACGTCTCTTTTCACACCGTCGGTTTCGGTGTGAGGTTGGCTGAAAGCCTGGCGAGACGACGCGGCAGATCGCGTTCGATGGTTCTCTTCTGATAGGGACTAAGCTTGCGCCAGCCCGCTATCTCCGGCCGCGTCCGACCGCATCCTTCGCACTGACCCGAGCGGCCGTCGAAGGTGCAGATATCGATGCAGGGCGTGCCAGTCATCAAGGAACTACCGGGCAAGGGCCACGACGGCCTGCCAGGTGAGAACCAGGCCGACGATGGCGATCAGCCCGCCTGAAAAATAGGGCGCTTTCCGCGCAAAAGCGGCGAAACCTCCCGACCAGCGCTTCTCCGCATGCCGCATCCCGATCGCCGCTGCGACACCGACGGTGACCATGGTCGCCGCCAATCCGATCGAAAAGCACAGGACGAGGGTCGCACCCAAGGCCACCTGCTTCAGCTGCAGGCAGAGCAGCAGGACGGTGATGGAGGCCGGGCACGGGATCAGGCCGCCTGTCAGGCCGAAGAGCATGATCTGCCAGGTGGTCACCTTGCGGTTGGCGAACCGTTTCTTGATGTCGTTGGCGTGGGCGCGTTCATGGGCGTCCTGGTGGCCGGGGTCTGAGACATCCAGGCCGCCGTGGTCATGACCATGCTCGTGATCGTGTTCGGCGAACTCGACGTCGAAGTCATGGGTGTGATTGCCGTGGCCCAGAACCAGCCGCGCCGTGAAGGCGTGGGGTTCGGGAATGACGTCAGCCGACTCAAGATAACCGTCCCGCGCCTCGAAGCCGAATGTTTGAACAGAGCCATCCGCCCGGGTGGTTGCGACGGTGACGTCGTCGGCCCTCGGAACCGGCCCTTTCTCCGGAGCGAACCGGAACCGTGGGGGCACGCCGTCCTCGAATATACTCAGGCTGACGACGCCATGGCCGGTGTCGATCCAGCGCGTCTCGTCGTGGTCATGGTCGTGGTCACGATCATGCTCGTTATGGACGGCGTTCTGCTCGCGCCATGTGGCGAACAGCATCCATGCGGCGACACCGAGGATGATCACGGCCGAGGCCAGTTGGAACCAGCCCTCCGAGGCTTCGATGTCGAAGAACTGGCCGAAGTAGAGCCCGGTCAGGGCGATGGCCCAGACGATAGCTGTATGGGACAGCGTCGCCGACAAACCCAGCAGGATGGCCTGCCAGACAGTACCGCGCACCGCGACGATGAAGGCCGCCATCATCGTCTTCGAATGCCCCGGCTCCAGCCCATGAAGGGCGCCGAGCAGCAGGGCGGAAGGAATGAACAGCCAGGCGTGGGCCGAGCCCTGCGCGAGCAGGTCTGCAAACGGGGTCATCGGCGTCTCACAGGTATTTGGTGATGTCTTTGAACTCGGCCATGGCCTGACGGGCCTCGGCCGGGTCGCCCTCCGCCGCATGGGCGAGGCAATGATCGATGTGGTCGTGGATCAGCGTCTTCTTGGCCGCCGCCACGGCCTTCTCGATCGCGTGAAGCTGCTGGGCGAGATCCAGACACGTTCGCCCGCCCTCGATCATGGCGATGGTCTTGCGCAGATGACCCTCGGCGCGCTTCAGCCGATTGACGATCTCGGGGTGGGATTCGTGGACGACGTGGGCCATGACGTTATGCTATCCCCCTGGAGGGGATAATGCCAGCCCATCTTGGTTACCCGCCGCAGGACGACGTTCGATGTTTTCACCGCTTCGCCATGCCGGCTACAGGCATCTGTTCATCGCCCAGGTCGCGGCCTTGCTGGGCACCGGCATGGCGACGGTGGCGCTGGGTCTGCTGGCGCATGATCTGGCCGGGGCCAATGCCGGCGAGGTGCTGGGCATGGCGCTCGCCATCAAGATGATCGCCTATATCGGCGTCGCGCCGTTCGCGAGCGCGCTGGCGGCCCGGCTCCCGCGTAAAGCCCTGCTGGTTTCACTGGACGTCGTGCGGGCCTGTGTCGCCGCCGCCCTCCCCTTCGTTGGCGAGGCCTGGCAGGTCTATGGCCTGATGACGGTGCTCTATGTCGCGTCGGCGGCTTTCACCCCCGCGTTCCAGGCCATGATCCCCGACCTGCTTTCGGACGAAGGCGAATACACCAAGGCCCTGTCGCTCTCGCGTCTCGCGGCCGACCTCGAGAGCGTGGCCAGTCCCGTGCTGGCGGCCGTGCTCCTCGCCTTCATGACCTACAACAACTTGTTCGCGGGGACGTCCCTCGGCTTCGTCATCTCGGCCCTGTTCGTCGTCAGCGCGGCCCTGCCGGTGTTGACCCAAGCGGTCCAGAAACCCTTCATCCAGCGGCTTACGGGCGGGGTTCGCCTGTTCGCTTTGACGCCCCGTCTGCGCGGTCTGATCGCCATCAGCGTCGCCGAGGCCGCCGGCGGGGCCATGGTGTTCGTCAACACGGTCGTCCTGGTGCAGTCACGCTTCGGCATGTCCGGGCAGGCCGCCGCCTGGGCGCTGGCGGCGTTCGGCGCCGGCTCCATGGCGGCGGCGATTGCCTTGCCGCGTCTGTTGGATCGGATCGCCGACCGGACCGCGATGCTGGTGGGGGCGGCCATCATGACGGTCGTGCTGTTGGCGGGCTCGGCGCTGGCGACCACCTATGTCGCCCTGCTCATCCTCTGGGCCGTCATGGGCGTCGGCTATTCGCTGACCCTCACACCGGCTGGTCGCGCCTTGCGTCGGTCGTCCAACGCACAGGATCGTCCGGCCCTGTTCGCGGCGCAGTTCGCCCTGTCCCACGCCGCCTGGCTGATCGCCTATCCGGTCGCCGGTCTGGTCAGCGCGGCGGCAGACCCCAGCGCGGCCTTTCTGGTGTTGGCCGCCCTGTGCGCGTTCGGCACGGTGCTCGGGTTCGTAGTCTGGCCTGCCAACGATCCGACGGACCTCCCGCACCGTCACGGCGAACTCGCCGGCGATGACACTCACCTCACGGAGGGAGATTCCGGCGCGCTGGTTCATAGCCATCCGTTCGTTATCGACGAGCAGCACCCGCGCTGGCCCAAAACCAGGGACTGACTGTCGCCGGAGCAAGACGACCGCCGCCACGCCAGCGACGGCGAGAGTAACGGGCGGGGCCAGCTTGCTCTTCCAGAACCAGTTCGCGGCGAAGGCGGCGAGCATGGTCGCGGTGAGCACCGGTGCGCGGTCGAGCGGGGTCACCAGCCCGACGACGAGTTGGAGGGCGGTGACGGCGATCAGTCCGACCACGCCCGCCGCCACGCGTCAGAGTGCCCCTCCGTCCGCCGCGCAGTGCGCATTTCGATCTGATCCGCACCCATTGGGTCGCGCGTGACGTGGTGCCAGGCTTGACCGGACCCGACACGCGGGAAAGACTTCCGTCATGGCCAAGTACGAACCCCTTCGCGTCTTCCTGCGCCGTCAGCGGCGGGCCGAGGTCGAGCTGACCTTTCGGGACATCGAGCGCATCGTCGGCGGCATCCTGCCCAAGGCCGCGGCCGACGAAGCCTGGTGGCGACCCGATCCGTGCCTTGCGGCTCAGCCGCAGCAGCGCGTCTTCGCCGAAGCAGGTTTCACGGTGCTGCCCTCGATCCGCGCGGAAACCGTGCGCTTCATCCGGCTGGAGTCCGACACGGTCTGACGAACGACGCCTGAGCGGATCGGGTGTCGGACGGCTAGCCGCGACGGCGATGACGCCAGTTCAGCGCGTGCGCAATGATGAGGACGCCCGCCCCGACGACGGTGATCGGCGTTTCGAAATCGCGCTGCGGGAAACCGGCCGCGCCGCAGACCAGCAGAGCGAGACCGACCAGGCCGAGGGCCAGGGCAGGCCGCGAACGCCCGCGACGATGTGGCTGGGTCAGCGTCCAAGCCGACAGGGGCAGGGCGGCGACGACCAGCGCCCAGTGAAGCCAGGCGCTCCCGCCCAGGGATCCGGCCAGGGCAAGGGAACCCGCCGCGACCGGAACCACCAGGCAGTGCAGAAGACAGACCGCTGAGAGGCTGACAGCCCACACGTCCCCCGAGGGAGGACGTTTGAAAACAATGAGGGAAGTCTGACGCATGGGCCCTAATGTTATAATATAACGTATTTGGCAAGGGGGCCGAGTCCCCTGCGTCCTCTCGTCTCGCCACTTCCCAAGCTAGACTGGGAGATCATCCTCGTGGGGCAGTCGGCGGCGCTGTCGCTGGGCGCCGCCGACTGCCCGGTCGACCGCGAGGGTCAGACCACGCGCTTCACCTCGCTGTAGGCGCCTTGGGTGCGGAGGGTGATGGTCACGGGAGCACCGGTGCGGTTGCGCCAGAACCAGCCGTGGCTGCCGGTGAAGGCGGCGGTGAGCTCGCCGGTCTGTTCCTGCGCCGAGCCTTTTTCGTAGCCGTGGTAGGAAACGCCCGGGCGATCGGCGTGGGTGTCGTAGTTGACCCGACCGCCGCTGCTCGTCCAGGTGAAGCGCGCCTTGGCGCCTTCCTCCATCACCAGCTTGATCTCGGCGCCCTGATCCGGGGCGAGCGTCAGGATGGTCTCGTCGGTGCGGGCGCCGGGCGCGGCCTGGGCCGGGGCCTGGGCGGTCGTGGCGGTTGCGGCCGGGGCCAAGGCGGCGGAGACGGCCGGCGCAACGGTCACACCCGAACCGGCGGTCGCGTCCGCGGCGGCGTCAGCCTCCGCTTCGGCGGCGAGTTGCACCTTGATGCGGCCCATCTCGGTCAGACCGAGAAGCGAGCCGACGCGGGTGGGATCGACGCCGTACTCGGCGGGCATGACGACGGTCACGACGAGGACCGAGGCCACTACGGCCGCGATGCCGGTGGATTTCAGGAGTTGCGCCGTCGACGGCAGGTCGGAGCGGGCGGGGCGGTTTGCATTGAACATGGGAAGTCTCCGATCACATGACGAAGAGGCCGACGAGCTGATAGCCCGTCAGGATGAAGCCGAGGGTCATCAGCACTACGTTGGTCAGGTAGGCGTGTTTCCAGAAGCTGTTCGACCGCCGCCAGAAGCCCATCAGGATGAGGATGCCGCCGAGGGCGAGCAGCTGGCCGGCTTCCACCCCGATGTTGAAGGCGATCAGATTGCCGATCAGGCCGTCAGGCGACAGCTGAAAGTCCTGCAGCTTGGTCGCCAGGCCGAAGCCATGGAACAGGCCGAAGATCAGGGTCGCCGCCTTGGTGGAGGGCTGGAAGCCGAACCACCTCTGGAAGGCGCCCATGTTGTCTAGCGCCTTGTAGACGACCGACAGGCCGATGATGGCGTCGACGACATAGCTCGAGACGCTGATGTCGGTCAGCACGCCCAGCAACAGGGTGGACGAGTGGCCGATGGCGAACAGCGTCACATAGATGCTGATGTCCTTCATCCGGTAGAGGAAGAAGATCACGCCGAAGAGGAAGAGCAGGTGGTCGTAGCCGGTGACCATGTGCTTGGCCCCGAGGTAGACGAAGGGCCAGAACAGGAAGCCGGAGGTTTCCTGGATGTAGCCCTTGTCGCCTTCGGCCACGCCGTGGGCGAGAGCCTGGCTGAGCAGACCTTCGAAGAACAGGAAGGCGATCGCGAGGACCGCCAGGGTCCAGGGCGATCGGAGCCACGACCCGGGGTCGTGACGGGATGTCGACGTCATGGTTGACCTTTCAGAGGTGAAGGGGAGGGATCGGAAGGGGTTAGGAAGCGGTCACGGACCCAGCGTCGAGCCGGGCGTTCCCAGAAGGCGTGCAGGGCGAAGGCGGCCGCCAGCGTGATCGCCAGCAGCACGCCGGCTTCCCAGAAGGCCATGCGATAGCTGCTGTCGACGCCCTGCAGCATCGCCATGGTGTTCTTCCAGACGATGAGAAGCGGCAGGTGCACGAGGTAGAGGGCGTAGGAGGCCTCGCCGGCTTCCCGCATCAACGGGTGGTCGAAGACGCGGTCCGAACCGGATCGTGCGAGGAGTCCCAGGCTGAGAATGACCAGCCCTGAGACGCCGACGATCAGGCGTTCATCGGCGCTCGACCCCATCAGCAGCAGGAGTGCGCCGAAAGCGACGATCGCGCCGATCCGGGCCGTCCACGGCGTCGGCCGCAGACGACGGCCTATCTCGTAGAGGCCGATGCCGAACAGGAACTCCGGAACGATCCGTAGAACGCCGAGCACAAGTTCGGCGTGCGTCAGGATCTCGCCGTAGCGCCAGCGATAGAAGGCATCGATCGCGACAAAGAGCCCGATCGCGAAGGCCGTCACCAGCCAAGGATTGCGCGCCCGTCTCAGCCCGATGAAGGCGAACAGGGGGAAGGCCAGATAGGCCGCCCATTCCCCCGACAGGGACCAGGACGGCCCGTTCCATTCGTTCGGAACGGTCGCCGCAAACCAGGCATGGGTCAGCGCGAGCGCCGAGAGAAAGCCGGTCACGGAGTAGCTCTCGGCGTCGAAGGGCTGGCCCAACGCCACGGCAACGCGGGCGAGCGCCGCCATGAAGGCGAGCATGGCGATGTGGGCCGGGTAGATCCGGGCCAGTCGCGCGATCAGAAAGCGCCGGTGGCTGTAGCCGCCGTCGCGGACCTGACGGCCGTAAACATGCGCCAGGACGAAGCCGGACAGGATGAAGAAAAAGTCGACGGCGAGGCGGGCGCGCTCGATGAGCGCGAGGCCGGTCCCGCCCTCGGAGACGATGTTCAGCTGGTAATGGAACAGGACGACGCCGAGGGCGAGCCAGAAGCGGATGCCGGTCAGGGCCGGCAGCCGCTCCGGGAAGGCCGGATCCGACGCGTTGGGGATCGCGCCGGCTCCATCGTCGCCCTTCCGAGGAAGCGCGGCGTCCATCAGCCGGGCCGTCTACGCGGACGGAACGGCAGATGATCCAGCCAGGCCGGGGGCCTGGGCCAGTCCCTCGAACGCTCGCGCCCGTGGACCAGGCTGTAAAGCGCCGGCAGCACCAGCAGCGTCAGGATGGTCGAGGAGACGATCCCGCCGATCACCACGGTGGCGAGCGGACGCTGCACCTCGGCCCCGGCGCCCACGTTCAGCGCCATCGGCACGAAGCCGAGGCTGGCGACCAGGGCGGTCATCAGCACCGGTCGCAGACGGGTGAGGGCGCCTTCGCGGATCGCCTCGGGGATCGGTTTCCCTTCCTCGATGAGGCCGCGGATGAAGCTGACCATCACCACGCCGTTGAGCACCGCCACCCCGGAC
>Ga0187844_10001423_pt1 | contig 18266 bp, 9 predicted proteins | sample SpaLakP09_SKY_50_FD_134517 | JGI IMG/M metagenome (GOLD analysis project Ga0187844, IMG submission 134517) | Oligotrophic lake water microbial communities from Sparkling Lake, Wisconsin, USA - SP09_SKY_50 | ecosystem: Environmental > Aquatic > Freshwater > Lake | place: USA: Sparkling Lake...
CGGCTGCGCTCGCGTGGCAGCGTGGCGGCGCCGCTGGCGGGCGAAGCCCCGGCCGCCACCACGGCGGCACCGCCCGCACGCAAGGGCGAGGCGGTCGTGGAACTGCAGACCACCGCCAGCGCTGCCGTCGGCGAGACGCTGTCGGTGGGCCTCACCAACACCGCATCCGTGGCCGTGTCAGGCACGCTCACCTACGACGTCTCGCTGTTCACGCGCGCCGATGTCAGTGGCGCCGAGGCCAACAGCGGCAGCGTCGACATCGAGCTCGGCCCGCAGGCACAGAAGGTCATCGTGCTGCGCGCCCGGGCGGGGGCGGCGGGGCAGTCGGGCGTCATCGAGTTCGTCAATGCCAAAGCCACCGGCGCCAAAGGCGAACAGCTCGCTGTGCGCGTTGAAGGTGAATCCCATGTCGAAGTCCGCTGAGATTGACTGCCCCTCGCCCGGTCTCTCCCCGCTGTGCGCGGGCGTGCCCAGTCGGTCCCCCGAGGGGACGGCGATGCTTGCCGGATCGACCGGCAAGCACATCGCCAGAGCGGGCCGGCTTGGGAGCGGCCCGGCGCTCGGCCCGAAGTCCGGACGCGGCTTCACCCTCATCGAGATGCTGGCGGTGGTCACCATCGTCGGCATCCTGGCGGCAGCCGCCCAGCCGCTGGCCGTGTGGGTGCACAAGCGTCAGCGCGAGGCCGAACTGCGCCAGGCCCTGCGCACGCTGCGCGGCGGCATCGATGCCTACTGGCAGGCCGGCCGCGAGGGGCGCATCACGCTGAAGGCCGACGAGAGCGGCTATCCGCCCGACCTGGACCGCCTCGTGCGGGGCGTGCCTGACGCCCGGGACCCGTCGCGCCAGAAGCGCATCTACTTCCTGCGCAGCCTGCCGCGCGACCCATTGGCCGATGCAAGCCTGCCGGCCGCCCAGACCTGGGCCCTGCGCAGCTACGACAGCCCGCCCGAAGCGCCGGTGCCGGGGCGGGACGTGTTCGATGTGCATTCGAGGTCGGAAGGCATCGCCATCGACGGCAGCCGGTACCGGGACTGGTGATGCAGAACGTCAAGGGCTTCACTCTGATCGAACTCATCGTGGTGATGGCCATCGTCGCGCTGTTGGCCGGCATCACGGCGCCGCGCTACTTCGCGTCGGTGGATCGCGCCAAGGCCAACAGCCTGCGCTCGTCGCTGGCCATCATGCGCGACGCTCTGGACAAGTACGCCGCCGACAAGGGCCGCTACCCCGACTCGCTGGAGCAGCTGGCCCAGGACCGCTACCTGCGCCAGGTCCCCGAGGACCCGCTGACCGGCAGCACGAAGAGCTGGGTCACGCTGCCGCCACCGGCCGAGGCCGACCTGACCGGCCGCGTGGGCGACGTGCGCAGCGGCGCAGCAGGCCGCGCGCCGGATGGGAGCTTGTATGCCGATTGGTGAGATGGTGCCCCCACGTCGGCGGGTACGCCTCCTGCCCCCCGAGGGGGCTCTCGCGCCTTGGGGCGGTCCGGCGGCGCCCAGGCCCCCACGTCGGCGGGTACGCCTCCTGCCCCCCAAGGGGGCTCTCGCGCCTTGGGGCGGCCAGGCGGCGCTCGGCTCAACGCAACGCGGCTTCACCTACCTGCTGCTGCTCTTCGTGCTGGCTCTGGGCGGCGTTGGGCTGGCAGCCCTGGGCGAGCGCGAGCAGACCCGCCAGCAGCGCGAGCGCGAGGCCGAGCTGCGCTTTCGCGGCGAGGCCATCGCCGCTGCGCTGGGCCGCTACGCCGAGGTCACGCCGGTCGGCCACCTGCCGCTGCCGCAGCGCCTGGACGACCTGCTCACCGACCGCCGCTTCCCCAAGCCTCAGCGCCACCTGCGCCAGCTCTACGCCGACCCCTTCACCGGCCAGCCCGACTGGGAGCCGGTGATGGGCCAGGCGGCCGTCGTCCTCGCCGGGGACGCCGCCGCCAGCGCCGATGCGGCGGCCAGGACCACGGCCACTGGCATCGTCGGCGTGCGCAGCCGCTCGGCCCGCCGCCTGTTTGCCACGGTTCGCGGCGGCGCCACAGCCCGCGACTGGGTCTTCGCCGCACCGCCCACCACGACTTTGGCCCCTTTGACCCCCCATGAATGAGCCATTCGGCTCATGCCCGGACCAAGCCTTCAACGCCCGGTCACGCGAGCTTCCTAGAGTTTCCCTTCTGTGAGTTCGTTGCGAAGTTTTGTGACGCGCCCTCCCGTTCCCGCTGCGCTGAACCTGCTGCCCATGACCACAAACGACAACCCGGCCGCATCTCCTCCCACTCACGCCCCCGCCCACGACCCGGTCGAGGCCATCGTCCGCGCTGCCGAATCTGCGCTGACGGTGCGCCGCCGCTACCAGTTCTTTGTCTGGACCCAGAGCTACCTCAGCCGCCTCATCCCCCACCAACTCGCCGTCTGCGGCAGCTATGACCGGGCCTCGCGCGAACTGCTCTTCGACGTCTTCAACAGCGTCAGCCTGGAGCCCTCGCTGATGGACGCACTCGGCGACGCGCGCAGCCTGCTGATGCAGCACTGGCAGGCCTGCTGGCTGGAGGAGCGCGGCAGGCCGGCCGTGCTCAAGACAACCGACCTCGCCTTTGCGTCGCTGGGCCCCATGCGCGACGCGCTGCTGGCCGCGCAGTTCCAGGCTGTGCTGGTGCACGGCGTGTCGCGGCCGCAGCGGCCGCAGGAGATCGAGAGCTTCTTCGTCTTCGCGGCCCAGGACGCCACCGCCCTGGAAGCGCACGCCGACCGGCTGGAGCTGCTGCTGCCGCACATCCACGGCGCCTGGCAACGCGTGCAGGCCGTGGAGCGCGACGTGGCCGGCGTCAACACGCCGCAGCCGCCGGCCATCCGCGTGGGCGGCGTCACGCAACGCGAGCGCGAGATCCTCAGCTGGCTGCGCGAGGGCAAGAGCAATCAGCAGATTGCCGAAGAACTCGGCATCAGCCCGCTGACGGTCAAGAACCACGTGCAGAAGATCCTGCGCAAGCTCAACGCCTCCAACCGCGCCCAGGCCGTGGCCCAGGCGATGTCGCTGCAACTGCTGGAGCGCGTGACCACGCCGCCGGTTGGCCGGGTCCGGGTCACCCCCTAGACGAGTGGATAAAGGGTTTACGCCTAGTCCATTCAGACTGCGAACGAATTCACGAAGCCCGGCGACTGTCACCTGAGCCGACAAGAATGCTGATTGAACCGATCAATCCGATCACCGCTCTTTGAACGCGGGTCACCCTGACCCAGGCGCCCAAGGTCGCCGCCGATCGCACTGCGCGATCCAGCGGAGGCAGCCAGGCGTGACGGACTGCGGCCATACCGGCGGCGGCTCCCATCACCACTGACTAACGGAGTTATTCCCATGAAGTTCAAGACCCTTGCCCTGGCCGCCATGATGGCTGTCGCTGCTCCTTCCTTCGCTGCCGTCCAGGTCGCTGGCGACATCGGCCAAGCCGAATACGTGTTCGTCGCCACGAACGCCGCTGGCTCCTATTTCCAAGACCTGGGCGCCACGACCGGTTTCATCGAAACCAACTGGGGCAAGACGTTCAGCCAAGCCGTCGCCGGCACGGAGTGGAACAAGTTCCTGGCCTTCGGCGGCACGAACACGACGTGGGCGATCATTGCTGCCCAGCCCCTGGGTGACGGCTTCGCTCCCGGCGAAATCAACGCCTGGACGACCCGCAACGTGAACCAGGCCCTGGGCACCATTCAGAACAGCCAGTCCAACGACGGCACCAGCAACCTGGCCGTTTCGTTCCTGACTGCTGACGCCAAGTCCAGCCCCAAGGTCGCTGACAACCGTCTTGCCTCCGCCTTTGGCACGTCCGCCTACTTCGACAACGGCACGCTGTCGTTCAACGGCTTCTTCAACGCCCGCAACGCCGTCGGCACCCAAGCCAGCATGGTCTACCTGACTTCGTCGAACGAAATCAGCGACCTGCCCTCGCAGTTCACCGTGCTGAACAGCACCGCCTCCTTCAACGGCTCCACCGTGACCATCACGACCGCCGTGCCGGAACCCAGCACGTACGCCATGCTGGCTGCCGGCCTGGCTGCCGTTGGCTTCGTGGCCCGCCGCCGCAAGTCTGCCTGATTGACCCGCCGGGCCTAGCGCCCGGCCGTCAGTTCCATCTGCTCACCGCCAGCCGATCCCTACTTTTGGGTCGGGCTGGCGGAGCTTTGCCCGACAGTCATTTTTGAAAGCATTCATCATGAAGCTCCGCAACTCCCTGATCGCCCTGGCCTGCCTCGCCTCCTTCGGCGCCGCCAACGCCCTGACCCCCGCTGAGATCGTCACCGCTCGTGGCGACGGCAGCCTGAAAGAAATCCGCCTGACCGGCGCTTCCGCCCTGCGCCTGCTGGTCGGCGCATACATCCAGGCCGACCTGGCCGACCCCGCCACCTTCGACGTGTTCTTCGACTCGGCCACCGGTGCCAACCACCGCGCCTACTCGTTCAAGACCAAGGTCGTCATCGGCTCCTGGCCCGTTGGCACGCCGGTGCTGATCACCAAGCGTGATGCCGGTGGCTCCGCCCAGGGCGTCACGCCCCTGGTGAATGCCGACGCTACGCAGACCCACATGCTGGTGAACGCCAGCTGCACCACCGCCGCTGGCGGCGTGTCGCCCGCGACCGACATCCAGAAGGCTGGCTTCATCTGCGGCGCCACGACGCCCGCTCTGGCCCACGCCGGCTTCTCCGACGTTGAGCCTGCCCTGCTGCAAGCCATCGTCAACGGCGGTTCAGGCCTGGATACGTCCATCCTCGACGCTGCCGGCTTTGTGCAGAACATCTTCGCGGTGGGCGTGAACAAGAAGCTGTACCTGGCCCTGCAGAAGGCTCAAGGCCTGGTGGCCCCGAGCGCAACGGTCATCGACGAATCCGCCGCCGCCCAGCCCAGCATCCCCAAGTCCTTCATCTCTGGCGCCCTGACCGGCCAGCTGCTGGGCAGCTCGACCGCCAGCAAGAAGGGCTGGAACCTGCTGATTCCCGCCACGGTCGACAGCAACATCAACAACAAGCGCATCAACGTCTGCCGCCGCACCCCGGGTTCGGGCACGCAAGCCGCTTCCAACGTGTACTTCGCCAACAACCCTTGCGGTGGCAACGCCAACCAGTATCCGGTGACGGCCGGCACGACCAGCGCCACGCTGGCAGTCCTTGGTTCGCTGACCACGCTGCAGAACGGCAGCACGCAGAACGTCGAAAACTGCCTGGGCACCGTCGAAGCGCTGGCTGACAGCACCGGTGGCGGCTACGCCTTCGGCGTGCTGGGCCGCGAGAACAACCCGCTGGCCAATGGCGGCGACAAGGGCTATCGCTACGTCAAGCTGAGCGGCGCCACCCCGACCCGCGCCGGCCTGATCGCTGGCGAGTATGACTTCGCCGTCGAAGCCTCGATGCAATGGCCGAAGGCTGAAGCCACCAACGCACCGTCCGCCGAAGTGCTGGCCCTGCTGACCAACCTGCGCTCCAACCTGGGCAAGGCTTCGATCCTGCAAGGCCTGGACGCCGACCTGCAGAACGGCCTGGCCGCTCTGCCCTCGACGGTGACGGGCGCCTGGTCTGACCTCGACGCCACGACCAAGAGCTTCACCTCGCACACGAACCGCATCAGCGCCAACAGCTGCTCGTTCGTTCGCATGACCAAGTAATTTTCCAGAGTTTCTAAAGCGCGAGGGGATTCGTCCCCTCGCGCACTCTCGATGCGAGTTGCCTTTGGCATGCAGGTAGTACGTCTATTCGGCGTCGACCCGTATCCCAAAGGAAAGTCGTAAGTTTACGCACCGCGACAAATTGCGGTTCTGAGATACACCACCGCCTGCCTCAGCAAATGAATACTCATTTCACCTTCACCGCCCTGCGCGACAGCACCCTACGACTGACCATCTCGGCGGCCCTGCTATTGGGCGCTGCACAAGCTCATTCAGCCATACGAGTCGGCGACTCCACAGCGGACGGTGTCGCGGCAGGCAAAACGCCGGAGCTCATGCTCATCATTTGGGATCCCGTCAAGGAAGTTTCTTACTTCAAGGACCTGGGTATCAATGTCTACAAGGAAAACTACGCATCTGGTACACCGTCGACCAACCTGTATGTTTACGGTCAGCAAGATGCGGGCTATCAGAAGTTGTTTGACCCTCTGAACACAGACCCGAACTTCACCAACTTCCTGACCCAGTCAACTGACAGAGCCAACCAGATTTGGGCCGTCATCGGCCTTTCGATCAACCAATCTGAGCCATCCTTCGCAAATGGCACTTCGCTCTTTTCCACGATCAGCGCCAAGACACCGACTGGCACGACCAACCCGGAGTACACACAGCTCATCAATTGGCAAAGCGGAGATATGGCAACTGCTGCGGGCTCGTTCGAAAGTACTATTGGTGGAATGAATGTTAAGGCAGGGACTTGCGGCCAGATCACCTGTTATGAAGACTATGCGGCCAACACGTCCTACGTCTTTGTCAAGGGCCAAATAGGATATGCCGGTGGTGCGTTCTCAGTAAAGGGCGCCTTCGACGGCATGGCAACCTCTCCGAGCATCTTCAATTCGTTGAATCGCTCGTCGTGGTTTTACACGATGACGGTCGCCAGCGACGTTAGCAATATCCCGATCCTTGTTGACGAATTCGACAATGGCGTTCTTGGCAATGGTCATGACGCCTACTGGGGCCTCGGCGTCGACCCGAGCAACGGCAACTACATCCTCAGCTACACGCTGGAAGCCTCGCTGACCCCGGTGCAAACGGTCCAGGGCCAGTTGCTGCGCCTGCGCACCGACTTCGCCGCCAGCTACGGCGGCACCCGCCTGATCAGCGCGCCTGCGGGCGACACGCTGGACCTGGGCAATGTCAGCGCCGTGCACGAGCCGGCGACGTGGGGTTTGATGGGTCTGGGCCTGCTGATGCTTGCCGGCCGCTCACGCCGGTCAGGCATCTAGCCGACCAGCACGCTCCGCCAGGCGCCGCAGACCGCTCGAGGCGCTGCGGCGTCCGCCTGAACTGAATACCGATGAACTCCCCATCCGAGGGTGAAACCTTGTCATCCAGCGCAGCGAGTGGCTGCGCGCATCAACTCAGGGAGTGTTCTCATGGTTAAGAAGTTCAATCCAGCAAAGCGCGTTGGGGCGCTTGGCGTTGCGCTGGCCGCCCTCCTGACGCTGCCAGCTGCGCAGGCTCTGACCCCTGCCCAGGTCGCCGCAGCGCGTGCCAGCGGCGCGCTCAAGGAGGTGAGGCTCACGGGCTCGTCTTCAATGCGTTATCTGGTGGCCAGCTATTTGCAACTGGAGCTCGCCCAGCCTGGTACCTTTGACGTCTATTTCGACACACCTAGCGGCGCAAACCATCGCGCCTATGCCTTTCTCACCAAGGTCGCCATCGGCGGTTGGCCTATCGGCACGCCGGTACTGATCACCAAACGAGACCAAGGCGACGCACAGCAGGCCGTGGTTCCATTGCTCAACGGCGGAGATGCCAGCCAAACACATTTGTTTGTCGATGGCGCTTGCAGTACCGCACCTGGCGGCGTGTCGCCCGCTGTGGATATCCAGGCGCCCGGTTTTCTGTGCACAGCCACCTCGGCAGCCAAGGCAGACGCGGGTTTTACGGATTTGGAGCCAAGTTTCCTGCAGGCGATCGTCAACGGCGGAAGTGGTTGGAATACTGCCAGCTTGCCCCCTGAACCCACCGTCCAAGCGGTGTTCGGGATCGCCGTCAACAAAAAACTCTATCTCGCTCTGCAAAAAGCCCAGGGGCTGGTTGCAGTGTCCGCCACGCAGATTGACGAGGCCCCAGCGCTCATGCCCAACTTGCCGGGCAACTTCATTGCCGGCACCCTGACGGGGCAAATGCTTGGCAGCAGCAGCGCGACCAACAAGGGGTGGAACCTCGTCATTCCCGCCGGGGTGGACAGCAATATCGACAACAAACGCATCAATGTCTGTCGCGGCATTCCGGGCTCAGGGGCGCAAGCCGTGGCCAACTTGTACTTCGCCAACAACCCTTGCGGTGGCACTGCCAACCAGTACCCGGTGACGGTTGGAACTAAAACATCGGTGCTAGCCGCCTTGGGCAGCTTGACCACTCGCCAAACCGACGGCATGGCGGGAATCGAAGCCTGCCTTGCTGCAGTAGAACAGCTGCCAGATCCCACCGGCGGCGCCTATGGCTTTGGCGTTATGGGCGCAGGCAACCCGGGCTTGAGTGAAATCAATGGCGTGACGGCCGACAAGGGCTATCGCTTTGTCAAACTCAGCCACGCGGCACCGAGCCGTGAGGATGTCAATGCCGGCAACTACAACCTGGTTTATGACGCCTACCTAGTCTGGCCGCGTGCCGGTGAGTTGAATGCACCCAGCGCCGATGTGCTGGCGCTGCTGACTCAAATGCGCAGTCGCATAGGCGCAGCTGATGTGCTGGCCCGAATGGATACCGACCTTCAAGAGGGCTATCTGGCACTGCCGTCCAGCGTCCCCGCTAGTTGGTCTCGCCTGGATCCCTTGACGAAGGCTTTCACGGCTCACTCGAATCGAATTTCTGCAAATTCGTGCTCTTTCTCCCGTATGACGAAGTAGCGGGCCGCCTCCATGTTCCAAGCCTGAGCACGCGATGAGCCAGGCGCAAGCAGCCACCGCTGGCGCACTCGATTCACAAGGGTTTAACCGCGCGCTGACAGACTGACATTTATGAACTTTGGCTCGTCCAGCGCCCGATCCCGGGCGCATTTTCTTTTGTTGACGGCCATTCTGTTGGTGGGAGGCCTGGGGCTGGGCCTGTCTGCATCGGCCCAAGGTAGCGCCAGCCAGGCCCCGCTGCGCTTCGACATCCTCGAGTTCGAGGTGGAGGGCAATACCCGCCTCAAGGCCACGCAGGTCGAGGCGGCCGTCATGCCCTTCATGGGCGAAGGCCGCGACATGGCCGCCATCGAGGCCGCCCGCGCCGCGCTGGAGAAGGCCTACCAAAGCGCCGGCTACCTGACCGTGTTCGTCGACGTGCCCGAGCAGCGCATAGACGGCGGCGTGGTGCGCCTGACCGTGCTGGAAGGCCGCGTGGACAAGCTCTACGTGACCGGCTCGCGCTATTTCGACCAGGGCCGCATCCGCGCCGTGGCGACCGAGCTGGCCGAGGGCAAGGTGCCCAATTTCAACGTCGTGCAGCAGTAGGTCGCGGCACTGTCCCAGACGGCCGAGCGGCGCGTGCAGCCGGTGCTGCGGCCGGGCCGCGAGCCGGGCACGGTGGAGGCCGAACTGAAGGTCAGCGACAAGCTGCCGCTGGGCGGCAGCGTCGAGGTCAATAACGCCGCAGCTGCAGGCACAGAAGCGCTGCGCGCAGCCGTCAACCTGCACTACGACAACCTGTTCCAGCGCGATCACTCGCTGTCGCTGACGGCACTCACCGCGCCCATGCAACCCAGCCAGTCGCGGGTGCTGGTGCTGAACTACCTCGTGCCCTTGGGCGACGGAGATTCGCTGAGCTTCAGCGCCGTCAACTCCAGCAGCGACCTCGACAGCCTGGGCGGCACACGCGTGCTGGGCAAGGGCACGACGCTGGGTGTGCGCTATGGGCTGAACCGTGTCGGCAGCAACGCCGCCCACGGCCTGTCGCTGGGCTTTGACGTGAAGGACCTGAAGGAAGACGTGCAGACCAGCGCCTGCACCATAGGCTCACCGCTGCGCTACGCCCCGCTGCAGGCGGCCTACAACGGCAGTTGGTGGGGCGAGTGGGGCCAGCAGCAGCTCAACGCCAGCGCCACCTTCGGCCTGCGCCCCGTGTGGCGGCAGACGCGCGCGGACTGCCAGCTCGCCGACGGCAACTTCGGCGTGGCCGACCAGTTCGCCTGCAAGCGCCGTGGCGCGGACGGCGGCTTCACGACCATCAAGCTGGACTGGCGCGGCAGCCGCCGCGTCGGCCCCACCGAATGGGCGCTGCGCATCGCCGGCCAGATTGCCAGCCAGCCGCTGGTCAGCGCCGAGCAGTTCTCGGTGGGCGGCGCGGACTCGGTGCGCGGCTATGCCGAGGGTTCGGTGTCGGCCGACTACGGCGTGCTGGCCTCTTTCGAGCTGCGCAGCCGCAACCTCGCGCCGGCGCTGCTGGACAGCTTCAAGGGCGCCAATCTGCCGCCCCTCACCGAGCTGGTGTTCTTCGGCTTTGGCGATGTGGCCCGTGTGACCCTCATCGAGCCCGAGCCCGGCCAGCCGCACCGCAGCACCCTGCTGGGCACGGGCGTCGGCGTGCGTCTGGGTATTCAGCCGGGCCTGAGCCTGGCACTGGACTGGGCGCGCCGCCACCGCGATGTCACGGGCCGCAGCCTGCCTTCCGAGCGCGTGCATGTGCGCGCCGCCTTGCGTTTCTAGAGCCGAGCCATGTCCAAGACTGCCGTACCGTCCAAGACCGCGCTCCTGCTGACGCCCCTCGTCGCGGCGCTGACGGCCAGCCTGCCGCTGGCGGCGCTGGCGCAGACACGCGTGACGGCGCCTCCACCACCGGTCGCCAAGACCGTGCCCGTGCCGGCCGCCGGCTGGCGCGTCTATGGCAGTGGCGCCGCCGCGCCCGTTAACACGGGCAACAGCCGTGGCGGCGTGGACATGACGATTGGCCAGACGAGCCAGCGCGCCATCTACAACTGGCAGAGCTTCGACATCGCCGTCGACAGCTCGGTCACCTTCGACATGGCGCTGGCCGGCTCCAGCGCGCTGAACCGCATCGGCGGCGTCAGCCCCAGCCTGATCTTCGGCCAGCTCAAGGCCACCAACGGCGGCGAGATCCTGCTCTACAACCGCAACGGCATCCTGTTCGGCAAGGACGCCCGCGTGGACGTGGGCGCACTGCTGGCAACGACGCTGGCACCCAAGGACACCGACTACGCCAACGGCTTCGTCACCAACATCACCGGCGCCGCTTCGGCATTGCGTTATGACGGCGCGGCGGCCGACTACGTCGACGCGAAGAACTTCATCCGCGTCGAGCCCGGCGCCGAGATCAAGACCGGCGAAGGCGGCCGCATCCAGCTCTACGCCAAGCGCGTGGAGAACGCCGGCACGCTGACCGCACCGGGCGGCCAGGTCGTGCTGGGCGCAGGCGCCGAGGTCTTCTACAAGCTGCCCACCGCCGAGCCGCTGTACGCCTCCGAGGCCAACCCCAATGTGCCGGCGCTGCGCGGCCTGCTGGTGGAAGTGGGCCGGGGCGACCTGGCCACCGGCGCGGGCTCGGTGGAGAACAGCGGCAGCATCAGCGTGCCGCGCGGCAACGCAACGCTGGTGGGCATGGCCGTCAACCAGTCCGGCCGCATCAGCGCGACGACCAGCGTGTCGCAGAACGGCTCCATCCTGCTGCTGGCGCAGGGCGACGCGGGCACCACCGACCTCGACGGCGCCGTCATCGGCAGCGGCGACAAGTCCCGGTTCAAACAGGCCTTGCGCAGCGGCGAGCTGACACTCGCCGCCGGCAGCATCACGGAGATCACGCCCGAGAACGCTGGCGCCGACGGCAAGCCCCTGACCAACGACGACAACGCCGCCTTCACGCGCTCCCGGCTCGACCTCGCCGGGCGCCAGATCACGCTGGCCCAGGGTGCCAAGGTGGTGGCCCCAGGCGCAGTGGCCGAGCTGCGCGCGCTGGACAAGCCCGCGCCGCTGGGCGACCTGCTCGACCGCGACAACCTGCTGACCGCCACCGGCGGCCGCATCGTGCTGGAGGCCGGCGCCAGCATCGACCTTGCCGGCACCACCGACACCACCGTCAGCGCGGCGCGCAACTTCGTCACCACCGAACTGCTGGGCAGCAACGACCTGAAGGACGCGCCGCTGCAGAAGGACGGGCTGCTGTACCGCAACAAGGTCACGCTGGACATCCGCGAGGCCTCGCCCATCCTCGGCGACCTGGCCAACTACCGCGCCGGCGTGCAGCGCAGCGCCAGCGAGCGGCTGGCCAGCGGCGGCAGCCTGCGGCTGATCGCCGGCGAGGCCGTGCTGACCCAGGCCGGCTCCAGCCTCGCCGTGGACGGTGGCCGCATCACCTACACCGCCGCGCAGGTTGCCCCCACGCAGCTCTTCAGCACCGCCGGCACCGCCTACACGCTGAACAACGCGCCCAAGGACCTGGTCTACGGCGCCATCACCAACGCCGGCACCAGCAAGGCCCGCTACGACCGCTGGGGCCCCGTGGTCAGCTACGGCAGCATCAGCCCGGCGCGGCTGGAGCAAGGCTACGTGGAAGGCAAGGCCGGCGGCAGCCTGACGCTGGTCGCGCCCCGCGTGGTGATGGACGGTGGCGTCAGCGGCGCCGTGGTGCAGGGCGAGCGCCAGCGGCTGGGCCGCGATGCACTTGCGGCCGCCGCGCAACTGGCCCTTGGCGCAGCGCGCCACGGCGGCGACTTCAGCCTGGCCGCCACGTACGCGGGCGCGGTGCTGCGGGACTTCGACCTGAGCGCCTCCGCCACGCGGCGGCTCGGCGCGGTGGCCAACCCGGCCACGCTGGACGGCATCGCCTCGGGGCTGTCGCTGGAAGCGCTGCGCGCCTCGGGCTTCGGGTCCGTCAGCATCACGGCGGTCGGCGACGTCCGCCTGGGTGGCGACGTCGACCTGCCCGCGCTCGGCAGCTTGCGGCTGCAGTCGCAGAACGGCAACGTCACGGTGCAGGGCGACGTGACGGCCCGCGGCGGCCAGGTCGTGCTGCGCAGCCTGAAGGGCGACGTCAGCGTTGCGCCGCAGGTGCGGCTGGATGTGGCCGGCGCCTGGGTCAATGCGGCGCAAGACCCACTGCTCGCAGCATCAGCGCCTGCACCCGCCAGCGCCGGCGGCAGCCTCGTGCTGGAGGCCGGCAGCAACCTGACGCTGGCCACCGACAGCGTGCTGGACGTGTCCGGCGGCGGTGTTGTCGCCCCCAACCAGACCCTCACCGGCGGCGCCGCCGGCAGCATCACGCTGAAGGCCGGCACCGTCGGCAACGCCACCACTCCGGCAGCCACGCTGGCGCTGGACGGCGAGTTGCGCGCCTACTCGCTGACGCGGGGCGGCAGCCTCACCCTGAGCGCTGCGGCGCTGCGGCTGGGCGAGGCCCCGGCCGGCACCACCGATGCCGACGGCACGCTGCGCCTGGGGGCGGATTTCCTCGACCGCGGCGGCTTCCACAGCTTCGACCTGGACGGGAAGCAGTCCCTGACGGTGGAGGCCGGCACGCAGCTGGCACCGCGCGCGCGGCTGTGGCGCGCCACGAGCGCCACGCGCCTGGCCCCAAGCGGCAGCACCGACTGGTACCAGGCCCTGCGCCTGGAAGAGCCAGCCAGCGGTTACGTGCAAGCGGTGAACCTGCGGCTGGCCTCCAGCGGCTACACGGCGACCGACCCGCAGGGCCGGCTGCACGTCGCCGCTGGCGCAGCCATCACGCTGGCACCCACGTCACGCCTGGAGCTGTCCGCGCGCAACCAGCTGCGCCTGGACGGCAGCCTCGTCGCACCGGGCGGCCAGGTCAGCCTCGGCCTATCGGGCAGTGGCGCCGCGTCGCAGGCCCGTGCGCTGTGGCTGGGCAGCGCCAGCGTCATCGACGTGGCCGGCCTGCGCCAGCTGCTGCCGACGACCGACGGCCTGCTGACCGGCCGCATGCTTGCCGGCGGCAGCATCAGCCTGGCCAGCGCATCCAGCAGCACGCCCGCGTATGCGGCCAGCCTGGTCGTGCAGCAAGGCGCGCGGCTGGACATCGGCGGCGCCACCGGCCTGCTGGACGTGCGCGAACGCGCCGATGGCGGCGACCGCGTCACGCGCCAGCTGTTGGGCAGCGCCGCCGGCCAGTTGAGCGTGCGCGGCAACGGCCTGCTGCTGGTCGAAGGCGAGCTGGCTGCACGCGGCGGCGCCGGCCAGGCCGGCGGCCGGTTGCAGGCGACCCTGGAAGCCGGCTACGCCGATGAATCCCAACTGCCGCCCGTGCAGAACCTGGTGCTGGCTGCGGCCGACGGCCGGCTCAGTGCTGCCATGACACCCGACAGCCTGGGCCGCCCCGCCGAGGTGCCCCAGCTGGCGCGCATCGACGCTCCGTGGCTCACCCGCGCCGGCATCACGCAACTGGGTCTGAAGGCCCGCGAAAGCCTGGCCGTCGAAGGCGGCACCACGCTCGACCTGGCAGGCAGCCTGACGTTGGACAGCACCGTGCTGGCCGTCGCACCGCAGGCGGGCCGCAGCGATGCGCGCCTGAGCGCCCCTCTGGTGAGCTGGACCGCCACGCAGACCGAGCCGCTGGCCGTGCTACAGCTCACCCGCGCGGCGCCGGCCACACGCGGCGGACCTGGCACGCTGAGCCTGCAGGCCGGCGAGCGCCTGGACGTCAGCGGCCAGCTCGTCAGCCAGGACATCGCCAGCCTGGACCTGCGCAGCCAGGGCGACCTGGTGCTGGCCCAGTTGCCCAACACCACCAGCGGCCGCCTCACGACGGCCGCCGACCTGTCGCTGAGCGCCCGCCAGATCTACCCCGCCACCGACACCGCTTTCACGCTGGACGCCAGCGGCCGGCGCATCGGCATCACCATGCCCGGCGGCGACGCGCCCGACCTGCCCTGGAGCGCAGGCGGCCGGCTTACCCTGCAGGCCAAGACCATCGTTCAGGGCGGCCGCCTGCGCGCGCCCGAGGGCAGCCTGACGCTGAAGGCCAGCGAGACGCTGCAACTGCTGGCCGGCAGCGAAACCTCGGTCAATGCCGATGGCCGCAGCTTCCTGTTCGGCACCTGGAACGGCGAGCGCTGGCAGGCGCCCGGCAGCGCGGTCGGCATCATCAGCGCCGCGCCGGCCAAGGCGGTCGTGCTCGATGCGCCGCAACTCAGCGTTGCCCCCGGCGCCAAGGTCGACCTCAGCGGCGGTGGCAAGCTGCTGGGCTGGCAGTTCGTTGCCGGCCCCGGCGGCTCAACCGACATCTTCAGCGCCGGCGACGGCAGCTATGCCATCGTGCCCGGCGTGCAGAGCAGCGGCGCTGCCGACAACTCGCTGCCCGGCGTGCCGGCCGTGGGCCGCCAGATCAACTTCGGCAACGGCCTGACGCTTGCAGACGGCACGGTGCTGAGCGGCAGCTACGCCCTGCTGCCCGCGCGGTTTGCGCTGCTGCCTGGCGCACTGCTCGTGAAGCCCGCCACCGGCACGGCGTTGGCACTCGGCCGCAGCATCAAGCGCGATGACGGCAGCCTGCTTGTCGGCGCCAAGCTGGGCCAGGCGGGCACCACGGTGCTGGACGCCCTGAGCAGCAACTGGCAGGTCCTGACGCCAGCGCAGGCGCAGCGCTTCAGCGAGATCCGCCTGGCCGGCGCTGATGCCTTCTTCAGCGCACTGGCCGTGCGCAACGATACGGCCGCGCCGGCACTCAACCGCGATGCGGGTGCGCTGGTCGTCGCCGCGCAGCAGGCCGACATCCAGGGCGCCCTGCGCTTCGCTGCAGCCAAGGCCGCGACCGGCGAAACGAGCGAAGCGGGCGAAAGGGGCCAGGGCGGCAGCGCCTACTTCAGTGCCGCCGACATTCATGTGGGCGCCGGCCCGGCCAGCGCCGGCAGCCTGCAGCTCAGCACCGCGCAGCTGAATGCGCTGGGCGTGGACAGGCTCGTGCTCGGCGCCGTGCCGACCGACCTGCAACGCCCCGGCAACCTCGACGTGCGGGCGCAGAACGTGCGCGTCAACGACGAACGCGACCCCAAGGACAACGCCCAGTTGGTGCTGAGCGCGCCGACCTTGTTGCTGTCTGCGCGCGGCGCGGTTGACATCGGCGCAGGTGCTTCGCTGCAAGCCAAATCCGGAGCCGCCACCAGCCCGGGCAGCGCCACGAACTGGAACCTCAGCGGCGACGGCGCTGCCATGCTGCTCAGCGCGGCGCGCGACACGCAGTTGCAGCGCACCGGCGCCACCCTGGCTGGCGGCCGACTGACCGTGGCGGATGACGCCTCGCTACAGGCCGGCACCGGCCGCGTGCAGCTCGATGCCACCGGCCGCACCGTCATCGCCGACACCAGCCGCCTGGCCGCCACCGCTCTGGGCATTGGCGTGCAGCGCCTGCAGCTGGGCGGCAGCGAGGCGCTCGCGGCCGACAGCCTGCTGCTCGGCACCGCGCTGCTGCAGCAACTCGGCAAGGCCGATGACCTGCTGCTGCGCAGCTACGGCACGCTGCAGCTGGTGGGCAATGCCAGCCTCGGCAACGCCGACCTGAAGCAACTCACGATCGACGCCCCCGCGCTGCGCGCCGCCACCAAGGCCGACAGCGCCCTCGTGCTGGCCCAGAGCGTCGTGCTGCGCAACAGCACGGGCCGCAGCGCCGACGCCACGACAGACGTTGCCGCCGGCAGCCTCGGCATCACCAGCAACGGCCGCCTGCTGGTGGCCGAGGGCAAACAAGCCTGGCAGGCCGCAACGACCACGCTGGTCGCGCATGGCGGCCTGGGCCTCAGCGGCGGCAGCGAAGTTGCTGCCAGCGGCGATCTCACCGTCAAGACAGCTGGCATCGCCGCGACAACGCCGGCCACGGGCAGCCGCCCCGCCGACAGCGCCTGGGCCGTGCAAGGCGCGCTGAAGCTGCAGGCCGATGACGCGGCCAGCACCGTCGCCACGGCCAGCGCAGCCGCCGCGCGGCTGAGTCTTGTCGCGCGCACCATCGACGTCGGCACCGACATCAATCTGCCCGCCGGACAGCTCAACCTCGCTGCGCAGCAGGACCTGAACATCAGCGGCAAGCTCAGCGTTGCTGGCCGCAGCGACAAGATCGGCAGCGGTGGCAGCACCTCTGTCACGGCCGACCTCGCCGCAGGGCGCATCAGCGCCTCCAGCAGCGGCGGCAGCATCGCGCTGGCATCGACAGCCACGCTCGACGTCTCAGGCGCGGGCCAGGGCGACGCCGGTCGCCTGGACCTGAGCGCGCCGCAAGGCAGCCTCACGATTGACGGTACCTTCGTCGCGGGTGCGGCGACGGGCGCCACCGCCGCCAGTCTCAGCCTCGACAGCTGGAAGCCAGTCGACCTCACCGCCTTGTCCAGGCAGATCGCCGCCGCCGGCCCGCGTGCATTCGAGCAGCGCATCGCCGTGCGCAACCGCAGCGGCAACCAGCTGCTGGAGGCCGGCACCCACCTCACCGCCCGGACACTGGACCTCAGCGCCGACGCCGGCTCACTGACCATCGCCGGCCGGCTCACCGCCGTGCCCGGCACCGCAGGCGGCGGCCAGATCGGGCTCGATGCCGGGGGCGATCTCGTCATCGCCGACGGCGCGCAGCTGCAGGCCCAAAGCGTGGCCAACGCGGGCAGCGCCGCCGACCTGGACCCCAGTCGCATCAGCCTGAACAGCAGCTGCAGCAGCAGCCTCATCTGCGTCAACGACAGCGCCGACGTGGAGAAGCGCGCCGGCCGACTGCGCCTGCAAGGCGGTGTGATCGAACTCGGCGGTGGCGAACTCAGCCTGCGCGCCGAGCGCATAGGCCAGGACGTGATGATCGACGTGATCCAGACCCGCCTGTCCGGCGTGGGCAGCGTGGACGTCGAGGCGGTCAAGGTCTACCAACAGGTCAACGAATTGGTGGGCGGCGTGGTGCCGGCCCCGACAGCAGCGCCGACGCCCGCGCCGACGCCAGCTCCTACTGCAGCGCCCACCGCCGCGCCGACCTCGGCGCCTACGGCAGCGCCCACTGCTGCTCCAACTGCGGCACCGACGGCCGCTCCGACTGCGGCGCCTACAGCAGCACCCACTGCTGCTCCAACTGCGGCACCGACGGCAGCGCCCACGGCGGCACCGAGCCCTGCGCCCAACACGCCGTCTGGCGGCAACGGCCCGTCCACAGGCAATCAGCAGCCTCCAACACCCCCTCTCACGCCGTCCGCTGCACCGACCGCAGCGCCTACCGCTGCACCGACGGCAGCACCCACAGCAGCACCCACAACCCCGCCCACGGCGGCACCGACACCTGCGCCCAATACGCCGTCTACCGGCAACGGCCCGTCTACAGGCAATCAGCAGCCTCCAACGCCCCCTCTCACGCCGTCCGCTGCACCAACCGCAGCGCCTACCGCTGCACCGACGGCAGCACCTACAGCAGCACCCACAGCCGCGCCAACCGCTGCCCCGACGGCAGCACCCACGGCCGCTCCAACTGAGGCACCTACGGCAGCACCCACAGCCGCTCCGACGGCGGCGCCGACAGCCGCGCCCACGGCGGCACCGACACCAGCGCCCAGTACGCCGTCTACCGGCAACGGCCCGTCCACAGGCAATCAGCAGCCGCCAACGCCCCCTTTCACACCGTCCGCCGCACCGACTTCAGCGCCTACCGCTGCGC
>Ga0187844_10001424_pt1 | contig 18261 bp, 18 predicted proteins | sample SpaLakP09_SKY_50_FD_134517 | JGI IMG/M metagenome (GOLD analysis project Ga0187844, IMG submission 134517) | Oligotrophic lake water microbial communities from Sparkling Lake, Wisconsin, USA - SP09_SKY_50 | ecosystem: Environmental > Aquatic > Freshwater > Lake | place: USA: Sparkling Lake...
CCGCCGGCGAGGGGTCTGCCATGCGGCTCAGCGATGGATCGGTTCGCGCGTCGCGCTGAGCGCGCCGCCGCCGGTGCGGTTGGCCACCGACAGCATTTCCGCTGCGATCGCCAGCGCGATCTCTTCCGGCGTTTCGGATCCGATGTCGAGGCCGGCCGGTGCGCGCAGGCGCTCGGGTGTCAGGCCGGTGGCTTCCATCAGCCGCTCCGCGCGGCGACGCGCGCCGACGGCTCCGAGATAAGCCAGCGGCGCGTCACGCAGCGCACGCAGGTACGCGATGTCGTGCTCGAGGTTGTGCGTCATCACCATCGCGAACGTGCGCGTGTCGAGGATGACCTGCTGTGCGAGACGCTCGGGAGCGATCTCGCGCGGATCGATCGTCTGCACCCGCCAGCCCAGGTGTTCCAGCGTGCGGGCCAGCGCCAGTGCGCTGGCATTGGCTCCGATCAGCACGGCCGCGCAGGGTGGTTGCAGCGATTCGACGAACAGATCGACGATGCCGAGCGACGACGCGAGGCTGACGATGCCGGGCTTGGCGGGCGGCGTCGTTTCAAGAGCGACACCCAGGTCTGCATCCCCGAACTCGTCGAGCACGACGGTCTCCGACCGCAGCCAGTGCCGCGGCCGCGCCAGGCAGCGTCCGTCGACGCGGAACAAGGTCGCCAGGACGCCGTTGCGCCGGGCTGCGAGCACGGCGTCCACCTGCTCGGCGAAGTGCCAGTCCTTCGGCGTGCGCAGCGGTTCCACCAGCACTTCCAGCTCGCCGCCGCAGCCCATCTCGATCATCACGTCCTGCCCGTGCTCACGGTCGTAACGCAGGATGCGTGCTTCACCGGCTGCGATCGCCTCGCGCGCTCTTGCCGCGATGTCCTGCTCCGGGCAACCGGCCGACAGGCCGCGCACGATGCGGCCGTCGCCGTGAACGAGCATGCGCGCGCCGGCGCGGCGAAACGTCGAGCCCTGCGTGCGCGTGAGCGTCACCAGCGCCGCGTCGGGACGATCGGCCGGCAGCGCGCGCAAGGCTGCGAGCAGCGCCGCGAACTCCTGCGGCGTGTTCATCGAAGGAGGTCCAAGGAGACCTTGGGGAAACCCTGCACAGCGTTCTGTCGGGGCAGAGCCCCTCCTACACGTCTCGGATCCTGTAGGAGAGGCTCTGCCCCGACCGCGCCGCCGGAAGACGGATGCAGACCATCCTCAGGCCCCGTGTTCTGAAGAAAAGGCACCGCGCCTCAGGCTTTGAGCTGCTTGACCAGCGGGAGCTTGCGAATGCGCTGGCCGGTCGCCGCGTAGATCGCGTTGGCGAGTGCCGGCGCCAGCGGCGGCACACCCGGTTCGCCCACGCCGGTCGGCGGCAACGGCGAGGCCACGATGTGCACCTCGATCACCGGCATCTCGTTGATGCGCAGCGGCGTGTACATGTGGAAATTGGTTTCCTGCACCGCGCCCTTGTCGAGCGTGATCGCGTTGTGCATCGCTGCGCTGAGCGCAAAGCCGATGCCGCCTTCCATCTGCGCGCGCACCACGTCGGGGTTGATGGCCAGGCCGCAGTCGACGGCGCAGACGACGCGATCCACGCGCAGCTTGCCGTCGGTCACCGTCACTTCGACGACCTCCGCGACGATGCTGCTGAAGGATTCCTGCACCGCGATGCCGCGACCACGTTTGGCCTTGCCTTCAGCGGGCTTGAGCGGCGTGCCCCAGCCGGCCTTCTCGGCTGCGAGTTCCAGCACCGCGCGATGACGCGGATGATCGGCCATCAGCTTGCGCCGGAATTCGAAGGGATCCACGCCCGCCTGCGCGGCGAGCTCGTCCATCATCGATTCCTTCGCGAACGCCGTGTGGGTGTGACCCACCGAGCGCCACCATTGCACCGGCACGCCGGTTTCGGGCGAGTGCAGGTCGACGTGGACGTTGGCGGCGGCGTAGTGCTCGAAGCTGCCTTCCACCGAGGTGTGATCGACGCCATCCTTGATCATGAAGGGCTCGAACGGCGTGCCCTTGATGATCGACTCGCCGATCACGCGCTGCTCCCACGCCAGGATGCCGCCGTCCTTGTCCAGCGCCGCGCGCACGCGGTGCAGGAACATCGGACGGAAATATCCGGCGCGCATGTCGTCCTCGCGCATCCAAACCAGCTTCACCGGAACCTTGTGCCCCTGCGCACGCGCGGCCTTGGCCAGCGACACCGCTTCGAGCACGTAGTCGCTCTTCGGGTTCGCGCGGCGACCGAAGCTGCCGCCGGCGTAGAGCTGATGGATCGTGACCTGTTCGGGCTTGAGCCCCAGCAGCTTGGCGACGTTGGTCTGGTCGATGGTCTGCATCTGCTCGCCGTTCCAGATCTCGCAGCCCTGGTCGCCGATCTGTACCAGGCAGTTCATCGGCTCCATCGCCGCGTGCGCGAGATGCGGGAACTCGTACTCGGCCTGCAACACCTTGCCGGCCTTGGCCAGCGCCGCAGCGGCATCGCCTTCGTGCTTGGCCACCGCGCCCGGCTTGTCGAGCAAGCTGCGGTACTGCGCCATCAGTTCGGTGCTGCCGAGCTTTAGCGCTGCGCTGTCGTCCCACTCGGTGACCAGCGCGTCGCGGCCCTGCCGCGCCACCCAGGTGTTCTTCGCCAGCACCGCGACACCGCCGCGATAGCCGGCGCCGCCCTCGAACTGCACCACGTCGACGACGCCAGCAACCGCGCGCGCCTTCGCGGCATCGACGGTCTTGAGCTTGCCGCCGAAGCTGGGCGCATAGGCGACCACGGCGACGAGCATGTCGGGCAGCTTCATGTCCTGCGTGAAGATCGCGCTGCCGTCGGTCTTGCCACTCGAATCCTTGCGACCGAGCTTCTGCTGGCCGATCAGCTTGAAGTCCTTCGGATCCTTGAGAACGATGGTTTCCGGCACCGGCTGCTTGCCGGCCGCCACGGCGAGTTCGCCGAACGTGGCCTTGCGCCCGGACTCGGCATGGCTGACGACGCCCTTGGACACCGTCAGGCTCTCGACCGGGACCTTCCATTCCTGCGCGGCGGCGGACACCAGCATCGCGCGCGCCGCGGCGCCGGCGCGGCGCATCTGCTCATGCGAGCTCGCCATGGCGTTGCTGCCGCCGGTGCCCTGCGAGCCGCCCATCTGCGCATTGCCGTAGCGCTTGGCATCGGCCGGGGCGCCTTCGACGCTGACCTGTTCCCAGTCCGCGTCCAGTTCTTCGGCGGCCAAGGTGGCGAGTCCGGTGTACGTGCCCTGGCCCATTTCCAGGTGCTTGGCGATGACGACCACGCGGTTGTCCGGCGTGATGCGGACGAAGGCGTTGGGCTCGAACACCGTCGCTGCTGCACTGGAGCCACCGGATGGTGCGGACGAGGGCTTGCAGGCCGTCAACGCCGGCCCGATGCAGACGCCGACGGCCAGGCCGCCGACGCCCTGCAGGAAGGCGCGTCGGCTCAGGTTGGCGGGTGCGGGGAGGTCGATTGCGTCCGCTGCAAAGGCAGCGGGACCGGAGAAGCGTTCGAGGATGCGCATGTCGGTTCCCGATCAGGCCTTGGGCGCGGACTGCGCCGCGTCGTGGATCGCCGCGCGGATGCGCTGGTATGTCGCGCAGCGGCAGACGTTGCCGCTCATCGCGGCGTCGATATCCGCATCGGTGGGCGCCGGGTTGGACTTGAGCAGCGCCGTGGCGGCCATGATCTGGCCGGACTGGCAGTAGCCGCACTGGACCACGTCCAGCTTGCGCCACGCCGCCTGCACGTTCTTGCCGACCGGATCGGTATGCACCGCCTCGATCGTCGTCACCGCGCGACCCTGCGCGGCGGCCACCGGCGTGACGCAGGCGCGCGTCGGCTGTCCATCCAGGTGCACGGTGCACGCACCACACAGGGCCATGCCGCAGCCGAACTTGGACCCGGTGAGGCCGGCCTCGTCCCGCAGAAACCACAGCAAGGGCATCGAAGGATCGCCCTCGAACACCTGTTCTTTACCGTTCACGTTCAACTTGAGCATGGGGGTGGCCTCCGGCTTCCGTCCGTCCTGCAATGGTACCGATCTGTATCGAGGGCTGTTGGTTCGCGGGAACATGGAGCCCCGTTCGTGGTGAGTAGCCGCGTGCGACAGCACACGGCGTATCGAACCACCGGAGCTGGCGCGGCCCCCTCGATGCACCTCACCCGAGAAGCCGGGGTAAGGCATTCCGGGTGAACGGGGTGTTGGAGCCCTTCGCCAATCATGAGATGCGAGATCGATGCCACGGCGTTGGCGATGCTCCCGACATAAAATGGACCGCGCCCTCCCAGAGCGCCAGCATCTCCCTCCTGCTTCGCCGACCGTCTCCCTTCAGACCCCATGTGCGGAATCGTTGGTGCCGTCGCCGATCGTGACGTCACGCCCATCCTGATCGAGGGCCTGCGCCGCCTCGAGTACCGCGGCTACGACTCGGCCGGCATCGCCTTGCTGACCGCTGCCGGCACCGTGGAACGTCGGCGCGCCCAGGGCAAGGTGCAACAGCTGGCCGACGCCATCCTGGCTTCGCCGGTGCAGGGCAAGCGCGGCATCGCCCACACGCGCTGGGCCACGCACGGCGTGCCGAGCGAGCGCAACGCGCATCCGCACATGTCCGAGGGCCAGATCGCGCTGGTCCACAACGGCATCATCGAAAATCACGAAAGGCTGCGCGCGGAGCTGAAAGCGGCGGGCTACGTCTTTACCTCCGAGACCGACACCGAGGTCGTCGCGCACCTGCTCAACCAGTGCTTCAAGCGCAGCAACGACCTGCTCAAGGCGATGCACGAGACGGTCTCGCGGCTGCACGGCGCCTACGCCATCGTCGCGCTGGACCGGCGCGAACCCGACCGGCTGGTCTGCGCGCGTGCCGGTTGTCCGGTCGTGCTCGGCGAAGGCGAGGGCGAGACCAAGGGCGAGTTCTATGTGGCGTCGGATGTGCAGGCGCTGCTTCCGCAGACGCGCCAGTTCCGCTTTCTTGAAGAAGGCGACGTGGCCGAGATCGGCCCGCGCGGCATCACCATCTTCGATGCCAAGGGTCAGGCCGCGGATCGCCCGCTGCGCCAGTCCGAGCTGTCGGCGGACGCCGTCGAGCGCGGCGACTACGCGCACTACATGCTCAAGGAAATCTTCGAGCAGCCGCGCGCCATCGGCGACACGCTGGCCGAGCGCATCAGCGGCAATCGCGTCCTCGAAGCCTCGTTCGGCCCTCGCGCGAAGGACATCCTGCCCAAGGTCCGCGGCGTGCACATCGTCGCCTGCGGCACCAGTTATCACGCCGGCCTGATCGCGCGGTATTACATCGAGCAGGGCGCGCGGCTCCCTTGCACCGTGGAAGTGGCGAGCGAGTTTCGCTACCGCAGGCCCGTGGTGCTTCCCGGCACGCTGCTGATCGCCATCTCGCAGTCGGGAGAGACGGCGGATACGCTCGCTGCGCTGCGCTACGCGCGAGAGCTGGGATATCTCGCCACCGCGACCATCTGCAACGTGCCGGAATCATCGCTGGTGCGCGAAGCCGATCTCGTGCTGATGACGCGCGCCGGCCCCGAGATTGGCGTGGCCTCCACCAAGGCGTTCACGACCCAGCTCGCCGCGCTGTCGCTGCTGGGCCTCGTGCTGGCCCGTCACAACGGCATGGAAGCCGCGATCGAAGCCGAGTTCGTGCGCCAGATCGCGCACGTGCCCGAAGTCGTCGAGAAGACGCTGGCGCTCGAACCCAAGATCCGCGAATGGGCCGCGCACTTCGCCAACAAGCATCACGCCCTGTTCCTCGGCCGCGGCCCCACGTTCCCGGTTGCCATGGAAGGCGCGCTCAAGCTCAAGGAAATCTCGTACATCCACGCCGAGGCCTATGCCGCCGGCGAACTCAAGCACGGCCCGCTGGCACTCGTCGACGAAGACATGCCCGTGATCGCGGTGGCGCCCAACAACGAGCTGCTGGAAAAGCTGAAGTCCAACCTTCAGGAAGTTCGTGCACGCGGCGGCAAGCTCTACGTCATCGCCGATCCCAACACGGGCTTCGTGTCGGAGCCCGGCACCGAAGTGCTGCTGATGCCCGAGCACATCGAGTTCGTGCAGGCGCCGCTGGTCTACACGATTCCGCTGCAGCTATTGGCTTATCACGTGGCCGTGATTCGTGGGACGGACGTGGATCAGCCGCGCAACCTCGCGAAGAGCGTGACGGTGGAATGACGGGGGCGACACGGCGCGTTTTTTGTTGTTATTAGTAAAACCAGTAACTTTGGGAAAACTCGTAACTTCTTGCGCCGGTATCGCCGATGGCTTCCAGCTCAAGAGGCATTCAGCCCTATCCCTTGAAGCAATGATCGTTGTGCCACCGGAGCGCATCGCGATCCGGCCGATCCACTAGCCGCGACGGCAGTGCGATCGACTGCCCCTGCAAGGCGTAGTAATGCTTGCCGTTCTCGAACTCCTCACGGATGCGACGGCTCACATCAAAACGGTAGTCAGGGGTGACGGTGACGTAGCCGCCATCAAACAAGCTGTGCAGATCGCGACGAAGCAGCAGCCCGTTGGACGCCAGGTGCGCGCCTCCCTCGGCGTACGGCCGAATGTGTGCGGCTTCCAGCGCGGGGAGTGTCTTCTCCTGCGTCACCGTGCAGCGTCGGTTGTAGACATCCGTGACCAGGACGCGGAACGCACCCTGGCCCAAACGAGGCGCGATGAGACGCGGCTCGCCATAGCGGACCGTGGGCTCCGCCGCCCCGTGTGTCGCGGTGCGCAACAGTCGAACCGACATGGCCTCCCACAGCCGGGCGCCATCGGCTTCGCCCGTGTTGTAGGTCTTGAACGTCACGATGTTCTTCGCCCAGCTATCGGGCACCGGAATCCACTCCGGTTCTGGCAGGAAGAATGGCTGCGTGAGGACGCGGCAGCCCACCGGGAAATCCGTCACTCGATCAGCAGGGTCGGCTTTCCGGTACTTGGCAATTCGCTCGCGCATCTCGCGAAGGCTGGAGGCGCCGTTGGTATCGCCAAAGGCCTGCCACGCCAGGGAGCACGGCAGCTGGTTGGCGTAGGCGAACACACCGCCACCCACAATGAAGTTGCGCGGCGAATGGAGTTTGAACAGAAACAACTCGCCAGGCTCCAGAGCCTTGAAGCCCGTGCCGGACGGTGCCCAGAAGTTGACCTCGGTGAGGTCCGACCGCCGACGCAAAGTCTCGAACCAATCCGAGTCGGTGACGGCGACGACTAGATTGATTCCCATCGCTCAGTCCGCCGGCACGGTGCCGCGACACTTTGGGTAGGTGCTGCAACCGAAGAATGCACGCCCTTGGTTGGCCCCTTGCTTCGCTACTCGCCGGACCATGGCGGATCCGCACTTCGGGCATGCGCGTGCCGCTGGTCTCTCGGCAGACTGAGCGACGGGGGCGGCCTCCGGCGGGCGCAGCGACGACGAACGCAGCAGTGCACTGGCATCAACCAGTTCGATGTTGCGGCCTTCGGCGAAGCCGGCGCGAACGAACAAATGGGCGGCCTCCCGGCCGGCCTCATTCATACCTTGAGTAGTGATGACGGTCCGACCCGTCAAGCTCACCCCACTGCATTTAGCAGTTTTTTAACCAACCTCCCGGAGCCACGGGGCATCAGCCTGACAAGTACTGCGTCACGTTGTGTCGGGTCTTCCACGTCTCAACAGCCTTGGTGTATTGCGCCCAGGTCAGCCATACCTGCGTGCCCGCATACAGGGGTTCCGGATCGTGGATCTTCACGCCTGTTTCGGAAACGCCGCAGACCACGACGACATGCTCGTGCTGGTTTCCACTCCAGTTTTTCTCCAGTCCGACCCAGAGGGCGCCGTGATTCGCCATTAGCGATTGCAAGGCGCGGTAGGTATACGCCGGATTGGAGTGCGCCTTCATGCAAAGCTCTTTCTTCAGCCAAGCCACCTGGCTGGCATCCAGGCCGAGATAATTCTTGACCAGTTGGACGGCACCCGCCTGACTCTTCGGGTCCAACATGCGGGTCGGCCGAATCATCGAATTGGGCATCGGGCCGATGAGGGCGTCGTAAACCATGCGGGCGCTGTGGTACCAGCAGGAGCGACTGTCACCCTGCGCGTACAGGGGGACTTTAGGGACGACGTAGGTTGTCATCTTCGACACTCCCGTAGGTTCGAGGCAGTGTAAATGTCCGCGCTGCGCTGAACTGTGATGCAGTTGGCAGCTGGTTGGGCATCATTTTGCGTGCCCTCTGAGAGTCTGGTCGTTGTATCGATCCCGAATCTCAGAGGCTGTGATCGCCCTGACCAAGACCTCTTTGGGATAGATGGCACCAGCTTGAAGCGCCTCGATCATGCGCTCGATCTCGTTCATGCCGAGAAGAGGGCTCTCTGGTGCAACAGCAACGCTCGTGATTTCCTTGCGCCGAGCGAGAAAGCTTTGTAACTGTTCGAAGGAGGGGCCGATGCTGTAAGCGGCGGCGACTTCGGCGGCCACGTGGGCACTGAAGCGAGCGTCTTCCTGTCCGACTACCCGCCGGAAGAAATCCTCGTAATACTCCCTGACAGTCTTGGAGGGGCCCAACGCGGACTTCGGGAGCCAGCATGGGACGACGTCAAACTCACGGTTCCAGCCAACGTCCATGCCTTCGCTTACGCTCTTTCGTGTCCGCTGCTGAACCTCGGCGCTCGGCGACACAGGGGAGCACCTCGCCAATCGGACTCGTGCACTTGGAGCCGGACGACGCGCGGCTCTTCGCGACTCTCGAACGGAGGACACCATGGGACTCTTGACCTTCAGCATCAACGTCACCCTCGACGGCTGCGTCGACCACCAGGAAGGAATCGCCGACGACGAGACGCACGCCTTCTTCACCCGCCTCATGGACGAGAGTGGGGCGATGCTGTGGGGCCGCGTCACCTACGAGATGATGGAGAGCTACTGGCCAGCGGTCGCCCGCGGCGACGCGGAGGCACCGCCGGCCATACGCGAGTGGGCGGTCAAGCTGGAGGCCAAGCCGAAGTACGTGGTGTCCTCGACGCGAAAGGACTTCCCGTGGACCAACAGCCACCACATCGCCGACGACCTGCGCACGGGCGTACAGAAGCTCAAGGACGCGACACCGGACGGCGTACTCCTCGGTAGCGGCAAGCTCGCGACCGAGCTGGATCGGCTGGACCTGATCGACGAGTACCAATTGCTCGTCCACCCCAGGATCGCCGGTCACGGCCCGACCCTGTACGAGAGCGGGCTGCCCAGCACGCGACGCCTCGAGTTGATCTTGGCGAGGCCGCTCCGCTGCGGCGCGGTCGCGATGCACTACCGGCGCGCGCGCTGAATCGAAAGATGGGTCCTATCGCCCAACAACGCGCAGCATTCGGACCGACCTCGCGTTGCCCGGCCCGCCGGTGAGCGCGGGCGTTGGCTCCAGCGAGTGCGTCAGCTAAGTTCACGTCTCTAAATGGGTCAGAACAGCCATGCGCCGAACCAGAAACGCCAAGATCGTCGCCACCCTCGGCCCTGCCAGCTCCGACCGCGCGGCCATCGAGGCCTTGTTCAGGGCCGGGGCCGATGTCTTCCGCCTCAACTTCAGTCACGGCGCGCACGAGGACCATCGGGTCCGCTACCAGATCATCCGCGACCTCGAGCGCGACCTCGGCCGACCCATCGGCGTGCTGCTGGACCTGCAGGGTCCGAAGCTCCGAATCGGGACCTTCGCTCAAGGCCCCATCCAGCTGCTGAAGGATGACCTTTTCCGATTCGACCTGGACCGCGCGACGGCGGGTACGCAGCAGCGTGTCGCGCTGCCGCATCCGGAAATTTTCGCGGCGCTGGAGCCGGGCGCCAACCTGCTGCTCGACGATGGACGGATCCGGGTGCGCGTCAACCGCTGCGGGCCGGACTTCGCCGAAACCACCGTGGTCGTCGGCGGCATCCTGTCGGATCGAAAAGGCGTCAACGTTCCCGACGTCGTGGTGCCGGTCTCCGCGCTCACTCCGAAGGACCGCGCCGACCTCGCGTTCGGTCTGACGCTGGGCGTGGACTGGATCGCGCTGTCGTTCGTGCAGCGGGCCGAGGACATCGCCGAGCTGCGCACGCTGGTGGGCGACAAGGTCGGCATCGTCGCCAAGCTGGAGAAGCCGGCGGCCATCCAGTCGCTGGAAGAGATCGTCCTGGCGTCCGACGCGGTGATGGTGGCCCGCGGTGACCTGGGCGTGGAGATGCCGGCCGAGAAGGTGCCCGGCATCCAGAAGCGGATCATTCGCAGCTGCCGTCAGCACGGCAAGCCGGTGATCATCGCCACGCAGATGCTCGAATCGATGGTGACCTCGCCGGTTCCCACGAGGGCCGAGGCCTCGGACGTGGCCAACGCCATCTACGACGGCGCGGACGCGGTGATGCTGTCTGCCGAGTCCGCGTCGGGCAAGTATCCGCTGGAAGCGGTCAGCGTCATGAACCGCGTGATCGAGGAGACCGAGGCGGATCCCACGCACCGCAAGATGCTGGAGGATTCACAGACGCCACCGCCGGCGGACTTCGCGGGCGGCATCGCCATCGCGATGCGCCAGATCGCGGCCTTGCTCGACCCGGTGGCCATCGTGGCGTACACGAACTCCGGCTACAGCGCGTTCGTGATGTCGCGCGAACGACCCGCCGCGCCCATCCTGGGGCTCACGCCGCAACAGACCACCGCGCGGCGCCTGGCGCTGGCCTGGGGCGTGCACTCCGCGCTGTCGCCTCAGGTCGCCAACGTCGGCGAGATGACATCGTTCGCCTGCCAGGCGGTCGTGGACGAAGGGTTCGGCGGGCGAGGCGACACGGTGGTAGTCATCGCGGGGTTGCCGTTGGCACAATCGGGTACGACGAATCTGTTGAGGATCGCGACGATCGCTTGAGGGTGAGGGTCGTCACCAACCGCTCGAAGTCGGTAGCAGGAGAAGAAGATGAGGCGTCTTCACTTCGTTATTGTCGCCCTCGCTCTCTGCGCTTGCGACAAGTCAGACGAGAGCGCAATCACGATGGCAGACGCCAGGGCTGCTGCACAATCATCAGCCGGCACCTCAGCAGTGGATTGCGGGACAGTCGAGGCCAATGGAAATCGCGCTGATGCCAACTGCTGCTTGGCGTCAAACCTCGCGCAGTCGATGCCTGCTTTTGCGCTGTATAAAATTCAGGGCATTGATTCAGTTGTGGCCAGTGCCGTTTCGCTAAAAGAAAACGGACAAGTTGAGTACTTCGAGTTCAGTGGAAACCTCGGGGATTTCGAAGAACCTGTCGAAGGTCTCATCACCCGGAAGATATGCAACGGCGCGGTACTCGCTGATAACGCGTGCAGCAACGAGAGGGCTCTGCCTTTCAGTTGCAGCCAGTAGTCACGCCTTCAGCGGGAAAGCCCACCCCCCATCGAGAGTGCGCTTTTCACAAGCTATCAAGTGCAGGTGCCGGTACCAACCACCGTTACCAGTGGCAAGCCGTGCGATAGCGTCGCAAAGGTTCAGCGCCGCTCGGCACCGCGATCGGGCGCAGACGCTCGTCATCCACGTTGCCTTCCTGCGTAGGCGCGCAATGTTGTCGAGCACCGCCTTGTCAGCGAGCGAGTCGAACGCCTGCTTTCGGTCGCTTGGGACGAACATCACGTCTGGCACGGGCGATGCACACGCGTGAGCGTGCATCGCGTTGAATGTCAGGCCGCTGTCCGTCGAGACCGGGCCTTTTTTCAGCAGAGATGAAGTCGACCTGCACGTCTGGAACGAACCCGGTCGACACCGTCCTGACATCATGTTTCAGCCCTTCGGAATCACCCGGAAACCGGCGATGCGTAGCCTCGTCTTCATCGAGAAGCGCCACCCCGGAGACCGCCATGTCCAACCCGAAGCTGCCCACGATGATCGTCACCTCGTTCACCGCGCCGTCCGGCAACGTGCCGGTCAAGTTCAGCGAGGAACGGGTCGCAAGTGAATGCCGCTGGAAGGTGTCAGCGAACTTCCAGGTCGGCGTACAGCTCAACCCGCAGTTCATGGGTGTTGATTGCTCTCCGTACGAATACCGGCAGTACATCAAGGGCGACGTCTGGCTGCGCGAGTGGATCGGCGACAAGCCGGTTCCGACCCCGCACGATCCCGGCAACGAAGGCTGGTTTCAGGTGGATGCCGGCACCATCGAGGATCGCAAGAAGACGTTTCAGATCCCGAGGTACGCCGGCCTGAAGTCCGCCCTGAGTGGCCTGCCGATGGCACCCGTGAACGCGGTCGGCCTGTCTTCCGCCTGGAAAGAGGACGGCATCATTCGCGGTGGCGATCCCATGCCCTATGGCTACCGCAGCAGTGCGTTCTCGAACGGCGATATCAATGAGCAGGACACCTGGCGCACCGCCCATAAGTACGAACTGGCCGATACCGTGTCGATTGGCGGAACCTGGCGCGACTCCGTGGTCGTCCTCAGCCAACCCCTGGGCCGGGTGAACTGGATCGAGGTGTGGATTGAAATCCACTTCCGTGGCTACGTGGTCGAACTCGACGCTCCCGGCGGAGCGCCGAAGAAGGTCATCGCCAAGAAGGAATGGTCGGTGGTGAAGAACAACCAGGCCTGGTGGAAGCGCACCGTTTACTAGCAGATGCCCGTGAGCCGAATATTGGCCGGCCTGTTCCTCGGCATGCTGTTGGCGGGCTGCGCTTCCCAGCCGAACGGCGGAAGCTCGGGCACGATCGACAAGATGATCGCGGTGATGGAGAGCTGGGAGGGCCGCACCGTTCGCGAGGCGGTGGACCAGTGGGGAATGCCGGACTCGGTCGGACGCGAGGGCGAGGTCGAGGTGTTGAAGTGGAGAGGCGACGACGAGAAGGCGGAGGACGATCCGGCTTTCCGCGCACTTCTCGAGGTGGATCCCATGGACGGGAGCGGCCGACCCCGGCCTACGCTGTGCGGTCGCATCTTTCGCGTGGATGCGGCGGAGATCATCCGCGACGCGCAATGGACCGGCATCAGTTGCTCGCACTACGCCGGGGACTACGCTCCGCCGGACGTCGCGGCGCGTTGAACGATCTGTTTGCGTCTCACGCGCGACACGCATGAATACGGGCTCGAGACGCGGTAGAGCGTCGAAAGATCGCGATCCGAGTTTACGAAGTCGACTGCCGGAAACAGGTGGTAGTCGCCCTTCTATTGGGCGTGTAGTACGCGTCGCTAGACTCGACACCCCAGACCAGATCGTGGGAGTAGCGACGATGAGCCAGAGCGGGGTGCCTCCGCAGGAAAACGCCGTCCTCACGGACTTCCATGAGAATGCGAGACGGCACGATCTGCCGGACTGGATCAAGATCCATCTCGACCTCTATCACCGCGACCCGGTGGCGGCGCACGAGTGGGACGGGTCACCGCTGGGCGGGCTGCCCAACACGCCGACGCTTCTGCTGACGACGCGCGGACGCAAGACGGGGCGGATTCTCGAAATGCCGTTGCTCTATGGTCGCGACGGCGATCGGATCGTGATCATCGGCTCGAAGGGCGGCGCTCCTCAGCACCCCGCATGGTTTCTCAACCTCGAAGCGATGGATGTCGTCGACGTCCAGGTGAAGGCCGATCGCTTCAAGGCCAAGTGGAGCCTCGCCAAGGGCGCCGAGCGTGAGCGCCTGTTCGAGATGATGACCAAGGTCTATCCGCAGTTTCCGGACTATCAACGACGCACGGAGCGGGAACTCCCGGTGGTCCTGCTCGAACGGATCTGATCGGGTCGGATCTGCGGCGGATCGGTTCATCGATCGAAACGGTGCGGCCCGCGAACGACAGGCCGTGCCGTCACGCCGCCGCTATCGATCCAGCGGACTCTTCACGCCGCGCCCTCCGCGATTCAGGACGTGCGTGTAGATCATCGTCGTGCTCACATCTTCGTGACCCAGCAATTCCTGCACGGTCCGAATGTCGTAGCCGCCTTCGAGCAGATGCGTGGCGAACGAGTGTCGAAACACGTGCGGCGAGACGGGCTTGGCGACTCCTGAGCGCTGGGCCGCCAGCCGCACTTGGCGCTGGATCTCCTTCTCGTCGATGTGATGGCGCCGCCTGACGCCCGATCGAGGGTCGACAGAAAAGCCCTGTGCAACGAACACGTACTGCCAGGACCATTCCCGTGACGCGTTCGGGAACTTCACTGAAAGGGCATCCGGCATCCACACCTCGGCGCGGCCGTCGATGCGGTCCTGATCGAACAACATCCGACGAAGCGCCAGGTGCGCGCGCAGTGGCTCTGCCAGGGATTGCGGCAGCATCGTCACGCGATCCTTGCCTCCCTTGCCGCTGCGAACGGTGACTTGATGCATCGCGAAGTCGACATCCTTGACACGCACACGGACGCACTCCATCAAGCGCATTCCCGTCCCGTACAACAGCTTTCCCACCAGTTCAAAACGGGCGTCGAGATGCTCCAGGACGGCGATGACCTCCGGACGCGTCAGCACGGTCGGGAGGTGACGCGGTCGTTTCGCCCTCACGACGTCCTGCATCCAGGGCAGATCGATCTGCAGCACTTCCCGATACAAGAACAGCAAGGCCGCAAGAGCCTGGTTCTGAGTGCTGGCCGAGACGTTGCGCTCCACGGCAAGCGACGTCAGAAACGCCTCGACCTCGCCGCCGCCCATGTCGCGGGGGTGCCGCTTGTTGTGAAAGAGAATGAAGCGTTTAATCCAATTCGCGTACGCCGTCTCGGTCCTGAGGCTGTAGTGACGAGTACGGATTCGATCCCTGACCACGTCGAGCAGTCGCGGGGCAGGGGTCTCGGGTTCACTTTGAGAAGGCCGTCGATTTGATCCGTTCATTGCGCCATAACACGGCAGAGGATTTGAGATCGGTATACCGGTCAGATCCTTGTGCTGGCCAGATGTGCGTTAGCACGATTGAAATCGGGTTATGGCGCGGTGTTGGTTACCTAATAAGGCGTTGGGCATCATGAATAAAGCAGCACGGTCTTTCCTGAGCAGCTTGTGCATCTTGGGATGCCTGCTAGTCAGTGCCTGCGAGAAACATCCTTGGGAGGCGCTCGTTTATCCCAGGACAGGAAAGATGCCGTATGACCTCGCGTTGGGGCACTACGCCACACTCGCCGAGTGTCGAGCCGCTGCTCTTGCTGTGCTTTCCAAGACACAGCCTGAAGAAGGGGCGAGGCCAGACTATGAGTGCGGATTCAAGTGCTCGGTAAGTTCAGATCCCGCTCCGCCGGGCATGCTCGCAATGCGAGTCTGTGAAGAGACATCTAAGTAGATGGACGTATGCCCAACCAACGGTTCAAGCCGACGGTCATGCCTCAGGGCATTGGCTCTATCGGTGGGCGTAGGTTGTGGCATGACCGCGGCTTAACCTGAGCGTTGGGCCTCAAGCTCATGAAGCGACTACTTACCATCCAAGAGACTTTCGACATCAAGAGCTGGGGCGCTCTCGTGGTTGTACCCGGGCCGTTAGCAGATGAATACACGGGCGCAGGAATGCTTGAAGTGCAGCTGCGAAAGCCGGATGGAACCACTTCGCACGCGACCCTCACCATTCAGTGGATCTCGCAAACGCCTCCACCAAAAGAGCGACGTTGGGGGTGCCTCTTTCACGGATTGTCCAAGTCAGAGGTCCCCGTCGGTACTGAGGTTTGGTATGAAGATGCTTAGGGCGAGTAGCTTGCGGATGTCACTAGGCTCTCTGAATACGAGGAGCACTGTGAGGGCCCGGCCCAACAAGCTGATGCAGCCGAGGTCTCTGCCGCCGCTGAGCATTCGGTCGATCTCAGAGGTCAGCGTGGGCGGTAGAGCCCCGGCTGATCGCTGGCGTTGGGCACCAAGAATCTGACGGGGTTCTACCCCGTTTTCACGGACGGTTGTGGAACAGCTAACAGCCTTTGATCCTGAATAGCGACTCGTCGTCGCATTCTTGGATTGTGGAACCGCTCGATGTAGTCGAACAGATCAGCCTTGGCGGCGTCCAGTGTCGCGTAGGTTGCTCGGTGCACACGCTCCCGCTTGAGCATCCCGAAGAAGCCCTCGCAGGCCGCGTTGTCGCCGCAATGTCCGACGGCACTCATGCTGCTGATGAGCAGGTTGTGCGCCAGGTAGCGTTGGTATGCATCGCTGGTGAATTGGCACCCACGGTCCGAGTGCAGGATCACAGGCGTGCTCCCGCGGCGATGCCAATGAGCCATCTCAGCAGCACGAATCGCCATCTGCCGATCCTGCCGGTGGTGCATCGACCAGCCGATGACCTCCTTGCTGTACAGATCAAGCACGACACACAGGTACAGCTTTCCCTCCTGCGTCGAGATCTGCGTGATGTCGGTGACCCACTTGGTTTCGGGCTCTGCCGCAGAGAAGTCCCGCTCCAAATGATTGCGCACGAGTGTCGGCCTGGATGCCACACGGCCCATCCGTCGCTTCTTGCGTCGTGGCCAGCCGAAAATGCCGTTGCGAGCCATGAGCCGTGCGATTCGATTTCTGCTCGCTCGCTCACCTTCGAAGGTCAGATCTTCGTGCATGCGCGGCACGCCAATCGCACCCTGGCTGTCGTCATGGATCTGGCGTATGCGAACTAGCAGCCGCTCATTGTCCTGAGCGCTGATGCTCGCAGGGCGCTCTTCCCACGCGTAGTAGCCACTGGGAGAAACCTTCAGACACCGACACATCAGGCGGACCGGGTACTCATCGCGGCAGCGTCGAATCATCTCGTACCGCTCGATGACCCCTTGGCAAAGAACGCCGCCGCGTCGCGCAAAAAATCACGCTCCTTGGTGACTCGAGCAAGCTCGCGCTTGAGCTGAGAAAGCTCCTCGTCGCGAGGCACGCCGGCACCAGTGAAAGCCTTGCCCGGGCGCAACGTCGCAGTCTGCCGGACCCACGTACTCAGCAGCGTGGGCACGACTCCGATCTCAAGGGCGATCTGACGGCTGCTACGTCCGGACTTCCGAACCAGCTCCACTGCCTCGCGCTTGAACTCGGGGCTATACCTCTTCCTCGTCGACATGAACACTCCTTCGGCTCGTCATGAGCCTACTTGAAAGTGTCCGCGTTAACGGGGTAGAACCCACGACATGTCGCTAAGTACAGCGCAGATCGGAAAATGTGGTGAGTTGCTGGTCCAGTGACCTGCCTGCTGATTCTCGGACCATTTGATGCTTAAGATTCTGGCTCCCGCTGATGAGCGAGGAGTCGATGAAGAAGGTCCGATTTACCGATGAGCAGATGGTCAAGATTCTCCGTGAGGCTGACAGTGCGCCGGTAGCGGCCGTCGCCAAGAAGCACGGAGTGTCCGAGCCGACGATCTACGCTTGGCGCAAGCGCTTCGGCACGCTGGAGGCGATGGACGTGAAGCGGATGAAGATCGTCGAGCAGGAAAACGCCCGTCTCAAGAAGCTGCTGGCGGAGCGCGATCTCGAGATCGAGGTCATGAAGGAGATCTCGCGGGGAAAATACTAGGCGCGCCCGAGCGTCGCAGGGCGGTGGCGCACGCGGTCAGCCGCGGTGTCTCCCAGCGACGAGCGTGCGCGCTACTCGGCGTCGCGCGGTCTTCTCTGCACTATCAGTCGATCCTGGCGGAGAAAGATCGGCCGAGCCTGGTTGCGATGAAGGCGCTGGCCGATCAATACCCGCGGTATGGCTACCGCCGAATTCGGATCTTCCTACGACGTCAGGGTCACGAGATGAGCCCGGACCGCTGTCATCGACTGTGGTGCAAAGCAGGGCTTCAAATACCGCGCCGAAGGCCTCGCAGACGGATTGCCGGTGCGCGGGCCAGGCCATTACCTCCCTTCGAGCGCAATCACGTCTGGGCCTACGACTTCGTCTTCGACGCCTGCGCAAACGGCCAGCAGCTCAAGTGCCTCACGGTCGTCGACGAGTACACGCGCGAATGTCTGGCCATCGATGTCGCGGGATCGATTCGCAGCGGTCGTGTCATCGAAGTGTTGAGCCAGCTGATCAGCGTGCACGGCGCCCCGCGTCACATGCGCTGCGACAACGGCCCGGAGTTCGTCTCGCGCGCCATTCTCGAATGGATCCTCGGCGCCGGCATCCAGACCGCGCACATCGATCCTGGAAAACCTTGGCAGAATGGGACCGACGAATCGTTCAACGGCAAGCTGCGTGACGAGTGCCTGTCGATGGAATGGTTTCGGTCACGAGCAGAAGCACGAGTCCTGATCGAAAGCTGGCGCCGGCACTACAACGTTGTCCGTCCTCATTCGAGCCTCGGCTACCTGACACCGCACGAGTTCAAAGCAACACTGAATCTTTCAACCCACCAGGGCGCCAGTTTCTAGCTCACCGTGGTCCGAAGAAAGCAGGCAGGTCACC
>Ga0187844_10001427_pt1 | contig 18249 bp, 12 predicted proteins | sample SpaLakP09_SKY_50_FD_134517 | JGI IMG/M metagenome (GOLD analysis project Ga0187844, IMG submission 134517) | Oligotrophic lake water microbial communities from Sparkling Lake, Wisconsin, USA - SP09_SKY_50 | ecosystem: Environmental > Aquatic > Freshwater > Lake | place: USA: Sparkling Lake...
AACCTGGCCTGGAGTTTCATGGTGCACCACCCCTACGGCGAGTTCGCGCTCTTCGTGGGTGAACTGCCGGGCGAGGAAGGCGGGCCGCCCCAGCCCTTCGAGGTATGGGTCAACGGGGCCGAGCAACCGCGCGGTCTGGGCGCGCTGGCCAAGACCCTGTCCATGGACCTGCGCTCCAACGACCCGGCCTGGCTCAGGCTCAAGCTCGATGCGCTGGCCACGGTGGCCGAGGAGCGCTCCTTCGAGATGCCCTTCCCCCCGCACGGCGAACGCCGCCTCTTCCCCGGCGTGGTGGCGGCAACCGCTGCGGTGGTGCGCTGGCGCTGCGAACAACTCGGCGTGTGGCGCGAACGTACGCAGACACCGGCCACGCCGGTGCTGGACGCCATGTTCAGCCGCGAGGAGCCGCTGACCGGCCCCTCGGGCACACTGGCCTGGGCGGTGGACATCGACAACCCGGCCACGGGCGAGGTCTTCACGCTCACGCTCAAGGAAGTCACGCTGCCCGCGCCTGAAGGCGGCAGCGTCACGCGGCCTTGCGCGGTGGGCTTCTCGGGCAACTATCCGCGCGCGCTCGACGGATTGGCGCGCATCCTCTCGCTGGACATGCGCGTGGTGGACCCGGCCTGGATCGGCATGAAGCTGCGCAAGCTGCTCAACTACGCCGAGCCCCTGGGCCAGTTCATGGCCTTCGTGCCCGGCCTGCCGCACGGCGAACGCCGCCAGCAGACCTGGCCCTCCACCGTCGCGTACATGGCACGCCTCATCATCCACCGCTACGCCATGCTGGGCGTGCTGGACGAGCAGGGTTTCCCGCTACGCGAGATGGGCGTGCTGGAGAGCCCGGGCGAACACGCCGAGGGCGAGGAGCCCGCCGCCATGGCCGGGCGCCCCTGCCCCGAGTGCGGCAACCCCACAGTGATCAAGAAGGACGGCTGCGACTTCTGCACCGCCTGCGGTTACGTGGGGCAGTGCGGCTGAGGCGCGGCCGCCAGACCTGTGTAGGTTGACAGTGTGTAGATCTGCTTCAGATTGCGCCGCTGTTTCCGCAATTTTGTTGCCTCGATTCCTAGCCAGGTAGGCAGCTTCTCGGCAAAGGGATCGAGCTTGCTTGGACTGGCCAGCTTTGCGTATGTGGGCTCGGTCTCATCCTACCGCAGGTACTTCTTCCCCGTGTTGCGAGCCAGGCCTGTACGCCTGGAGATCTCGCGAATGGACATCTGTGCTCGCAATGCCCAACGCCTGATGACATTCAATGTCGCCACGTCTATCACTCCTAATTTTCCCCTGCTTTTAAAACTAGCAGGGTAGGGCCTACGTGGGTCAACTTTGGATGGAAATCACTGTCCTAAGTGGGTCAGATTTCGGCGGAATTAAACACCACTGGCGCAGATTGTTGCGAAGAATCCGACATAGACGGTCTTTTATTGCAGCATAAATGTCTGATACTCCAAAGCCTCTAGCTTGCGGTTCAGGATCCACATACCCAGCAGCACGGTAACCAGCATGGCAAGCGTGAAGCCATAGCCAAACCAGGTAGCCCCCAGGTAAAGCGTGATGGCGGTAAACACCATATTGGACAGTGGAAGAACGGCGGTGAGTATCACCACCGAGCGGCGCTGATCTAGGTAAAACAGGACGTTCAGGATACCTAGCATGACCACCTGCAGCGCAGCTCCGATGACGTCGATGTACAGCAAAGGAAGGTACAGCGTGGAGATGCCCAGAAACTCCAGAATCACCCGACCGAGCACCAAGGTAACGAGCACAGCGATCGCCTGAATCTTGGCAATGTCGAACAGACCTCGGCGCACGTAATAGACCATGTGATTGCGCATGCGCTCAATATAGTCAAGCGTGGCACCTTCACGCACGGCATCATAGAACTTGACGTAGTACTCGACGAAATCGGTCTCAATACGCACCAGAAACACCGCCATGCCCGGGATGACCGACAGATAAGACAGGAAGATGGGGATGTCGTAAATGACAGAGGCGTGCAAGGGGCCGATCACCGCCTGGCCGGTATCGGGGTGGTACCAGAACATGATCTTGTCAATCCACGTTCCCAGGTTGAACAGCAAACCCGAGACCATGAGGGTGGGATACATGGCCCCCGGCTTCCAGATGTCAAAGGCGATGAAATGGGTGGAATGGTAATTACGATAAACCAGCCAGATCATGCCCATGAGCAGAAAATAATGGCCGATGACGAAGCCTAATAGCAACCCCTCCAGTCCGACTAGACGGTGAAACAGCAAGGACAGCGCGATGGTAGCGCTGTAACCCAGAAAGAAGATCACCACAATGGCACGGTAGTGCTTCATGCCAGTGAGGAAGACGGTAACAATCCAGATGGCCGACATCACCGCCAGACCCATGGCAAAAAGCAACTTAAACAGCGCGGACTGCTCTGTGAAGAAAAGGGAGCTCAACGGCAGCGCCAACAACAGGCTCAGGGCCATAGCCAGCAACACGAGTCCGTTGAAATTAGGCATGATCGCGTCGTTGTTATTGGCGAAGATCTGATCGGCCACGAAGCGCGTAAAAGACAGCTGGACCACTCCTGTGACGATCAGTGAGATCATGAACAGATAGGTCACCGTGATCTGAAACTGAGTAATGGAGGCCTCGGGGCCAGCAGCACCGATGCTCAGCAAGCCAATTAGCAGAATGCCAATGATGGAGAGCACCCAAGGGCCTGAACTGATGATTCCGGCAAAGGCATAGGCTTGCAACAGACCAGAGTAGGTCTGCTTTTTCAACAGCTTGCGGAGTTCGAAGCCTATGCCTGCCATGCGAAATTCTTTTCGTAGAGTGCGCGGTAGCGCTCGAACATCATGCTCTGCGAGTAATAGGTCTCCACTCGACGGATAGCGGCGTCGCTGGCGCGCTGCCATTCCAGCGGATCGCCCAGCAGTTCGACAGCCGCCTGTGCCAGGGCCTCGGGGTCGGCAATACGCACTACGCGACCCGAGGCGCCGATAGCCTCGTCCTCGCCCGGCAGACCGTAGACCAGTTGCTGGCAGGAGCCAACGTCGGTGGAGACGGTCGGGACGCCAGCGGCGTAGCCTTCCAGGATCACCAGCGGCAGGGCTTCACTGATGGAACTCAGCACCACGAGTCCGATCCGAGGCAGTAGCTCAGTGAGTTTCTGAAACCCCAGAAACTTCACCTTATCTTGCAGACCGAGCTGGGTAGCCAATTCACGGCACTCGTGCGCGTATTCGGGGGATTCGTCCTCGGGGCCGGCGATCCATGCTTCAGCCTGCGGCATCAGGTTGACGATGGCACGTGTCGCACGGATGAAGGTCTTGATGTCCTTAATCGGTACGACGCGCCCGATCAGGCAGAGCACGGGTGGCGGTGTAGCCGGACGCTGCTTACGCAGCGGCGCATAGAGTGCAATGTCAATGCCATTGGGAATGTTGCAAGTCAACGCTGGTGGTGCACCGTCAACCACCTGGCGCTGGCGGTTGGCTTCGTACAGCGCAACGATATCATTTGCCGCCTGGTAGGTGAGATAGCCCAGGTGCTCAAAGAAGCGAATCCAGAGCTGACGGAAATAGCTCAAGCGCGAGGGGTCGCGCTCAAAGACGCTGCGATTGTCCTTGAGCCATTGAGCCTGGTAAAGATCGATCTTGCGCTCTTTCACATAAATGCCATGCTCGCTAAGTATGAAAGGACGCGGGTCGCGGTGCTTGAGCAGTAGGCCCAGGATGCCGGCGTAGCCGGTGGAGATGGAGTGGTAGATGCGTGCACGGGGCGCACGCAGGGCCGCCTCGCGCAATCGCCAGAACGGCGTGTGGATGGTACGGATGGTCCAGAAATAGTCGACGAAGGAGGGGTCCGTACTTCGCTGGCGATAGCTTTTCTTGACGAACTCCCAGGCCTCTTTGCTGTAGAGAAAAACCTCCTGCGTGAGCTGGCCATCGGGGCCGGCCTCGTTCATGAGGTCCGAAAACAGGCGGAGGCAGTCTGGGTGTCGCACGTTGTCGTAGAGCTTGTCGTGCATGTGCTCCACATCAGCCATAACGCTGACCGGGGCGTGCGTGGGTACGATGGGCGGGTTGTCGCGATTCTCGTAGATATAGGTGACATCCAGATGGACCAAATTGTCCGGCATTGGGTAGCGCATGTCACCGTAATCGTCCGAGCGGCTGCCCAGGAAGATGGCGCCGAAGCGGATCTCGGGGAAGCCCCGGATGATCTGGTTGACCCAGCTCGAGACACCGCCAGCCACGAAAGGAAAGGTGCCTTCCAGCAGCAGTAGGACGTCCACTTCCTGCGCCCGGGGAAGTGGATGATCAGAGGTGGGGGAGGAGTTTATGGTCACTGAGTTTGCTCACGGTGTCGCGGCCAGTCCAGAGGTCGGCAATGGCCCGCGTCTTGGGGGCGATGTGCAGGCGAGAGACCTGCTCCATGTATTGGTAAACCTGCTCAAACTTGCGGTTCTTGAAGGCGATTTCGGCCAAGTAAGGCAGCGCCGAGGCCGGCGCGAGTCCTAGCGCCAGCGCCTGTTCAATGATCTCGTTCGCATCCTCAGCCCGACCCTGGGCGAGCAGGATGCGGCCCTTCAGGAACAGCACTCCAGGAGTGGGCTCGGGATTCTGCGCCAGTGCTTGCTCAAGGTAGCCCAGTGCCTGTCCCAGGATGTGGCGACGCAGCTCGCCTTGGGCCAGACCGGCGTATACCATTTCCCAGTGCAGTTCAGCCAGATGGACGTAGCAGTCGCTGCATTGTTCCGAATCGAGCTCACCCTCGAGCAGGGTGAGCTCATGTTGGATGTGGGACGATATCTTCTTCTCCTCGGAATCCAGCATACCGAAGGCAAGTAGGCGCACATCGTCAACGTCGTCGCCCAGCAAACCTTCCAAGATGGGATTAGCCACCCGCCCCGGCACGGCCTGCAGCGTAAGCAGTGCCTGCATGCGAATGTCTCGCGGCACGTTTGCGTTCAGCCGCGAGCGGATCGAGTTTTGTCCGCGCCGCATGGCATCCGCACCTTGCACGTCATACACGGGGGGCTCGACCATACGCGGCACGGCGTAGCGGTGCTGTCGCTTGATGCGGCGCAAGGCGTAGCGGGTGATAAGTAGTATTCCCACTGCGCCGACCACCGGCGCGATGAAGGAGAAACAGAACAGCAGCAGCAGAACCTGCCAGCGCGGGCGCTTGTAGCGCGATGGGAGGAGCACATAGCAGCTGATCGCCCCAATGGCACAGGCGGTAGCGTGGGCGCTCAACACACCGAGCCAGACTGTCGTGTCGTTGGCGACCATCAGCGGGCTCAGGAAGATGGCGATCTCAGTCGTCACCGCCCCCCACCAGGTCCAGTAGGCGTGCGTCAGCATCAGCTCATGCTCCAATGGCCTCGACTAGGGCATCCAGCGGGTCGACACTGGAAAAATCGATGGCGCGCAGATGGATCCCCAGCGAGTCGAAATTACCGTTGAAGCGATGAACCAGCCAACCTTCGATGCGTTGCAAGAAGCCATCCATGGCGGCAGAACTGGCAAAAGGCATGAGCACTGCGATGGACGGTTGCCCGCTGATGTCGAGTTGCCAGTACAGGTCCAGCCCGCGCTTGATGCGCAGGAACTCGGCCGGGATCACGTTTTTCAGAGACCCAGTGAAGGTCATCACAAGAATCTGGCTGGGGATACCGATTCTCTTCTGCATCTGGCGCATGCGGGCGAGTTCCTCGGCGTACTGGATCGGCATGGCAGGCAGCTGCTCTCGGATGAGCCCAACCAGCGGTGCATTGCGCAAGTTGTCAGCGTAATAACTCAGAATAACCGACATCATCTGCAAGTTCTCGACATTTATCGAGAAGAATGGCATGCGTGTCACGGCCAGTACGCCTATCAGCTCGCTGCTGCCGGCCACCAACGGAGAGACCACCAGTTGGCGAGAGCGGCGATGCTGGCTCAGATCCTTACTGGCGATATGCGCCAGTTGCTGCTGTTCTAGTGCAAGCTGCAGCAGCTCGTCGTCGTCGACCAGCGGCTCAGGCTCTCCCAAACGCATGACTTCATCGCCAAGCACTAGGCCGCTGCCACTAGGCTTGAGGCTATAAAGCACGGCTGATTCAATGTTCACGTACTGCGACAGCAAATGCAGCAGTTCGGTTGCACCGGGCATGGGCTCGGCGCTCTGTCCGTGTTCGGTGGCCAGCATACGTAGGTGCGCCAGCGCATCACGCAGTGAGGTGGGACGCGTGAGCATTTCCTGCTCGAGCCGGTCGTGCGACAGGTTGAGCAGCAGGTGACGCTTGGTCAGGCGAGAGAGCCGTTCGGTGAGGTAGACATTGGTCTCGTCCATGCGAATGATACGGTCGCGCCAGACATCGCTGAATTCGCCACACAACAGGACCAGCAGGCCACCACCGAATATGTACTCGAGGTTGAAGGATTCACTGACCAGATGCAGCCGGTCAGCAATGATCCAGTTCGCCAGCAGCGGCACGCATGCCATGAGGCCGGGCATAACGCCATAACGCAGGGAAATAAGTACCGGTGCGAGCCACAGCCAGGGGAACACAGCATGCAGCAGCATCGGGTCTTGAGGGCTGGCCAGCCAGCCCAGCACGATCGCCAAGACCGGGATGATTAGCACCTCCATCCATTTCGCGCGCACCTGTGCCTGTTCGGGCGCGAGGACCCGGGCACGGGTAGAGCGCAAGAGAAGCTGCTTCAGTCCTGTATAAGGCATGCAATGATTCATGCTGCCCGAGCAGCGTCGCTGAGCTTGAGGCGGCCCAGGAGATCGGCAATGAGGGTTTGAGCCACGGCGGCCAGACTATTGCGGCTCCAGCCGGTTTGCGCACCCGATGCGCTCCAGACAATACGACCATTACTCAGATCAATGACCTTGAGTGTGAGGCCAACCACGGGTTCACCGTCCAAGCCGACCTTGTAGCGCCACTCCTCAACGCTGCCGGTAAGCGCGTAACGCGCGCCCTGTTCGCGCGCCCATTTCTGAGCCTCTTCACTGCCTTTGCGCTCTGCAGGCTCGAAGAGACTGTCACGCGACATGGTAGTAGGGTAATGCAGCAGATTGCCAACGCCGCGGCCCAGCAGATTGTGCTCAAGCATGGCCTCTGCCGCCAGAGCAGCTTGCGGCGTTTCAGTGTTGTTCACCACGGGCAGCAAAGCCCACTTGGCGGCCCGATCCAATGGTTCGGAACCCACCGTAGAGCGGATAGCGGTGGTACAGCCGGTCAGGGCAAGGGCGCCGAGCCCGAGAAGGATGAAAAGTCGTGCTCTCATGAATACTGCTCCTAGAAATAATGCCGGTATCTGATCGACAGAGAATGGGTCGTTGCACTGCCTGGCACGGCCCCATCGCTGCTTTGCCATTGCATAGCCATCTCGTCTGTTCCGATCAGTGAGCCTGCCACGCCGAGCAGACCGGTATAACCATCACCTGCGACGGTATTGTGTCGCAGACACAGGTCCATGAACGGACGCCAGGCGCGACGATAGCCACCACGCTGGCCCGGGCCCGCCGCGGTGTCACCCATGGATACGCAACCGCCCACCGTGGTGTTGCTTTGCGGGACGAAGTACTCGGCAGCGCTGATGATGCCGTTGCCTATGCCGGTCTGGAGGTAGGCGGGCAACCGGGTCAGGTTCTCGGCACTTATGCTGCCATTCGCACTGAAATCCTGGCCCAAAGCGTAGACCCGGGCTCGCCATGCTGGGAACTCGGTTTGCAAGCGATGGCCGACCTCAAGTTCAAGTATGCGCCCGCTGCCCAGTTCGTCGTGATACTGGGTGTAGTAGCGGCTCATGTGCGGGGCAATGCGCAGGTAGTTGCGCTTGTCCAAGCTGTAGCTAAAGCTGGCATAGAGGCTATTTTCGTAACCAGCCACCCGCAGTGGCAGCGAGAGGATGGACTCGCTGCGATAGTTCAGGCCGATCTCGTAATTCAGTCGCGCCAGCAGTTGCCCGCTGCGATACAAGCGCAGGCTCTGGATGCGTTCCAGTGCAGCGCGCTGCTGCAGGTTGATGCGGCTTTCATGGTCCACACCGAACATGCGGAATTCCAACAAGTCGAGCTGGTCACTGTCCGGCGCTAGCGTGGCAAAGTTGGGGTCACTGCTGGACTGGCCCACGCGCGAGCCGCCAGCGAGCACGTGCAGGCCGGGGTTGGCTACCCAGCGCCCTTCGAATTGCAGGCCTTTGCGCTCAAGAACATCCAGCCCTTCGTTAAAAGCGCGCAGCTGCAGGTAGTTCGCGTTCGGTGGAAACTGCAGGCGCAGGCGCTCATGCATAACATCGGCTGTGCTGCTTTGTTCCATGCCCTGCTGTGCCGTCTGCAGTGCCAGCGGCGTCTGGCCCAGGGCCTGGGCCATCTCGTAGCGGATCTCTGGGGACAGACGACTATGCTTGCCTCGGTTCAACAACGCGTCCATGCGCGTGGCATCGCCCTGCTGCAGAGCAACCATGGCATCGGTCGCCGCGGGTACCTCGCGGCTCTGGCGCAAGTAACTGCGCAGCAGCCAGCTGCGTGCCAAGGCAGGCTGCTCCTTGAGCGCCGTCCAGCCCAGCAGTAGGTTGTCAATCTGCTCTTGCGTTGCAGCATCGACCGGGCCTGCGCGCAGCAGCAGGGCTAGCTGCTTCACCAGTTGCTGGCCGGGATCTCCAGACTGGTCGAGCAGCGCCTGCCGGGCCCAGGCCTGCATTTCGGGCTGCCGGCCTAGGGCACGTAGGTCTTCCGGCTGGTGCGGCCGATAGGTCTGCAGCAGCCGCCAAGCATGCAGGCGCACGCGGTTAGCCATGCCAGTTCGGCCCAATTGAGTGAGCGTGTCAGCGTAGTTGAGCAGCAATAAGGGATCGTCAGAGCGTCGATCCAGGGATTTGAGATGCCAGCTCAGGGCTTCCTGATGCTGCCCCAGCAATTGGTAGCCTGCCGCATAGGTTGGCCAAAATTCGGGATCGCTGGTGGCACGCGCACGGTATTGCTGCAGAGCTTGCGCAAGTTCCGACTGTCGTCGCTCGTTGATCATGAACCACAGCAACGCCTGAACCAGATTGTCGTCTTGCGGCGCCAGTTTTCGTACACGCAGCAGGTCCTGCCAACCAGCTTCGGACTTTCCCTGGCGCATAAAAAACTGAGCTCGTCCAAATAGGAAGGGGACGTGCTGCTCGGCTCGCTCCAACTGCTGGGGCGAGAGGGACCGGTAGACGTTGGCCTGCCCGGCAGTGTCGCCGAGCTCGCCGTACATTTCTAGGACCTGTTGCAAATGATCGGCCGTGCCAAAGCGGCGGTAAGCCTCATTCGCCAACGCGACAGCGGCATGGGCGTCGCGCTGTCGCGCCAAAAATATCAGGCGAGCCCAGTCGCTAGCTTCGCCCTGGGGCAAAGTGGCGATGCGACGATAGGCCTGCTCGGCCGTGAGGAAGTCGCGCCGTTCCCAGGCGACTTGGGCGAGCAGGCGCCAGAACTCGCTAGCATCGGCGGAGACTCGCCGGGTCTGTGCCTGCAACAACTCCTGGGCCTCGTTCCACTGGTCGCGGCGGATGTAGCCGAAGACCGCTTGCAGCACAGCTTCCATACTGAAAGGCTCCAGCGGTACTCGTTCGACGTACAGGGCCAGCGCGCGATCGTCCTCACCAGCGTTGGTAGCCAGCCGAGCCGCGAGATCGAGCAGCAGCGGCTGGCGCTTCGCCCGGTACTGGATCTCGAAGAAACGCCGGCCCTGGGAGGGTTCGGCGGAACTTTCGTACAGCCAGTAGATTTCTTGCCATTGCACGTCAGTCAGCGGTGCGCGTTCGGCTCGGTAGGCCCAAGCCCGAATCGCAACCTCAGGATCGCTCATGGCTGGGGCTAGGCGCAAAACCCCGGTCACGGTTTCCTCGGAACGATCTCCCATGTTGAACAATACACGCCATTGCTCGGCTGCCCAGGAGGGATAGCCCAGCCATTCCGCCACCTGTGCCAGCCTTACGCGCCACACCCGGCTCCGTGGTTGGTCCTGCACAGCTTGCCGGGCGATGTGCAGCGCTTCCTTGAGACGGCCCGTACTCACCATCACGTCGAAAGCCAAGCGGTAATCATCGTCCTGGAATGCACGCAGCGTGATGTCCTGCGCGGCTGGCAGTGGACTGCCTGCCTCGGCCGCACGCAGCGACGCTAGCTGCGCAGCGCAGCCTGCTGCGATGATGAGGCGTGCCAGCAGGCTCATGAGGGCTGACGTCCGAATTCGGATGGCAAACGGAAGACTAGGCGCCGGGCATAGCGAGCAGCCTGCATCGGCTCACCAGCCGCCAGACAGGTCTTGACCAGGTAACGCAATGTGGGCAGATCGTCCTCCAGTGTGCCCAGGTGCTGCTCGGCGGCGCGCATCGCCTGCCGGTAGTAGCCGCCCGACATATAGGCGCCGATGCCGAGCTGGAACAGACGTCGGGCCGCCGTCATGTTGTCGGCCTTGTCGCGTGCCAGTAAAAAGTACTGTGCAGCCAGTTCATGCTGACCGCGGGACAGAGCAGCGTGACCACGCTCCTCTAGTGACTGAAACGTAAGTTCGCTGCCAGTACGCTGCATGAACTGCCTACCGTAGCGCGGCAAGTTAAGGCGGAACGCGAGCATCGAGAACTGCTGGGCCAACGTGAGCGACAGCTCGTCATCAAGCGCCTTCTGCATGAGTTCGGTCAGCCGGGACTGGATGCGCCGCTCTTCCTGCCGTGTTGTTCCTTCGGACAGCATGCGTTCATAGGTCTGAAGCAGGGTCATTCGGGCTTGGTTACGCTGGCGCTGATCCGAGGCGTCAGTAAAGGGCAACAACATTTGTTCCAATGCCCTGGTTTCTATTTTTTCAGCGCCGAACTTGGCAAGTAAGATGGCGGCGTCAGCGTTGCGGATGTCGGCGCGATATAAATTGCGGATATAGGACAACGTGAGATCGTCTAGCCGGTCTTGCTCGTATAACTGTTCCACCAGCGCATTTCGTGGATAAATCAGGTACAGCAAGCCGAGCATGAGAAAGGCCAGCAACAGGAGTTGCCAGGTACTGGTCAGCCCCAGCCTGGGGATCTCCCCCTCAGTGCTGGCATATCGCTTCGAGCGGTCTGGCAGCATGAGCTGAGATGGTGTAGTGGTTGAGTGTGCCCTGGCGGAGGACCGGGCTCAGATCCTTGCCATCCACGTGGACGCGGCAGCCGGCGACTTGATCCAGCGTGAACTTCAGCGGAACGGTTCCTTCGAGTATCCAGCGATACGTGCCCGCTGCGGCTGTATACCGGGCAACGCTCGCATTGGCCGAGTCCAGGCGCACGGTAGTGGGCTTGCTGTCATCGTGCAGCACAAGTTCGGCCGCGTTGTCGCTCACATGGACATAGGTTGCCGCACGGCCCTTGCGGTAGCCGGCGATAGCCTGACTGCGTTGCAGGTCGGGCACGCCCAGCTCCGGTGACAGTCGCAGAGTGCGCAGCCTATCGCTACCGCGGATGCGCCAACCAGCAGGTGTACGGGCAACGACGAGACGCTGGAAGTCGAGCACCTTGCGGGCGTAGTCGCTCACGAACACCGGCGTAGTCTCCTGCTTCAGGGCATAGGCCATGACCTTGTTGAGCGATTGCATGCCGGCGATCTTGGTCGTAATATAAGTATGGAAGTAGACATTTATGGGCTTGAGGCGACGTGGACTTTCGGTGAACTCGAAAGTCTCGATCACGCGCTCATAGCCGTAGAAGGGTCCGCGCCAGTTGTTGGTATAGACGTTCTCGTTCTGATTTGGTGCGAACACCTGGAAGCCACCGGTGCGCTGCATGCCCAGGCCCTCTACGTGGGTAATGCTGGCCTGGGTCCGCGTGGCGACGGTGTCGCCACCGTTCATGTTGAGCAGTCCGAGCTTCTGTGTACGGGCTAGCGCATCACTGCCAGGGTTGCAGTCACCGGTCCAGAAGAACATTTCCACCCTCTTTCCTGCAGGTGCGAGTCGACTTTCGATGTAACGCACCGAGCCTTCGATCTCGCGCTGCAAGTCGAACTGGTAGCCCGGCAGCGGCAGATGGTAGTTGTCTCTGGCATCTGCCGCGCCGTTGCTTGCCTGGTACCAGTTGAAGGGATGGGTATAGCTGTGCGAAGCTATTGCCACGTGGGCCTCGCTGAAAATGTCGCGAGCTACTTGCTCGGCGCGCGCGGACAGCTCCGGATGCAATCCTTTGGGTGATAGCTCAGCCTCGATCACCGAAATCGTCATGGGAAGCTGGTAGGTTCGCACGACGCGGTCGCGCACCAACTCTCCGGCCAGAGGCTCACCTGGCAATTCGCTGCGACTGACAAAGCCGTCGCCATCCATATGGACCATGAGCATGCGCCTGCCGGTCTCGGTGGTGACGTCGGGCACCGGCATGGCCGGCAGCTTCAGGGCCTGCTGAAGAAATGCGTAGGGATCAATGACCCAGCGGTCACCCACGTCGCCTGGCTGGGTGACGACGCCGTAGGGGCCAAGGACATAACCGCCCCAAGACGTGAGGGCCGCGGCAATCTGCGACACCTCTCCGCGCTGTAGGGTGAGTAAGGGCTGGCCCTGCGCCAAGTCGAGTCTATAGAAGCCATCCAGAGGAGGACGTGGTGTGGCCTCGAAGCCCATCATCGCCGCCTGCTGACGTACGCTAATGGACGTCATGGCCCGAGGTGAGGGGCCACTGCTGAGTCCGAGACGCTTGCCCAGAGCGCTCCCCAGCACGAAATCAATCTGGTTCACGAAAGCTACCGGCAAATTATCACCGAGCTGCTTCTCCAGCCAGACTAGCAGGTCCTGCCGCTCCCGCCCTTGAGGCGAGCCTTCGAGCCAGAGAACCACACCAGCATAAGTGCCAGCCAGCGGACCAACCGGCAGTTTGTTCGTTGGTACAAATTCCGGAACGTAGCCTAAGTGGTTGAGCGGAAGCGAGAGGAGACGCATTGCCGCGACTTGGCGTAACTCACTTTCGTTGGCTGTCGGACTATGCACGACTAGCACACGCCGAGGCAGGACTTCGATGCTGCCTACGCCCATCACGTTTACCTCTGCGGTAGTGACCCAGGGCGTGAACCCCAACGACATGATGCGCCTGGCAGTATCCCGAGCCAGTTCGCGTTGGCCCAGCGGTACATAGTCGATGGCGATGACCGGAAGCTGAAAATCGTGGCGAACCTGCTGGAGCTGAGCTAGCAACCAGTTGTGGTCTGGCTCGGAAACCGCCTCGTAGCGACCCGATGCCGCGTCATGGCGATGGAACAGCGATTCGGCAGCGACGGCGGCAACGTGCGTGTGCGTCTGCGCGAGAATCTCGAAACCACGGTTGTAAATGAACCGGATCTCAGGGTAGCGTTGGACAAGTTCGCGAATGAGCGCCACCATACCGACTTCCTGATCAAGCCGCTCCTTCTGCGTACGCGCAAAGAGATGATACGAGTCCAGGGTATCTAGGAAAAAGGTGCGAAAGCCTCGTTGCCAGAGCGGGTCAATGACCTGCTTTGAGAAAAACGCTGGCCAGTCAGGTTCGGATTGGTTGATCAGCAGACTGCCCCAGGTCCGGTTCCGGCCACGCAACCATTCTTGAGGAATACGGGAAGCATAGGGTCGGGAAGGGTGGACCTCGCCAACGGAGACGTATGCCACCAAATGCGTGTAAGGCATGTCAGGGACGCTGAAGTCCTCCAAATGGTCCGGATCCATCACAACCCAGTCGAAGGCATGAAGCTGGTCCCAAGGCTGCTTGTGGCCGTAAAAAAAAGCGACCGAAGATCCTCCTATCTCCAAGGATTTCGTCGCGCCAGCAAGTGCTAGCTGCTGTGAACAAATCGCAGTTAAGAAAACGAAAAGGAACTTCACGTCAGTTCTTGAGGCAGTGTCCAACAAGCCACAGCACAGCTGTCTGATTTATCAACATGTGAGAGGCAAAAATTGAAGGAAGAATTCTCCCTTTGATTGCCAAGTTTCGAGTGTGAAATCCAACATGATTCCTGAGTTTCTCTTCATAGATTTCGGTCATACGGAATGCGTTCCCGTGAGTTAGGGCAACTATCCCACGCTTGAGAACCAGACGGTTCAACGGGATTGCCTCGCCAAAGGCGTCGTCGCCTAAACTGCGATAGTTTTTCACCCTCAATTCAGCCGCCCTCCCCTAGGGGGACTTCACGTTGAGATCGGAAATAATCTTGAGTCTCTTCCTGCATGCAACATTGCGAATGCAAAGCCTCTGCAATCCCGACAACATCTAATCGGAGAAGGTGTCAGATACGATTCATGTTGTGAGCGATCCAAATCGAACTGATTCAACAGCCTTGATCTAGATGCCCACTTCGAGATTTCTCTCAGTCCCTCTCAACAAAGCTGCAGAGCAGGAACGGTCCAACTGTAGACGCCGACAATTAAGAATTCGTTAGGAACACCGTCGACCTGACTGAGGGGCATGAGGCTCGAGTGAAAAAGATCACAGAGAAAACAGTTTTGACGTTTACCCATAGAAAATTAATGCTTCCTTAATCTTTAATCACTAGCATGCAGTAGGCAGTGGGGCCTGTTTGGCCCCACTGCTCCTTTGCCTCCGAAAATCCTGGTGATTGACCAGATCTTTACGCCGCGTTTCAGCAACGCTACTGGCAGCGGAATCAAGGCCGTATGACTGAATGACTGTCCAGCAACACAACTAGAAACAGCGCGCCATCACATGAGACCCAGTATTCTTCTGGTTGAAGACGACCTCGATCTCGGGCTTGCTTTCGAGTCTGGTCTTGGTCTCTACGGCTTCAATGTCGAACTAGTGCACAACGGTGTCGCAGCAGAGCGAGCCTTGAATGGGCAACGGTACGCAGCATGTGTCCTAGACCTGGGATTGCCCGACATGGATGGGATAGCAGTCGTTCAATCAATTCGCAGTCGATCAATCAGTACACCGATACTCATACTCACGGCCAGAGACGCTCTATCGGAAAAAATTAGTGGTCTCAATGCAGGAGCAGACGACTATGTCCTGAAGCCTGTTGATCTTCAGGAACTTGTGGCACGTCTCAAATCCCTTATTCGCCGCTCTGGGGGGGCTAGTTCTGAGGTGCTTACCGTTGGTGAACTTTGCCTGAATTCATCCAAGAGAATCGTGAGCGTAGATGGATTGGTGATTGAACTCACGGCGAAGGAGTTCGATCTGGTCCATCTCCTCATGATTAACGAAGGCCGCGTTGTGTCGAAACAGAAGCTTCGTGAGAGTCTCGCAAAATGGGGATCTGAAATCGAAAGCAATTCAATCGAAGTTCATATTCACAACATTAGACGAAAGCTCGTAGGCAATCATATTGAGACTATCCGAGGTATAGGCTACGTCATTAATCGATAGTCAATCTTAGCGAGACAAGAGTGAAGTTGTTGAATTCAATCCAAGGAAGACTGCTAGCCTTGCTAATGGGGTTGATGGTGTATGTCTGGGTCGCTGCCACGATACTGACTTGGTACGATGCTCAGCACGAACTAGACGAGTTACTCGATAGCCACTTGGCACAAGCAGCATCACTCCTACTCATACAAAGTGAGTCCAACGAACATGAGCACATGATTGATGCGCCTACGCTGCATCGATACGCGCCGAGAGTGGCATTTCAAGTCTTCAAAAATGGGCGCCTTACTATCCATTCAGAGAATGCCAGTCATCTTGCCATGTCTACTGCAGAATCCGGCTTTAACACAGTAGAGTTGAGAACGGGGGAGCCATGGCGTGTCTATGGTGTCGTGCAGAGCGAAAAACGGCTGCAGGTGTTTGTTGGCGAACAGCTTTCTGCACGAAGAGACATCCTATTGACGATCCTACGAAGTGTTCTCTGGCCACTGCTCTTTGCATTACCACTACTGATTTTCGCTGGCTGGTGGTCAGTTCGCCAAGGATTGGCACCGATCTATCAGTTGCGCCGCTTGATAACGCGCCGCAAACCTCAATCGACTGAACCAATAGAGTTAATTGACCCTCCACGCGAACTCAGGCCCCTCGTTGCTGAATTAAATGAGCTTCTTGCTCGAGTCGCAAAAATGTTGGAGCTGGAACGCAGATTCACTGCGGATGCCGCGCACGAACTGAGAACTCCTATCGCAGCAATCAAGATGCAGGCTCAGGTCGCATTGAGCCAACCTGACCGTGGAGCAGAAAAAAATCTATCAATCCAAAAGCTGCTAATTAACTGTGACCGAGCGGGACGCTTGATTGAGCAGCTAATGATGCTTTCACGATTAGACGCCGAGGTGGATCGCACTGACGAATCTTCAAGCGATCTACTAGAGGTGACTGAACAGATCTCGGCGGAAATGGCTACTACCGCAATAGAAAAACATCAAAATCTTTCGCTGATTCATGATGACACGCCCTTGCCGCCTGTCCCCGTTCGAAGCACCCTGTTGGGCATTCTGATACGAAATCTCCTCGACAACGCCATCAAATACAGCGGCGAAACCTCAACAATTTCTATTGTTGTGAGAGGAAATCCAGATTGGGCAGAACTTGTTATTGAAGACAGTGGCCCGGGAATGCCCAGTTCGGATTTGCTGCGTCTTGGGGACCGCTTCTTCAGAGCACGACAGCAAGGCATTCCAGGCAGTGGTTTGGGCTGGTCGATCGTGAAGAGAATCGCCGAATCAAGCAAAGCTGAAGTTCATGTTGAAAACTCGGAGCAGCTTCATGGCCTCAAGGTCTCGGTAAAGTGGTCGGTGCACCGACGCTAAGTTACATCAACCAGGGTAGTAGAACAGATTGTCGCGCTGAGTCCGACTTCTATCTGTTAGAGACATGAATTTTTTATTACGACATCTGGATTTCAATGCGACAAGAATATGAAAATATCAGAGTCTTGGTAACAGGTGGAGCTGGCTTTATCGGTTCGCATACTGTGCAAACACTCATAGCGAATGGCGTCTCACAAGTCACCATTCTCGACAATCTGTCAACAGGGAGTTGGCGAAAGCTGCTCAACATTGGTGGCGTCAAATTTCGAATGGGCGACATACGATCTAGCGTAGATGTGCAAGCTGCGCTGGAAGACGTAACGCACGTTATTCATCTTGCTGCGCAAGTATCGGTCGGCAAATCGATTGACGAGCCAGCGCTATCAGCGGATGTCAACATCACTGGATTTGTCAATCTACTAGACTGTGCACGCCGAGCGAATGTGAAACGTATCGTTTATGCGTCTAGTGCTGCCGTCTATGGCAACCCAGCAGAATTGCCTCTCCAGGAAAATTCGATATTAGCCCCTCTCTCGCCCTATGGCCTCGAAAAACAAATAAATGATCAGTATGCAGCGCTTTATCAACAGCTGCATGGAACATCAATTCTCGGGCTCAGATATTTCAATGTATATGGCCCAGGGCAGGATCCAGCTTCGCCATACTCAGGCGTGATTTCCAAGTTTTTAGACTCGGTGAAGATGGGGCAAGCCTTGACTATCTTTGGCGACGGCGAGCAAACACGAGATTTCGTATATGTCAAGGACGTCGCGTTGATTAATGTGCATGCATTGCTTTCCCCTGAGACAGGTGTCTGCAATGTTGCGACCGGACAACCCATGTCACTCAATCAGGTAGTCAACACCCTGTCCACCAGTTGCGGTCAAAAGCTACCAGTCGCATATCGTGCATCTCGAGTTGGTGATATTAGGCACTCCAGGGGCTCCACATCTCGACTGAGAAATATCTTCCCGCTCGTTGATGCGACCAGCTTTCCTGATGGACTCGCAACCTTACTGAGAACGAACTAACAAACGCAGATCTATCCACGAGCTATGTTCACTTTTAGACACGGAATTCAAGAGAATCTTAGCGCTAGATCTCTTCAACTGATCTCCCTGATTATCATCACGCAACAATGTCAGATGCACCTGCGTAAAGGTTATACGAAATAGTCAGATGAGCAAGCACACTACTCAGTGCTTCACTTTGAAAATTACAATAAAGCTAGAGCTTACTGTAGATATGCGTTGGGGCCTCACGTCAGACTAGATGAGAAATTTTTAGTCAACAAAGAACGTTAGATCTTGTTTTGCAAGAATGCCCAAAAAATCTCTTGATTCGATAACGGGTTTCCTTGGTCGCAGTGCTGGTTTACGCGCTTTGAGCCGACTGGTCGATGCGGTTATGCCGTCAGATGCAAATCCTTGGGCTTCCCCCGATTCCCCGGACGGTTTGCTTAGCCCTTTAAGCCTTCTTCAAACTGGACCGGGCTGAGGAAGTCTAGCTTGGAGTGCTTGCGCACCGGGTTGTAGAACCTCTCGATGTAG
>Ga0187844_10001428_pt1 | contig 18247 bp, 18 predicted proteins | sample SpaLakP09_SKY_50_FD_134517 | JGI IMG/M metagenome (GOLD analysis project Ga0187844, IMG submission 134517) | Oligotrophic lake water microbial communities from Sparkling Lake, Wisconsin, USA - SP09_SKY_50 | ecosystem: Environmental > Aquatic > Freshwater > Lake | place: USA: Sparkling Lake...
CCTATTAATGAGAATATTCCCATAATAGGATGTATCATAAATATAAGAATAAAAAAAACTAAGGCGGATGGCGCCTCCATTATTCCCATCATTGCTGTAGATTTGAAAAAGTTTTTTATTGAATTTAAATTGCTTAAAGCTTGAGTTGCCCCAGGCGGATTATTTTGAAGTGTCGCCTTAAAGATAGCATTGAATATTCTTATTGATTTTAATTCTGCCAATCTTAACGCTGCAATCGCTAGATATTTTCCGCGTATGTTTTCCAATACCCCATCTAAAAGCAAAACAAATATTAACAATACAGTCACGTAAATTAATGTCTCTGTACTTCTACTGTCGAGTACAGGACCATAAACTTCTCTCATGTATGCGATTGGTGCTAACGTTAGTAGTCCTGATGCTAAACTGTAGAGAAAAGCCTTTTTAAATTGCGGCATTAACTTAATAATATCATTTGTTAATTCAGAATATGTTTTCTTCATTTATACTTCCAATAATTCTATGTTTTTTATTATATTTAAATCTTCATTTACCTGTTCTTTTATAAATTCTAAAGTTTCAAATGAAAATCTTAACTTGTATTTATCATCTATTTTATATAAAATTATTTCGTTAAGTTTTTTATTTATAATAACATACTCAATTTTCTCATTCATTTCAATTTCAAATTTCATTCTTCCATCTAAACTGTAAAGTGACAATATATTTTTTTTAATACTCAAAGTATGTCGATCAAAGAAAACAGGTGTCTCTTTTGGAAATCTTAAGATCGGTAATTTCAAATTATTTTTCTTAGCAGAATGCCACTTTTTTAATGGGTCTTGATATATATTCTTAGCTGCTCTGCATACTGAATAGATCACATTTGCACTCATTTGCGATCCAAGTTGAGGAAACTCCTCTCTAATTTTCCTGTAGGCTAAATGATGCAATGCAACACGATTCCAACAATAGTTTGAAGCTACGATTGGTGACAAATAGTTGCAGGCTGCGGAAAAAGTTGATTGCAACTCTTCCAAGCGAAGTATCTGACTTTGCGAAGGATTCAATGTGACTGTAATAAAAGCGAACATATTCATATGTTATCATATGTTAGTTTATCCATATATGAATTTTTTTTTACTTTCCGGCTCAATCTAGCTCTTCCTTTTTTTAGTCTTTGTTCTAGGCGATTTCGTTATACGATGAAGCTGTTTTTTTACTTTTTTTGGGGTTCAAATGATCCGAATCACCGTCGGTTTCGATACGCGAGAGGCCGTTGCATACCATACCTTTTGCCAAAGTATTCTTGAGAGGGCCTCTTGCCCAGTTTCTTTTACCCCACTTATTTTGAGTAGCTTACAGGGTTATGAAGATACACACACAGATGGAAGCAATTCCTTCATTTATTCACGTTTCTTGACACCTTCGCTTTTTGAATTCAAAGGCTGGGCAATTTTTGCGGATGGCGACATGATTTGCATGGACGACATCAACAAACTTTGGCAATTACGTGATCCAAGTAAAGCTGTAATGTGTGTAAAGCATGACTACAAAACAGTTGCAGCCGAAAAATATTTAGGGAATAAAAATCAAGACTATCCTAGGAAAAATTGGTCTAGCCTTGTACTCTGGAATTGTGAACATTCCGCTAACAAAATTCTAACTAAGGAATTCGTGATGCAACAAACTGGTGCTTTCTTGCATCGATTTACATGGCTTTCTGACAACTTAGTTGGCGAGATTCCAAAGGAATGGAACTGGTTGATAACAGAATACCCTAATAACCAAGAAGCTAAGCTACTTCACTATACGCTTGGTACACCTTGCTTTAATGACTATTGGAATTGCGAAATGTCAACGCATTGGCATGAAGCATACACTCGCGCTAACAATGGAATGAAAGTTTGAAATGGCTGTTGTTTTTGAAAACGATGTTTTGAAACTTGGTAGAGATGTACTTAGCGCCGAGGCTCAGGCCCTTTTGCATTGCTCAAGTTTATTGGATCATCAATTTGAAGCTTGCGTCAGGGCACTCGTTGAGTGTGATGGTAAACTTGTTGTTACTGGCATTGGTAAAAGTGGACATGTTGCCAGAAAAATTGCAGCCACCTTCGCCTCCACTGGCACACCTGCATTTTTTGTTCACGCAGGAGAAGCTGGGCATGGTGACTTAGGCATGATTACCGCCAAAGACATCCTGTTGGCAATTTCAAACAGCGGTGAAACTGAAGAGGTCATTAACTTCGTTTCCTTTGCAAAGCGATATGGTGTTAAGGTCATCGGCATGACTGGTAACGCCATCAATCAAGTCGCAAAATTAAGTGACTGGCAGCTAAATTCAGAAGTATTGTTTGAAGCTTGCCCTCTAGGCGTAGCGCCTACATCGTCAACCACAGTTCAACTTGCTCTTGGTGATGCGCTAGCAATGTGCGTATTAGCATTGCGAGGCTTTAGCAAAAAAGATTTCGCCAAAACACACCCGCTTGGAAGCCTAGGACGCAAATACTTCCTAAAAGTAGCAGACATCATGGAACCTATTGCTCGAATTCCACATTGCGAATCTGAAGCCACTTTACAAGAAGTATTACCCAGTATGGCCATCGGAAGAATGGGGGCTATTTTGGTTGTCAAAGATGAATCGCTTTGCGGTATTTTTACAGACAGCGACTTGAGGCGCTTACTTGTTCAATTTAAAGATCAAATTCACGAACAATTGCGTTTGCCCATCCAACAATTCATGACTGCATCACCTCTCACAATAGAAACCAAAACTCTTGCGAGTGATGCACTTCGAATATTTGAAGCTCATAGAGTCAGTAGAGTTGTATGCCTTGAAAATAATAAGCCCGTAGGAATATTGTCTTTGCATAATCTTCTAGACAATAAAGTAAGTTAACTACTGCTTTTTATGAAAATTACTTTTTTAACCAAATATCCCATCATTAAAAATGGGGCTAATTTATATTCCCCTGGCGCCTCTGCTCGTTTACGCGTTATCTGTCCAGCTCTTGAACTTATCAAATTTGGTCACCACGTAAGCATTACAACAATTCCTAATGAGCAGTCTAGTATTAAGTTTGAAAATGACTCAGACTTGTATATTTTATCTAAGATCACAAATCCAAAACATCTTAATCAGATAGCTATTTTCTTTGAACTAAATAAAGATAAGCAATTGATAATTGATATTTGTGATAATCGTTTTGAAACAGACATATATCACGAATTATTTATTAAATTAGTTGCGATTAGTTCTGCTGTATTTTGTAACTCCTTAACTATGGCTAATATCATTTCTAAATATTCAGATCATAAAATTATTGAAATACTTCCGGAAGCGATAGAAGGTAATCAACTTCACAGAAAACCGATTGACCCTAATAATGTTAGGCTATTGTGGTTTGGTCATCAAGATGGATTGTTTCAACTTAAGAAGAATTTCCAGAAAATTCAGTCCTTGCCTCAAATTCATTCTTTACATTTAGTTACTGCACCAACAAATGATGTTTTGTTATGGCTAGATCAAATTAATAATAATTCAGCAAATAGTCTGCCAGTTATATTTAGTCCTTGGTCTATTATTGGGCTTCGCAAGGCTGCAAGTATTAGTGACATCTCCATATTGCCAGGTTCAAATGACAGTTTTTGGGTTACTAAGAGCCCAAATAGATTGTTGCAATCCTTGTGGTATGGATTGAGAGTAGCAGCATTTCCTTTTGATAGCTATCTCAATTACAAAGAGCATATATGCTTAAATGAAGACATAAAAAAGGCTATCTTAAACTCAATAGAATGTCATCCTAGTACTGAATACATTAATATGATTAATTCGAATTTTTCTAATTTAGCAATTGGAAAAGCTTGGAATTACTCACTACTAAAAACAATAAAACAATAAAACAATAATTTTAATTATGCTACAAAATTCAACAATTTTAATTACTGGGGGCACAGGGTCTTTTGGGAACACTTTTGTGCCCATGACTCTTAGCAAATACAAGCCAAAGAAAATCATCATTTTTTCGCGAGATGAAATGAAGCAATGGGATATGGCAAAGAAATTTAATAACGATAGCAGAGTTAGATTCTTTATAGGAGACGTTAGAGATAAAGAGCGCCTATATAGGGCTTTAGATTCCGTTGATTATGTTGTCCATGCTGCTGCCACAAAAATTGTTCCAACTGCAGAATACAACCCATTTGAATGCGTCAAAACTAACGTCGTCGGTGCTATGAATCTTATTGATGCATGTATAGACAAAAAAGTTAAAGGAGTAGTAGCTCTTTCTACTGATAAGGCCAGTAGCCCAATCAATTTGTATGGCGCGACCAAATTAACTTCAGATAAGCTATTTGTGGCTGGAAATGCTTATTCAGGTGAACATGGTACAAAATTCTCAGTAGTTCGATATGGTAACGTCATGGGATCTCGAGGGTCAGTGATTCCATTCTTTTTGTCAGTTCGTCCTTCAGGCGTTTTACCTATTACTGATGAACGTATGACACGGTTTATGATTTCACTTGAACAAGGTGTAGAACTTGTTTGGCATTCTTTTGAAGATATGGTGGGTGGCGAAATTTATGTAAAAAAAATTCCTTCAATGAAAGTTATTGACTTAGCTCGCGTCGTTGCGCCTGAATGTATACAACGCATTATCGGTATTCGACCTGGCGAAAAGTTGCACGAGCAAATGATTGGATCAGAAGATTCTATTTATACTTATGAATATCCCGAACACTACAAAATACTACCCTCAATTAATGACTGGAACATAAGTTCTGAAAGAATTAAAAACGGTAAGAGAGTTTCCGATGGATTTGTTTATTCAAGTGATAATAATTCTGAATGGATGAGCGACTCTGCCCTTGAATCTTGGATCACAGAAAATCACAAAAAGATGAAAGAATTACTATGATTCCTTATGGCCGACACGAAATAACAAGATCTGATACCAATGCAATCATAGAGGTACTCAAGTCAGATTTTTTAACTCAAGGTCCTAAAGTACCACTTTTTGAAAAAGTAGTTTCTGAAAAGGTTGGTGCACAATTTGGTATTGCTGTTAACAGTGCGACTTCGGCCCTTCATATTGCTTGTAATGCACTGGGCTTGGGGAAAGGAGATTGGCTTTGGACTACGCCAATTTCGTTTGTGGCTTCTGCTAATTGTGGTTTGTATTGCGGTGCCAAGGTTGATTTTGTTGATATAGATCCAATAAGCTATAATATCTGCCCAGTTTCACTTGAAGCTAAACTCATGGTTGCTGATAAATCAGGCCGTTTACCAAAGGTGCTCGTTGCTGTGCATTTAAGCGGCCAACCATGCGATATGGTCAATTTACACCGTCTAAGTCAGAAATTTGGTTTTCGGATAATTGAAGATGCATCACATGCTATTGGAGGGAAATACGAAAATGAATATATTGGAAACTGCAGATACAGCGACATTACAGTTTTCAGCTTTCATCCTGTTAAAATTATTACTTCTGCAGAAGGTGGTATGGCTCTTACCAATTGCAAAAAACTAGCTGAGTCGATGGAAATGCTACGTAGTCATGGAATAACTCGAGATCCTAAGCTTATGACCCATCAACCAGACGGCCCTTGGTATTACCAACAAGTAGCGCTTGGATATAATTATCGAATGACTGAATTACAAGCAGCACTTGGTTTAAGTCAAATGGAACGTTTAGATAAGTATGTTGAAAAAAGACACAAATTAGCTAGACTTTATGATGAACTACTTGAAGGAGCACCGTTAACTACTCCCATACAACATCCAAATAGTTACTCTGCAATGCATCTTTACATTGTTCGTCTTAATTTTAAAAAGCTTAAAATTACTCATTTAGAAGTCTTTAATCTACTCAGAGAAAGAGGTATCGGAGTTAATATCCACTATATTCCAATACACACTCACCCCTACTATCAGCAGTTTGGATTTAAATTAGGTGATTTCCCTCAATCTGAAAGTTATTATTCTGAAGCACTGAGTTTGCCAATTTTTCCTACATTGTTAGTGTCCGAAGTAAAAAAAATAGCTAAAGTTTTTTTGACTGAACTAAATAGTTATTAAATTTATTAGCCAAATATCGAAAATAACTTTGATCGCTTAGGATTAGATCTGATGCAGTTGCATACTCTTCTATAACACACCATTGTTTTATAAGTAATCTACTATTACTCGTAATCTGCCCTCTAACAGTTCGTCCTGCAGCAGAGGATTCAATTCTTTGCTACTGATTCCAACAATAATCAATTTTTAGATTAACCTTGCAAAACCGGACTACTTCTTAATCAATTGCACTTCTCAAGGGGGCAGGTCAGGTGAAATATCATGCCGGATTTTTCTACTTTTAAATGATTAGGTTTTTCGGACCATGGTCAACTTACCGCGAACAATTTTCAGGGAGAAACTGTTGGTGAATTAAACATGCCAGTGGTACTGTAACAAAGAATCAAAACCACACTCGATATGAAGTGAGGAAAGGTAGGTTATGAGATAATTCATATCGAGTGGAAGTATTATTCAATCTCGATTTAGCGTTTAATTAATTAGGTTAGAGGAGTTTTTCCAATGAGACTTGCTGTGATTCCTGCAAGAGGTGGTAGCAAGCGCATTCCTCGAAAAAATATTAAGCTTTTTCATGGTAAGCCAATGATTGAATATGCAATAAATGTTGCCATTACATCAGAACTTTTTGATAAGGTAATTGTTTCTACAGACGATTTAGAAATCGCAGAAATAGCTAAACTGCTTGGTGCATATGTCCCATTTATGCGACCTACAAATTTGTCCGATGACAACACGGCTACTGCTCCTGTAATTGTTCATGCCATTAAGGCTTGCCAGAATGAGGGATTGGATGTGACAGAAGTATGCTGCATTTATCCTAGTGTCCCCTTTCTATTGACAAATGATCTTCGGAACTCACATAAAACTCTCCTAAAGTCAACTTCAAAGTATGTATTTTCAGTAACTAGGTTCCCTTCTCCAATCCAAAGGGCTCTGATTAGATTTCCAGACGATTCAGTAAAGCCGTTCTTTGAAGAGTATGCTCAAACAAGAACGCAGGATCTAGAACAATGCTACTTTGATGTAGGTCAATTCTATTGGGGTATGACAACCACTTGGTTTCAAGAACAAAACATACATCTTAATGGCTTAGGATTTGAAATTCCAGAATGGAGAGCTGTTGACGTCGACACCCCCGAAGACTGGGAACGAGCGGAATTGCTTTACTCTATGTTGTCTAAGAATTAATCTCCATGAAAATCGCTTTTAGAGTAGATGCTTCACTGACAATTGGAACTGGACATGTAATGCGTTGTTTGACTTTAGCGGACGCTTTACGTAACCTAGGCGCAGTTTGTTTTTTTTTATCAAGAGATCATATTGGTAATTTACATAAATATGTAAAGGAAAGAGGCTACCCATCAATAAGTTTGGGGGATTCTTATGATGATTTCGGATTTGATGATTCATCAGATTATTCAACATGGCTTGGCGTTGATTGGAGACGCGATGTCAATGATACTCATTTGCAAGTTATGGGGAGGTCATTGGACTTGTTAGTGGTAGATCACTACAGTCTTGACGAGAAGTGGGAAAAAGCAATGACTTCTACTTGTTCTCAGATTATGGCTATAGATGACTTGGCGAACCGGAACCACTCAGTTCAGATTCTGTTAGATCAAAACCTTGGTAAGACCAAAGCAGATTATGTTGCTAAAGTTCCTGCTTCTTGTAGATTAATGTTAGGAACAGAATATGCACTTCTTAAACCAGAGTTTAAAGCGTTGAAGGCAAGAAGTTTATCTCGTAGAAACCTAGCAAAAGTTCGCAAAGTTTTGATAACAATGGGAGGAGTAGACCTTAAAAACGAAACACGTTCTATTCTTTTATCTCTAAGCGCTTGGAATCGGGCGAGTGATTTAGAAGTTACCGTTGTTATGGGGCCTCTTGCACCTTGGTGCGATGATGTTCGCCAATTAGCTCTGGTGTTACCTTTTCCTACAAAAATTCTCGTTGACGTACAGAATATGGGGGAATTAATGTGCGAGGCTGATTTGGCAATCGGAGCTGCAGGTAGCACTTCGTGGGAGCGCTGTTGTTTGGGTTTGCCCACCATACAATTTGTTATCGCTGAAAATCAGAAGCAGATTGCTGACACTTTAAGCAATGCAGGTGCTGCAATTATGTTAAGCAGCTTGGATGTGTTTACTAATCTTTGCGAGATGATGGATCACCTAACTAAGTTTCCATCTTTGCTTCACAACATGTCGACTGCGGCAGCAAGTTTGGTCGATGGTAATGGTGCAGAACGCGTTGCTAAGTGTATTAAAGATGAGATCTTAAAGTGAAAGTATCAATAGTTTGTAGCAATCCGTCGCATCCTGTAAATGCTTTCCTTGAGGCGTGGATGAAGCGTGAAAGTAATGTACACGACATTGAATTAGTTCGAAAAATATGCCATCTCACTGGCGGGGAAATATTACTTCTTGTGTCATGCAACGAGATTTTAACGCACAAGCATCGAGCTCTATATAGGGCAAGTTTAGTTCTGCATGCTAGCGACCTTCCTAGAGGACGTGGTTGGAGCCCTCATATTTGGGAAATCGCTTCTGGCTCTGCTTTAATTACTCTATCTCTAATAGAAGCAGAGGATAGATTAGATAGCGGTCGAATTTGGAAAAAGATACAAATCTCAGTTCCAAACAATGCTCTTTGGGATGAAATTAATTATCTGCTTTTCTCTGCAGAAATTCAAATGATTGATTTTGCACTCAAAGCTTTCCAACAAATTGAACCAGTTGAACCAATTGAACAATCCAATAAAGTTGTACCAACTTATTATCGATTACGTAACAAGCAAGATAGTTGTCTTGATCCGAATAAAAGTATTGCTGAACAGTTTGATTTAATTAGAATTTATGATTCTAATAAATATCCGACCTTCTTCGATTATATGGGCCAGAGGTTTGTTTTGAAGTTGGAGAAAATAAATGATGAATGAATTTTGTATTGCTGGTCGAAAAATCGGCAAGCAATTCCCGCCATACATAATTGCTGAGATGTCGGCTAACCATAATGGAGATTTAAATTCTGCATTACAAATTATGGATGAGGCTAAAAATGCTGGTGCTGATGCTATAAAAATTCAAACCTACCGAGCAGATACTATAACTCTCAAGTGCGATAAACCAGATTTTCAAATAAATGATGGGCTATGGGCTGGCCGAAGCCTATATGAATTATATGATTGGGCACATACTCCATGGGAGTGGCATCCTAAATTGTTTGATCATGCGCGTGATATCGGAATAACAATTTTCAGCTCTCCCTTTGACTCCACTGCAGTTGATCTTTTGGAAGGTCTAGCCGCGCCAGCTTATAAAATCGCTTCCTTCGAAGTAATAGACTTGCCCTTGATACGTTATGTGGCGAGTAAACAAAAACCGATGATCATTTCAACGGGCATGGCAAATGAAAAAGAAATTAACGAAGCAATAATCGCAGCAAGAGAGGGGGGATGTAAAGAGCTTGCCATCTTGCACTGCGTAAGCGGTTACCCTGCCCCGCCATCTGACTACAACTTGAACACTATCCCTGACATGCAGAAGCGCTTCGGTTTAACAATAGGGGTATCTGACCACTCAATTGGTAACACTATTTCAATAGCTAGTGTTGCATTGGGGGCGTCAATTATTGAAAAACATTTCACGCTGAATAGACAGGGGGGTGGCGCAGACGATAGTTTCTCCATGGAGCCAGAAGAACTGCGTCAACTCTGCACTAGTGTTCAAGATGCTTGGCAGGCAATGGGCATGGCCAATTACAGCCAAAGATCGAGCGAATTAACAAATTTAAAGTTCCGCCGATCACTCTATTTTGTAAAACAACTTCGCGCAGGTGAAAGCGTAACTGCTGATGCGATAAGAAGCATACGTCCAGGGTTTGGACTAGCTCCAAAATATATTGATGATGTTATTGGCTCTGTAGTGACTGTAGATGTCGACATTGGTATACCTGTTTCATGGAACTTAATATCCCGCTGAATTTTTTTATACTAGTTACACACTAAGCATAATAGTATGTACTACGCAATAAACTGACTCATTATTTCTAGATGTATCACGACGTAAACCATTTTTCCTTGCATCTTGAATTCATACTACTTTGCTAGTACAAGATTTACTAAAACCTTAGCCCTTAAAAAATTGTTAATTACAAAATGAGAAAAGCCATCGTTACTGGCGCCACCGGTTTAGTTGGGTTATCAGTTGCCAGAAAACTTTGTAGTATGGGCATTGATGTTCTGTGTCTAAGTAGAGGACAATTTAGTAAAGATGAAGCAAAGAGCTATTTTGGTAACTCTGCTATCCATCAACAAATCGCAATGGAAGATATTGAATCGCTTGAGAAAAAAATAGAAGTAATAGGCTGGTTGCCGGATAATAAATGTGTATTTTATAATTTTGCTTGGAGTGGTATTAATAACTTGACTGATGGTGGTTTTGCTGTTCAGTTGAGTAGTGCAATCCATGCAGCTCATGCAGTTCGCGTCGCAAAAAGAATCGGGTGCGTTAAATACGTAAACGCTGGGACACTTGGAGAGACGTATCTTGAGCGGTACTTGGCGGGTAAAAACACCAAAAAATATCAATCTTCTCAGTTAGATTATTCTCTTGCCAAATTGGCAGGCAGGGATATGTGCAAGATGGTTGCATACTTGGAGAAAATTGACTATGTCCACACTCGAATGTCCATACCTCTTTGCCCCAATTTATCCAGAGGTTCATATGTGGCGCAAACACTTAAAAAGATAATTAAAGGAGAGCAATATTCTCCACCAAAAGATAATTATCTATTTGATATCATTTCTACAGATGATGTAGCACAAGCTTATTATCTGTTGGGAAATTATGGAAAAAATAAGGCTGATTATTTTATTGGGACTTCCCGTCCTGCAAGTTTGGTGGACTATTTTGAACGCTGTGCTGATCAAAACAATCACACAAGAGAAGGGATTTTTTTCTCCCCATTAAAAGATGAAATAGATTTATTTTCTACTGAGTCATTGTTTCGGGACACTAATTTTGTTTGCACAACTGATTTTGAAAAAATTATTGTACGATTGAAGTCTCCATGAAAAAAGCAATCGTAACTGGCTCTACAGGTTTTATTGGATCAAATTTTGTTGAATATCTAATCAGCAGGGATATTGAAGTACTCTCACTTGGCCGAAAAACGCTAGATAAGGTTTCATTTATCAGGCAACAAAAACTTAAAAGCTCCAATTATCTTCAATTAGACATGTCCGAAATTTTTCATCTTGATTTAGCTATAAAAAAAATCAATTGGGATGTAGGTAATGAGTGCGTTTTCTTTAATCTTGCTTGGGGCGGCGAGAAATCTTTATCGGATTTAAATATAACTGCACAACTGAAAAATGTAGAATGGTCTGTTACTGCGCTTGAAGTTGCAAAAAAAATAGGGTGTTCTCGATTCATTCAGATAGGAACAATGGAGGAGGCCTTTACAAATATATATCTTGAACTCGATCATCATAAGAATAAACAGCATAATCGACATGTAATTTATTCGGTTGCCAAGATGGCCGCTAAAAATGCACTCAAACTAAAAGCTGAAAGCCTAGGCATTGATTTTATCTATGTTTTTCACTCGCACGTTATGGGGCCAGATGACGACAAGGATTCTTTTCTGCAAGTTACTCTTCAAAAGCTAATTTGTGGTGATGAATTGATCTTCTCTAACGGCGAGCAATATTTCGACGTGGTTTCAGTGAGTGATTGTTCTCTAGGTTATTATTTAATTTCTATTAAGGGTGAACCTGGAAATGAATATTGGGTTGGATCTGGTGCACCAAGACGACTTAGGGACTACGTTGAAACCATGTATCGCCTTTATCCATCTTCTCAAGATATGCAATTCGGAACTTTAAATTACAACGATGTTGTTCTAGAAAAAGAAGTTTTTTCTATCTCTGTTCTTGTCGAGCACACCGGCTACCAACCTTTGATGACTTTTGAGCAAATAGTTCGGAAACTTTATCATCATCTGATCGCCACCAAATCATGAATTTGCTTTAAGGTTTATTAGTAGCATGACAAAATTGATTTCACCTTACGGAACGACTAAGTGTCGAGTTTGCAGTTCTTCTGAACTTACAAGCGTTCTCGATCTTGGCTCCCAGCCACTTCCTGCCGAATACGGTAATACATCAGATGAAGTTTTGGAAGTATTTCCATTGCACTTACGCATTTGCAAGCACTGTGGGCTAGGGCAAGTAGGAGAATACGTTCTTCCTGAAAGAATTTTTCATAAAGCCTATCCTTATCTCTCATCAGCAAGTTCAACTTGGCTAAATCATGCAAGGCAGTATGCTTGTCAAATGAGGACTGAGCTAGGGCTGACTGCTAACAGCTTGGTCCTTGAACTCGCAAGTAACGATGGCTATTTGCTCTCTGCATTTCAGGGGCTAGGTGTACAAGTGTTGGGCGTCGAGCCTGCAGAAAATGTGGCTTGCATTGCGCGTTCGGCTGGAGTACCTACGATTACAGATTTCTTTGGTGCAAGACTTTCCAGACATATTATGTCTAAGCATGCGTATCCTAAATTGATTGTCGCAAACAATGTATTTGCGCATATACCTGACATGCACGATTTCATGGAAGGCATCTCAAATCTTGCGAATGAAGATACGTTAATTACGATTGAAAATCCTTCATTCACCGTGATGCTTCAAAAAACACTATTCGACACCATTTACCACGAGCACTATTCCTACCTTACCGCTCACGCTGTCAGGCAGGTAGCCCAAATACATGGGCTGAATTTAGTACATGTGGATAAATTGAGCACGCATGGTGGCTCAAATCGATATTGGCTGAGCCGTTCTCGCTGTGTTGACTTCACAGTTGACGCTACACTAATTGAAGAGAAGCAAGCAGGTTTGTTTGATCCAATTGAATGGGCCGCTTTCGCTGCCCGTTCAGATGCATCAATCAAAGGACTGCGCGCTTGGTTTTTGGAGCGTAAAAATGCAGGGGATGTTGTTGTAGGATATGGAGCAGCGCACAAAGGTAATACTTTCTTGAATGCAGTTGGTAAAGAATCCAAAAATCTATTGTATGTAGTTGATGCTAGTAATGAGAAACAGGGTAAGTTCTTGCCTGGCTCTCAAGTTCCAGTTCTATCTCCAGAACAGCTTTCTTGTGCTAATCCAACTGATGTCTTGATCCTTCCTTGGAATATTGCGACAGAACTATCAGAAAACATAAAAAAATTCGCGCCGACTGCCCGTATCTGGATTGCCCATCCTATGATGCGCCAGTTCAAAGGAAATTAATAATGAATATTGAAAAAACCAAGTTAGATGGTATGTACGTTATGCAACGGAAACTTGTCCGAGATGATCGTGGATTCTTCACTAGATTATTCGGTGCTGATGAAATAGCCATGGCTGGTCGGCCTACACAATCCGTTCATGTTAATAGTTCCACATCATTAGAAACTGGCACTCTCCGCGGTATTCATTTCCAATATTCACCGCACTCTGAGGCGAAAATTGTTTCTTGTACTAACGGCGCCATCTGGGATGTTGGAGTTGATTTGAGGCCTAATTCTCCAACCAGATTTCAATGGTTTGGTACCAAATTAACATCAGAAAATGGTCTTAGTCTTATAATTCCAGAAGGATTTGGGCACGCTTTTGTTACACTGGAGCCAAATACTACAGTTGTTTACGTGGTATCAACGGCTTACGCACCAAATTATGAATCAGGTATTCTTTTCGATGATCCCTATTTGGATATCAAATGGCCTGTCAAGCCAAAAGTCATATCCAACAAAGATAGAAGCTGGGGATTGATTGAAAATCGTATTGCAGAATTTGATATGGGTTTCCGACTAATATCCAATCGTTAATCCGTTGCTTCATAAAGTAACTATTGTTTATTTAAACTAAGTCAGGTAGCCCCCTCCTGAACTTAGCAGAACGTAGCGTTGGAGTGCGTGTGTTAATGACTCTGGCAGGACACAGCAATATGGCTACTGCACAAAGCTACATTTATTGCTATGCTAAAAGAGGCTTTTGAGTTGGTTGGATTATTTGGCAACTTTTTTGTAATAGTTGTAATCGCTATCTTCACGTTCAAATGTAAAGCCGCATTTTGCAAAGCATTTAATGTTTACGATATTTGTTTTTTTTATTCTTGCTACTAAGTCTGTATTTTTATCTTCCAAATACTTAGCAATAGTTTGGGAAAGTAGTTGAGAAGAGAGTTTTTTACTTCTATGTTGGGGATTTAGATTTATTGATACTTCGGAAATATTGGTATTGCTGTCTAAGTCTAAGCGACACATTCCAATCTTTTCGCTGTCATTCAAAAAACCTATATATAGATATCGATTTTGATTGACTAAAGATTTTTGATACCAACTGCTGTGCGTTTCCCAACTAACGCTATCAGTTGTTATGGACATTTTTTTTGTTAATTCGTCATTTCTCCATTCCCATATATCTTTAGAGTCATTTTCAGTTGCTCGTAAAACGGTTATGCGTTGGCACTTATCTTGTTCATCTGTGTTTTTCATCATTGCTATTCTCAATTGTACAAACGTTTAGACATTGACTTTACGTACGACGTTTGCCTTTGTGAAGCGAAAAAACAATCTAAAAAGTTGTTTCAGCGTTTGCTTAACTTTTATGAGAACTACGAACCACATTGCGTAGGTTGATTTTTATAAAATGTAATTAAATCAATTACTAGCACTTTTTTGTCTTGCATAAATAGGCTTAAAAAATTATAAAATTACTTTACACTATTTTTTGGACACGTAAGTGTTTGAAAATAAAAAAGAGAAAACTTACGTTGTTACTGAGTGGGGTTAGGTCAGTTAGTTGGTTTGTTTGACGATGAAAAGCTTTTTTAGGATCACAGCGCCTGCGACGCTGAATACTGGCTACTCGTTCCACCCAGCTAGGTCATATATGTCATAGTCATAACCATAATCGAAAGTCTAAGGAATACCGATGGGACTGTCATTCAAGTAGATATCTCAAAATATCGATAAAACTATTTATATTCGCCCCTATAAATTTTTAATTGAATCTTCTATTCCATCAATTAAACTAATTTTTTGTTTCCATCCTAGTTCTTGTAATTTCTCATTATTTCCAATTAACATTTTAGGTTCTCCTTTTCTAGCTGAAATCGTTTTTAATACATTACTAGGGTCAACATTCATGTAATTAGCTATCAAACAGACAAATTCACGAATAAGAATAGCTTCGCCAGAGGAAATATTGTAGCAACCAGACGCCTGACTTTTAGTTAATGTTACCAGAGCATCGGCAACATCAGCCACATGTAGTAAATCCCGATAAGCTTCTTGATTCACCCCAAACGCTGCTTTTTTATTACTGAACACAGCTGCTAAGGCAGGTAACAATCTAGTATCTGACTCACCTTGCCCATATGTTGAAAAAATACGCCCCCATGCTAAAGGAACCTCAAAACCTGCACATATATTCTGGCAAATACGCCTAGTAGCATCTTTAGAAATTCCATAAATGGACTGAGGGCTAATTGGAGTCACGTCTTCAGTACAATAACCGGATTTCCAATCATACTCAGCACAAGTTCCCGAAACTACCACGTGCTCTCCTCCATACCTACAAAAGGCATCAATCAGCATTACTGTTGCTTTGATCCAGTCCATATTTAAAGGAGAAGACCAGTATTTTTGATGGTCAGCATACCAAGCCAGATGAATAAGGTGGGTTGCTCTAGCTTCCATTACAACCGTTGAAAAATTACACTGATTTAAAAAATCCACTTGTATGTGATCATGTTCTTCCTTTGCAGGCTGACGCCCTACAGTTACTATCTCAAAATTATTCTTTTTGAGTGTTCGAGCTACATACTGACCAATGAAACCACTTGCACCAGTTAATAAAATGCGCAATATTTATTCCTTAGTTATGAAGCAACTAACCAACAATTCTAATCCTCGTGTTGAATTAACAATTGTATTATAGAAATTTATTCTAGTATTAAAAAGTAGGAAATATCCTAATTTAAAAAAATTTGAATGATTTTGCAATACAAATATTGAAGTCATCAGCAAAAATTTCAATGATTAGTCCAATCAATTTTGGCACGTGACGCTTTTTCAATATACTCAAATAACTGCAGACGGCTAATTATTTCATCTTTTTCTATCCATGCTCGATACCAGTTTACCGTTTTTTCAACTGCAGTTTCAAAGTTCCACACCGGTTGCCATCCAAGTTTACTCCGCGCCTTAGAGCTATCAATATAGAGCAAACTTGCTTCGTGGTACAGGTTTTTGCTATTGATATGCCAATTAACAAGCGTCCATTGTTTATTTAGCTTAGTGAGCAATTCTGAAACAGTTTTATTACCCTCTGTTTCGGGACCAAAGTTCCATGCCTCTGCAGAAATTTTATCGCCAATCAACAACTTTTGGCCGATTAACAAATAACCGCTCAAAGACTCTAGTACGTGCTGCCAAGGTCGGGTTGCTTGAGGAAAACGAATTTCTAGTGACTCACTTTTTATAATAGAGCGCATTAGATCAGGAAGAAGACGATCCTCTGACCAATCGCCGCCTCCAATAACATTTCCTGATCGCGCAGTAGCGAGCAAGGGGTAGGAATTCAAATTAAAAAAAGCTTTCCGGTAACTAGAAGCTAATAACTCTGCTCCTGCTTTCGACGCGCTATATGGATCGTGACCACCAAGTCGGTCATTTTCTCGATAACCCCAAGGCCATTCACAGTTCTCATAGCACTTGTCGCTTGTAATAGCCACAATGGCTTGTACACTACCTGTTTGACGACACGCTTCTAGAACGTTAGCCATGCCCATGATATTTGTAGACCAAGTTTCAAGAGGCTGAAGATATGAATTTCGCACTAAAGGCTGAGCTGCAAGGTGAAAAACAATTTCAGGCTTAACTTCGTGGAAAATCTTCTGCAGAGCTTCAAAGTCGCGAATATCTTGTCTATGGTCGTTTAAATTCAGCTGTAATAAATCCCAATGACTTTTATTGAAGACTGGAGACAAAGAGACTCCACTAACAATGGCTCCCAATTCTTTGAGCCAAAGTGCAAGCCAACTTCCCTTGAAACCAGTATGCCCAGTTATTAATACTTTTCTGCCGCTGTATATATCGCCAAACAGTTTCATTCCCAAGACTTCCAAGGTGCATTGCCACTCATCCAGAGTTGTTCAAGGTAGTTTTTTTCTCTTAGAGTATCCATAGGTTGCCAGAACCCTGAGTGTTCGAATGCTTCAAGGTGACCTTGAGTAGCTATGTTTTCCAAAGCATTCTCTTCCCATGAACAAGTATCACCTTCGATGTAATTAAGTACTTTTGGACTGAGCACAAAAAAACCACCATTAATCCAAGCACCATCACCTGGCGGTTTTTCTTGAAATCCTAATACTGAACTGCCTCTCTTTAATAATGCACCATATCTACCAGGAGGCTGCACGGCAGTTATAGTTGCATATTTGCCATGTTGATTATGAAAATTAAGTTGTGCCGTTATATCAATATTCGCTACTCCATCCCCATATGTGAAACAAAAAGCATTTTCATTTTGAACATAGTTAGCAACACGTTTAAGCCTTCCTCCTGTTAGAGTTTTCTCGCCAGTATCGACAAGTGTGATTAGCCATGGTTCTGCTTTTTTATGAATAACCTCCATTTGATTATTTTTCATATCAAATTTCACATCAGACATATGCAAGAAGTAATTTGCAAAATACTCTTTAATTATGTATCCCTTGTAACCACAACAGATAATAAAATCATTTATACCATGGCTTGAGTAAATTTTCATAATATGCCATAGAATTGGTTTTCCACCAATTTCGATCATTGGCTTAGGCTTTAAATTGGTTTCCTCAGATATTCGTGTGCCTAGTCCCCCTGCAAGAATTACTGCTTTCATAATTAATTCATCTTCAAATGTATTTAATTAACTTAAAAAATATCAAGTCAATTAAATTTTTAGTTTTGTTAAATGGTAATTTATTAAGTGCTAAAATATTAATTGTAATAACCATAAGAGTTTTAATTTTTATATCCTTTACCTATAATAATATAACCATCTTTCTCATCATTATTTAAATTAGCATGCGCCTTATAATCGAGTTTTTTATTTATAATAGAGATATCATAATTTAATTCATTAGGTGTAAATTC
>Ga0187844_10001429_pt1 | contig 18243 bp, 19 predicted proteins | sample SpaLakP09_SKY_50_FD_134517 | JGI IMG/M metagenome (GOLD analysis project Ga0187844, IMG submission 134517) | Oligotrophic lake water microbial communities from Sparkling Lake, Wisconsin, USA - SP09_SKY_50 | ecosystem: Environmental > Aquatic > Freshwater > Lake | place: USA: Sparkling Lake...
AATCAGAGGTATAAAAAGTGTCGCAATAGTTACAAAAAATATTTATTTGACACGTAACAGATTTAAATACAACTATCGCAAAGATTTAAATTTTATCCGATATACATCAAGAATTTATGACTACGATGGTAACCCTGCGCTCCCATCTTCGATTCTTGAATTCGCTTTTCAGAAACGTGGCAAATTTGAGTTAGGGAGTACTATTGAGATTTTAAAAGTTGGAGCAACGCACGTTATTAACTCAGGCCAAGAAAACAAAATCTATGTTAAGAAAGAGTCGTCGTTCTGGCATTTTTACTTACAAGTTATTCCATTTGTCTTGCAAAATCACCTGACTTATTCAATTTTTTTAACAATAGACCAAAATTCTACTAACATTCAGATATTGAATTTTTTGGGCATTCGTGCTGTTCCTATTTCAGAATTAGAAATTACTGGGTTTGAAAACTCAAGAGTTGCTGTTCAAAGAGATTTGTATCCCTCTAAGCATGAAATTCTATTTCTTAACCGATATTTACAAAAATTTGAATACCCATTGCATCCTCGAGTTAATTTGTACCTTAGCCGGAATGGGAATATAAACGGGAGATCTGTTGTAAATGAAACAGAACTAATTGAAACTTTAGAGAAGTATTCTTTCATTTACGTGAATACGGATGAATTGAGTTTTGAGGAGCAAATTAAATTATTTAGTCGAGCTAGTTTGGTGGTAGCGCCTCATGGTGCGGCATTGAGCCATATAGTTAGCTTTCCAAAAGACGCATTGTTAATTGAACTAAATAATGACCATGATGTGAGGTGGGTGTTTCGAGAGATGTGTATCACCCTAGGTATTAGTCACACAATTATTCTGGGCAAATCAAGCACCCAAAATAATTTTTTTGTTAACGTAGAATTTATTGAGTCCAAAATCGTGTCATGCTTAGGCGGAACGGATTAAAAAATTTATTAATATTAACAATTAATTTTCTGTAGACTGTACAGTACGCATGAATTATGAAGTTATCAGTGGATAATGCATTTCTTTGCGATATCATTTATGAATAGACCCTTGTTGCTAGTCAATCTTGGGTGTTTTTTACCTACAAAAGCTCTTAATTTATTTCTTAGAATAATGGTTCGATTACCTATCCGGCCAATGGCAAACTCAATAGTTAGCAATTCATGCAGTAGGCCCTCAGAATCCTTAGTAATCACTGGGGTTCCAAAATGTAAAGCAAGCCGAGCGATCCCAGAGGGAATCCCAGATCTTATCGTGGATGCATAAATACATTCTGAGTATGCAATAGAAGTTTCTAAATCAACATGCTCCTCGAAGATATAATTTGGCGAATAGCCTACATTTGGTAAGAATGTAAGTAATTTAAAAAAATAGCTAACAAGCAAACTCGATACCCAATAAAATGGAGTTTGATACTTAGATAAATATTTCTTGTGCCTATAGAAACTTCTATTTATCTCTCCATTTCCAATAATTTTGAATTTAATAAATGGATTGAAAAGAGCAAGTACCAAAAAATCTCCAAGCCCTCTTTCAAAAGTTAAGCCGCCAAAAAAACTTATACAATTTGGGGTTTTAGATAGTGTCACTCTAAGTTCATTTCGCTCAGAGTCAAACACAATAGGTTCATTTAAGTGAGATATGTTTGTATGATTAACTTCATTTGCCTTACGATCATAGACATGTAAGGTGAATGGGATACGTAATGTCTCAACAGCTTCTAGAAAATTTCTCTCTTTCGCTAGTTCCGGACCTTCTAATCTGCCTAGTAAATACGGCAATTTATAGTTAAAACTAATTTCGATGTTATTCCAGAATGGTTTTAGTCTTTGCATGAAAAGTTTCAAACTCGAATAAGGTATTTGATGTCCCCATAAGAAGTACACATGAAAAAAAATTTTTTGGTTTCTATCCATTAAATTAAAAATCTCCTCGTCAAGAGAAATAATAGAATTCTTGTCTAAAACTAAATAATCCTCCTCCTTCACACCAAAGAGCAAGCAATCACTTTCAAAGGCTTCCCTAGCGCTCGGTGAGATATAAACATAATCAAGATTCAAGTTTTTATATGCCATTCTGAATGCACGTGAATAAATGAAACTATGACTCGCTTCTAAATGACTAGCTAAATCAATTAGTATAGTGAGGCATTCTTTATTTGCTTTCATCCGCCTGTATAATAACAGAATGTTAAATTGTTCTATACAAAATCTATAATATGACCAATGACGCAAGGCATGTAATCTTTTTTGCTGACCATCCTTGGCAAACACAACTGTGCCTCGATGTAATTTCACGTCTTGAAAAATTTAAAGAAAATATCAATTATACTTTAGTTATATGTGACTTCTACAGCATAGTACATGTATCTGATTTTCTACCAAAATTAAGGCAAAAATATGATATTGAGATTATTGATTTTCTCGACCTGTATTTGGATTGGCAAGTGAAATCAATCAATCATGATCACAGTAAATTTGTTAATGATCACGAATGGAAGAAAAATTTTAAAGGTAAGCGTTCGCGGTTAGTAATTGAGAAAACTAATCAGTTAATTTCTGGGTTTGAACGGGAGTTTTATTTTCTACCAATTTCCGATTGCTGCAAAAATCAGATATTTTCAGATGTATGCAACAGAGTTGTAAAGTTGTTTACTCGTTTGAAACCAAATGTTTGCGTTTCGATAGAGCGACAAACCCTACCTTTGAATATTTCTCAGGCTTATTGTGAAGCGAAGTCTATTCCCTGGTTTTCTATAATCCCTACAAGGATAAATAATAGGTGGATTATTTTTGATGAATTTAGCTTAGGTATGTCAGAGAAAAAATTCCTAGAAATTGATTCGTATACTGTTGGTTCAGAAACACAAGCATACGTAAATAATTTTATTGATAATATCAAGCAGCAAAAAATTGGATCCTACATAACTTGGAATCGTAATACTTTTTCTCAGTCAAGTACCTTTACAAAAATTAATGAAGGTGCTTTTGAAAAAATAAGACTTGTTTATTTCATGGTATTCTCATTCATAAAGCAACTATATTCTAGATTCATAATCCACCCTAAGAAGATGAGGATAAAACCCTTAATTTTTGAACAGGATCTTTTGAAATTAACAATCTTTGAAATACGTTCCTTGATTAGAAGATCATTACATTTATTTGGCTTCAACCTTGCTTTTAGAAAAAATTTGCCTGGTTCAATTTTTGTATTTTGGGGTTTACATGTAAGGCCCGAGGGAAGTAGCAACGTACTGTCTTTGGGGGTAGATGAGATACAAATATTGGAGGAGTTCGCAAGAAATCTTCCAGAACATGTCTTACTTGTTGTAAAAGAGAATCCAATTATGTTTGGTCAACGAAAGGCAAATTTTTATCGATTTTTAAGAAAAATACCGAACGTGTATTTGATTGATCCCTATTACTCAAGCATTGACGCAATATTGAAATCAAATGGAGTGGCTGGTATATCTGGAACGACACTTCTTGAGGGTGCAATGCTAGGAAAACCGAGTATATGCTTAGGACGTCCTGAATTTGAAAAGTTTTTATCACACGCTGGCTGGTCCGATATGAATTCTTTCATAGAGGATGTATGTGATGGAATAAATACTGATACTTGTGGCGTTAAACAATATCTAGGCTACTTAATTGAACATAGCAACCAAAACGATATAGAAGAATTAGGTGATTTAGATAGTTTAAATGGTATACAGATGGCAAATAGACTTTCGAAAGAATTATTGTCTATGTTTCAACTTATGGATTAAGTTCAAGCACGAACTTCATGTGCGACGAAAATCCATTATCAGAAACAAATTTTTGAATTTTTTGCTTAAAGTAGGGCAAGTTTGGGAAAAAATATTTAAAGCATTTTTTATTTCGTAGCAATTCTATGTCTAATTGTCCTGGGGTGTCTATTTGTACAACTTTGAAACCATATTTAGCAGCTAACGCATGCACGGCGGGAGCACTTATTACTGATATGTGCTCAATATCTAAAGTGTTTGATAAGTCTCGCATAATAGAGATTTCTAAGCTCAATGAATTTGGTGTAGACACGATGAGTTTACCTCCTGGACTTAACAAATTTTGAGCTCGCTCGAATAACAATTCCGGTTTAAGAAGGTGCTCAAGAACCTCAAATGCAATTACCAAATCAAATTTGTTGTTTTTTTCAAGATTATCTATCTTTTCTAAGCTTGATTTTATGAGTTTAACTTTCGTGCCTTCATATGCTTCCCACATAGCTGGATTAGGTTCTACCGCATAAGCATCACAGTATGGAGTTTGTTTCTGAAAATAAGTAATGAAATCACCAGTACCCGCACCAAATTCTAGAGCTCGGAAGCTTTTATGTTGCAAATTTCCAATTGCATTAATCACATAGTTTGCCCTTGGAATGTTTAGCTCTAAGTGTCTTTTTTCTGCAGAAAAAGGGTATACGTACTTGCCCCAATACTCATAAGTATTACTTGTTTTGTATAACTCGGAAACTATTTCGTTTGTAGGGCCAGGGTTCATAAAAACTGTCCAACAACTTCGACACCTTGTAAATGAAAAATCTCTGTGTTTGCAAAAGAAATTAAAATTATTTGATCCGCATCCTGGACAGCTTCTGACTAAAAATTTACTATGTTGCTGTTGATACAATTCTAAGTCTTTTTCATATGCTTGTTTGGCTCCACGCATAATCCTATTTGGCCTGATATCATTAATTTTCATAATTCAAATATTTCATTTTATATATTTGTTCCATGCCGCTTTGTCTAGAAATACTTTGCCATAGGAGCTTGGTGAGCCCCAAACATTATCTTTCCACCAATGCCCATCTTGTATCCACCAAACCCGCGAATCTCTGAATGTATCCGCAGTTTGCCAAAATTCTTCTTCAGAAAGCTCTACATAATTTAACCAATGGTAAAGATCGTCAGATACCACGTGGTCATATTTCTTTACCATTTCTACAGCTTCAGCACGACCCATATAGCCAGTTCGGACATCTTTAGAAGCATGGTCTGATCCTCGTCCATATCCAAACTTTATGAATTTTAATAAATCATGAACCCCGTTCTCATATCTGTCATCAAGATTGGACATGTCTCTATAAGTTCTTTGAAACGGCTTATTTGATGACATCCACCCGTAATTTTTCTTTACAATATCGGTTTGACGATTCGGGTCCCACTTGAAGTAGTTACCTATACATATACCTCTAACACCTGTTTCAATTATTTCTGAATCTTCCGGATACTTTGCCCAATCTAGGTCATTCTCGTTTAGCCCCTCTTGCCCAACTAAGTCATACCATTCAAAACCACGGAGCGCATGTTCATGCCTAGTTCTTGCACTAAATTCTACAAAATCATCAGCAGAGTACATGCCTGAAATATCCCAAAACATTTCACCCCAGATGACTAATGGAATTTTCATCATCGTAGCTACTTTTATTGGGTAGGTATAGATACCACAGTGTGCATGCCAATTCATATCACCCATTAATTTAAAACAAATTCGGTTTAATTTTTTTAAAACTTCTACACTCGGTCCCAAAACTAAGTGATCAGCGTTGAAAACTTGCCTCATTAAATCTCTGTTAAAATCGCCCTCAGGTAAATAATTGTTGCCATGATAAGTTACAAGTAATGGCTTTAATCCATAGTTTTTAACCATTAAATGTGTTTGATAAAAACTATCCTTACCCCCGCTGACTGGAATTATACAGTCATATTTTGACGTACCTTTGCTCCTATACTGCTCAACCAACTCTTCAAACTTTTCTTTCCGAAGTTTCCAATCTTGAGGTGTTAACTTCTGGAATTGTTCTTGAGTTCTACAGGCGGAGCATATGCCATCAGTAATTTCAAGGTGGGCTGCTACAAACGGGTATACGCATCTTTTACAATATTGCATACACAAACACTACCTTGCTGAGGCTAAAGTTGCTGGCCTGACGGGTAGATTTCGTGAGAAAAGAAAATCGCGAGCCAGATAAATGCTTTGGTCCTGAAAATGAAATATGTTTGCAGCCGCTACAGCATCAGCATTTGTTTTTACCATTACTTCTTCCATATCAATCCAATCACCTGCACCACCGCACGCTATTATAGGTATATTTGCAGACTCACAAACAAGATTTATAGTTTCGATATCATATCCTGTCTTCATTCCATCTCTGTCAACGCTATTTAAAAGAATTTCACCAGCACCTAAATCCTCAACTTTTCTTGTCCAATCAGTTAAGTATGGTAAATCAGAACTCTTAAATAATCTATTCCACACTCTAGGAATGTGATTGTCAAATTTATAGTCAACTGAAATAACGAGACTTTGTCTACCAAATTCACGAGCTGCTTCACTAATCAAAGATGGTCTATACAATGCTGCAGAATTTAAAGCCACTTTATCAGCTCCATTAATCAGTCTACTCTCAATCTCATGAAGAGTTTTTAAGCCACCGCCGACCGTGATAGGCATATTAGTAAATTTGCTAATCTCATTTAATGCCTCATTAGCTGAATTAAAGATGAAATTCTTAGTGTCTTTTCTGCTCTCTGAAAAATACTCCGTTTGAGTTATATTAAGATAAATTAATTCATCAGCATCCCAATCACTAAATCTTTTCACTCCGATTACAGGATCCCCTATTTTTTTGTATTCTGTGAAACCTTTACTCTGAACAAGCCAATTATCTTTTAAAATCAAAATTGGAATTACTCGCTTTTTCTTCATGGCAACCACTCAATGAAATTAGATAGGACCTTAAGACCATTCTTCTGGCTTTTTTCAGGATGAAATTGAGTTCCAATTATGTTTCCTTGGCTAATTACTGCTGGAAATGTGGTTCCGTATTCACAGGATGCTAAAACCCTATCAGTTTGAATCTTTGAATAGGCATAGCCATGAACAAAATAAAAATCGGGCTTATCATTCAATGAATCCAAAAATTTATGCTCTATTTTTATGTCCACACTATTCCAGCCCACGTGTGGTATCGGCAAATCGGTTCTTAATTCGCTAACTTCTGAGTTTTTAATTAAATCTAGGCCTTCCCAGAATCCGAATTCTTTTCCGATGCTTGAGAATACCTGCATGCCGACACAAATTCCCAAAATAGGTTTCCCCATTTGAATTTCTCGATACAGCGCTTTTAGGGGTATCAACAAATTTATTTTTGCCATTGCTTTTTCGTAGGAGCCCACGCCTGGAAGAATTAAATGAGAGGCACCTGCCATAACTTCTGGGCTGTTAGAAATCTCCACTCGACATCCAATTTGCCGCAAAGCATTAAATACCGATTTAACATTGCCTGAGCCATAATCTAAAACACAGACCGAGCTTGAAAGCATAGGCGTAATCTCCCAGTTTATGTCTCACCAACAGTACACTTGAATTTCTATATATTATTTAGTGAGTGTAACAAAACTTTTCTAAATTTCAAAGCAAATGCGAAGCATTTATACCTTGTTTGTATAGTAAAGTATTGAAATGGAAATTTCTGTTGTAGTGACAAACTATAATTATTCCAAATTCATAGGTCGATGTGTCCGTTCGCTCTTGAATCAGAATGTGCCAAAGGAAATTTTTGAGATTATTGTTGTTGACGATTGTTCGACAGACGAGTCAGTTGAAATATTAAAAATTTTTGGTGAAAGTATTCGAACCATAATTCTGGATCAAAACATCGGCCTGGGCGCTGCATCAAATGTTGGAATTCGAAGTGCAAAAGGAAGATATGTTGTTAGAGTAGATTCAGATGATTATGTCCATCCTGACTTTCTTAAAATACTGCTATTAGGATTTGAGTTTTTTGGAAAAGATGTGGAGGCTATCAGTACTGATTATTTCTCGGTTTCACCAGCAGGGGAAATAATCAAATATGGTGATGCAAGAAAAAATCCAATAGCATGCGGTATAGCTTTCAAGATTGATGCATTAGAATCTCTAGGGTACTACAATCCAAAATTAAGATTAGGTGAAGAAATTGACCTTCGAAATAGATTTGAAAAAGAAAATTTCTTGATTAAACACATTGAGTTACCACTTTACAAGTACGTACAACACGACTCATCATTGTCAAAGAAATCACTTATATGATTGAATTGGCTCGCGATGAAAAATAACGATTTCACTTTAATACTTGAGGCAGGTGTAAATCATGGAAGTAATTTTGAAATTGCTATAAAATTAATTGAGGCAGCGGCTGAATCTGGAGCCGACTACGTAAAATTTCAGTCATACACATCAAATTATTTGGCAGCAAAAAATTCTCCAAGTTATTGGGATCTATCGGAAGAACCAACAAAATCTCAGATAGAGCTTTTCTCGAAGTATGATTCGTTCACACGCGAGGATTACTTCAAACTTGCTGGGGTGTCAAAAAGCTTAGGGATTGGATTTATGAGTACATGCTTTGACAATAATTGGGTTGATCATCTTGATCCGATATTACCTTCATTCAAGATAGCTTCTGCAGATATTACTAATTTTCAACTTCTATCCAAGATTGCGAATAAAAATAAACCTATATTTTTATCAACAGGTGCAGCAACATTTAGCGAAATTGATGCGGCAATTAATGTCATCCGCAGATATAACTCCAATAAAATTGCACTTTTACACTGCGTTTTAAACTACCCCACCGCTTCCAAAAATGCTTCTCTAGGAAGAATTTCCTCTCTTTCCAGAGCATTTCCAGAGCATGAAATTGGATATTCAGATCACACAAAACCAGCCGACAGCATGAAGGCAATTCAAATCGCCTACAATTTAGGTGCGAAAGTGTTTGAAAAACACTTTACTTTAGATAAATCTCAAAAAGGCAATGACCACTACCATAGTTTTGATAAAGATGATGTAAAAAAACTTATTGTAAACTTAAAAACTAGTTACTTAATGACTGATTACAGTGAAGATAAATTTATAGATATGCAACTTGATGCGAGAAATAATGCCAGAAGAGGTTTGTACGCACTCAAAGAATTGGCTATTGGGCACGTACTTACCGAAAATGATATTATTCCCCTCCGTCCTACCCTAAAGGAAAATGGTTACAACGCAGATCAAATAGATCTGATTGTAGGAAAAATCCTAAAGAAAGATATTTCCGCTGGAGAACCTATACTCGGAAGTTTTTTGAATTAATTATGTTTTTATCACTGAATTTATAGTCATAATATTTTGGATTTTTGTTTAGAAACTCCCAAATCAACTCAGCTCGATCCCAGTCTTCAGGTGTGTCGATGTCTTGAACCATCCAACGCGGAATATATATGCCTCGAACATTTGACTGCATTGGATATTTATTTACCCAAGTTAACGCTTTCGCCCACCAGAATTGGGCTGTTTCGTGAAATCTAACTTCCAGATTCTGTGAATGAGTATCGCTGAACATAGATTCGGCAATCTCAAGTCGTCCGTCAAAGCTTGAGAATTTCAAACTTCGTTGGATTGGAAAGGCATAGGAAGTGACCGATGATACATAACTAATTCTTAAATCTGTGCGTAAAAGTTGTAAACCTAAAGCTAAAGCATCAATCTTTAAAAATGGATTAGGGGCATAAACACAAGAAATGTCAGAATCGCTATCCAACTTTTCATTTTTGATCACACCTGCCATTACTTCAATAATATTAACGCTATCTGACGATAAAAAGCTTTCGCGTGGTGAAATTTCTACGCCTGGCTCTTGTAAGGAGATTTCTGATATTTCTTCCGAATCTGTGGAAACAATAATTCGATCGAATAATTCAGAACTTGATAAAATTCGCAAAGTTCTTAACAAGATTGGAACTCCAAAGAATTCTTTAATATTCTTGTTTGGTATACGTTTGCTCCCGCCCCTTGCAGGAATTATTGCAATTTTCACTAATGCTCATTTCTTTAATTGGTTAAGCTTATAGCTTAGAAATTTATATAGCAAAATCGAAATATTTTATCAATTATAAATATTAAAATATTTATAATTGATCCAAATGTAATAAAGCCACTTTAACATCGTGAACATCGTCTCAAATCATAGAACTCCATTCTACAGATACCAGTTTAAAGCTTAAGCAGTCAAATCTCCCAAAACCCTAGCCACCCTCCAACTCTTGGTAGTGGATTCTTTTCGCCATATATATAGGGTTTATTATCAAGATACTGAATAATGTTTCTGTTGTTTCCCCTGAGTAGACAAATATAGAGTTCACTATTTCCAGATGTAAAAATTCCATATTTACATTTAGACATAAACTCTATACTCGCATAAAGATCTAGTGCATGGGATTCTGTTCTCTTATTATCAATCCCTCGAGAATAAATCTTTCGATGGAATAATTTTCTAGCATATTCTAGAAAATCAAGATTATCGGTTTCAATGTAGAAAACAATTCCAGGTACAGTTTTTTGAAGTTGGTACATCTTATCTGTGATCTGCATATAACTAGGTTGATTAGTTTCGATTTCTTTATCGCTACTGCGATATCTCACTGCACATATATCTTGGAATTCTGTCTTAATATCTGATTCAATTAGTTTTAATTTTTGCTTAACGATATGACTGGATCTGAAAAATTTTTCAATTATTGGAGTAAGTTGTGAATAATTGATGTCACTATAATCTGTGAACTGTGCATAGTGCATCTGAGAAGTAACCAAAAATTCAGGAGTTTCAGCTTTCGTTAGGGATATTTCTGTCAAAGCGTCTGCGCTAATTGTGTTCACCCTGGTAATTGGGGGGGGGCTTTCAAATAGCCTCTTGGTCAAATCACTTTTTGAGTTTGATTTATAGCTCATAAATTGCCTACTTGAATTAACGTTCAGTGGTAATTTACTTTTTTGATTATAGAATTTAGTAATAGCTTCCAATCGTACAATTAATCCGGCAAATAATCCTCCGACTCTGAATGTTACATAGACTTGATTCCTTGTGAAATAAAAGTGACGTTTGCTTATGAAGTTATCAATTATGATGTGTGAATATGTTGGAATTCTCAGGAGATTAATTCTCAATGTTTATATAAATTCATTGTTTGTGTGAATTTCTTTTAAAGTAAATTTTTTGAAAACTTTGATTACGGCTCATCGTAGATTTAGGATAATGCTTTAAGTCTATTTTTCAAAGAATAAATTGAGTGGGCCCTGTCGGGATCGAACCGACGACCCACGGATTAAAAGTCCGTTGCTCTACCGACTGAGCTAAAGGCCCCAATTTATAACTGCTTAGATGTGTTTAGATTGCAAGTGTAATGGTAAATGTTAAATGTTAAATGTTAACTAGCAGAAGCTTTGATCATACGATCCTTGATCGCCTCAGCTAGCCCGATTCCCGCCGGCAATATGATTGAAATGGTAGTGATGCCTTTGGAGTCACCCTTCCTCAGGGACGAGTAAAGCTCTCGAGCAAACTGATCGACGTTTTTTGGTGCACTGAGTCTGACTGCGCCAATTGGGGTTGGGACATCGGCTAATGCAATAAATCCTTCACCTGGCTTGGCAGAAGTATTTAGAATTACCTTTGCTTTAGGTGAATAATGAGCTCTAAGCATTCCCGCTGCCTTAATTTTACTCATATAATCAACTGTGTTGATAAAATCTCCAATTATGCTTGTGATCATTCCTTGAGTTATCGCGCCTGGTCTTAATATATTTGGTACAGATGAAAGACAATCAATTATAGAAGACTCAATGCCTATGGAAGATTGTCCACCATCTAAAACTAAATCATTAACGCCTAAGTACATACTTAGCTCGTGATTGACTGCATCAGCTGTGGTGGGCGAGATAGAACCAAACTTATTTGCACTGGGTGCAACTATACCTGCTCCGCCTAACTTTTCAAACTCGCTTAGCAATTTAAGCGCCACCGAATGTGCAGGCACTCTAATTCCAACATTATCTTGGCCTCCGGTTATAAAATTTTTAGCTAGTACACTTCTCTTAAGTATCAAAGTCATAGGTCCTGGCCAAAACTCTTGAGCGAGTTTTATTGCATAGGTTGGAATATCAACTGCCCATTTTTCTAATTGATTAATTGAGGAAATGTGAACAATTATCGGATGATCGATAGGCCTGCCCTTAACAGAGTAAATACGACTTACTGCTACTTCATTTGTTGCATCTGCGCCCAGCCCATAAACAGTTTCAGTAGGAAATGCCACAAGATGCCCATCCTTTAAAGCTTTAGCAGCCTTTTTTACTTCACCTTGTGTTGGATTACTGATTATTTCCATGCGTAAATTATCCCATTTAACTAGTTTTGATCTGACCTATTTGACCGATACCCTTACACCTCTAGTCCCCATCGTCTAGTGGCCTAGGACGTCGCCCTTTCACGGCGTTAACACGGGTTCAAATCCCGTTGGGGACGCAAAGAGGTTGAAGAAATTTTCAGCTTCGAGAGGATGGCCCAGTAGCGCAGTTGGTTAGCGCGCCGCCCTGTCACGGCGGAGGTCGCGGGTTCAAGTCCCGTCTGGGTCGCAAGTGCTTATCAGCACTTTGATTGGCTGAGTAGCTCAGTTGGTATGAGCGAACGACTGAAAATCGTTAGGTCGCCGGTTCGATCCCGGCCTCAGCCACAAGTACTTCGAACATCAAGATTGGAATTGATTATTTCTAGACTGAAGACACTTAAAGATAAATACTTTGATTACTCAATGTTACGGTGGGGATTAGTAGGAATGACCACAACTCTTGTGGACTACCTTCTGTTTATCTCTCTTTACGGACCGATTAGCTCTGTGTTTTTGGCTAACCTAATTTCAGTAACTGTAGCTACTAGCATAAATTATTTTACCCACCATAGATGGACCTTTAAGAGCGAACAAAATCATTCAAGATCAGGTTTTAAATACCTGTTGAATCTTATTTTCTGGTGGTTAGTTTCAACCTCAATAATCAAAATTCTCTTAGTATCTGGTTTTGATGCAAAAGTAGCTAAGTTAGTTCCTCTTGTTTTGATAGTGCCCGTTAACTACTTTGTGTTAAATTACTTGGTGTTTAAGAAAAAATCCTAATTATCTTTAGTCCTAAAAAAAGCAGTGAATAAAACTAGCCAAGTTAATCCAGCACCAAATAATAGGTAATTTGTAGAACTTTGGGATACGTTCGGTAATAAAACTGAAACTACAGCAAATAGCCCAGATAAGCTCCACAAAATAATCGCAGAGGTTTTCCTGGTAAGACCTGACCTGATTAATCGATGAGATAGATGATCCTGTCCACCTTGAAAAGGTGAAAGATGCCTTCGTATTCTAGAAAGTACTGCCACCGTTGTATCAAGTATGGGTATTGCAAGCAGGAGTACTGGAATCAAGAATGAGCCAATTTGTGTTTGAGCAGTTGGTTCGAATCGAACAGTTAATGTTGCAAGTAACACCCCTAGAAATAAAGCCCCGGCATCTCCCATATATATTTTAGCAGGACTCTTATTCCAGACTAAAAATCCTAAAGTAGAGCCAGCTGTAACAATGGCGAGTGCTGCAATCAAATGCTGATCGCCGTTGAGAGCTAAGTAAGCGAGTGCAATTGATGAAATTGCAACTGTTCCAGCAGCGCCACCATCCAAATTGTCAAAGAAATTTATTGAATTACAAATTCCAACAATCCACACAACAGTAAGTATTGAATCAAAAATTGATGAGCCTGTTGGATTGCCAACATTGTCTGTAATTAGCAAAATACCTGCAGTAAACACACCAGCAAGTGTTTGGGCAATAAATCTTGGTAAAGGCGGTAAGTTTCTTATGTCATCCCATAAACCAATGAGTCCTAGCAATAATGCTGGGCCAAGTACAGAGGTAGCAAGCCAGAAAGTGCTTGAAGTGAATTGTGAGAAAAGAGAGGCAGAGTAAGAAACTGTTATTACCCCAATAATTATCCCCACCCCACCTAAATAAGGGACTGCTTTCTTATGGGATTTGTGTGAGGAGTTGGGTCGATCAACCACATCAGTTGCAATAGCAATCTTTCGCATGAGTGGCGTTAGTACACCTACAAGTAGATAGGAGATTACAAACAGTAAGAAGTACTCCGTATTTGTTATTCCCATTTTGCTAGACGATGTTAATTAAGCTGAACCAGATTTGCGTCTATGCATCTTTGGAGCTGAGCCACCAGTTTGCCCTGAGCCAACCTTGGATCCTGAAGTTGGGCCAGCGCTCTTGCCTGAGTTTGTTCCCTTTTGCTTTTTTGCAAGGGCGGCAAGCATTTTTGCTTTTGCATCTTCGCCGGTATTTTTCTCTTGACTCATGGTTATCCTCTATCCATTCTTTAACTGTTGCTAGTTGTTTTAAGGAGAAGCGCTTTAACCTCAGACTCTTTATATCTTCGATGTCCGCCTAAGGTTCTAATTGAGGTTAACTTGCCAGATTTTGCCCACCTGGTCACAGTTTTTGGATCTACTCTAAATAATGATGCAACTTCTGCTGGTGTTAACAAAACCTCTTGTTCAGGCGTCATTTAGCTTCTCCACTCACAAAGGGTAGTCCAAATGTCCAGTTCGTAGCTTAAATATAAGTGTATTTCCTTTAAAGGTTAAATGGAAGCGTGACCACTGGTCCGAGCGCCAATCAGTTATTGCATTGGCCCCCTGCACTGAACGATTTTCAAAAATCCTCTCTCTGGCTAGTTCTTACGTGAATTAAGTTAAGTCAATAACATTAACGCAAAAATGAGTATTATTAGATTCGGAATAAATTATCTCTATGGGATACTGCATTACAGATGCATAATGAGGGGTGCTTTGAAAAAAAATTTGACGAGAGTTCTAAATAATTATTTAGATGAGTTATTTGGACTTAGGATTCAACCCTCTCCTGAGAATAGGTTGAATAAAAGTCGCAAAAATATTCTACAAAAATTTAATGTCAAAGACATACTGGATGTCGGAGCCAATAATGGGCAATGGGCACTTCGGGTTCGAGAGGGTGGATTCGAAGAAAATATCACCTCTTTTGAGCCTACGAGTGCATTCGAAATATTAAAGAAAAATACATTTCGAGATTCCAATTGGAAATGTGTGAATATAGCAGTTTCAAACCACACAGGTGAATCAAGAATTTATCTGGCCTCTAACGGAAATCTTTCGTCAAGCATATTACAGCCAGATGAAATATTGATGCAGGGATTCGGAATTGAATTCAATGATTCAGTAGAAGTTCCGACTACAACTCTTGATCAGTATTTGTCTAATTCTAAAATTGAAGAATTTTACTTAAAAATTGATGTACAAGGCGCGGAAAAGTTAGTACTTGAAGGTGTGGAGAATTCTGTATCAAAATGTGTTGCTGTCGAGTTTGAAAGCTCGCTCAGATCTTTGTATAAAGGTGAAAGTAACCATTACGATTTAGCTAAATGGTTGATTCAAAGAGGTTTCACTCCTTATCAAGTTGTAATTACACACTGGGATAATTCAATGGCGGCTATATCGCTTGACTCAATATTTATTAAAAATATGGATAGAAAAATTTGAGATTATTGTTTATTGAGAGTGGGTATTGAATCAATGAAAGTTGTATATGACTCAGAAATCTTCCTTTTACAAAAATACGGTGGTGTTTCCCGTTATTTTGCTCAAGTGATATCACAGTTTGTTATTAATAAATCATTGGAAATTGACGCTGAATTTGCTTTTTCCCGAACTAATAATAGGTATTTGCAAGAATTAAATGAGGAGGGGTTTTTTAATTTTAAAAATTTAGCAATGCCATATTTATCGCCCACTTCTCCTAAAAAAATGCTCTTAACTTATGGATTGTTTAAAACACTAAATGCAAGTTTTGCAAGTGGATCCAGAGCTGGAATATCTAGAGGTAAATTTTTTCATGCAACATACTATCGTCCAAATATTTTGGAGAGTCTTGGATATAAGAAGCTTGCAATTACAGTTCATGATTTTATTCCTGAAAAATTGGGCTGGAACGGCATTAGGAATCCGCATTTGGGTAAAAAGCAGTTACTAAATAAAGCAGATTTGATATTTTGTGTTTCACAGACGTCCGCAAATGAGGTCTCCCAATTTTATGGAGTTCGTGATGCCAAATTTGTTGTGGTGCCTCATGGGGTAAGGGCGATATCTAGTGTTCAAGACAAAGTATCCAATGTCATTAACCCTAATGTTATATATGTTGGCCATCGGTCTGGGTATAAGAATTTTGGGCAACTTGCAAAGGCTTTGAATCTACTCTGGCAAAAAGGATTTGATATTCAATTAAATACCGTTGGTCCAGAATTCAGCGCCGCAGAAATTAAAGAGTACTTTGATTCAAATCACATAAAAAATTGGCGTCACCATACAAACATCTCAGATAATGATCTGATGGGTTTATATCGAAAGGCTAGTGCCCTAGTTATAACATCAAAAATGGAAGGTTTTGGATTACCAATTCTCGAAGCTTTCTCTCAAGGTACGGCAGTCATTGCGAGTCAAATAAAGGTATTTGAAGAAGTTTGTAATGATCTTGGCGTTTTCTTTGAGGTTGGTAACCCCGAGTCTCTAGCTCAAGCAATAAAGGATCAGGTTTCAAACGCATCAAATCTGGATCAAATTAGAAAAAGACTTGCTCATGCTTCAAATTCCACATGGCTTCATTCTGCAAAAAAAATGTCTTACGCTTACAAGCAACTAGCTTAACTAAATCTTTGAGTGTTACCTTTTTTGTGTCTCTAGATTTATATTTATTAGCTCCATTTAGAGCTGATTAATTACAATTCTCAAGAGTTGAAACTTTCCGCCAGCGCGTAACTAACCGCTCATAACCTTGACCTGCGAGAGCACCATCTCCTGCAGCTAAGCCAGCCAGGGATCTAGCAACATCTTCTATTGAAGTATCCGCGTTTAATCCCGGTTGGCCAGTTTCAATCAAAGATTTCTCTAAGTAAATGGCTAAACCACCGTAGTCACACTCCACAATTGAGTTCGCGTCAAAAATAGACAGCCATTCAAGTAAATCTGCAATCTCCTGCTCAATTGGTCCATTGCCAAAGGCATTTACCACTGCTTGATGGGCAAATAAACATCTTTGCTTAGCATTTGATATTGAGGTTCGAAGAATTGTGTAAGCACCATCATCATTCGTTCCCCGAATTCGATCGGAAGGTTCAAAGAGTGCAAACCAACGCGGTGGAATACTCCAGGTTGCAGTGATTATGTGTGAGACCTTATCTTCAATCCCTTCAGAGTTTAATGAAAGCGCGTTTTCTATTTCTTTTGGTAGAAAAAAACTACTTACTGTGAATGGCATTGAAGATTTGAAATCATCTAAAGCCGTCCAACATCTTGCTGCTGTTGACCATGGAGCTATATATTTTTTGTCGTCAATTTCTAAAATGTGCGCACCATCTAATTTAAGAGCTGGCGGTTCTGTCACAATTATCCGCCGTAGCGCTCTATGTTGCTCATCTCTTCCTGTTGGTGTTGTGACTGGAATTTGATTCCACCTAAGTTGATCTGATTCTATAAATGCAGTTATCGGTTCATAAACTCTTAACGATGCAACGTATGGGGTAGGGCGCATATTCAATTAATCACGAGTTGATTTGCTACCTTCACTGTATGGATCTTCATTATCAAAGCTCGCATCTTTTTTTACCTCGCCGTGCAGCTCTTGTGCTAATCGCTCTAGATCCATATCTTGATTTGAGTACTTAAGATCTCTTGCGACCTTTGTTTGCTTTGCTTTTGAACGGCCACGTCCCATTTGTGGTCTCCTTCAACACTTGATTAATTATCAGGCGCGTAGATTATCGCAAAGCTGGGCCATCAACCATCGGCGCTTTTCCCCCATTAAAAAGGGTTTTAAGGCCGACTGCTTGAAGGAAAAGACTCATTCCCATGATTGGAATTCGGAAGCGGTGATCTCCAATAGTCATTAATGAGATAAGCCAATTTGTACTAATTACAATCATGGCTAGATTTGTAATAAATCTCTCTAAGTAATTTTGTCGCAACAAAATCAAGTAACCATAGAACAGTAAAGCTAGCCCTCCCAGTAGCCAAAGCCAAGAAATTGCTTTTCCAATGGGTCCAAGTACTAATTGATTGCCCTCAACAGATGATGATGCAATGTTTTTTATCGGACTTATCGTAAGCCACGGATTTCTAGCCATAGTTCCATTACCTAAGGAGCCAAACCAAGGTGACCAGAAGTAAATTGTTTTATTGTAAAAGAGTTGAATTGATTTAGTTGGATTACTTAAATACCACTTCAATATGCACTTAACTCTTTGGTTGTCCTGCTGAGCACTATTTCCTTCAGTTTC